>Ga0066256_1002700_pt1 | contig 18873 bp, 15 predicted proteins | sample ThiBio_1000_biof_FD_87107 | JGI IMG/M metagenome (GOLD analysis project Ga0066256, IMG submission 87107) | Wastewater bioreactor microbial communities from Cape Town, South Africa - Thiocy_expt_1000_biof (version 2) | ecosystem: Engineered > Bioreactor > Thiocyanate-remediating >... | reverse complement strand
GAAGCGCTCCGCTGCCTGAAACGACGCCTCGCCCGCATCGTCTTCCACGCACTCCACGCTGACCAGCAACCCATCGAAACCCCCGCGAGCCTCCCGCTCGCGGCCTGAACCTTGACATAGGAGAAACTCGTGGACGAGATCGCGCACACCGCTGAGGGGCCCGTCCGAGGAGTCGGTCGAGGCGACGGATCACTCGCGTTCCTGGGCATCCCCTACGCCGCTCCGCCGACGGGAAAGCGGCGCTTCCAGCCGCCGCAGCCGGTGACGCCCTGGACCGAGCCGCTCGATGCGACCGCCTACGGGCCGACGCCGCAGCGCCGCCCGGAGGACAACGCGATCATCCCCGAACCGAGCGTGCCGGGCACGGCGACGCTGAACCTGAACGTGTTCACGCCCGCCCTCGACGGCAGCGCACCCGTGCTGGTCTGGATCCACGGCGGCGGCTACTCGGCGGGATCCTCCGCGAGCCCGTGGTACGACGGCGCGTCGTTCACCCGGGACGGCGTCGTGCTGGTGACCATCTCGTACCGGCTCGGCTTCGACGGGTTCGGCGTGATCGACGGCGTCCCCGACAACCGCGGTGTGCGCGACTGGATGGCGGCGCTCGAGTGGGTGCAGCGCAACATCGCCTCCTTCGGCGGCGACCCGGGCCGCGTGACGATCGCTGGCCAGTCCGCCGGCGGCGGAGCCGTGCTCACGCTGTTCGGGATACCTGCCGCACAGCACCTGTTCCACGCCGGGATCTCGATCAGCGGAGCTCTCGGCGACCTGCCCCGCGAGCGCGCCCGCGCCCGCAGCGAACTGCTCGCCTCGATGGTCGGATGCGAGCCGACCCTGGAGGGCTTCCGCGGAGTGAAGGAGCGCGCGCTCACCCGGCGCCAGTTCGAGGCATCCCTGCTCGGCAAGAAGGGGCTGGCTGCCACCACCGCCACGCTCACCGACGGCCTTCCCTGGGGACCGGTGATCGACGGCGACCTCATCACCCGTCCGACGGTCGACTCGTTCGCCGCGGGGAGCGGGGCAGGCAAGCCGCTGCTGCTGGGGGCCACGGACGACGAGTTCACCATGATCTTCGACAACGCGCCGCGGGCCCTCAGATGGGTGCCCGTCCCGCTCGCGCTGCGCGTCGTGGAGAAGGCCGGCGCGCTGCGCCGCCGGTGGCGGCGGTCCAACCGTGCGCGTCGCGGCGCGGGGCCCGCACTGGGGCGCTTCGTCACCGATCGCATCTTCCGCTCGCTGGTCGTGCGGGTCGCGGAGACACGGCGGGACGCCGGCACCTGGGTCTACCGCTTCGCCTGGAGCTCCCCGGTGAACGGCTGGTCGCATCACTGCCTCGACGTGCCGTTCTGGTTCGACTGCCTCCGCGAGGAGCACGTCGCGAAGATGACGGGCGCGAACCCGCCGCAGTCGCTGGCATCCGAGATGCATTCGGCGGCCGTCGCATTCGTGACCTCCGGTGATCCCGGCTGGCCTGCCTGGCGCAGCGAGCCGGGCATCACGCGGATCTTCGGCGACCAGCCCGCACTCTCGCGCAGCGCCTACGACGACGCCCTGCCCCTGGTCTAGCCGCTCCGCCCGAGGCCCGGGGCGCCACAGGGCGGCTGCTCCGCCGCGCGGATACGACGACGCCCTGCCGCAGGACCCAGAGCACCAGGGGCCTGCGACAGGGCGCCCTTCGTCTCGTCGCTGCGCTCCTCGCTCAGGAACCCGCGACGCGACGAAGCTCAGCGCACCGGCTCGAGCAGCGGGATCTCGTAGCGGTGCGGCGTGCCGAAGCGGTGCGCGGTGACCGACACGGCCTGCTCGCGCAGGAAGGTCAGCAGCTCCACGCGGCCGGCGGCGACGACCGGGTTCGCGTAGATCGCCAGGCTCGGCGAGCCGTTCACGGCCGCGGCGGTCGCTGCGGCGGTGGTCCCGATCACGCGGACGCGACCGCCGGCGCCGGACAGGCGACGCGCATGCGCGCCCCAGGCATCCGCGTCCTCGGTCACGACGGTCACGTCGTGCGCACCCAGCCAGGTGACGACGGCAGCGGGCAGAGCGGATGCTGCGCTCACGGTGACGCGCGAGCGGGCCCGGAGCCCTGCGGCGACGACGCGCACCAGCTCGGCCAGACGCGTGCCCTCGTAGCGGACCGTGACCGGCAGCGCCTGGTAGCGCAGCGCGTTCTGCTCGGTGACCAGGCCGGTCGCGTCGCGCACGACGCCGAACTCGGAACCCCACGCGTCGATGTCGGTGGCGAGCGCACCGCGCAGCCACGCGGCGTCGTCGCCCTCCACGAGCGCAGCGGCCGAGAGGCCCAGCTCGTCCAGCGGGCGGGTGGTCTTCACCGGGGCATCCGTCCACTCCGACAGGCCGACCAGGTAGTTCGGGCCACCGGCCTTGGAGCCGGCGCCGACGGCGGCCTTCTTCCAGCCGCCGAACGGCTGGCGCTGCACGATGGCGCCGGTGGTTCCGCGGTTCACGTACACGTTGCCGGCCTGGATGTTCGCCAGCCACTGCTGGATCTCGTCCTCGTCCAGCGAGTGGATGCCGCTGGTGAGGCCGTAGTCGATGTCGTTGACGATGTCGATGGCCTCGGTCAGCGTCTCGGCGGTCATGACGCCGAGCACCGGGCCGAAGTACTCGACGCGGTGGAACTCGCTGCCGCGCTGCACGCCGTCGCGGATGCCGGGGGTCCACAGCTGGCCCGCGTCGTCGAGCTTCTTCGGCTCGAGCATCCAGGACTGGCCGGGGTGCAGCTCGGTGAGGGCGCCGAGCAGCTTGCCCTCGGCGGGACCGATCAGCGGGCCGATGCGGTTGGAGCCGTCCTCGGGCGTGCCCACCTCGTAGGCGCGAACGGCGTCGACCAGCTGGCGGCGGAAGCGCTCGGACTTGGCGGCGGAGCCGACCAGCACGACGAGCGAGGCGGCCGAGCACTTCTGGCCGGCGTGACCGAACGCCGAGTAGGCGACGTCCTTGGCGGCCAGGTCCAGGTCGGCCGAGGGGGTGACGATGATGGCGTTCTTGCCGCTGGTCTCGGCGAGAAGCGGCAGGTCCTGGCGGAAGCCGCGGAACAGCTCGGCCGTCTCGTAGCCGCCGGTCAGGATCACGCGGCCCACGGCCGGGTCGCTGACCAGCTGGGTGCCCAGCTCGCGGCCGTCGAGCTGCACGTACTGCAGCACGTCGCGCGGCACGCCGGCCTCCCACAGCGCCTCGATCATGACGGCGCCGGAGCGGCGGGCCTGACGGGCGGGCTTGATGATCACCGGCGAACCGGTGGCCAGGGCCGAGAGGGTGGAGCCGGCGGGGATCGCGACCGGGAAGTTCCACGGCGGGGTGACCACGGTCAGGCCGACCGGGTGCATCTCGGCGCCGTCGACGTCGGCGAGCGCCTTGGCGCTCTCGGCGTAGTAGTGCGCGAAGTCGATGGCCTCGGAGACCTCGGGGTCGCCCTGCTCGATGACCTTGCCGGCCTCGGAGCCCATGACCTCGAGCAGCTCGGCGCGGCGCGCCTCGAGCACGTCGCCCGCGCGGTGCAGGATCTCGGCACGACCGGCGGCGCCGAGGGCGCGCCAGGCCTCGCCCGCGGCGACGGCGGTCGCGATGCGCTCGGAGACCTGCTCGGCCGTGGTGAGGGTGTTCGCGGCGACGGTGTCGTTCCCGAGCTTCGAGGCGATCATGCGGGCGCGGATCGCGTCCGCCCACTCGCGGTTGGCCGCCAGCGACGGGTCGGTGTCGGGGGTGTTCACGAAGCCGTCGCGCGGCGCCGGAGCGGCGGGCAGCTGACGGTTCTGCGTGCGGTTCGGGCCGGGCACCTCGGTCGGCATGGCGGCGACGGATGCCAGGAAGCGCTCCTTCTCGCGCTCGAACAGCTTCGGGTCGGCGTCGAGGTCGAACACGGCCGACATGAAGTTCTCGTGGCTCGCACCTTCCTCCAGGCGGCGGATGAGGTAGGCGATCGCGACGTCGAACTCGTCGGGGTGCACCACCGGCGTGTAGAGCAGCAGCGAGCCGACGGTGCGCTTGACGACGGCGGCCTGAGCGGATGCCATGCCCAGAAGCATCTCGAACTCGATGCCCTCCTGCACGCCGCGCTTGGAGGCGAGCAGCCAGGCCATCGCGATGTCGAAGAGGTTGTGGCCGGCGACGCCGATGCGCACGTTGCCGATGTGCTCGGGGCGCAGGGCGTAGTCGAGCACGGCCTTGTACGAGGAGTCGGACTCCTGCTTGGTCGACCAGGTGGCCAGCTCCCAGCCGTGCGACTCGGCGTCGACGGTCTCCATCGGGAGGTTGGCGCCCTTCACGACGCGCACCTTGATGGGCGCGCCGCCGTCGGCCACGCGCTTCGCCGCCCACTCCTGCAGGCGGATCATGGCGGAGAGGGCGTCGGGCAGGTAGGCCTGCAGCACGATGCCGGCCTCGAGGTCCTTGAACTCCGGACGGTCGAGGATGCCGGTGAAGACCGCGATCGTGAGGTCGAGGTCCTTGTACTCCTCCATGTCGAGGTTGATGAACTTCTTGGGGCCGCGGGCGGGCTTGGCTGCGATCTCGTAGAGCGGGTGCAGCGCCTTGATGGCGTGCGCGACGGCCTCGTCGAACGCCCACGGGCTGTGCGGGGCGACGGTGGAGGAGACCTTGATCGAGACGTAGTCCACGTCGTCGCGGAGCAGCAGGCGGCGGGTGCCCTCCAGGCGACGGACGGCCTCGTCCTTGCCGAGGATGGCCTCGCCGAGCAGGTTGACGTTGAGCTTGACGCCCTGGGTCTCGCGGATGTGCTTGATCGCGGCGCCGAGCTTCTCGTCGCGGGCGTCGACGATCAGGTGGCGCACCATCTGGCGCAGCACGGCGCGCGCCGAGGGGACGACGATGCCGGGGAGCATCGTGGCGGTGGCGCCGCCCAGGCCGATCGCCCCCTTCATGATGCCGGGGAGGAAGGCGGGGGTCAGCGGCACGAGCTCCTTGAGCTTCGCGGCGGCGACCTTCAGGTCCTCGGGGCGCACGACGCCGTCGACGAAGCCGACGGTGAAGTCCAGGCCGTTGGGGTCGCGCAGCACGCCGGCGAGGCGCTGGCCTGCGGCATCCACCGGGACCTCACGGCTGTCGACCAGCCACTTCTTGACGAGGGCGACGGCGTCGTCGGCCAGTTCGGCGAGGTCGTTGACGGATGCTTCGGAAGCGGACACAGGGGTGCTCATGCTCCCAGGATGCCGCGTTCAAACCTCTACGAAAAGCGATGATTGATGAAGGATAATGTTCGGTGTCATCGATGAATCGAAGGGACGTGGATGTTCGAGCTGAGACGCCTGCGGCTGCTGCACGAGCTGGCGCTGCGCGGCACGATCGCCGAGGTCGCCGCCTCGCTCTCCTACTCCCCCTCGACGGTGTCGCAGCAGCTGTCGCTGCTGGAGCGCGAGGCCGGCGTGGCCCTGCTGGAGCCGGACGGCCGACGGGTGCGGCTGACGCCGCAGGGACGGATGCTGGCGGAGCACGCCGCGCGCGCTCTGGAGCTCGACGAGGCGGCGCGAGCGGCGCTGGCCGCGCACGCCGGCTGGGAGACGGTGCGCCTGTCGGCGATGCCGACGGCGGCGGAGACGATCGTGCCCGCGGCGCTCACCGTGCTCGCGGAGCGCGCGCCGGGCCTGCGCGTGGAGCTGGCCGAGCTGCCGCCGGAGGAGAGCCTGTTCGAGCTGTGGGCGCGGAGGTTCGACCTGGTGATCGCCGAGCAGTACCCGGGGCACACCCGGGAGCTGCGCGATGGCGTGGTGCACGACCTTCTGGGCGAGGACCCGATCCGGATCGTGCTGCCCCCCGCCGAGCATCCGGCATCCCTGCACGAACTCCGCGACCGTGCCTGGGTGATGGAGCCCGAGGGCACGGCCGCCCGGCAGTGGGCGGTGCAGCAGTGCCGGGCGGCCGGGTTCGAGCCCGACATCCGCTACGAGGCGGCCGACCTGACCGCGCACGTGCGACTGGTGGCATCCGGTCACGCCGTCGGCATGCTGCCCGACCTGATCTGGGGCGACGAGCCCAGCCCGCTCACCGTCGCCGATCTGCCCGGTTCCCCCGTGCGCGAGGTGTTCACCGCCGTGCGCGCCTCCTCGCGCGCCGACGAGTCCGTCACGGTGGTGCGCACCGCGCTGCGCGAGGCCTTGACCGCGCACCACCGCGTGGCGCCCTGAGCCGGGCTCCGTCCGCGGATGCAGCCGCTTCCCGGGTTCAATCACCCCGGTCGTGCTCCAACGGCGAATTGGAACTCCGACCGGGGTGCCGGACATCGGGCACAACGACGTCGCGTATCTACTGCGATGTCATGGACGCGATTCTGTCCAACGATGCAGTCGGTCAATGGGTTACCGTCCCTCGGCTTGCGGAATGGACTGGCCGCGAAGCTTCTGCGATCGGAATCTTCCGCACCCACCTCAATCGGTACAAGAACGCCCATCTGCCGGAAGGCTCGGCCGCCCCCTTTACGCGGGCCAGCGGGCAGGATCTTCGTCCGGCGCGAGGACGCGAGGTCCACTATCGGGTAAGTGCTGAGTGCGCAGAGCAGTGGACCCGCCTGCGCGACCGGATTGGAACGAACTGATGGTGCTCTTCAAGGACATGATGATCGATACCGCATATCCGCTCACCGTGATCGAAGACCGTGGCGATGACAGGGATCCTCTGACGAGCGAGTGCACCTACTGTCGACGCGCAGACGGCTGGGGCGTTCGACACCCCATCGCGGATGTCACCGTCGTGCGCCGATGGACTGTACGCAGCTACTGGGACCCGAAGAGCAATCAGCTCGGTGGAGGCGGTCGATACGAATGGCGGTGCACCGAGCACCCGTACAACGGCGACAGCTCAACACACGCGGCCGATGCGCCGCAGCACCTGATCCCAGAACGTCGCGAACGCTGTGAGGAGATCACGCTCAAGACGCTCTGCACAAAGATGACATCGGAGCGGTACGAAGGTCGATGGCTATGCAGCGAACACGCTGCGAGCGTCGTGGAGCGTCTACGCATTGAGGAGCGCCTTCGCGCGATAACGGAGGGATGGGACTGAACCGCGTGGCGCCCTGAGCCGGCGGGCGCGAGTTCAGAGCTGCTGCAGGTGGCGCCGCGGTCCCTCGATGCGGGCGATCGCGATCTTCACCTCGACCAGCTCGCCCTCGACCCGATCGAACCGGTCGTCGATCCGATCGAACCGGTCGTCGATCCGATCGAACCGACTGTCCATCCGATCCATTCGATCGTCCAAGCGATCCATCCGCCCGTCCATCCGATCCATGCGGACTTCCATCCGATCGAAGCGCGCGTCCAGCGTCTTGGTCTGCTTCGCGAGCATGGTGGCGACGCCTCCCAGCACGGTCAGCGTGAAGGCGAAGAGCGCGATGATCATTCCGATCACGTCAGGCGACACGATCATGCTCCTATTCTGCCTCGGGCGAGCGCCGATGACTACCGCAGACGATAGGCAGAATCACCGACAGCGCAGCGTGGGCTTCTCGGTAGCTGTGGACAATGCGACATCGTGTCCTGATTGTGGAAGAAAGGCCGACCTCAGGGCGATTCAGCGGACCGTCGCGTGCGGCATCCGCTCGCGCATGACGCGCACCGCCTCGGGATTGTGGTCGACGAGCACGGCGTCGCGGCCCAGGGCGGATGCCACGGCCCCGGTCGTCCCCGATCCGGCGAACAGATCGAGCACCCGGTCGCCCGGTCGTGAGGACGCCTGCACGATGCGGCGCAGCACACCCTCGGGCTTCTGCGTCGGGTATCCGGTCTTCTCGCGTCCCGTGGTCGGCACGATCGTGTGCCACCAGACGTCGGTGGGCAGCTTGCCGCGGGCGGCCTTCTCCGGCGTGACCAGGCCCGGAGCCATGTACGGTTCGCGGTCCACGGCATCCGAGTCGAAGAAGTGCCCGCCGGGCGTCTTGACGTAGACCAGGATCGTGTCGTGCTTGGTGGGCCAGCGCCGCCGGGACTTCGCACCGTAGTCGTAGGCCCAGATCAGCTCGTTCAGGAACGCGTCGCGGCCGAACACCGCATCCAGCATGACCTTGGCGTAGTGCGCCTCGCGGTAGTCCAGGTGCAGGTACAGCGTGCCGTCGTCGGCGAGCAGCCGCCAGGCCTCTTCGAGCCGGGGCATGAGGAACTCGCCGTAGTCGTCGAAGCGGTCGTCGTAGGCGCGCAGCATGCCCCGCACCCGCTCGTAGGCCAGGCCGTGGAACCCGTGCCTGACCTCGCCCTCGGGCTCGTCACCTGCCCGGCGGGCGGTCACGACCCGCCGCTCCTGCGCACGGCCGGTGTTGAACGGCGGGTCCAGGTAGACGAGGGAGAAGGATCCGGATGCCAGGGTGCCGGCCGCGTCGAGGTTGTCGCCCTCGATGATCTCGACGGCGCCGGGAGCGGCGGGCGCTTCGCGCGGAGATGTGCGCTTCGCGCGGACGGAATCCGCGGATTGATCCGCAGCAGGCGCACTTTCCCGCGCGAGGCGCTCGGCGTCAGCGCTCACTGCGCGCTGCGTTCACGGAACACGGTGCAGCCACGCGTCGGTGGCGAACTTCGACTCGACCAGCGCCTCGGCGTCGGCGTACTCGTCGGGGGTGATGTGCCCATCCTCGGCACCGGTCAGCGCCCGGAAGGTCTCCTTGAAGCGCTCGATGATCTCGCTGCGCTCCATGCCGGTCTGGGTGCGCAGCGGGTCGACGCGCTTGGCAGCGGAGGTGGTGCCCTTGTCGCTGAGCTTCTCGCGGCCGATGCGCAGCACCTCGGTCATGGTCTGGCCGTCGATGTCGTACGAGATGGTCGCGTGGTGCAGCACGCCGCCGTTGGCGAGGCGCTTCTGCGCGGCGCCGCCGATCTTGCCGGTGGGCGAGGCGATGTCGTTGAGGGGCTGGTAGGTCGCGTCGATGCCGACCGAGCGCAGCGCCTGCAGCACCCAGTCGTCGAGGAACGCGTAGGAGTCGGCGAAGGTCATGCCCTGCACGAGGGATGCCGGCACGTACAGCGAGTAGGTGATGATCTGGCCCGCGGCCATCATCATCGCGCCACCGCCGGAGATGCGGCGGACGACATCGAAGCCATGGCGAGCGGCGCCCTCCGGGTCGACCTCGTTGCGGTACGACTGGAACGAGCCGATCACCACGGCCGACTCGTCCCACTCCCAGATGCGCAGCGTGGGACGACGGCGCCCCTCGCCCACGCGCGAGGTCAGCACCTCGTCGAGCGCCAGGTTCATCCGCGGGGAGACGGCCTTCTCGTGCACGATCTCCCAGTCGAAGTCGCGCCAGCCGGGCGCGGTCACCAGGGCACGGCGCACGACGGTGCCGACCGCTTCGGGGGTGAAGCCCAGCAGCTGCGCGCCGTCGGGCAGCGCACCGCGCACCGCCGCGGCGATCGTCGAGACGTCGGCCTCGACCGGCATCCCCTCGATGGCGGCGTTGATCGCCTCCAGCGCCGTGTCCGGCTCGAGGAAGAAGTCGCCCGCCAGGCGGAAGTCGCGGATCAGACCGTCTTCGACCTCGAGGTCGACGACGACGAGCTTGCCACCGGGAACCTTGTACTCACCATGCACCGCTCCAGCTTAACGGCGCGGTCTCAGGCGCGGACGGTCGGGTCGGGCAGGCCGGTGTCGATGCGCGGCTTGTCACCGCGCGAGGCGCGCATCCACACGAAGAAGCCGACGATGGTGAACCCGCCGTAGAACAGGTACATGAACGCCGTCGCGTAGTAGCCGGCCGAGAACAGCAGCGGCACGCCGACCGCATCCACCGCCACCCAGATCAGCCAGAACTCCACCCACCCCTTCGCCATCGCCCAGGTCGCCAGCAGCGATCCGACGAAGGTCCAGGCGTCACTCCACACCGGCTCATACGAGCCCAGCATCCGGAAGATCGGGGTCAGGCCCGCCGTGCCGACGAGCAGCGCACCGATCAGCAGCAACCGGGTGCGCCCCGAGGCCCAGCGCGGCACGACCGCGTGGCCCTCGCCGTCACGAGCCTGCTTCCAGCGCATCCAGCCGTAGATCGAGACGGCGATGAACATCACCTGCCGGCCGGCCTGACCGAACAGGTTCGCGGTGTGGTCGGTGCCGAACACGCTGCCCAGGAACACCGTCAGCAGCAGGGCGTTGCCGATGATCCCCACCGGCCAGGCCCACAGCCGGCGGCGCATCGCGCCGAGAGCGGATGCCAGTCCGAAGACGTTCCCGACCACCTCGCGCACCAGGAGCGTCGACGATCCGACGGGGATCTGCGCGTTGAAGGCGTCCAGCAGCCAGCGCAGGACCTCGGTCACCTCGTGCTCGCGGCGGGGACGTGCTTGTCGAGCCAGGCGAGCACGTCGGCGCGCACCTGATCCTGCTGCAGCTCGTTGAAGATCTCGTGCCGGGCGTCGGCGTAGACGAGCGTGGTGACGTCACTCAGGCCCGAGCGGTTCCGGTAGGCATCGGCGAGCTTGTGCACGCTGTGCGGCCCGCCGACCGGGTCGTCGCGGCCGACGAGCAGCAGCACCGGCACGTCGTTCCCGAGGTCCTTCTTCGGCCGGCCGTACATGCGCGCGGCCTCGACCGGGCCGAAGAGCTTCAGCAGCGGCGTCTCGACGGTGAGGGGATCGTCGTGGAATGCCTGCCACACGGCGGAGTCGCGCGAGAGCCACTCCAGGCCGTCGGCGTCCGGCCCGTCCCACTGCTTGTTCAGCGGCAGCGGGTTCATGTCGGCCGGAGTGCGGTACGCGGAGCCGGAGAGGATCACGGCCGAGTAGGCCTCCGGATGCTGGTTGAACAGCATCTGCGAGAGGAACGATCCCCAGGAGTGCCCGAGCAGCACGATCGGGAGTCCGGGACGCTCGCCCTGGATGATCTGCGTGAGCTGCCAGCATGCGGCGACGGTCGCCCGCATGCCGCCCTTGCCGAGGTGGCCGAGCTTCGCGGGGCCGTTCCACTGTCGGATGCCGGTGCGGCCGTGCCCGCGGTGATCGTCGGCGTACACGTGGAAGCCGACGGCCGTGAGCTCCCCGATGAGCGCCTGGTACCGGCCCGCGTGCTCGCCGACCCCGTGCAGCAGCTGCACGACTCCTCTCGCCTGGCCCTGCGCCTCGTACACGTCGTAGACGATCGCGATGCCGTGGGCGTCGGTGAACTCCGCTGTTCTCTTCGCGACGCTGCTCTCAGAAGACATGCCCCGAGTCTACGGATGCCGGCCGGCCGGCATCCGCTCGTTTCGGACAGCGGTGTCAGGCCGCGGACGTCTCCGCAGCGCGCAGAGCGGCGACGATGGCGAGCGCCGTCTCTCGGTCGGTGACCTCGTAGCCGCCTACGCCGTCACTGGCGGATCCCATCCGCACACCCCCGTCGGCGTACACCGTGCGCTTGGCCGAGAAGTGCACGGCGTCGACCCCGGTCGCGGCGATGGCAGCGACGGTGTCCACGTCGATGCCGCTGCCCGCCATGACCTCGATGCCGCCGGCCGCCTCGGCGACCAGCGCCCGCAGCGTGTCGATCCCGTCGATCGCCTGCGAAGCGCCGCCGGAGCTGAGCACGCGGCGCATCCCGAGCTCGCGCGCCGTCCGCAGGGCGGCGATCGGGTCGGGGGTCACGTCGATCACGCGGTGCAGCGTGACGGATGCTCCGCCTGCCGCGTCCACGATGCGCGCGAGCGCCTCACGGTCGAGCGCGCCGGTCTCGTCCTGGCATCCGACCACCACCCCGTGGGCGCCGGCGGCGAGCACGTCGCGCACGTCGTGCACGATCACGTCGATCGCGTCCGAACCGTACTGGAACCCGCCTGCGCGCGGGCGGATGAGCACGTGCACCTCGGGGCCGTCGTCGCCCACGGTGGCGAGCACGCTGCGCAGGGTCCCCCGGGACGGCGTCAGACCGCCCAGCGCGAGTGCCTGCGCGAGCTCGATGCGTGCGGCGCCTGCCTCGCGGGCGATGCGCGCGCCGGCGGGGTTCTGGACGGCGAGTTCGAACGCGAGTGGCACGAGAACCATTTTCGCACCCGGAGGCCTGATTCCCAAGATCGTGAACATTATTTTCACGCTTCCCCGCCGCGACAAACTTAGTTAGACTATCTAAGTAATGACCGAGGACTTCGCCGCCACCGCATCCGAGCTCCGATTCGCCCTCTTCCGTCTGACCAGGCGCCTGCGCTGCGTCCGCGCCGTCGACGCGATGAGCGACGCCCAGCTCGCCGCCCTCGGCGCCCTCCGCGCACACGGGCGACGCACGCTCTCCGGCCTCGCCGAGCACGAGCGGGTCACCGCCCCCACCATGAGCGCGACGGTCAACGGTCTGGAGGATCTCGGCCTGGTCCGGCGCGTTCCCGATGAGGACGACCGCCGCCGGGTCTACGTCGAGATCACCGACGAGGGCGAGAAGGTCGTCGCCGCGACCGTCCGCCGCCGTGACGAAGTGCTGGCCGACATGATCGCCGAGCTCGACCTCGACGCGGACGAGCTCGCCGTGCTGCGCGCGGCCGCCCCCGTGCTGCGGAAGGTGGCCGAGTCATGAGCTCGATGTTCCGCTCCTTCCGGTCGTTCAACTACCGCACCTGGTTCCTCGGTGCGATCGTCTCGAACATCGGCGGCTGGATGCAGTCGACCGCCCAGGACTGGGTGGTGCTCACCGAACTGACCCACAACGACGCCGCGGCCATGGGCGCGACGATGGCGCTGCAGTTCGGTCCTCCGCTGGTGCTGGTGGGGCTCACCGGGTGGGTCGCCGACCGGTTCGACCGGCGGAGGATCCTGCTGGCGACCCAGACGGCCCTGATGGTGCTGGCGATCGGCGTGGGCGTGCTGCTGCTCACCGGCATCCTCACCCTGCCGCTGATGCTGTGCTTCGCGGCGGCCTTCGGTGTGACCAACGCGTTCGACGCCCCGGCCCGTCAGGCGTTCGTGTCGGACATGGTCAGCGTCGAGGACACCTCGAACGCGGTCGCTCTGAACTCGGCGTCGTTCAACATGGCCCGTCTGATCGGCCCGGCGGTGGGCGGAGTCGCGATCGTGGCGCTCGGCTCCGGCTGGGTGTTCATCGCCAACGCCGTGACGTTCCTGGCGATGCTGATCGCGCTGCTCCTGATCCGCAAGGGCGAGCTCGTGCCCCGAGTGAAGAGCGGCAGGAAGGGCGGCGGTCTGGCGGCCGGGGTGCGGTACGTGCTCAGCCGGCCCGACCTGAAGGTCGTGTTCGTGATGGTCTTCCTGCTCGGAGCCTTCGGCATGAACTTCCCGATCTTCGCGTCGACCATGGCCCTGGAGTTCGGAGAGGGCGCAGCGGGCTACGGCGTGCTCAGCTCGGTGCTCGCGATCGGCTCGCTCGCGGGAGCGCTGCTGGCGGCCCGCCGCGACCGCGCCCGGGTGCGGGTGATCGTGCTCTCGGCGGCGGGGTTCGGTGCGGCCTCGCTGGTGTCGGCGACCATGCCCGTGTACTGGATGTACGGGGCCGTGCTGGTCTTCGTCGGCTTCTCGACGGTCACGATGCTCACCACCGCCAACGGGTACGTGCAGACGACGACGGATGCCGCGCTGCGCGGCCGCGTGCTGGCGCTGTACATGGCGGTCGTGATGGGCTCCACCCCGATCGGCGCGCCGATCGCCGGCTGGGTGGCCGACACGTTCGGGCCGCGGGTGGCCATCAGCGTCGGCGGCGTCGCGGGTCTTCTGGCCTGCGCGATCGGCCTGTCGTGGATGCTCTGGTCGGGACGCCTGCACCGCGCCGAGCGCACCCGGTTCCTGCTGACTCTGGATGAGACGCGTCCGCTGTCGGTCGTGCAGGCGATGGACCCGCACATGTACGACGAGAAGGCCGCCGCGACCACGCCGATCCAGCTGCCGCGCAAGAACGCGGAGTGAGCGTGACCCGGCATCCGCGCTCGCTCATGCTCGCGCTCGGCGCGCTGACCGCGTTCGGCCCGATCTCCCTCGACGTGTATCTGCCCTCGCTCCCCCAGCTGGGCGCCGAGTTCTCGGCATCCGAGTCGCTCAGCCAGCTGACCATGAGCGCCTGCATGATCGGGCTCGCGCTCGGGCAGCTGCTGTGGGGGCCGATCAGCGACAGGTACGGCCGGCGGATGCCGCTGATCCTGGCGATCGCGGGCTTCGCGGCGACGTCGGTGGCGTGCGCGTTCGCACCGTCGATCGAGGTGCTGATCGGCATCCGGGTGGTGCAGGGCCTGTGCGGCGCGGCCGGGATGGTCATCGCCCGTGCGGTGGTGCACGACCTGTTCTCCGGCGCCGACGCGGTGGCCGCGTTCTCGACTCTCGCCGCCGTGATGGGCGTGGCACCGGTGCTCGCCCCGCTGGTCGGCGGTGTCGTGGCGTCGTTCTCCAGCTGGCGGGGCGTGTTCGTGGCGCTGGCGGTGATCGGGCTCCTGCTGCTGGCGGTGGCGGCGTTCGCGGTGCCGGAATCGCTGGATGCTGCGCACCGCACGACCGGGGGCCTCACGAACGACTTCCGCGGGATCGGCGCCGCGCTGCGGAACGGGCCGTTCCTGGTCGCGGCGCTCACGCTCGGTGTCGCATCGATCGCTCTGTTCACGTACCTGCAGCTGTCGCCGTTCGTGCTGCAGACCCAGTACGGGCTGAGCGCAGGAGGCTTCGCGCTGGTGTTCGCGGCGAACGCGGTCGGCATCACGGTGGCGGCGAACCTGAACCGCAGGCTGGCGCGGCGCGTGCCCGGCGTGCGGATCGTGCGCTGGTCGCTGTCCATCGGCGTCGCCGGCGCACTCGCCCTGACGCTCGGCGGGCTGCTGGACTCGGCGCTGCCGTGGCTGCTGGTGCCGCTGTTCGTCGCCGTCAGCACGCAGGGCCTGAACAACCCGTCACTGACGGCGATCGCGCTGGGTCACATCCGGCACAGCGCGGGTTCGGCCTCCGCCGTGCTCGGCACGATCTCGATGCTGCTGGGCGCGCTCGTGCCGCCGCTGCTCTCGCTGCTCGGCGTCACCGCGACGACCCTCGGTGCCACCATGCTGGCCGCGTTCGCAGTGGCACTGGCTCTCGTGCTGTTCGCGGGGCGGCCGCGTCCCGGCGAGCCCCCTTCCGGTGAGAAATCACTTCTTGCATGAGAAATCATGCCTGCGCAGGTTTCTCATGCACGAAGTGGTTTCTCGGGCCGGAGCCTGGCGGTCGGACACAGGATCTTACGGATTCGTGAGAATCGGCCGCGGCTGCTGTCCGCGCTCGTAGCCTGAGAGCATGAGCGACTCTCGAGGATGGCGCCCGGCCGCGGCGGGGATCGCTGCGGTGGTTCTCGGCGCGGGGGCGGGCGAGCTGGTCGCCACGTTCGCCGCACCGGCATCCAGCCCGTTCGCCGTGGTCGGCGGCGCCCTGATCGACCTCGCGCCGGCCTGGGCGAAGGACACCGCGATCGCCTGGTTCGGCACCTCTGACAAGGCAGCCCTGCTGGTGGGCATCGCCGTCGTGCTGCTGGTGGTCGCGGCGGTGGCGGGACTCGCCGAGGCGCGGTGGCGGCACTCCGGTGTCGTCGCGCTCGCGGCGCTCGGCATCGGCGCCGGCCTCCTCGGGCTCACCCGGCCGGATGCCGGGATGCTGGCCTGGCTGCCGTCCGTGCTCGCCGGCGCGGTGGCGGCCTTCGCGCTGCGGATGCTGCTGCGCCGTGAGGCTGACGCCGGGCCGGAAGCCGAGGATCAGCCCTCGCGTCGTGCGTTCCTCACCTGGACGATCGGCACGGCCGCCATCGGCGTCGCCATGGCTGTCGTGGGCGGGCTGGGGCGGGCGGGCTCTACGGTGGTCACGACCGTGCGCGAAGCTCTCAAGCTGCCGAAGCCGGCGACTCCGGCGCCCGCGATCCCGGCGTCCGCCTCGCTCGATGTGCCCGGGATCACCCCGGTGATCACACCGAACGCGGACTTCTACCGCATCGACACGGCGCTCGTGGTGCCGTCGGTCGACCCGTCGAGCTGGAAGCTGCGCATCCACGGGATGGTCGCGCAGGAGGTGACCCTCACCTGGGACGAGCTGCTCGCGCTGCCCCTGGTCGAGAGCGCGGCGACCCTGTCATGCGTGTCCAATGAGGTCGGCGGGGATCTGATCGGCAACGCGGTCTGGCTGGGCTATCCGATCCGCGAGCTGCTGAAGCGCGCGGCTCCCGACGCGGATGCCGACATGGTGCTCTCCACGTCGGTCGACGGCTTCACCGCGGGGACGCCCCTCGAGGCGCTCACCGACGACCGCGCCGCGCTGCTCGCGATCGGGATGAACGGGCAGCCGCTCCCGCTCGAGCACGGCTTCCCGGTGCGGATGGTCGTGCCCGGCCTGTACGGGTACGTGTCCGCGACGAAGTGGGTGACCGACCTCGAGGTGACGCGGTTCGACAGGGACAGGGCCTACTGGACCGACCGCGGATGGTCGGAGAAGGGCCCGATCAAGCTGGAGTCCCGCATCGACGTGCCGCGCGCGGGGCGCACCGTCACCGCGGGAGACTCCGTGATCGCCGGCGTCGCCTGGCAGCCGGGCACCGGCGTGTCGGGCGTCGAGGTGCAGGTCGACGACGGCGACTGGCAGCAGGCCGAGCTCGCGACCGCGATCTCCGATGACACCTGGGTGCAGTGGCGGCTCCCGTGGCGCGCGAAGACCGGCGAGCACAGCATCCGCTGCCGTGCCGTCGCCGGTGACGGCACAGTGCAGACCGACACGATCGCGGCTCCCGCGCCGGACGGCGCGAGCGGATGGCACACGATCAGCGTCAGCGTGGGGTGACCCGTGAGGGTTCCGTGAGGATCGCGATTCACTGTCTTCACGAATTCGTGAAATAGGCGTACCGTCGCCTCTCATGAACACCATCATCAGCACGCGCGGCCTCACCAAGACCTATGGGCGCGTGCATGCCCTCGACGGACTGGACCTCGAGGTGGAAGCCGGCCAGGTGCACGGCTTCCTCGGCCCGAACGGCGCGGGAAAGTCCACCACCATCCGCATCCTGCTGGGCCTGGCCCGCCGCAGCGGCGGCGAGGCATCCGTCTTCGGACTCGAGCCCTGGGGCGACGCCGTGCAGATCCACCGCCGCGTCGCGTACGTGCCGGGCGACGTGAGCGTCTGGCCGAACCTGTCCGGCGGCGAGGCCATCGACTTCCTCGCCCGCCTGCGCGGAGCGAAGACGAAGGATGCCGCGTACCGCGCCGAGCGCGAGCGCCTGATGACCGCGTTCCAGTTCGACCCGCGCAAGAAGGGACGGGCCTACTCGAAGGGCAACAGGCAGAAGGTCGCCCTGATCGCCGCCTTCGCGGTGCCCGCCGACCTGTACATCCTCGACGAGCCGACCAGCGGCCTGGACCCGCTGATGGAGGTCGTCTTCCGCGACGAGGTGCAGCGGCTGCGCCGCACCGGGGCGACCGTGCTGCTCTCCAGCCACATCCTCTCCGAGGTGGAACTGCTCTGCGATCGGGTCTCGATCATCCGCGAGGGGAGGATCGTCGAGTCGGGCACGCTCGCCGAGCTGCGCCACCTGACCCGCACCGAGGTGTCGTTCGAAGCCTCTTCCACCGACGCCCTCACCGGCATCCCCGAGGCGCACGACGGCACGGTCGAGGAGGGCCGCGCGCGGTTCACCGTGGACAGCGACACGATCCCGTCCGTGCTCCCGGTGCTCGCGCAGCGGGCCGTCACCGGTGATGCTGGCGACGGTGTTCGGCCTGTTCGGCCCGCTGTTCGGTCTGCCGGAGTGGACCACTCGGTTCTCGCCGTTCGCCGTGACGCCCATCGTCTCGAACGGCACGACGGAGCTGCGCGGCACGTGGTGGCTGGTGCTGATCGTCGCGGTCCTGGCTGCGGCATCCCTCAGGCTCATGCGCCGACGGGAACTGCATCCAGCGAGCTGAACCGAGGCTGTTCGATGAAAGGATGAACGCATGAGCGAGGACGGCGTGACGCACGCGGGAGTGGATGCCGCCGAGAGCGCGGCCGCCGCGATCACCGCGGTCGGCTTCCCGCGGATGCCCGCGCGCGTCATGATGGCACTGATCGCCGCCCCAGCCGAGGGGTACACGGCATCCGAGCTCAGCGACCGGCTGGGCGTCAGCGCCGCCGCGGTCTCGGGCGCCGTGCGCTACCTGCAGACCCTGCACATGATCCGCAAGGTCTCCCGACCCGACCAGCGTCTGGCCCACTACGAGATCATCAACGACACCTGGTACGTGATGATGTCGAACAACTCCCCCGTCTACGACCGGCTGGCCGCGTACATCAACGAGATCGGCGCGGCGCACGCCGAGGATCACGCGGCCCGCCTGCGGGCGGAGGAGATGGCCGAGTTCTTCCGCTTCATGTCTCAGCGGATGCCTCAGCTCGTCGACGAGTGGGAGACGCTGCGCGCCGAGCGCCGGCTTCAGGACTGACCACGATCGGCCTGTCCTGCGGCGGCGCGTGTGTATACCGTGGAGGGCATGAGCGGAAACAGGTACGGGTCGGATCCGAACGCCACCGCAGGCCGCGCGCCGCAGAGCGGGGTGCGACGTGAGCCACAGGTGCTGAGATGGGTCTTCTGGCCCGCTGCCGTGATCGTCGTCGCCTTCGCCCTGTTCGCCCTGCTCGCACCGCACGTCGCCGAGGCCCTGTTCAAGACCGTCCAGACGACGATCGTCAACGCCTTCAACTGGTACTACGTGCTGATCGCCGCCTTCTTCGTGGCGTTCTGCCTGTTCCTCGGCTTCAGCAGGTTCGGTGACATCAAACTGGGCCGCGACGACGAGGAGCCCGAGTTCTCGCTGATGAGCTGGTTCTCCCTGCTGTTCGCGGCGGGGATGGGCATCGGCCTGGTGTTCTACGGGGGCAGCGCGCCCCTCTCGCACTTCACGAATCCCCGCCCCCGCGGCACCCGCACGCCGGCGCAGCCGGGCCCGGCCGCGCCCGCGCAGACCCACCCGCGCTCGGGGGTGCACGC
>Ga0066256_1002697_pt1 | contig 18880 bp, 6 predicted proteins | sample ThiBio_1000_biof_FD_87107 | JGI IMG/M metagenome (GOLD analysis project Ga0066256, IMG submission 87107) | Wastewater bioreactor microbial communities from Cape Town, South Africa - Thiocy_expt_1000_biof (version 2) | ecosystem: Engineered > Bioreactor > Thiocyanate-remediating >... | reverse complement strand
GGTGGTGCCGCCCCTCGTGTTTGCTGCCAACAGCCTGGCGGGCGCCGCCGCGGCGGGCGGCCTTATGTGGGATTGGAAGATGGCGCGCCCGCGGCGTGCGGCGTTCATAGTGCTGGGCGGTATTGCAGGCACCGGCCTGCACCTGGGCGTAGGCGTCCTTGGCCCCGCCGTGCGCGCGCGCATTGCGGCCTTCTTTAACCGCAGCGCAGGCAGCGGTGAGTCGGGGCGCAGCGGCGAGGCAGGGCGCGGCGGCGGCGCGCCATTGAAGTAGGCTGTAAATGTTACCTAATGAATATCCACTTGCCTGTGACACAATTATGAGTTGTAAGTAGACATGACACCTAGAGACAAATATTAATACAGTAGCGGGCGACTGCAAACACAATCAATGCAGGTGACAGACATACAGGGAAGGGTCAGTGATGGCGGGTGCGGCCCACCGGCGTGACAGCAAATGCGATGCCGCGCGCATACAGGTCGGCAGAAGTGGCGCTGCCGGTCGGCGGTGCAACGTGATGTGCCACGTCAGTTGCTACACCCGCGTAGAGGCTGTCCACACGCCGGCGGTTGCCTGCCGGCCGAGTAGGCGGGGCGGCGCCGCCAACGCTGCCCGTGGACGCGGCGGCGGTGGGTACGCCAGCGGTGCTGCCGACAGTGCCGGGTGGCGTGACACCCGGCACCAATGCCAGAATTGAGGTTGTTGCAACCGCAGGGCGCACCTGCAGGAGCGGGTTCAGGGTAGACGCGGCCGTCATGTCATCCGCGCGCACACTGATTCTGGGGACAATGGCACGGTGACCTGTGTATGTGGGTGGAAATGTCTTTCCTCCAACGCTGCCACGTGCGCTGCCCGTCGCTGCCGGCGCGGCCACAGTCGCAGGGGCAGGGCTGAGGGCATCAGCAGCAACAGCGCCACCAGCGGCGCTTGCTGCAACTGCAGCAGCAGCATCAGCGGCAGAGCCAGGGGAAACAGTCGCAGGGTCTGAAGTGGGGGTTGTAGGGACAGGGCCTGGGACCGCGGCGCCCGAGTCAGCGGGAGCACCGGCAGCAGCTGCCGCACCCAGCCGCAGACGCAGCCGCAGAGGGTTCATGATTGGCGTTGCCGTGGCGTCATTGGCATCCTCTTTTGTGGGGGTGGGGCCGCCGGCATGGGCAGCTGTTGGCGACGGCGCCGGCTTCCCCGCAATGCTTGAACGCACGGCGGCGGCGGCAGTCGCGGCGGCGGCAGCGGAAGCGGCAGTTGCGGCGCTGCTGCGGCGACGTGCCAACGATGCACGCAGGCCTGCCATGTGCCGCCCCACAAACACCGTTACCAGCGACGTGCGCCGCATGATGCCCTGTGCGCGCGCGCACTGCAGGCGCAGCCACATGCCCGCCAGCACCGAAAACGTGCCAACGTTAATGACCGCCAGCAGTACCGTCACCGCCCACTCAATGGCTGTCATAGCATCTGGCGGGTGCAGCTCGGCGGACGACACGCTGACGTTGTACTGCAGCAGCGCGGTGGAGATGATGGCAGTCAACAGCGTGGACGACAGGCTGGTGAGCTCCAGCCAGTTGAACTGCGGCTTGGTGTACGGCCTGTAGCGCACCTGCAGCACAAAGGCGGTCAGGAACCACAGCGACGCGCCTACACACTGCATGTACGGGTTGGTGACCAGCACCGCCAGCAGCACCACGCCCGCCTTCCGGCACAGCACAATGGCCTCCCACCACACACGACTGTCACCCGACACCACCCACGCCTGCGTCAGTCGCTCCGGCATCAGGGTGGACCGGCGGCGCCCACTGGCACTGCTGCGGGCACTCGCGGCTACCGGTATTGGTACACCTGCCAGCTTGCTGTTTACGCCACGGATGGCCACGCCTCGCACCACAGGCACCGCTTGCAGGCCCATAAGCTTGCGGAGGCTGTCAAAAAGGTTGCTACTTGACCCGCCGCCGGCATCAGGTGCACCCGGCGGCGGTTGTTGTGTCACCAGCGTGCGCTTCGGCGCGCGGTAGCCGTCAAACAAGAAGCCCCAGGTGGCGCGGAAGCCCACGTCCGCAAGCTGGTCATTGCGCGCCGTGCCCAACAGCCACGCCAGGCCGACAGGGAAGCCAATACCAAGCATCACCAGTACTGTGTATGCCAGTGCGCGCGCAGCAGCATGTTCTCCCACACCGCACTCCACGCCCAGGTCTGACCGCAGGTACCGGATGCCCGCCACCGGCTCAATGCAGTCCAGCGCACGCAACGAGGCCGACACGATGGGCATGTAGGTCAGGAACAGCACAAACAGCAGCGTCGACAGATGGCGCTTGGACGCCCACCATACCGCCACCGCAGACTTGAACGCCAGCTTGTCCATACTGCAACGCGGCTTGCACTGTACCGACCGGCCCGTGGTAACGGAATGAAAGATTACCACCACCGCCACCGCCGCCAGTACTGGCAGCAGCACTGTGGACACGTACTGGAACAGGTACGGCAGCCGCAAGATGCACTGCAGCGCGCCCACAGATACCGGGCTAGCGCCGGCCGCCTCCGTCCCCCCCGTCCGCGTGTCGTATGCTTTGGTCCTGCCAGCGCGGAACACGCGGCGACGGCCCACCGCCTGCAGGAACCCCAGCGTAATACGCGGGGCAATGGAGGCATCGGAGTTACTGGCGTCTTTGCGCAGCGCCACACGTGTCAGCACCGCCAGCACAAGTGTCACCACCCCAAGGAGGAACAGCCAGGATGCGCCAGCGTCCCAGCACAATGAACATGACCCACCAAACCGCGCATAGTTGACGGTAGTGTCGCAGATGCCGCACAGTGGCCCAACGTAGCCGTACGCACAGCCGTAGAATGCGCCACTGGCATTGCCACTGTACTCCAGCGTGCACGCCTCACTATTGAAGCACGGGTGCAGCTCGGTGTCGGGTCCCAGCGGCATGCCCGCTTGTGCCGCCGGCCGGAAGTAGTGCGGCAGCAGCGTCAGGATGCCGGCATTGCAGGCTGAGCCAACGGGTGGGCAACCAATGCACACTGCGCCCTTGCCGCCCAAGCTGAACGACCCGCCGCCACACGTCACGCACGTCACCGACTCCGACGCCTGCCCCGCTCGGCAGCCTTCAACCTCCACCGCAAATGGGAGTGCTGGCGGGATGGCTAGGCCGCCCACTGTGCAGACCAGCGTCAGCCCGTACGTCTGCCCCTGCGGCACCACCATCGTGAAGGCGTCAAAGGTCGAGATGTGGCTGGTGGCACCCACGACAACGGCGGTGTGTTGCAGGAACACGGCGGACGTGTCATTGATGCTTGATGCCGATACGTTCAGTGCAATGGTGCACACGATGGGCGGCAGCGCAATAAACTGTTGTGGTGCGATTGCTGTGGCTGTGCACGGCGATGCACGGGTGCCGCCAGGCGTCGTTACGGCAATGCCGACGCTGAATGCCGGCAGCGGGTCACCAACTGCTGCCTTGGTTGCCGGCGGCACACACGGCTGCACATCCAGCAGGGTGGCTGGGATGGTGAGGCTGAGCGGTGGCATGGCCTCGCCAGATGCGAGGTGTTGGCACTCCACAACCAGCGACACCAGCGGCATGGCGGGCGAGGCTTGTCTCACAAGCCGCGGCACGGCAACGACGCCGGTGTGCGTGTCGGCTGGCAGGGACCGCAGGTTCTTTTGTGCCGGGGTGGCGTCCACCCCTACCAAGTCCGTCGCGGGTGTTGACGACGTCACGGTGCACGTGGCATCGGCAACCACGGCGTCGTTGTGGCTCATCACCACCGCCACGACCAGCGGCGGCTCCAGCGGCCACGGCGACGACGCGTCGGACGCAATAAAGGTGGACGGCAGCGCTGATACCATGCGGGTCTCCAACGATGCGGTGATGATGGGCATTGGTGGCGTTGCAAGCACTTGGCCCCATGCGGTGCACGCCGCCTGCACGTACAGCTGCGTGGCGGGCGGCGCCTGCAGCGTGACGTTCACAGAGGTTGGCATCGACGTGCTGCCGGCTGCGTTGGCATCCACGATAAGGGGCCAGGCGTCGACAACCAGCCGCGTGCTGCGGACTGTTGCATTCACAAGCAGCACCTCGCAAGAAGCCACCGTGGTAGCGCCGCTGCTGTCTGTAGCTGGCGCGCTGATTGCTGCCGCCAAGTGCAACGGCAGTGGCGCGTACGCCAGTGCGGTGGTCGGCGGCGCCACCCAGCCCAGCGTCATCTGCAGGGTGGAGGTCGCCAGCGGCGGCAACCGCACCCGCTCGCCGGTGGGCGCCCATGTGCACTCAGCAACAACTACCAGCGGCGTGGCTAGGTGGCAGGCTGCCAACGACAGCCGTGGCAGCGTGACCGTAATGGTGGTGTTGTCAGCGCCCGTGGTCACACTGGCGCCGGCGGTGGCGGTGGACACCCACTCAAACGGCGACGCGGATGCAATTAGGGAAACCAGTGACGTGGAAAGCGGCAGCGGCGTGGATGCGCGGAAGATGGCTGCCACACACGACAGCGAGGTGGCGTCAGCGTTGGATGGCAGCGGCACGGCAGGCGTGCTGGCCACCGTCAGCGTCAGCGGTGGCAGCGCTTGTGACGGCACCACAATGGAAGGCATGGCTGCCACTGTGGCGGCGCTCCAGGCCGCCGTCAATGATGTCACCGCGACCTGCAGCGGCGTGCTCAGCGCGGCACTGCGGCCCACGCCGTCGCGACACGTCAGCGCCAGCGACGCGTTGGTGCCGCCCGGCGCGCGCAACCCCACGAGCGGCAGTGACACATTGGCGCGCGTGGCGCTGACCGCCAGCGACAGCGACACGGACACCTCGCCCACTAGCTGCACAGCGGCGTCGGTCAGGCCCAGCCCAACGCCGGGCACCGCTGCCGCCGGCGGCAGCGTGACACTCGCAACGGCCAAGCTGCATGCTAGCACACTCCGCGCCGGCGCCGTCACTGCAAGGGCTGGCGTCCATGGTAGCAAGGTTTGCGGCCCAGATGGCCACACGGCACGCACCGTGCTGCCGCTGGCGCCGTCGCCGCGCTGAGTGACGATGTAGGCGTGCGAGGTGACACTGAGCGGCGGCGATGCCACGGCGTTGGCGCCCCACAGATTGCACACCAGCTGCAGCGTCAACGTCTCCCCCGGCGGGCCTTCCACCGTCAACGCCAGCCCGCCCACGCCGCCGTCTGCGCGCAGGGCAAAGGTCGCGGCACTGCTCGCAACCGCCAGTACAATGGACGACGAGGTCGCAGCAGTGGTGCGCCAGGCGCAGGTGGCGGCAGCGCCGGCAAAGGTGGCTACGCCGGCCGGTGACAGCGTTGCGGCCGCTGCAATGCCGGCACTCTCGTACGCCTCCACCAGCAGTGTCGCTGCAGGTGTCAGCGCCAGGCTGGCGTTGGCAACCGCGAGGGTCAGCGACGGTAAACGTAGCCGCTCGCCGGTGGGTGTCCAGGTGCACTCGGCGTACAGCGCCAACGCCTGCCCCAGCCGCGCTGCTAACGCCGTCAAGCCAGTAAACGTGATACCGGCAGTGGACGCGTTGCGCAGTACCCCTGCGCTGCTGACCGACGACAGCACATCATGCGACGATACGCGGTCCAGTGCCTGCGTCAGCGGCGGCGGCGTGATGGCAGCTGGGAGGAGGAGCGCCAGGCAGGACAACGATGCAACGTTGGCGGCCGTCAGCACGCCGTCGCTGCCAACCAAGCTAAACACCGCCGTCAGTTGGGGCAGCGCCTCCGGCACCACAATAAATGGGTTCGGCAAGCCGCTGTTGGCCCAGTCGGCACGCCATGCAGCCAGTGCCACGGTCGGGTTAGACTGCCCTGCAGTCGACGCGGTCAGGCCCACCGCGTCAATGCACGCGGCCGTCAGCGTGCCGGCGCATCCCGACGCGCCGCTGGCCACCAGGGAGCCTAGCCACAGATCGGTTGACACGGCAGCTGGTGTGTTACTGGCACCCACCGCCAGGGCGGCTGCGGACGTTGTAACTGCCATGCCAGCGGGGCGTGATGCCAGCGCCTGGTTGGTCGTGGTGCACGACGTCAAGTTGACGGAGAGGGTGCAGGTGGCCGCCTGCCGCGAGGACACCAGCAGCGTCGGCGCGGGCGTCAACATGCCACCCGGCAGCGCAGCCAGCGGCGGCGTGGATGCCCACGATACCGCAAAAGTGGCGGGGTATGTGAGGTTGACGGACTCGATTGACGCAGCGCCAGCAGCATTGACCACCACCACGGACACTACCGGATAGCCGGGTGCAGAGGCAAATACGACGGGCGCGGCGCATTGCACCACCGTGGGCGACAGCACAAGCGCGTTGGTGCACACCTCACCGCCAATGAGCACGACAGGCGGCGTGCGGGTGGCATCCATGATGCCAACACCAGTTACCACCACTGGCACTCCTGCCGCGGCAACCGACGTGGGCGTGATGGAAGTCAGCACCGGCCGGGACGCCAGCGTCACACAAGCGGCACAGGTGACGGGACGCGAGGCGGAGTTGACCCATGTCACTGTCACGTTAGCGGTAGCCTGTGAACTAGGGCCACTGCGCAGTGTGTCGATGGCAGGGTCGCTGGCGTTCCAACCCACACACAGCGCTGCGTCCGAGCGGCCAGGGATGCATGCAGCTGCCGTGCATGGCACGCCTGCTACCATAATGGACGTCAGCTGTGGCACACCACCGCCGCTGGTGCACAGCGCCACACCAACCAGCGTGATGTTAATAATTGGATTTGGTGCCGACTGCGCAGGTGGCAGAAGCTGTAGCTCCCCGCTGGCAGCAACGTAGGCCGCCGCTGACAGCAACGATGGCAGCACGCCGCTGACGTTGAACGCGCCGCCCGCCAGCTGCACCACGGCGGCCACGTTGCTGGCATCGGTGGCAGGCGTTGCACACGACAGCGTTGTAGCCGTCTCCCATACCGGCTCGGTGCAGGGCGTGCCACGCAGCCACACTGCCAGGCTGTCGATGGTCGCTTGTGGTGGTGGCGGCAGGCCGGCGTCCTCCCAGTCGGCGGCCGTCAGCCGTGGCGCTGGCAGACGCAGCACAATGCGACCAACACCAGGAGTGAGTGGCGCCAGTCCGATGCCGCCACCAGGCGCCACAACCACCTGTGGCGGCGGCACCAGCGATACAGTTGTATTCAGCCGCTGGGGAATGCCGCCCGTGCCAGCATGTGCCACCCACACCTGCGTGAGCACGGGCGCGGTCGGTGCAGCCGGCAGCAGAAATGGGAGCGCGCAGGACACAGTGGTTGTGGACAACACCTCAACCAGGCCGCAGGACACGTTAACGGCAGTGGGTTGCTTCCCGGCAGGTATGAGGAAGATGCTGGCGTTGACCCAGGCGGCGGCGCCGTCAGCAACCACGGTGATGGTGTCGCGCCACGACGCGGTGGCGTTGCATGCGGGTGCTACAACCCCTGACGCACAGGCAGCGCAATCCTTGGCGGAGCCCGTGGCGTAGCTGCCTGGCGGGCACGGCGTGCAGGCGGCGGCAGCCAGTGGGGCATAGGTGTTGGCACCACACGGAACCGGCAGACCGGTGCCGCCGGCACAGCGCGTGCCAGCGGGGCAGGAGGCGCAGGCAAAGTACTGCGCGCCGCTGGCTGGCAGGCGGAACACGCCGTAGTACGTCCCGGGCGGGCAGGTGGTACCGGAGAGCAGGGGAATGCGTGACTGGTCAAGCACTGCCAGGGCTGGCTGCTTGGCGCTAGAAAAGGTGCCATCACTAATGTATGTCACGTTGCTGCTCGCCAGCGACAGCCAGCGCAGCGCAGGCATGCCGTCGAAGCTGCGCTCAAACACGGCCGCCAGGCTGGATACATTGGAGGCATCCAGTGACGTGATGAGCGGCAGTGCAGGCGGGAGGCGCAGCAGGTCACTCACCCGGAAGTTGGACAAGTTGGCCAACCCAGCTGTGCCGCCGCAGTTGATGCATGTCAGGGTCGGCAGCCCATTGAAACTGCCGGCAGCCAGTTGCAGCTGCTGCGTTGGTATCGATGGCAATAGGGTGACGTTTGCGAGTGCAGGCAGCGCGAGGGCAGATACCGGCACGGCTGGCGTGTAGAGAGTGACCAGCCGCAGACATCGCTGCGCTGACGTGGAGAAGGTGGTGTTGGTGTTGCCGGCGGCAGCAGGTGTTGGGTCCCGTGGCGCCAGCGTCACGTTGCCCAGCCACAAGTTGCCAATGGCGGGGTTGAGGCCGGCGGTGTTGGCGGCGGCCAAGGGCGACGAGAAGGTGGTGTTGCGCGCATCTAACACTGTCGTCGTTGCCGCCGTGGTGCCGGTGCCGTTGGAGATGCCCAGTGCGCGCCATGCCGTCAGTTGGTGGGTGGCCGCCAGTGGTGGCGGCGGCAGTGGCGCGGCAGCAAGGATGGCAGGAATCGGAGTTTGGAGCTGTAACTGCCGGATGGCGTGGTTGTACCTGTCGCCAATGTACAGGTTGCCGCTGGATGCATCTAGCGCGATGCCCCACGGATACTTGAATGCAGCTGCCGTGCCAACGCCATCTGTCAACGCCTGGGAGCCCGAGCCAGCAAGTGTTGTGACAACACCGCCAACAATGATAATGCGCCGAATCCGATGATTATTGTTGTCTGCAGCATACAAAACCCCCGCGCCTAAATCCGACGCCACGCCAGTGACGACGTTGAACCGCGCCACACCGCCCGTGCCGTCTACATAGCCGGAACTGCTGGTAGAACCGGCCAACAGCGTGGATGCGCCAGTGTAGGTGAGGGCGTACACTGAATGCTGCACCGCCACATACATGACGCGCACTGCGGGGTCCAGTGCTATATCATACACATAACTAGGCAATGTGGCTAACGTGGCGACGGTGTTGCTGCCAGCGATGGCAATGGTGCGCACCTTGTAGTTGTATGTGTCTGCCACAAACAACAGCCCGCCGGCCACGTCTGCACGCACAACATACGGTTTGTAGAATGTGGCACTGGTGCCAGCTGCATTGGAAGAGCCAGAGGTGCCAGACGTGCTGCCAGCAACCCAAGCACCCGACAGCATACGTATCGCGTGGTTTTCTGTGTCTGCCACATACACGTTGCCAGCGCCGTCCGCCTCCACGCCATATGGATAGTTAAACTGGGATTGAAGCGGCGTGGCACCCACTGCCGTGCCGTAACTTCCCGCAATGCCCGCCACCGTCACCACATTCCGTGTGACAAGGTCTACCCGCCGAATCAATGCATAGTTGTAGTCCGCCACATACAGGCCCCCGGTGCCATCGAGGGACACACCCGACGGATAGGAGAACCGCGCCAAGGTGCCCACACCATCTGCCGTTCCACTAGAACCGGAGCCTGCCAACGTAGAGACAACCGGCGCGCCAACAACAACGCTGACAACCACATTCTGCGGCACCCCACCACCGCCTGCTGCTGCAGATACCACCAACCGCGAGCTGGTACTTGTTGTGGATGCGACACAGCCCCAGGCTGCGCACGCTACTTCATAGCCGGCGGCCGCCATGGTACCATTCACAGCACCCCAGCAGGTCACCGGCCCCGGCACAGACCACCCCGACATGGCGCACGTCATACCAGGCCCCGTCGCCAGCCACCACACGGCACCAGCTGTCGCCAGTGCTGCCGGCGGGGCGGCGCCGCCACGGCTATTGGACCCCCAACAGCCCACGCTGCCATTCACGCGCACGTAACACGCATGGTCGGCGCCTGTCGCCACATGCTCCGCGTCGGTGATGGCCTGCCAGATGGACGCATTTGCCACTACTGGGTTGTCGGCGTCGCCCCAGCACACCACGCTATGGTTGCGCGCCACGCCGCAGGTGTAGTTGGTGCCCGCGCTCACGCCTTGGAAACTTACACCACGCGGCACGTTAGTGGCGCCGCGAGACGATGACGCGTCGCCAAAGCACAACACAGTGCCATTGGGCACCAAACCGCACACATGTCGCGGCCCTGCGTGTGCTTCGACGAAAAAGGTGGAGACCGGCGGCAGCTGTGCCATGCCGCCCGGCAGGGCTCCCCAGCAACGCAGGCTGCCGTTGACCGCCAAACCGCAACTAAAGTCATCGCCGACCGTCACTGCGTGGAATGCCACATTCGCTGGCGGCATGAACTTGTTGATGGTGCTGGCGTTGCCGCGGCACGCCACAGCGCCGCCGTCCTGCACCATGCACACATGCCCTGCCGCCGCGGCAATGTGTCGCTCGGCGGCGACGTGGGGCGAGCGTGTCATTACAACAACGCCGCAGGACACGACCGCCACAAGCGCCGCACGCACCGCATTGTCAATACCGGTGCGCAGCTTGTGGCGCTGCTGCTCAACACCCATTACCGCACAGGTGCCGGCAGTCGGGGCTGCCAGACCCCCGCGCGCGTACCTTTTCTCCATGCCCGCACCCGGAGCCGACAGCAATTGGTATGATGGAGCGGCGGTGTTGCTGCCAACTGTGAAACGAGTGAAACAGCGCTGGCAAAGTCGCTACTTACAGTGTCGGACATTACCGCTGCGCGGGGCGCGCGGCACCCACGTGGTGGGACTCAATACCCGCCGCACGCACGCACACTGCTTTCGCGGAGCAGCCTGTGCAGACCCTACTTACCGGTACTGCGGTACTGCAGCATGCGTCGCCGTGGCGCGCAGCGCCGCAGCAATGTGCCTGGCAGTGCTGGCACCCGAATACGCCACCAATGCAACGTGTAGCTCAAGAATGGCGTTTATTCAGCGTTAGCAATAAATAGGACCGCAAATATTGCGGGTGTGTGGACGCGCGTGCTCCTATGGGTTGCGGTGGTACCACGTGTGGCGCTGCCGACGGGTGGGCTGCCGGCGGCTTGCGCATGGCGGAACCAACACTGGTCGTTCTTCACATCGTATTTTGGTATACAACCGGCAGTCCTCACCCATGCGCACCGCGTGTGCAGTCCGGCAGCATGGCAAATGCATGAGAATGCCCGCGTGGAACAGCGGCGGCTGTGGTTGTGCGTGTTACACAGTCGCAGTGCCCCGTGGGCCGTGGCGGTGGCGTCACCGGCGTGCAGAATCACTGCTGATGTGCGACATCAAGCTGGCAATTCATGGGCATATCGCGCACAATGCACAGCACTGGCTGGCCCGTCGGGCGCATTACGCGGCACACAGCAGCGCGTGCAATGCAACTACCGTGTTCCTCGAGGCGCCGGCGGGTGTGCGCCATGGGGTGAGGCATGCTTGGCCAGATTTCGGGTAGCCGCCAGACAACTCTACTTTTTACAACGCCCTGCGGCGAGGAAAAGCTCGTGGCGTTGCAGCGGAGGGAAAAGAGGTGTGTCACGGCAGCGCGCTGTCATGGGTGTGGTGGGTGACTGTGGCGATCGTCACAGTAATGAGTACAACCAACAGCGACAATGCCGCGCCGCCACGGCGCGCTTGCGGCAGCCATACCGATAAGGGGTTACCGGTAACGACTGGTGCTGTGCTCAACGTGCCTCCTAATATTGGCGTTGTTCTGAAGCGCCACTACCACTGCGCCGCCCGCCTTGGAAAACACATGGTGCGGTTTGCAACCTGCTCCAGTCGCCACCGTAGAACTGCAGACGTTGCCTCCAATCCCGCCTTGTTGTCGCGTTCCAGCAGCATGTGGTAGCCGCACCTCTAGCTCATCGAAAGCAGGCTGCCAGCCGCAGGTGGATGTCACATCATCTGCGTTGTGGTCCCGAATCCAACAGCTCCGACAGCCATCTGCGGCGCTCGGCAGCTACCCGCGCGTCGGCCGCCTCGTGGGTGACCCGCGGATGCACCGGTAGCAGTGGTAGCGTCTGGTTGCCGCCGCTGCCTCCACCCCGTCAAGGTACACAGCTTGCATATCCAACGCAAACCACACACTCCCACGATAATCAAGCAAAGTAGTCCGTTTATGTAAGTAACACCATCATATTCTGACATAGCAAACGGTTGTTGGTGCTGCATATCCATTATTATTGTTATCCAATGTCTGCATGTATGAACTGTCTGGCGGTTTCAAACGCTCGAAGTGAGCCCACCACCTTGCACCAGATGTGTCACCAATTTGACCCAAAGAACAATAGCAAATGCGCCTCCCTTGGTGGCCTCCACTACCATCACCAGCTGCCAGTTGCCAACGTGCGTGCAGTGGCGGCCGCCGGTGGCATAAAATGCGCGTAAGTGGCGAGTAGGGGCAGCGGACGATCACTGCGACCGTGACCGGCCAGGATGGCGCACCCGCTTGGCGCTCTGACGCGCTGGTTCGAACCCTGCAGTTGCTGGCCCTCTAACGCCGCGGGGTGGTCCCGGTGGTACACACACACATCAGCTGCCGGCAGCGGGCAATTGTCAACACACCCCGGTGTACGTACCCCGACACGCTGCTGGCTGCGCCTGCCGCAGGGAAAACGCGCGCTGCGCCTCGTGCCTTCACGCTTGTTCCGGGTTGCGGCGGTGCCAGGTGCAGTGTGCCTGCCGCCTCGCTCCTCCCTCCTCGCTCCCAGCCGGCTCCCTCCGCCGGATCTTTACGAGCCCAGCCATCAGTACCCCATTGGCGCCCACCTCGCGGCCGCGCCGCCGACCAGGAGTGGCGCAGGTAGGGCTGGCTGTGTGGTGGGCGTGTGGTACAAGGCGGTGGGTGCGTACCGGTACGAGCCACCCGCGTGCAGGTCGGAAGGGAGACGAGAGGGCGCAGCCAGCTGGCTGGCAGTTGCCCCACACCCTGATTCACACCGCGCGGACGCCACACACGTAGCACGCCACCGCACATTGCCCTGCACGCTGTGCCCCTGCACTCACACTCGTCACAACCGACGCAGACTTTCGACGACACCCTGGCGCAGTCAAGTGCCATTGCACGACACGCGCGCCACTGAAGTGTGCTGTCACCGCGTTACGCGCCGTTGGTGCCAACCGCTGACGTGAGGTGGGTGACGTGGCCACCGCAGCTGCCACCACCGTGCACCAACATCGCCGCCGCGGTGCCGACCAACAACAAGCTCGAACCCAGCAGGCGGCCGTCCAGTTTCAACACCCCTGCTGTACACCGGGTAACAACGCCTGCACGACGACGGTGGTGGTGTTGATGGTGCCGCCGCTGTGTCATACGAACACACCACGGCACCATGGCGACCAGTGTGGTGACATCCACCCGGACGGGTGGCAGCGGATCGGCACGTGTCGACGGTATCTCGGGCAGGTCATCATCCAGCGCCGCCTCCACCGCGCTGCGCGCTGCCGAGAATGGCATCTGGGGCTCCTTCCTCATCATCCAGAAGAAGGTGAGTGCCCCTGCTGCGCCCGCTGCTGCTGCTGCTACTCGTGGTTGCCCGCCACGTGGTCGCGTGGCTGCGTGGCCGCGTGTCCGCACCCGCATCATCACACACACGCGCGTGACTTTCCCGTTCCCCTGCGCAGCATGAGCCGCACTCGTGGAGCGTGCTGGTGGGCGCCGGCATCAAGTTCCTGCAGCTGGCCGCCTTTGCGCTGTCGCAGGTATGTGATACGTGCCCCATCAGCCGCCGGGCGTACGCGTGGCGTGTTGGCAGGCACGCGAACACGCCACCGTTCACCCACCACCACCACCGCAACCGCCCTGCCACGCCCACCACCACCGCGCAGCACGCCGGCTACGGCTGGTTTGACGCCACGGTGCGGCCCATCCAAGTGGTGGCGGAGCTGACCACCATCCCCGGCTACACCAATTGGATGACGCCCGAGACGTACCTGGGCCTGTACTACACCGCGCTGGCATGGGTGCTGCTGTTTGTGGGCCTGTTTGTGTGGGCCACCGCGTCGTTCATCCGCCAGAAGTGGCCGGTGCTGTGGCCGCTGCGCGTGCTGGCTGCCATGGGCACCACATCCGCCACCCTGCTGTACATCCCGCTGTTCTACCTGCTCATGAGCGGCTTCACGTGCCACCTGCCGCAGGTGCGTGCGCGCCGCTTGCCGGACGGGGAGGTGCCACGTTTACACACCCACCAACACACCCACACTCACACACACCAACACACACGCACCCTGCAGGAGAACCCGTTCTGGGCGGCCATGGGGTACGCGTGCTACACGGGTGGGCACCTGGCGCAGACGGTCATCACGGCGCTGCTGACGGCGGCATTTGTCATGCTGTGCGTCATGTTCACGCTCGTGTACCTGGACTCCAACCCGGTGTCCGCCAACCTGGCGGCCAAGGCGCACGGACGTGCAGACTTCCTGTTCCTCATTGCCAAGACGGCGCTGGTGGTGCTGGTGGAGGTGTACCCGCACTCCATCGGCGCCACGGGGCTGGCGGTCATCGTGCTCATCGTGGGCTGCGTGCTGGTGGCCACGTACGCCTGGACGTTGCCGTTCACGCACCACACCATGAACAAGGTCATGCTGGCGGTGGTGTCCACGTTCACGTGGGCGGGCGCGTGCGCCCTGCTGTCGTGCGTGTACCCCACCTTCGACGCCGCCGTCATGCTGTACGTGGGCGCGCCGCTGGCGGCCGTCACCGGCGTGAGCATTGCGGACACACGGGCGCGGCACATCTCGCAGGCGCCCGTCACGTCGCTGCGGTCGCCGTACGAGGTGGAGCTGCGCGTGCGCTACCTGCTGCACACGGCGCTGTGGGGCCACCCCACCGACGAGGTGCACATGGTGGCGCCGGCGGCGGACGTGGAGGAGGGGCACGCGGCCAAGAAGGCTGGTGGCGCCGCGTCCATGAACATTGTCACTGAGGAGGGCGGCGACGACGCGGAGGCGCGCGTGGCGCAGGCGCGCGCCCTGCTGTCACGCGCCACCGTGAAGGAGGCGGAGAGCATCATACGCGCGGGGCTGGCACACTTCAAGGGCTCCGCGCTGCTGCACATCTTTGCGGCGCGCTTCTTCGCCGTGTACTGCGCCAACCACCACATGCAGATGAGCCACCTGCTGCGCGCAGAGCGGCGCGAGCCGCCCATGGACATCCGGTTCCTCATCTTCCAGTCGCGCCGCGCCGCGGAGGACGCGTCGGGCGCCAAGGGCCAAATGTCGGCGGTGAACCGCGTGGCGTACGAGAAGCACATGGCGGACGCCAAGCACAACGTGCACGTGGCGCTGGCGCGGCAGGCAGCGTTCTGGGGTGAGCTGGCCAACCCGGTACCCGACATCACGCGCTGCCACCGCGTGCTGGGTGACATGAGCCGCGCCATGGCGGCGGCGGAGGCGTCGTTCTCGCGCCTGCTGGAGCTGAACGGCCAGAGCCTGCTGGCGCTGCGCCTGTACGCCGAGTTCACCATGTACGTGGCCAACAACAGCGAAAAGGCCAATGTGTTGCTGGCGGAGGCGGACCGGTTGGAGGAGCAGCAGGCCAAGGAGCACGAGCGTGAGACGGGCGCGACGGTGCGCATCCTGGAGCAGACCAACCTGGACGTGTTTGCGGACAACACTGCTGTGGTCACAATCGGCGGCGGGCTGAACAACCTGGGCATCATGCTGTCGGTGAGCCCGTTCGCCACCAAGCTGTTTGGGTACAGCCGGTACCAGATGGAGCGGCGGTCCATCAACATGCTGGTACCGCACCCGTTCAGCGAGAACCACGACGCCTACATGCGGCGGTACCTGGACACCGGCGAGGGTCGCGTGGTGGACTACACGCGCGCGCTGCTCGGGTTGCATCGGTATGTGGGCAGGCGCAGCTTACACCTGCGCACGTACCACAAACAAGCAAGCGACCCATTCCTCCCATTCCTCCATGCAGGGCTGGCCACATCTTCCCGCTGATTTTATGTGTTCGCGAGACGGCGGCGTCGGATGGTCCGCCCGCGTTTGTGGGCATCATGCGCGCGCTGAACACGACCGAGAACCACATCCTCATGAAGGACGACTTCACCGTCACGGCCGCGTCGCAGGCATCGCTGGTGATGCTGAATGTGGAGCCGTCGGCGCTGGCAGCGGGGGAGGCCAAGATCCAAGACTGGGTGGCGGAGTGGGATGTACGTATTGTAGCCACCTGTAGTCACCAGCAGCGCTTCAATCAATAGCCACCCACAACCCTACCTACCACCCGGTGCACCACCTGTGCAGGCTGTGCTGGAGGACCTGAAGTCCAGCAAGGGCACCACGCTGTGCGTGGACGCGACGCAGATGCATATGCGCGCCGCCACTCGCTCCGCGCGGCCCCGCAGCAGCGACGACCTGACGGCGGACACCAGCAGTAGCAACGGCGCGGATGGCAGCCCCGAGCCAGACGATAGCCCTGCACCGGGGTCACCCGCTGTCGGGCTGACGACAACGCGGGGCGCCAAGACGTGGGTGCGCGCGCACCTGCAAGTGATGATCGTGTTGGGTGGCTACACAGCGCATGTGCTGCACTGGACGCGGCTGCCCACCGACGCGTACACCATCGGCATCGCAGCAAGCCGCCGCCGCGCGTCGCTGGATGCGCTGGGCCTCCCAACCAGCCGCAGTCGTGCTGACGACGGGTCCCTGCCACGGGGCAGTGGTGACGCCACGTTGCCGCCCCTGGCAGGTGGTGCTGCGCAGTGCTTGTCTCCAAGCGCGGCATCCGCAGCCCTGGCGGCGCGGCTCCGCGACGGCGTGGCTGCGACCGCCAATCCGTTCGCTGTTCCGCCTTTGTCGCCGATTCACCGCGCCAGTGGCAGCGGCGCCGCCCGGCGGGGCAGTGGCAGCGGCGTCGCTGGCTTACGCTTGGACGTGGTGCCACCCACGCATACAGCGCCGTTCATGCCCGCGCGTGTCGTGGCGGCACCACCGAGTGGCAGCGGCATGCCGCCAGCGGAGGAGGCAGCCGCTGCGCCGCCCGCCCTCTCCAGTGGTGACACGCATTCGGGGACCTCCGATGACAGCGGAGGCGGCGTGCCAACGAAGCCGCTGGTGGAGCATCGCGTCAGTGGTGCTGCCTCAGTGGCGGCCGGCGCCAGTGCGGAGCCGGGGAGCGCGGTGGATCTGCAGGTGGTGGTTACATCCAATGAAGCGGGGGCACCTCTGCATGCACCCCTGTCTGCCAGTGTGGCCGCAGCGACACAGCCGGCCATGGCGGCCAGCGCGCCTGTGCCAGCAAGCGGTGCCGCCCCGGCCGTTCCTAAGTCCGCGCTGGTGGGCTCCCGTCGCATCGTGACAGGCACCAACCCGTCAATGCGTGTGGTGAACGTTGGGGGTGCCGCTGCAGAGGCGCCCGGTGGCGCGTTTGGCGCGCTGCCCGGCTCACCGTTGTACGTCTGCTCTGGCTCGCGGCGGCGCGCCAGCTCCAGCCTGCTTGCGGGCGAGGGCAGCGACGACTCCGGCACCCCAATGCACCCAGGCGGTCAAGCGGTTGCGGCAAACGAACCGGTGCGAGGTGTTCGCGCGCCGTTTGGGTTTGGCGGTGGCGGGGGCGGCGGAGGCGGCGGCGTCTTGCGCGCGGCTGGTGCAAGCCGGCGGTCGGGAGTCGACGGCGAGCCCCTGACACTGGCCAATTCCGCCACCGCTTCGGGCACTGGGGCAGGCGGCAGCATTGGCGATATGGCTCTGCTACCCGCAGCACCCACGCCAGCACGTGGACGCACGCCAGCGCGTGGCAGCCCGCAGGCAGGCCCTGGCAGTCACGAGTACACGGGGCCGGCACGGCGGCGGGGTGACGGCGAGGGTGGCGATGGTGGCAGCATCAAGGGAAGCATCCCGTTTGCCGCTCCGCGTGGTGATGGTGCTGGCCCCGGCGGTGATCGCGGCAGCCACGTGTCTTCGCGCCGCTCAGTTGGTCGCAAGATGCAAGACCGCCTACGACGCACGCTGACGGAGTCGTCATCTGCGCTCATCGGTGGGCTGGTGTGGCTGCGCCGTGCGGGCGTGTTCATCCTGGTGGTGACGGTCGCGCTGGCGGTGGCGCTGGCGGTGTTTGTGAACCAGCGGTTCTCGCAGTACGAAAACACGCTGAGCGGGTGCGACCTGGCCATCGATGTGGTTGGCGATGCGCTGGTAGCAACGCAGCACGTACGCCTGCTGACCATCGCGGCCCGTGGGTGGTACCCGCTGTCGGCGAGCGAGGAGGCGGCGCGCAAGTCGATCATCATGAATGCGGCGACCGACATGCTGGCCCTCCATCGTGAGGCGCACGCGGTGGCGCAGGCGGCGGGGCTGCAGGCGTCGTATGAGCGGCGGAACGTGCCAATGCGGGCGTATACGCTAAACCTGGTCACCAACTCGCTGGAGGTCACGCCCACGCCCGTGTCCCTGTATGAGGGCGGCCTTCTGCTGGCATCCGCCATCCAGGACGTCGCCGCGCTTCCGCTGGCCAACATCACGCGTGGCACGCCGCTGGTGGAGTTTGTCATCAACAATGCCTTCTCGGGCACGCCCATCTATGACGCATTCAACGCCACTCTGCTGTCATGGATGCACGACAGCACGGCGATGTATGACTCTGTGCTGTACACTACGCTGGCCATGTACGCCGCCATGGTGGCGGTGGTGGTCGTCATCGGTGCGTTTGTGGTACTACCCATCCTGATCCACGTGGACCGCGTGCGCGACCAGTATCTGCTGCCGTTTGTGGCGCTGCCGCCAGTCGTGCCCGCCAAGTTGCGCGCCAACGCGGAGCGCCGCCTGCGCTTGCTGCGCGCCACCGAGGCGGACGACGAGGACGGCAGCGACGACAGCACGGTGGAGGCGCAAATGGAGGAAGGCGACGACGAGACGACGGGCAACGGCGAGACGGACTGGGACGCGCTGCTGCACGGCGAGGCGGCACGGTCACGAGCGCGGCGGCGCGGGATGGGTACCGCTGGCGGCGGCAGCGGCAGTGTCAGCGGTACATATGGCAGCGGCACGTATGGCCCCGCCGGCTCCGCCTCTGGCGCCGGCGGTGGTGGAGGCGGTGGTGCCGGCACGGCGTGGGCCCCCGCGGGTGGGAGCAAGCGGCGGGAACCCCAGAACTCCCGCCCGCCGCTCCTGGCTTGCGTGCCGGACCTTGTCCCGCCCCCGCC
>Ga0066256_1002695_pt1 | contig 18886 bp, 12 predicted proteins | sample ThiBio_1000_biof_FD_87107 | JGI IMG/M metagenome (GOLD analysis project Ga0066256, IMG submission 87107) | Wastewater bioreactor microbial communities from Cape Town, South Africa - Thiocy_expt_1000_biof (version 2) | ecosystem: Engineered > Bioreactor > Thiocyanate-remediating >... | reverse complement strand
CCGCGGGCGCGGGCAGCGGCGTGGACACGATGGGCGTGCTCACCGCGGACGCTGGTCGACTCGTCGCGTCAGCCGGCACGGTGGTCGCCGGGCTCCTCGCCCACGAGCGCTGACCTCGCGTCGCAGCGACGCCGTCTGCGGAGCAGCGTTTGCCGAAGGCGAGAAAGGCGAGAACGACGAGCGCGCGAACAGACTGCCGACGTGATTGCGTATTGCACGTATTGCTTACTTCCGACGAGCTGCTATGCCTTCGATCTGCGCTGACTCAGGCACGCGCCGAGGATGATGCCGGAAGGGGAGCGAGAGCCAGTCGTCGTCGTCGTTGGCGGGGGCCTAGCAGGGTTGACCTGTGCGTACGAGCTCGGGAAGCTCGGGCTCTCGCCGATCCTGCTCGAGCGTGGCGGGCACTTCGGCGGCAAGGTGATGTCGTCGGAGGGGTATGGCGGCCTCCCGATCGAGCACGGCGTCCACGGCTGGTGGAAGGGATACGGCAACTTCCTCGATCTCCTGCGCGGGCTCTACGGCCGCGACGATTGGGAGAACGAGGTGTTCTCGGGGCCGTACTTCTCGCGCTTCACCGCGAAGCTCGCCGACGGGCGGGTCGTGTCGATGGCGCGTCCGCCGCCGGTGGAGGACGAGCCGCGGATCCTCCCGATCGTGAACGCAGCGATCGACATGGTGAAGCAGCGGGCGATGTCGATGGGCGACGTCGCGAGCCTCACGCGCTTCATCGTCACCATGATCGCGTTCGACCACGCCAAGGACTACGCGGCGTGGCACGACAAGACCGCGAGCGGCGTCGCCGACGAGCTCGGAGTGTCGAAGAACGCGAAGGAGCTGATGCTGGCGAACTTCTCGCTCGGGAGCGCGTTCGCGCCGCTCGATCGGATCAGCGCGTCGGCGTTCTTCTCGACCGCGAACTTCTACATCTTCGACGCGCAGGCGTCGCTCGCGGCACGGTGGCTGCGGAGCCATCCGGAGAAGCTCGTCTTCCGCCCGCTCCGGAAGGCGATCGAAGAGAAGGGGGACTGCATCGCCTATGCGCGCGTCCTCGGTCTCGGGGCGCACGACGGAAAGGTCGACACCGTCTATGTCGATCGCGCTCACCGCGGCGTGCTCTCGGTACGGGACGTCGCCGATGAGCCGCGCGACCTGCTCGACCCGGGCACGGCGTGGCCGGAGTCGGAGCCGCGCGAGCTTGCCCTGGCGCGCGCGACGCTGAAGCACCTCGGGAGCGTCTGGCTCGCACTCGCTCACGGCGGAGACTCGGGGCACGGGCATCCGGTCGTCGAGGCGTGGCATGGCGATCGGGAGCCACCCGCGTCGTCGTCCGACCCGCGCTGGCTCGACGTGGAGAGCGCCGACGGCGAGGGCGAGCGCATCCGCGTCCTCGAGAATCGATTCGTCACGCTCGGCACGCTCGACATCCGCGACGTTCCGGAGAAGGGCTTCCGCGAGGTCCTCTGGGAGCGGACGCCGAACCACACGCCGCCCGAGGAGCTCGAGCGGCTCCGGACGAACCTCGCACGCGCGACGCCGATGCTGGCGATGCACGCTGCCAACATCACGACGCCGTCGCACCTCCCTCTCTACGTCGGTCGCTCGGACGGCAAGCTCAGGGCGTTCGTGGGAATCTGCACGCATTTTGGCGGCCGGGTGCGGTACGACCGGGGCCTGCGCGGGTTCGCCTGTCCGCTCCACGGCAGCCGCTTCGACGGCGACGGCACGCGCTCGTGCGGACCAGCGGAGGCGAGCCTTCTCGCGTTCCGTGTCGTCGATCGCGGTGACGGTCACGTGGACGTCCGGATCCGCCGGCCGCCGAAGATCCGTGCCGATCACGTCGTCCTCGCCACCGACGTCCGCCCGATGCAGCACATCCTCCAGGCGAGCCCGGCGCTCCAGGGCCATCCGGTGATCCGGGAGCTGTTCCGGATGCGTACGACCTCGCTCACGGTCGTCCGCTTCGTCCTCGGCCGGCGCATCGACGACGTGCTCGCGATGTTCATGGGGTTCAAGACGCTCGATGCGCTCTTCAACGTGACGAAGCTGCAAGGCATCCAACTGGAGGCCTATCGCGATCGCGTCCACGAGGTGATCGAGCTCCAGATCCTGCGCGATCGAACCGCCGGGACGCTCTCGCGCGACGAGCTCCTCCGGACCATCCGCGCCGAGCTCAAGGAGGCGTACGGCTGGACCGAGGAGCCCGAGATCCTCGAGCCGGTCCACGTTGCGCTCCATCGCGACGTCTACACCGGCTTCGACGTCGAGAGCGAGAGCGTCCGGCCGACGACGGAGGCTGGCCCTCCCGGCCTCGTGTTCGCCGGCGACTGGGTGCAGAGCGACGAGGGCGCCTGGTACATGGAGCGGGCGGTGCGCTCCGGCCGTCTCGCGGCGCGCGCGATCGCGCGGAGGAGCGGCATGGATCCCGAGCGCATCCCGCTCGTGCCGCCCGTGCGCTCGCCGTGGAACCTTCGCGATCTGGCGCGCATCGGCCAGCGCGGCGTCGAGATGCTCTCGCGGATCATCGACGAGCTGTTCGGCGTGAATCGAAAAACGCTCTGAGGAGCCCAGATGACATGACGGACTTCTACGGCTTGCCCGCATTCAAGAGGATGTACGGCTTCGGCGACACCGCCACGCTGCGGACCAAGAGTCTCGTGGCGTTCATCGGTGGCGCCGACGCCCGCGCGGTCGCCGGTGCGGTGCCGCCTCACCGCATGCTCCAGCCGATCGCGCGTGCACCGCTCGTCGTGATGCAGTCCGACTTCACCAGCGCCACCGACAACGGCGACCCGGACGAAAACGAGTACCGCTACCACGAGATCATGCTCGCGGTGATCGTCGCGGGGGTCGGCACGCCCGTCCCCGCGCTCTTCCCGCTCGTCCTCTTCGTCGACGAGCCGACCGCGATGCTCTCCGGGCGCGAGTTCTATGGCTTCCCGAAGGTCCCCGCCGACGTCGCGCTCGAGCGCAATCGCGCGCACGTGCGGTACACGTCGTTCCCACGCGGCGAGAGGAGGGTGACCGAGGTCCTGCGCTCGTCGTGGGATCCGGAGCCGGGGATCCTCTCTCGCGCGCTCTCGAGCGCGGTGGACCTCGTCTCGAGCGCCGTTCGGGCGGCAGGGGTCGATGACGATACGATCGACCTCCTGTCCGGCCTGGTCCTCGCGCCGGCCGGGCAGATCCTCAACGTGCGGCAGCTCCCGGATCTCAGGAACCCGCGCCGAGCCGAGCTCTCTCAGCTCACGCGCTTCTCGCCCCGCCTGCTCGACCCCAGCGTGGCCGCGCTCGTCTCGGGGTACACCCTCGAGCTGCCGGAGGAGCCGGTCTGGTCGCTCGGGCGGCGCTTCTTCCGCGGGGAGAGCCCGAAAACGCTGGCCGCGTTCGACTGGTCGGTCACGATGAAGGTCACGACGGGCGAGGTGCTCGATTCGTGGTGAGGGTTCTTCACGGGGGCGGATCGAGAGGCTCCGCAGATGTCCGAGGAGAGGCCACCAAACGCCCGCCCAGCGCGCCTGGGAAAGGCGAAGGGCGTCATCGTGCGTCCGATGATCGACTGGTTCACGAGCACGTTCGGCCAGCGCGGGCTCGAGGAGCTCGCGGCGGCGATCGATCCTCGATGGGCCACCGAGCTCGTCCTCGACGGGCCCGCCCTCGGGATCGCTCCCGGCGGCTGGTACGACGAGAGGCTTGCGAGCGAGATCGCCGCCCGCATCATCGCCATCGCTTCGACGCGCATGACGGAGGCGGAAGCGCTCCATGCCATCGGCACGGTCACGGTCGACCGTAGTCTCGGGCGCATCTCGCGTGCCGTGGTGGAGTGGTTCGCGTCGCCGGATACCGCCGCCATCAGCGCGCAACTCTCCTGGCGGCTCTTTCACTCGACCGGTTGGATCTCGGCGTCGGTCGCGGGCTCCGCGATGCATGCCGTCGGCATCTGGGGCGCGCACGGCGAGAAGTGGTGCGCCGTCGTCGGGGCATGCTCGGTTCGAGTGCTCGAGCTCACCGGTCTCGAGGACGTTCGTATCGACCGCCACACTTGCAGCGGCGGCGCGCGATCGTGCGAGATGACCGTGCGCTGGTCGTCACGCTGAGCTATTGCGGTGCTCACTTTGCATTGACCTCCGATTCACGCCCGCCCGTTGGGCGAGCGGGCGTGAATCTCCGGTCAAAGCGTGTTCGTGTGAGCCGACCGCTACGAGCTTCCAGGATCGGCGCAACTGAGTTGCGCCTTCGCGGCGCGTCGCGCTCACGAGCGCGGCACGGTGAACGTCACGCACGCGCCGCGGCCGCCGTTGCCCGCGTGCGCGGCGATCTCGCCTCCCATCGACTCGACGAGCCGCTTCGAGAGCCAGAGGCCGATGCCGATCCCGCAGGTGGGGCTGCCGTTCGGGACGAACACCCGTTCGAACAGGCCGCTCTGGAGCTCGGGCGGGAAGCCGGGCCCGTCGTCGATCACCGATATGCGCGCGAAGGCGTCCTCGATCGCGAGCGTCACGTTCACGCTCGTGGACGAGCCGCAGTGCCGCCACGCGTTGTCGAGGAGGTTCGTGAGCACCTGCTCGAAGCGTAGAGGATCGACCCACGCGTCCGTCGCCTCGAGGTCGAGCGTCGCCGACGTCCGGAACTGAGGGCCGACGCGCGCGGCGACCGAGGCGACGATCGGTGCGAGGGCGACGCGATGCGGGCGGAGCGCCAAGCTCCCCGATTGGATCGCCCCGACGTCGAGCGCATCTCCGACCAGGCGCGTGAGCCGCTCCACCTCCTCGGTGAGCACGCCCATGAGCGTGTCGCGATCGCCGACCGGCAGGCTCCCGATCTTGGACCGGAGGATCTCGATGCCGTTCCTGAGCACGGCGACCGGCGTGCGGAGCTCGTGGGCGACCACGGCAAGGAACATCTCCCGCGTACGCTCGGTCTCGCGGCGTGCCGTCACGTCGCGCACGACCGCGATGATCGGCCGTGCGCCGGAGAGCTCGATGCGCGACGTTCCGAAGTCGACATAGCGGAGTGTGCCGTCCTTGTGCCGGACCCGGAGCGTGTCGGAGACACGTCGCCTGCCTGTGAAGTGCTCGTCGAGAACGCGCTCGAGCGCATCGCGGTCGTCGCTTGCGAACAGGTCGAGGAGCGAGAGGCCGAAGACCTCGTGACGCGTGCGACCGACGATCTGGCAGAAGGCGGGATTCGCCTGCACGAGCGAGCGCGTCTCCTCGTCGATCTGCACGACGCCGTCGAGCATGTTCTCGAAGATCTCCCGGAATCGGAGCTCGGATTCCTGGAGCGCTGCGCCGACCCAGATGCGCTCGGTCACGTCCCGTCCGTAGAAGAGGATGCCGCCGACAGCCGGATCGGCGAGGAGGCTCCGCTCGGTGATCTCCAGCGTGACCCAGCTTCCGTCGCCATGTCGCGCACGGATCGTCGTCGGAGCGCCCACGCCGCTCGCAGCGAGCGCCTCGGCGTGCGCCTGACGCGCGAGCGCGACGTCCTCGGGATGCATCAGGTCCCACACGCTCGACCCCGCGAGATCCTCTGGGACGCGTCCGAGGACGGTGCGCACAGCCGCGTTCGCTACCTGGACCACGCCCGACTCGTCGATGATCGCGACGAGGTCGAGCGCGTTGTCGAACAGCGCACGGAACTGTCGCTCGGCTTGGTCCGTGACCTGCACGCGGCTGCTTCGCTTGGTCGTCCGCCGCACCTCGCCGCTGGCTGGCGCCGCGCGCTTCGCGCGCTGCTTGGCGCGGGCGACGAAGGCACGCACGACGTTGGCGCGGACCGACGCGTTCCAGAAAGCGTCGGCTCCGGCCTCGATTGCGTCGACCTCGTCGTCCGCTCCGCGCTTCGAAGAGGCGAGGCAGATCGTGGTCCGCGCGCCTTCCGGGAGCTGTCGGATGCGCCGGCATGCGGCGAGCGCTTCGTCGAGTGACGTGGTCGCATCGAGCAGCACGACGGCGTCCGGATCGTCACTTACGAGCAGGACGAGGTCTTCCGATCCGGTGACGATTCGAGGGGCGAACCCTGCTTCGCCGATTGCCCCGAGCAAGGGCACGTCCGGCTCGTCCCCGTTCGACCACACGAGGATGCCGATGGCGGGGCGCGCCGCGGCTGCGCCCGTGTGTTGGGGCATGGGCCTCAGTGTACGTGAGCAAGACACGTGAGCAAGACACGATGAGCAAGACGTCCCGCGCCCGTAGAAGCGGGAAGGAGGGGAGACTGCGCGGCTTCGTCGTCTTCGCGGCGACCGGGCCTGCTCGTCAAGCGTTGTAGGTCAGAGTGCTGAGCGGTTCGTGGACGGACTTCTCGGCGAGGACTTGCACGCGAAGCGCGTGCCTTCCGTCGCGTTTGCGGTGACGGGCGTGCTGCCGGCAGCGAACCTTGCGACCCACGCCATCGGCCGGGGGATCGGCAGCGGCCCGCGGACGCGACCCGAAGCACGTGACCAAGCAGGTCGGTCGGCTCTCGAGCAACGACGGGCTAACGCTCTGACGACTGTTCGAGCCGTGGGGGGCGGTTCGTTGTGGGGGATCGGAAGCCGCTCGTGGTCGCTCTCGACTTGGACTGAGCTCGACAAGGACAGTCACGCGACGATCTCCCCGATCTGATCACGCCGCACGACCGTGCGACGCCGCTCGTTTTGAGGACGGTCGAGAAGGCGACGCTCGCAGGCCGCGAAACGCCGATGAGAGGGAGGGAACTCTTCGGACTTCTATGATGCGAAATGCGGGGACTCTTCAGGCTTCGACCGGTAGCGTGGAGAGCGACAGAGTGATGCCCGTCCCGAAAATGAAACTAGACCGTCATGGATCGCGATTTCGAACCATTGTGCGCGCCACGGTTGTTGCATTTGGGTTGGGAGCTGCTGGGCTTTGCTGTCTGGGGCGAGCTTCGAATTTGAGGAGGGATCCTTCAAGCGCTACGGGCTTCTACATTCCTACGGACATCTGTGATGCCGTGCGGGAGATGCGCAGCACGGTCCCAGCGCGAGAACTCGAAGCCTTCGCCAGACACCCGGACGGTCCCGCTCTTGAACACTTCGGTCTGGGAGTAGGTATTCGAGCCAACTGGGTGAGGGCGTTGCCGGCAAACGAAGGCGGAATGACGCGGCTCGCGCAGTACTTTGTTGACCACGGCGTCTGCCATCCGGACAACATGTCTGCACTTGTTCTTCTGGCGCTTTGGCAGCAATTGCGGGGGCAGCCGATCTCCCTGCAAGAACACTTGGAAAGTTGGAAGAAGTACGACGCCAAGGACTGCAGTTTCGGTGATCTAGCGGGCTCGAGTGAAGCGCGATGTGGGTGTCCAATGCCGTTCGATGTCTCTGCGTGTGGCGGCCCTGCCAATGGCCGTTGACACCGGATCCGGCGGCGGTGATTCGAACTGACTCGACACGCAACTCTGGGTGGCGATTCCACGCTTAGCAGCCGTTGAAGACGCAGCTCGGAAGTGCTCCGCGCTCCCAATCGCGCGAAACGAGTACCGCTCGCGCTCAGCGCGGCGGGGCGTCTCGTGGTCGGGCCGGGATGAGGAGCGGGGAGATTGGCGGGTTCGTAGGCTCCGCGCGGCGCCCGCGTCTCGCCGTCAGGCGTTGTACGTGGAGCTCGAGGTCTCTCCGCCGCGTCCGGTCCAGTTGGTGTGGTGGAACTCACCGCGCGGTCCGTCGGTGCGCTCGTACGTGTGGGCGCCGAAGTAGTCGCGCTGGGCCTGGAGCAGGTTCGCGGGAAGCCGCGCGGAGCGATACGAGTCGTAGAGGGCGGGCGGCGCGGAGCGGGGGGGCGGGGGCCCCCCGCGCGTCCCCGGGCGGGCGCGCGCTTCCCCCCCGCGGGGGTGGGCGCGCTCGTCCCCGCCTTGGAGGCAGGGATGGGGGGGAGGTTCCCGGGGGGGGGGGCCGGGGGGGAGGCCGCCTTTATTCTGGCGGAGAAGGGGGCGGGGGTTGGGCCCCCCGCCCCGCCACATGAGCGCGATTCCGCCGTAGTTGAGGTTCCACCCGTTGGCCTTTGCGGCGGCGCGCATCAGCATGTAGCCCTGGGCGTAGCTGATCATCTTCGACGCGTAGAGGGCATCGCGGATGGCGTCGATCATCGCCCGCTTGCCCGCGTCGCCGGCGACCTCGATGCGCGGGATCGTCGGTCCTTCGAGTACCTTCGAGGCGGCGACGCGCTCGTCCTTGAGCGCCGAGACGAAGCGCGCGTACACGGCCTCCGAGATCAGCGTGATCGGGATCCCGTGCTCCATCGAGTCTTGGACCGTCCACTTGCCGGTGCCCTTCTGTCCGGCGGTGTCGAGGATGCGTTCGACGAGCGGCGTGCCGTCGGGCTCCTTGAACGCGAGGATGTCACGGGTGATCTCGATGAGGTAGCTGTCGAGCACGCCCTGGTTCCACTCGGCGAAGACCTCGTGCATCTCGTCGTACGACATGCCGAGGCCCTCCTTCATCAGGTGGTAGGCCTCGCCGATGAGCTGCATGTCGCCGTACTCGATCCCGTTGTGGACCATCTTGACGTAGTGGCCGGCGCCGCCTTCGCCGACCCAGTCGCAACACGGGGCACCGCCTTCGACCTTCGCGGCGACGCCCTGGAAGATCGGGCGGAGGTGCGGCCACGCCGCCGGCGAGCCGCCCGGCATGATGCTCGGCCCGCGCCGCGCGCCCTCTTCGCCGCCGGAGACGCCGGTGCCGACGTAGAGGAGGCCCTTCGCCTCGACCTCGCGGACCCGACGCGCGGTGTCCTGAGCGAGCGAGTTGCCGCCGTCGATGATGATGTCGCCCGGCTCGAGGTGGGGGACGAGCTGCTGGATGAGGTCATCGACGGCAGGCCCGGCCTTGACCAGCATCATCACGCGGCGCGGCTTCTTCAGCTTCGCGACCATGTCCGGGATCGAGCTGGCGCCGATCACCTTCGTGCCCTTCGCCTCCTTGGCCAGGAACTCGTCGACCTTCGAGACGGTCCGGTTGTAGGCGACGACCGTGAAGCCGTGGTCGTTCATGTTGAGGATGAGGTTCTGCCCCATGACCGCCAGCCCGATGAGCGCGATGTCGCCTTGCGTATTCATGTCGACCAACCTCTCCTTCGCGTGAGGCCGGCAGCATAGTCCAGACCGGCGGGAGCCGTGAGGCACGACGACCGCTGACGCCTTGGGAAGCAGCGAACGTGGCGCGGCGGCCGCAGTTGCTCGGGGTCGGCGCCAGCGTCACCCGACCGGGTGACACGGCCTCGATGTCGATTAAGTGATGAAAACCCCGCCCCGCGCTGATTAGGGGGGAGATGAAAGGATCGCTTACCGGACGACTTGGCTTTCTTGCGCTAGCGGCCGGTCTTTTGGCCGTCATCGCGTGCGAGCGCGACTCGAACAGCGGCTCGAGCCACGACTCGCCGCCCATCACGACCGACGGCGGCGTCGAGGAACCGCCTGAGCTCGACGGTTACGTCCAGGAGCTCGTCTCCCGATGCGAGAGCATCACCGACGACGAGACGACCGAGGCGGGCATCCACGAGGCGCGCGCGGCGTACAAACGTGGCGACACGGACATCCCCCTCTCGGTCAAGGGCTGCACGCGCCTGTTCGTGAAGAAGAGCGGAGACCGGGAGACGTTCTCCGCCGTCTTGTCACCACCCTTCGGCATCACGGTCGACCAGGAGACGTTCGAGGTGAAGCGGACGGCGGCGATCATGTCGTGGTCGACCGCCGCCGACGGCAAGAAGGAGGTCCGAGGCGACCTCGACGCCGACGGCTTCGCGGAGCTGAGGGAGACCGCGGTGCCGAACGTCTCGATGATCTCCGAGCGCGTCACGCCGAGCGGTCAAATCAAGGCGCGCACCACGGTGAAGGTCCTCGAAGGCGGGCTCAGCGTCGACGTCACGGAGGAGGCCGAAGACGACGACGGGCGGCTCGCGACGACCGCCACGTACCAGGGGGCTCGCGTCGCCCGCAAATGCACCGGCGATCCCGAGCCGGGGCAGACTCCGCCGCCGAGCACGCCGCCCCGTCCGGCGTCTCCGTTCCCGCCGTCGCCGCATGAGGTTGCGTGCACGCCGGAGCAGCTCATGAAGCTCGAGTCGCTCCTCGAGCGGGCGACGAGCGGCGGTGCGTCGTGCATGGCGGCGGCCGGGATGCCGGACATCCGCTTCCGGATGCTCCGCCAGGTCGCGACTACGAGCTTCGACTTCAAGTGTACCGACGACAAGACGTTCGTCGCCGCGAATGACGGGGGCTACGGCGACGTGTTCCCCGCCCGCGCGCTCCTCTGGATCAACCCGCTCCTCTTCACCGCCGCGGACTGGGAGCAGGCCTCGACGCTCTATCACGAGCTGATGCACTTCTCCTTCGTCCACGATCACCAGGTCGAGGCGCTCGCCGACCTGTCGACGAACCTGGCGTATGCCGATCGCGTCTACGCGTGCGAGCAGCTCTGCTTCGCCCCGAAGGCCAACAGGTGCCACCTCGCTGCGTGCACGAAGAAGAAGATCTGCGACGTCGACAAGTACGAGTTCGAGAGGAAGCTCGGCAAGGAGATCGAGAGCTGCTGGTCGGGGCATCAGGTCGGCGCGCTCTGCCGCAAGAAGCCGGGCGAGCGGAAGTGGTGCACGACGAAGGCCGAGTGCGACGCCGCGTGCGGCGGGCAGGAGTGCGAGAGCAAGTCGATCTCGTGCAACGACAGCTGCCGATGACCGGCGAGCGCGCAGGTGAGCGCCGGCCAGCGCTCACCGCGCTCGCGCTCGCGGGACCGCTGATCCTGCTCGTGGTCCTCTGCGCGCGCGTCGATGCGCGCTCGTCGACGTCGGCGCATGCGCACGTGTTCCTCGCGCAGGAGCTCGTGCTCGTGCTCGGCGCTGCGGCGCTCGCCGCGGCGGCGGCGTGGTCGAGCCTTCGTGTCGGTCGCGACGCCGTGGCGCTGGTCACCGGCGTGCTCGTCGCATTGGAGCTCGCATCGGCGGCGGGCGCGCCCGCTCCCTGGCTCGCGGTGCGTTCGGCGACGCTGGGGATCTCGGGGCTCGTCGTCTTTCTCGTGGCGCGCGCGATCGGTCGCGATGCGCGCGATCTCGGGCTCGTCGCCCTCCTGCTGCCGCCCGGCGTCGCGGCAGGCTCGGTGCTCGTCGCAGCGCTCGGGGTCGTCCGACTCTCCGCGCTCCGCCATGCGCCGGGTGGGCTGCTCGGTGAGCGAAACGTCGCTGCGGAGCTGCTCGTCGCCGGCGCGCCGGTGGTCGCCTATGCAGGCCTCGCCGATGGAGCCGCGTGGCGGCGTCGCGCGGCGCTCGTCGTGGCCGCGATCTCGACGACCGCGGTCGTGCTCACGCGGACGCGGAGCGCATGGCTCGCGGGGCTCGTGCTCCTCGTCGTGCTCGCACTCGTCCTCTTCCGCGCTCGCGACGGAGCGAACGAGACCGGCCGGCGTGCTCGACGTGTGGGGATCGCGGTCGCGCTCGGCTTGTCCCTCGCGCTCGTCCTCCCGACGACGCTCAGGTGGAGGAGCGCGCACCCGTACCGCGACTCGCTCGCGCACCTCGTCGATCCATCGACGGCGAGCGGTGGCGGGCGTCTCGTGCAGTATGCAACGACCTGGCGTATGGTTGTGGCGCATCCCGGGCTTGGCGTCGGGCCGGGGAACTGGGCCGGGCACTACCTCTCGTTCGCTCGCCGCGGCGACCCCACCGTGCACGAAGGGCTCTCGCCGGTGAACCGCCTCCCGAACAGCGACCTTCTCGGCTTCGCGGCCGAGCGCGGGCTCGTCGCGACCTTCGTGCTCGCGGCGCTCGGGGCGCTGCTCGTTCGCCAGGGCGGGCCCTCGCGCGCGCATCGGGCCATCCGGCGGGCGACGCTGCTCGCGGCCCTTGTGATGGCGTCGCTCGACGCCGTGCTCCAGACCCCGGCGGCGCTCTTCCTGGTCGCGTGGGTCGTCGGGCTGTCGTCGACCGCGGCGCGTGCGGAGGTCGAGTCGTCGCGCTACGGCGAACGTTCGTCGGATCGCGACCGCGTGTATGCGTTCGCGGCAGTCGCGCTCGTGGCCGCCGCGGTGCCGGCGGCGCGCCGCGTGGCCTCGCTCCAGGTCGCTTCACGGGCGCGCGACACCGGCGACTTCGATCGTGCCGCTCGTCTCGATCCGGGAGACGTCGCCCTTCGCCTCGTCGCGGCGGAGGGCTGGATCGCCGAGGGCCGTTGCGATCGCGCCAGGGCTCACCTCGATGCCGTCACGAGGTCCTCGCCGGCGTCGCCGGCCCGCGCCGAGCTCGAGGCCCGCTGCACGAGCCTCACTGCTCGGTAGCGCGCCCGACGTCACGCCGGAGCGTGGAACGGCCCCGTGATCTCGAACGTCGTCCCGCCTCGCGGTCCACGCTGCGAGTTGAAGTAGAGGCGGGTGCCCGACGGATCGAAGGCGAGGCCGGTGATCTCGCTGTCGGGATAGTCGACGACCTGCACGAGCGGCTTGAGCTCGCCCGACGGTAGGATCGCGACGACCTGCATGTCTCCGCCGTCCTCGGCCACGAGCACGTCGCCCGAGGCTGAGACCGTGACGTTGTCGACGCCGGTGAGGATCGGATCCGGCGCCGTGGCGGCGTCGTAGAGGACCGACATGCGCTCGCCTCGCGTGTCGTGCGCCCAGACGCGGTCGTCGCCCTTGGTCGTGAAGTAGACGACGCCATCGTGCCACCAGATGCCCTCGCCGCCGTCGAAGTGCGTTGCGGCGGCGATCTGGTAGCGCGTGGGCACGTCGCCTTCGAAGCGGGGATCGGGGAGAGCGTGCCAGACGACGCTGCCGTCGGCTTTCACCTCGGCCACCTCGAGCGTGCCGGCCGAGAGGTTCGGGAACCCGTGCGAGCCCAGCTTGTCGGGGACGAAGCGGTAGAGGCAGCCGTCCTTCTCGTCTTCGGTGAGGTAGACGCGATGCGCGACCGTATCGAAGGTCGCCGCTTCGTGCATGAACGTCCCGAGCGCCGGTCGAACGATCGCCGGGTGCTCACCCCACGGATCGCACTCGTAGACCTGTCCGCGGTAGACCTCTTCGCAGGAGAGCCACGTGTTCCACGGGGTCGGACCTCCGGCGCAGTTCACGTTCGTGCCGTCGAGGACGCGATACGCGTCGACGATGTTGCCGGCGGCGTCGAAGCGGAGCGCGCCCACGCCGCCGGCGAACGGAATCTCCGAGTTCGAGACGTAGATCCAGCCGCCGTCCTCGGTGGGGAACGTCCCGCCGCCGTCGGGGATCGCGTGCCACTTGTAGCTCTTGCCCGGGACCGGCAGCGTGTTCGTCTTGGCGACGACCCGAGCGGTGAAGCCCGCGGCGACGCGCACGCCGTTCGCGTCGGGATCCCCGAGCGGACCGATCGCCGCGATCGTCGAGACGAGCCGCGGCCGCGCGATCGGCCTGTACGGGAGCTCCGGATCGCCTGCATCCGCGCCGCCGTCCCCCTCGCCCGTGTCGATCGCGCCGATGACGTTGTCCTTCGAGCAGCCGAAGACCGACCCGCTCAGCAACGTCGCGAGGCCGGCGAGACCGCTCTGGAGAATCGCGCGGCGCGGCAGTGCGCGCGGGGGAGGGGAGCTCATGCGATTTCTCATGCCACAGATGACGGATACGTCAAAAGCCCCGTCGAGTCTCGATTCCGAGCCCGGGAGATTCGCGTCCGCCGTGCGGTTCTCCGGCGCGTGCCGGCCGGCACATCCGTCGAGCTCGCATGGCACCGCCGATGCAGTCGAGGTTGCCGAGGAGCACCGAGATGATCCGAGCCACGACGATCGCGTTCGCAGTCACCACCGCCCTGCTGCTCGGTGGATGCGCAGCGCGGCCCAAGGTTTCGCAGCGGACCGAGATCACGAGCGCGCAGATGCAGACCGGCTACCGAGAGGCGGAGGCGGCGGCCGGAGACGTGACGCTCGGCAAGTACACCGATGCGCTCGCTCGTGCCGACAACGCCGTTCGCCTGGCGCCCAACAATCCGTGGGCGCTCTACAACCGGGCCGCCGCGCTGCACCATCTGGGTCGCTCCGGAGACGCTGTCGCCGCCTACCAGAACGCGGAGGTCCAGTTCGGCGAAGATCGCTGGGGCCGGTCGCTCGCGATCTACGGGCGCGCTCGCGCGCTCGACGATGTCGGGCAATGTGACGAGGCGAAGCGCGCCTACGAGCAGTTCGCGGCGCTCGTGCGCTCGAAGGACGCTCCCGCCGCCGACATGGCCATGACCTACGCAACGCAATGCCGTGCGGCGCAGGCCCCGCCATCGCCCGAGGCCGCGCTCCTCTCGGAGATGACGAGCGCGCTCGGCTCCGGGAACTACTCGCAGGTGCTGGCGCTGAAGGACAAGGTCCCGCCCGAGGCGGCGCCGAACCCGTGGATCGACTACAACGTCGGCGCGGCGTTCGCCGCTCTCGGTCGAACCGACGAGGCCGTGGCCGCGTTCGCGCGCGCTGAGCGGCAGTTCGGCGAGACCGATCGCTGGGGACGCTCGGTCGCGGTCTGGGGGCGCGCGCGAGCGCTCGAGAGCGCCGGCCGCTGCGCCGAGGCCTTGCAGGCGGTCGAGGACTACACGCTCGTCGTCGGAGGCAGCGATCCTCGCTCGGTCCGACTCGCGACTTCGTATTCGAGCAGCTGCCGCTGACGCGCTCCGGGCTCGGGTCGCAGCCTCGAAGGAGGCCGGTCTCGCGACGGGCCCTGCGCGTCGGCGATCCTCGCTAACGCGCAGCGGCGCGGGCAGCCATCACTTCACCAACGAGAGCGGCGTGTCGACGAGCTTGCGGTTCGCCATGCCGCCCGGATACGCGTAGCTGGCGTACGGGCCCCAGCCCCAGAGCGTCGCGGAGAATGCACCCTCGCTCCGCATGCGCTGGAGCCCCGTCGTGCACCGCTTGTCGCCGAACGAGTCACCGGGACCGAACTTGCGCGACAGATCGACGCGCCTGTATTCGTACTCCCCCGCGTTGTCGATCGGCGTCCACTCGGGGAGGTTGCCGGCGCACTCGAGCCATACGTCCTTGAAGTCGCCGTGCGTCTTCTTTCGGACGAGCACGAGAGAGTGCTCGGGGTACGAGGGGTCCGCGTAGAAGCTGTAGGAGCTCATGTACTGGCCCGACGGGACGACGTTGACGAACTCCGGATCGCCCATGCCTCCGTAACCCGGCACGTCAGGGGGATGGCCCTTGCCTCCCGTCATGAGCATGGCGAGGTAGAACGGATGTTCGGTGCCGCGGGCGCGGACGACGAACGCGTCGTTCGAGCGCGCACGGAAGACGACGAGCTCGCCCGCGTCGAGCGTGAGCGGAGCACCGGGCGGCTTCACGGGATCGTATTCGAGCTCCGTGCCGTCGCGACTGCCGACCATGCGGTACCACACGATCTCGTCGGTGCTCACGGCGCGCGGTCGGTAACCGACGCCGACGTACTCCGACCCCCATTGTTCGAAGGGCGGGATCTGCTGCGCGAGCGTGTCGCAAGTCCCCACCCCCGTCGGCAAGAACACGCACTCCTGTCCGCCGAGGGTCACCGTCGGCTTGTTGGAGAAGACGAAGCTGCCGGTGAGCTCCTGGCTCTGGACGATCTGCGCGAACTGGCCCTTCGACAGCATGATCTTCGCCGGCATCCCGGCCGCGGCGCCCGTGAAGCCGTCTCCACTCCCGACGTCCTTGTTCCCGAGGATCGTGACCTCAGTGTCATCCTCGGCAGCGAAGATCTGCGTCGCCGGCGTTCCAAAGCCCGATGTCTCCCATCCGTTGACGACGACGTGCTCCTTCGCCCATGCGCTCACCGGCAAGACGAGCGTCGCCGTCGGATAGTGCGTTCCGGCGCCACCGTAGGGATACATCCACGTGACGCCGACCGGGACATTGCTCTTCAGGCGGAACGCGTCGCCGATGCCGGAGCTGAAGAGCTGAAAGTCCGCTTCGAGCGCGGGCTTCGCCTCCGTCGGGCAAGGGCTATGCTCGCTTCTATCCCAGCTCTCGCGCTGTTTGGTGGGGTCCCAGTCGGCGACGAAGAGGATCGCGCTCTCTCCTGGGGGGATGGGTCCTGCGAGCGGCTCGAGATCGGTGCTGTTCGGGACGGCTCGGAAGAGCGCACGCGACACGTCGAGCTCTTCACCTCGCAGCTCGAGAGACACCGTGGCCGGCTTGTTCGACGCGTTGACGACGAACGTTGCGAAGCACGAGGTGATGTCCGGTCTACGGTGCCTAGGCTTCGTGAAGTAGAAGTCGCAACCGTTCGAGCTTCGGTCGGCCTCCGCCGCTGCGCACGGCTCCTGACACTTGGCGGCGCCGCAGGCGAGATCGTCGGCGCACGTCTCGAGCACGCCGCCCGTACACGAGTCGATGATCGACCGACCGTCGAGCGAGCACTGGCGGAAACATGCCTCTGCGTCCGGAGCTCCTCCCTCGGGCTCCGTCTCGAACGTTCGATCGTCCTGGTTGAAGCCGCCGCGATCGTCACCGCAGGCCGCGATCAGCGCGACGATGAAGCCAGAGGCCGAAGCCACGGCGCCGAACGCGCCGAAGGAGAACCGCGCGCGCCTCATGGGAGCTTCACCTCCACCGGCTGGAGCACGCTTCCTTTCGGAAGTCCGGCGCCGAGCTGGCCGTAGAAGTTGCTTCCCCAGCAGTACACTTTGCCATTCGTCAGGATTGCACACGTCGAATAAGGCATGACCTTCACCTCGGCTGCCGGAGCCGGGAGACCGACGACCTGGACGGGTTCGAGCGCGAACTGCTTCGTGCCGTTCCCCGCCTGGCCGGCATTGTTGAGTCCCCAGCAGTACACTGCGCCGCTCACCGACGTTGCGCACCAGCGACGCCTGTCGAGATACGAAACGTTGTTCTCCCTCACGGACACCGATTGCGACGTTGCGATGCGCGTGATCGGCTCGGGAGTGTCGACCGCGATCGGCAGCGCACGTGCCAACGAGCCCGCGTTGTCGACATCGTTGCCGCCCCAGCACCAGCCGATCCCGTTCGCGACGGCGCACGCCTGATCGGTAACGGTGTCGATCATCGAGACGTGGTCGAGCGCCACCTTCGTGGGCCATCCGTCGGAGACGAGCGCCACCGGACGTCCGACGCTGAAGGACGACCCCCAGCTCATCAGCGTGCCGTTCTCGTGGATCGTGAAGGTCGCGGCGCCGACGGCGATGTTCTTGGCGCCGGCGGCGAGCTCGAGTGTCTTGGGCTGGGCGTTGCGCTCCGAGGTCGGGATCGCCAACCCGACCTGGCTAAAGCGGTTATCGCCCCAGCACACGACGCTCTCGTCGCGCAGGATCGCGCAAGCGACGAGGCCGTCGGGGCTGACGGCGACCTTCGTTGCGGAAGCAGGCAGCGGGAGTTGAACCGGGCTCTTCTGGATCGTCGTCGCTGACGCCTCGCTCTGGAGGAAGGGCCCTCGTCCCCAGCAAAAGGCTGCTCCATCGCTGTCGACGGCGCACGTGTGATCGAGCGTCGTGACCTTCGAGAGGCCTGGCACGCGCACCGGCACCGGACTGTCACCGATCGTGTTGGGATCCCCGAGCTGCCCGGCGTTGTTCGCTCCCCAGCAGGCGACCGCGCCGTCGTGGAGCAGGGCGCAATAGCCCTCCTCGCGCGTGCCGGAGCCCGATTTCGAGGTCGTGCTGAGCGCGATCGCGCACGGAGGATCGCTGCACTCGATCGGCAGCGGCGCACTGTCGACGACGGTGACGTCCTTGATGCCGGCATCGTTCACGTCGTCTTCACGATCGGCCTCGGGCGCGGCATCCGCCCCGCCGTCCGCGTCACTCGGGACGGGCTCGCGCGCGTCGTCACTGCTCGAGCAGCTCGTGGTCATTGCGCCCACGGTCGAGAAGCTCGTGAGGAGCGCGAGGAGCGGGGGGAGCGCGATGACACGGCCGGCGATCCGGTGATGCGTTCGCCGAGAGGTATCGGAGTCCCGAGGGCTCGGTCGAAGAGCGCTGGCTCGGGTCCCCTCCGCTTCAAGGAGTCGTCTTGTGGTACGCATGGCGGGCTCCGATTGCCCAGAGGTTTTGGTTCGAGGTGCCCCGGATCCTGTAGAACGGGGCGTTTACCGGCGCGCCGGCGCGGGCGATCGTCGAGATTGCAAGCGTGCCGTCGTCGGAGCGACGAACGACGAGCCCCCACGCCGTGAACCACGTCTCGTCGTTGCCTCGCCAGAGCGACGTCGCTACTTTGGGCGCGGCACTGTTTGCGCTCTTCAGCGGCAGAAGCGACTGCTCGGACGAATAGCCACTCTCCGTGACGCGAATCGTCGTGAGGTAGACGCCCTCCAGGGCTCCTCGGTTCGTTCTGTTGTGAACCGCGACGTACTCGGTCGTCGACGACGGGGCGATGTCGACGAGCCACCCGCCCCTGCCGCTGCCGATGAAGAGCGTCCCGGGACGTTGGGCACACGGCGAAACGGCGCTGCTCGCGGCGACGCCGTCCGCGACGCGGTCCCAACCGGCAGCCGACTTCCGGACGACGAGGGGGCAGTTGGTCAACGTCCGAGCGCGAGCGCCGACGAACCAGACGTCGTCCGGTCCGCTACCGTGGACGGACGCGAAGAAGATGTGCTCGTCGGCGGCTTCGAGGTCATCCGCGACGTAGACCGGCGCAAAGGTTCCGTCTACCGGGTCGCGGTGAAAGATCGTGTTGCTGTAGTACGCATAGACGTCGTCCGCACCGGTTCCCCAGACGCCGAGCGTCGCGATCGGCAGCCGGCTACCGCTCTCCAACGGATTGCCGTGATCGTCCGTGTGGCCGCCGATGCCGTCGGGCAGCGACTGGCTCGTCCACGTCCACGCGCTGCCCGGCGTGCTCGAGCGCTTGCCGTGATAGACGCGCGACGGCCCAACCGTGAAGTACCCCTCATCGGCGTTCGGCGCATAGATGCGCCCGGCGAACGTGCCGATCCCCGCCATGTTCTGCGTCCCGTCGTCGATGTACT
>Ga0066256_1002694_pt1 | contig 18889 bp, 20 predicted proteins | sample ThiBio_1000_biof_FD_87107 | JGI IMG/M metagenome (GOLD analysis project Ga0066256, IMG submission 87107) | Wastewater bioreactor microbial communities from Cape Town, South Africa - Thiocy_expt_1000_biof (version 2) | ecosystem: Engineered > Bioreactor > Thiocyanate-remediating >... | reverse complement strand
GTTCCGGGGTATTTTAGTGAGCCGTCTGGATTTAATGGTACAGCAGAGCCAGATGCAGCACGCCATCCACAACGCGCAGTTAGTCCAGCACATGACGTAATACGTGCGCATTCACGACGGTCTTCCTCGATTTGTGCAATTGTTGGATTCCATTGCCATGTATAATTTGCAGAAGATACTAAAGCTGCATGTTCTGGTAAAACCGGACCAGAATGTGTTCCAGCAACAGCGAAACCAGCTGCATTATTTGGTGGAAAAAGCCATCCACATGATAATGTATTAGATGCAGAACGTGTAATATCGAGTGGTTTTTTCAGTGAACGACACATTGCAGATTGTGATGCAAGAGCATCTGTACCGGCACTAATATTAACCAATGCAGTTGCTGGGTTCACAGAAGAACTTTGACCAATTCGACCAGGTAATCGTGCGGGTAATCCTATTGCTGCAGCAACAACAGTTGGGGGTGGTATGGAACCATTAATATATACTTGTGGTAAACCAGTTTGCGCATCTGCTCCCTGTTGAAATAATTGTTCAGCAGTTGCTACAAATCCTTCTTTGCGACGAGACGATTGAAACATAAAATATATTGCAATGACAGCTAATATCACCGCAATAATAATCAACGACATTCGGCACGTTTTATCTTTACAAACTATTAATTTTTTAGTTAGGCAACAATGGATTTTTAATAAGCCATGTTGCGGCAGTTGCACTGGCCGCAACTTGATTTGATTGAATAATCGCTATATATTTACCAGATGGAAGCGTTATTAAGGATGCACCAGTTGATGTTGTTGTAATTTTGAAATCAGTACCTCCTCCAGATACAAGTCGCCCTTGACTACCATTATCGGGAACTGTCAGAAAGTATCCTGGAAAATTAACAGCTTCCATTTTATATGTTCCTGAAGAACTGCCCGCACGAAGAGTAAAAGTACCATCATTTTGAAATAATGCCCCACTATCATTTGTCATAACCCATAATGCAAAGCTTGCATGTCGAACGTATCGTTGTGATCCATCGTTTATCATCAGCGAGACTCGTTTACCAGCGGATAATGGTGGCACATAGACTGGACATGTTTTAGGTTCACTCCCAACAATATCAACACCATAACATGCAATCATTGATGCTTTTTGCATTTCTGGTGTAGTTTTGGGATATGTTCCAGCAGCGCTTTGCTGAAACCATTTTAGTAGACTTTGTATTGATTCCACAGTATCTCCTTTTCTTGATTTCCAATTATCTTTAGATGCAACAATATCTTTGTAAAGTTTACCATTTATTGTACATGGTGGTATAGATGAATCATATGTTGTAGGGTCTTTATATATTGATTTAACACATTCATAAGAAAGAGGACCAGTGTGTTTGAATGGGCCATCACATGGCGATAGTTTTTGTCCTGTGCATTGCGCTGCTGCTTCCACTATTTCGTCACGCGTTGCATCTCGTCCATCGGTATGTTTTCCAGTCGTTGTTATTGTCGCCATATCAGCAACTGCAGCCGAAAAATCACCAGGTGTAGTATATTTTGCAGCAACTGCTGACATTTTGCCGCTGTCAGTGCATCCTCCGCTTGTCCACATATATTTCATGCATCCGGGTGTTAATGTTCCGCTACCACATGGGTCTGCATCAAGAAGTTTCTGTCCAGCCGTTGTCATGACGAACGGTCCTGTTGGACATCGCTTAATATCTTCTGAATAGGCCGGTGGTGCAAGTGTAACAGGAATAACACCTTGGAATGTTGCGGCAGTTGCTGTCATGTCATTTGACCATACCCAAAATGCGTTTTGAATCATTGTTGGATGTACTGCTGATGATAATGTACCATAACGTTGAATTGCGGCAGTTGGTAATGCTACAATTTTATCAAGTGCAATTTTCCTGTCACCTGTGTCTGATTCAAGTTGTCCAACACATCGTTTATGTGTTGACCCTGAAATATTAATAGTTAATATGTTACCTTCAGAAATACCAGGTAGACTGACAACAGTTTCCTGCCCCCAAGATGCAGAAACGGTTCCGATTTTCGTATTACCAACATTAACTGTAACAGTTCCATCTGTAATAATGCGTAAGCGTGCATTAAATGACACTGGCGCAGGTCCAACATATACAAATTCACCGGTTGAATTTAGACATTGTCCGCATGTACTATCAAGTTTACCACCAGCTTCACATCCAACGCGTTTTGCGCCCGTTTCACATTCTGTTCTATTAACGAAAAAATAACCAGGCGCGCATGTTGCTTGTCCTACAGCGGTTGGTTGATATCGGGGAAGGCGTCCTTGTGCAGTTGCAAGTGCATCTTCGGCAGCTTTTTCAGCTGGCGAAAGATATAACCCAATACGACCGACTTGACCATCATGCGTTTTTCCGCCCTTCAAACAAAATCCACATGTTGCAGGTATACTTCCACATGAATTAATATCAGTAAATCTCACGGCTTCACATGTTGTAGCATTTTTAATTAATTCGGGTTCTGTTGATACTCCTAAGTATGATGGGTTTTCAGTTGTTGATGCGGCAGTAGAACTATGAGCAACAATGCCGGTGAAATTTGTTGCTAATTGTATATTAGTGTTAATATCTGCGGCAACTTTGTCATTTGAAACAACAACTGATGCTAATGGATTGAAAGTAGATGTAATTGCAGTTGGTGGCACATTAGTAAATCCCTCGGTCCTATTTTTTATTATCATTACGGCAACTATTGCTGCAATTGCAGCAATAACCATAATGTAAATACTAACATTCATTTTATAATTACGATTGATTTTTAACGTTTACGAAGTGATAGACCAATGAATGCGGCAGCAACGGCGAGACCAGCAACAGCTAATGCACTTACAGTAGTTAAAACAGATGGTCTTTCAATAAAAGGTGCTGGTTCAGACTCGAAATTTTCGACTTTTCCACCACTTACGTCATATTTTGTATCTGCTTCAGCTTGCGCTTTAAGGCTTGCCGCGCTATATAACAGACTTTCAGAAGCTGTTATACCAGTTGGAACGTCTTGTGGTGCGACTGACATTTTACAATAGATATTTGTTAAGAAATTAGAAGGGACTAACGCAGGGGTTACCTCTCTCCAAACTTCTATAGAAAAAGTCAGCTTTTCGCCGCTTTTTATAAATACTCGAAATGAATTTTATATAGAACACCTTGTTGTTCAAGCATAAATATCATGTTTTGCATACGAGATTTTGACATATATGCTTTATTATCAATATGAAATGTTCGTGGTGTTTGAGTTGTCTCAATGACTGGTCGAATGCCAATCATCGCAAATCGAGCAGTTATTTCCGCGATTTCATCCGGTGAAATTTCGTTTAGGTTCAAACCTGAATTACCTGCTACACCACCAGAACGTGTATGTGCTCGTTTTAGCCCATTTGTATATAAAACCAGCAACATTTCAAAGATTTTTTGCGGCGTTTCGCAATCAAATGTTAAAAAATTCGAAATGCTTTTCGGTGCACCAATCGGACGGCGATAAAAATCAACATTGAATGTATCGAAATCAAGCTCTTCTTCAACGAATTCGATTGGCATTTATCATTATCATATCATCTATTTTCATATCATCTAAACGTGCTTCGTATATTTTGCAGAAAACATGTGTAAAATGCTCATCTTCAGCCACTCAGAAAGTTTAAATGAGAAGTCCACTGGTTCGTTAACATATATAAAATAAATATCATAAAATTCTCTGTATTTGGCAATTGCATCTGTGGATATTTCGATTTGGTCGATAAGACCAATACATTTTGCATCTGGTGCATAAAATGTTTTAGCACTAAATGCCTCTGCTTCATTCGTTATTTTGCCACGTCGTAAAACAATTTTTTTGAAATTCTGGAATGTATCATCCAAATCTTTTCGGATTATAGTTTCTTGTTCTGGTGTCATATCCACTCGCGGGTCATATGGATGCTTGCTTGTCGATGATTCAAATACAGTGGATTTCACTCCCAGTGTTCGTAAAGTTTCACCAAATGTTGACAAAGTTGCAGTTACTCCAATTGAACCAATTGTAGCCGTTTCAGCTGCAATAATTTCATTGCAAGCGGCGGCTAACATGTAACCACCAGATGCAGCTATAGTATCTATCATCGCAACCAGAATAATTCCCTTACTTCGCAAAGCATATAGTTGTGAATATGCATGTTCATACGCTTGTGCACTTCCGCCGCTTGATGTGATTTTTATTATTATTGTATCACATACTTTAGCAACATTACCAATATATAATATAAATTGTAATAATTTTGAAATTGCATGGTGATCTGCATCTGCGGAGAATTCATATATAAATACTTTAGTTTGCGGAATAACTCCTAATGGCAACTTCTTACGCGTGCAACACTTCTTACGCGTGCAACACTTCTTACGCGTGCAACAATAACCTGTTGATTGTGGTAGCGTGCCAGTAACAGCACTGAATTCATGTAATTCAGCCAGTGTTATTGTAGCATATTTGCTAATTGTAAATGAATATCCTGGATTATGTTTAGTTGGTTTTCTTGAAAACATGTTTAGTATACATCCACAACAACAGATGCTACACGCACTAAAACATAAGATTAGGGCAAACACAATTGATACTTTGCCGGCTAAGAGCTTGAATTCATAATCCATTCGCTGATAATAAATGAAATCCACTATAATATATTGCTTTCAATATTGAAGACATATGTTAATTCTTAGGAATATAGTTAATTTTGAAGAATGAACCATTATCAGTATATTCCCCCTCATAGAAGGATGGCTGTTGATACAACAATTGATCATTTGAGGGAAATGTGGGCACTAAAACGCGAAAAGCGCGAAATTAGCGAAGAACATCAACTAGCACCACATGTATCAATTGCCGTTCGAAATAATGAACTGTTTCTGCATATCTTACATGACGATATGTTCAAACACCCGTCATTTGCAATAAATCTTGATATTCAAACCTTTATTCCTGATGATGAACCACAGTTTGGAACGCAATATGTGTGGATACTACCGCAATCACAATTGCGTGTTTGGGTACACAACAAAATTGCTGACGTTGCACCAATTGAAATTTGTCGTATTGAATATCTAAAATTTGGAAAAAAGGGTATTTTGTACAAAGATACATGCGTAGAAGATTATGAATTTGCGAAAATCGAAGCCGAATTTGCAGAAATTAAGAAACGGGAAGAATTGGAACGGATTGCAGCCGAAGAAGCTGCAAAGCCAGCAAAAAAAACGGCACTTCCAAACTATTACAAATGGATTCCTCCGGGAATTGCGCGACAACTATATCCTCTCTTTGATCCAGGTACTGTAGAAGACCGTTCAATTGTACATCATTACAGATATGCTACTGCCGCGTGAAAAAACGAAGGCATTATTTGTAATAAACAAGTAAGCATGTTGCAAATAAAATTGACTATCGGGATTACTACATACTAATTTGTATTCACTTGCGCATTGTTCAACAATTTCCCAATCCATCAATGAATTACCAATTGTTCGTGCATAAAATTCTGAATTTTTAATTTTTTCCGTAAGCGACACCAGCCGCAAATCAATATTAGCATGTAAATGACATGCATTGCAAAATGTTTTCGCATCATAAATTGACATCCAATATGGTCCTTTTAGACTTTTATTACATATTTGACACGTGTATTTTACACATGTTTCATCGCATGAATCATAGTAGTTACCTTCTGCATCAACTATAGCAAAATTCATTGAATGAATAAGTAATGCTACATCAGATGACATAGTATGCTTAACAGGTATAGCAAATTGATTTTTCGTTCGTATAACATCAATATCAACATATTCCATTTTTATATTTAAAACGTACTTACGCATTAAATTAGACGTGACTACCAAATGTATAAACATATTTGTCATGCACATATTCTGCATCTTTACTGAATATTTCGAAATTAGCCGGCGATGTATGATGCGAATATGTAGCAACCGCTTTTAACTTTCTAAATACTGACAACGCGCCATAATCGTCCACGGCTTTGTCAAGTGAACGATGGCGCACCGTTGTATATTCGCGCTCATCTATTGTTATGTTATAATGAAATTAAAAATTGAGAGTGTTCAATTTCTTGATTTAAGCATCATCTGAATCCCATTCCGGCGGGGGAGCTTCTTCTTCACTGTCTTCTGCTGCAGTTTTAGCTTTAGATTTTCTCCCAGGCTTTTTAGCGCTGGACGTTGTTTTTTTTGCTGAACGTGGTGATTCCCATGGAAAATCCGTAAAATGTTCTTCAATCATACCAGCAAGCTCTGCCGAAAGACGCTCTTTGCGTTTGTCAAGCCGCCGCGCGGTAATCCATTGCGCAAGCACTTTGTCATCTTTTGCTTTCGGCCAATTGCCAGTTGAATTCACAAAATCAACGAGTTTGTCAATACATTCCCGGTGTTTTTGCATAACAGGGTCCCAAATCCAATCATCTTCACCTGAATCTAACATAACTGTTTGTAAATCTTCAACGAATTCTTCAGGTAGTTTGTCTTTCCTGAATGCATTGCGCCATTTAGATATCCAACGCCCAAGATTTTTCTCGTATGGTAGCGCATCACCTCCTGATCCAGGACGTGTTGCGCGCGGAAGATGGCCGTGTTCAACGCGAAATGCCGCGAGTTGATGCAGTGCTGCATAATCATTATACATGGAAATATTCCAATGTAGCCATTTCCATTCATGTTTATCGATTTCGGTTTTTAGCCATGGTTCCATGCGTTCTTCCGCGTTTTCACGAAGACGTTCACATATCCATGCATACATTTCTGATTCAAATGGCTCAGTGATGCGCCCGCGTCGTTTTGGTTTATCGGCTGGTGCTGCATCTTCATCGGTCTTTTTAAGACGTGGAACAGGTGAAGGCTTCATAGGTCCCGTTTTAGCGGTCCATACATGTTTATCAATATGTGTAATAAACCATATATGATTTGCTTTTATTTCCGGGTCTACTTCAGGTTCTACTGTTTTTTTAACAGCAGCTTTTGCAATAACTTTTTTCTTAAGAACTGTCGCCATCTTAACTTATAACTGGCTGGATTTTTTTATGTTTCAATTTGGGGGCAAAAGTCAACCCAATTGGGTTGGCTTTTTCTCCCATATCCCTCCGTAAAGAGTAACTGCTCGCAGAATCAGTTGCAAAGCAACTGATTCTTTGAGAAATTTTTCGCTAAGCAAAAAATTTCTGCTGCGCTCGCATCTTTTGCCGCGAGCGTAGCAGAGTTTTTCCGCAAAGCGGAAAAACTCTTTAAGAATCATTTTGCAAAGCAAAATGATTCTGCGAGCAGGGCGAGTTGTTCAAATGTTAACAAAAAATAATTTTATATCCCTCTAAAAATAATATTTATGTATTTTCGAGAATGCCGCCCCCGCGAGCGTAGCGAGCAGGGCGAGTTGTTCAAATGTTAACAAAAAATAATTTTATATCCCTCTAAAAATAATATTTATGTATTTTCGAGAATGCCGCCCCCGCGAGCGCAGCAAGAATTTTCCGCTAAGCGGAAAATTCCTTAAAGAATCGGTTGCGAAGCAACCGATTCTGCGAGCGAAGCGAGCATAAACTTGTAAGGGGGTTATAGGGGGAGGAATATTACGAGTACGGCTGCGCCAGCAGCCGCGCACAGCAATATTTTGTCCCCCATATTGAAACCAAAAGCCGTCGCTCGTTTCTGCCGACCATCAAATGAATAACACGAATATTCCATTAACATCTGGTGCATCTAAACAAATTATAGATGCAATAATTACTCAACAATATATGAATATTTTGAGTTCGTTTGCAACTGGTAACAGTCTTATAAATCAAATTGTTCAGCTCATCATATGTCTTTCGATTGATGACATTCGCAAAGCTGCAATAGATGCAATTAGTCACGGCAAAACATGGATTAGCACATGTTATACATGGCTTTCCACTAAAGTATTAAACGTGTCATTTAGAACTGCACCTCCTCCAGAAAAGGATACGCATGCATTAAATATGCGCGGTTACAAATGGACACTTTGCATAGAAAATAGTGACATGTTGATAAAACATATTATTGATGCAATCAATAAGAAAACGCTCAATGGTGAATATCATAAAATTGGTTCAGATACGTGGAAATTAAAGAATCTTAAGGAGCAAACTGTTTCGTATGATGTTGGAAACATACAATTCAACGTTGATGCCAATATAACATGTTTTGTGACAGAACCACAAACCTACAAAATATCATACAAAAATTCAGAACAAACACTGAACAATATTTCGCAATCAATACCTAATATCGATTCACGATTTGTAATTTGTACTAATCCAAAGCCATATGGTCGAATAGACAAATGGGTATTTTCAGGAGCGTTGCATCAATATATTAAGACAATATGTAAATTGCTTCATGTACACATTTATACGTTTGTTAGTTCAAAATCAAAAATAATATATGATATTCATGCATATGACTTTATTAATTCTTTGTCGCCAGAAAGTTTAGAAGACGACATATTTTATCACTGTTTAATAATTTCAATAATAAACGCAATGATTGACGATTCAGGAAACTATATTACAGACATGAACAAGATAGATTTTCGTTCTAAAAAAAATATTATTAATTGGGGATGTTTATTGTGTGTATCAGAGTATAATCAAAATGGTGTTAAAATAGGAAACTATGGTGACCTTCTTCCTATTAGTGCAGCATGTGCTGACCAACAAGATAATATATGCACACTAATAAACACGCTTAAAATAATGAATCATGAACTATTTGAGAAAATCAGGCTAAATCTTTATTATGCATCCCGCGGATTATATGTTATGCCAACAAATCTTGAAGAACGTTCTGAATTAGTAATCACGTATTGTGGTCTTGGCCAAACAAATACCACAAAAATTAATGGAATTCCATCCAAATTCGAATTTTATTCAAACAATACACCAACTGAAGATATAAAATCTGCTGTAACACTGTGGAAAGATGCATTCGTTAAGAATATTTCTGATACATCAAATGTGCGAGGTACTAAACAGAAAATCTTCTATATATCAACAGATCGCAAAGTAACAACTATAACAAAATCCAATCCAGCATATGATGAATGGCAAGAAAAATTCAAGACTGAAGATTTGAAGAAGCCTGAATTTATGGAAAGAGTCGCTATAACTGACCCACCACCACCTAAACGCCTTGAATCAATAACCGTATCATACGATCTTGTTAAGAAAGAAATGCGTGAAGTATACAAACCCTTCAATACGTTGAATTATTTAGAGACAAAAAAGAAATTTTACAATCAATTGGCTTACCAAATAAATTCGGTTTGTTCTTGTATGGTCCACCCGGAACTGGTAAAACTTCCACAATTTTCGCAGTAGCCAGCGAATTAGCCCGTCCTGTCTTCTATGTTCATCTTAAAAATCAAATGACTTGCAAAGAATTCCAAATGATTTTAGATCACATTTATAAAGATACTGTTGGTGGAGGTATTGTTGTGTTTGAAGATGTTGATGTTATGTCAAATGTCGTTCTTGCTGGGACATCTGGCAGCGGTGGCATTGACAATATCGCAAATATTGGTTCTTCCGACGAAACTCCGCTTAGTCTTTCATATTTCCTTAATGTACTTGATGGCGCGCTTACATGTGATGATTCTGTGATAATTTGCACTACAAATCATCCAGAACTATTACATGAAGCCTTCATGCGCATCGGTCGTTTCGATATGCACATAAAACTTGACCGCGCAAATCATGACCAGATTCGTGCAGTGACAAGACAGATGCTTACACGTGACATCCCATCACAAATTATTGAATCCATACCCGAATACAAATGGTCAACATCTGAAATTATTTTCCGAATTAAAGACTACATGTTAGATGCAGATGCAACAGATGCTCATATTTTCGCCCCACTTATGACATCATAAATACATCATAAACCAGCCCGTGTGAACCCAGCACATGTGAACCCAGCACGTGTGAACCCAGCACGTGTGAACCCAGCACGTGTGAACCCAGCACGTGTGAACCCAGCACGTGTGAACCCAGCGCATGGTTTAAATTTTTTAGCACATATTACGCTAAAATATGACAATTATCTATGTCTTAAGATTGATGGGAAACAAATATTATGTTGGTCGAACAGATAATTTCGAAGCCCGTATGCAGCAACATGCTGCCGGCTGTGCATCTGAATGGACTACAAAGTATTGGCCACTTGAAGTTGTCGAACGCGTTGACAATGCAAATACTTTTGATGAAGACAAATATGTTAAACAATATATGGCGAAATATGGAATAAATAATGTGCGTGGAGGGTCATATATTACTAAAAATTTAACACCTGAACAATTTGCTTCTGTACAACGTGAAATACGAATGGCAACAGATGCATGTTTGAAGTGTGGCGCTTCAGGACATTATGCGAAAGAATGTTCAGCATCCAAGGTGTTTCCTACTGCAACCCAGCGTATGGAGGCTGTGAAGATGCTGCGTCTGATGCCTACGCCCATGCCTGCCGAGCGTGCCGAGGCTATGCCTGCGGCGATGCCAGGGGAGAGGCCAGCGGTGATGCCAGCGGGGATGCCAGCGGCGATGCCAGCGGCGATGCCAGCGGTGATGCCAGCGGCGATGCCAGCGGCGATGCCAGCGGCGATGCCAGCGGTGATGCCAGCGGCGATGCCAGCGGCGATGCCAGCGGTGATGCCTACATCAACTACACGAATGGTCGCAATGCCTGCAGCGAAAACATGTTACAAATGTGGTATGCGAGGACATTATGCATCAACATGTTATGCGAATAAAACACCGATTTGTTACAAATGTGGCATTCGAGGGCATTATGCATCGACGTGTTATGTCTCCAGATAAAATTGAAAGCATTATAATATTTTCCAATGAGAATGAAAATGTTTGGAGGTAGTATTGTTGCAACATATCCATGGTTTGACCTTCTATCCCGGTATAATTTATCAACACATAAGAAGGAAGAATTTTATAGTAAGTTTGGAACACATTATACATCAAATACACCAAATGAGCAGGTCCGCGCAGCAAATGAATGGATTAAAGTGACTGCAACAACGCCCCCTTCCCAAAAAAGATGCAATGATATCATATGTGTCATCTGAATCAGACTCGTAAAATCAGCAATATAACTAATATTTAGAATTGTAATAAATGTCAACATTACCGGTTGGAGGTGGAATAACATCCGAATTTTCTACAAATATTAAACTTTCGGATGAAACCTTTGAGTTGGCTGCATATCAAGTCAAAGGCGAAAGAGATGAACAACAAGATAGATACGTTGCGATACAATTGAATACTGGAGCATTTTTAGTTGGTGTGTTTGATGGACACGGCGATCATGGCGCACGTATAGCAGATGTGCTTGCTAAGATTTTTCCATCTGTTTTAACATCTAAACTTAAAGATGATTCAACCACTTCACAAATAATTAAGGGGCTAAAAGACACATTTAAATATATGGATGAATTATTGAAAAGTCGCGAAACGACAAAAAGCGAAGATAGTGGTTCTACGGCGGTCGTTGTTGTAGTTACGCAAACACATTATATATGTGCAAATGTTGGCGATTCGCGCGCCGTAATTATCAAGCGTGTTAAGAATTTATTGGATGGTTCAGTATCGTTGTCGAATGGGTCTGTACTATCAACAGATCACGATGTTAAAAATGCGACAGAAGTTGCACGTGCGCGTTCGGCAGGTGCTGATATGGAAGATGAATATTTTCTGGTTGGTGAAGCAGGATTACAGTTATCACGTGCTTTTGGTGATTTTGAAATGAAATATGGCACACCACCCGTATTACTTTGTATTCCCGACATACGTGTTGTTAAACGACAATCTGATGATGCATTTTTGTGGTTATTTTCAGATGGTGTTACTGATGCAATGATTAATTATGAACATGAATGGTATGTAACGCTTGCATCAAAACTACTTGCATCTGGCGAAATTACTACAAAAGATTTAGTTAAACATATTGTTAATGATGCATATTGTGGCCTTAGTCCCGAAAAACCAATCGTATCTGCTGATGCAACATCAAGTGATAACATAACATCAATCATTGTCAAATTGCCAGCTACACGGGCTGGTGGACCAACAACCGCAAAAAAACGAAAATCAATTAGAATGAGAGGAATTAAACATGGCACGACTATGAAGGCTGACCCAGAATTGAAGCCAACAACTTAAAATATTAATGCAATTGTAAAATATGTCGTTGGAAATAGTTATTGGATGCATGAAAAGTGGTAAATCTACATATGTTATTGAAAAATATATGGGATTTACGGCGATTCGTATTACATGTATGGTAATTAATCATTCATGCGATACACGATACGGGACAAATGTTGTATCAAATCATAACAAAAAAACTATACCATGTATCAGTGTTGATACATTAATGCCTCTGGGAGCAACAACTGAGTATATGCGTTCGACACATATTATTATTGAAGAATCTCACTTCTTTAGCGATTTACGGAAATTTGTTGAAAAATGTTTAATTGATGGAAAACATCTTATTGTAATTGGATTAAGCGGTGATTACAAGGGAAATCCGTTTGGACAAGTATTAGATTGCATACCACTTGCCGAGCGCGTTACACATCATCGTGCTTTATGTGAAGTGTGTTGCGATGGAACACCTGCATCATTTTCACACAGATTAGATGCATCAACTGATGCACAAGTATTTGTTGGTGGTTCTGATAAATATATTGCTGTTTGTAGAAAGCATTGGTTAACAGAATAAATTAGCTACCGTACCGAAATTAAGATACACCTCGTTCTGGCAAAGCCAGAACGAGGTTAAAAGACCTGTCCACCAAAGGTGGACAGGTCTTACACTAAGAGTGTATCTTAATTTCGGAACGAGGCTGGTAAGTCAATTTATTCCGCAGAATTAAAAACATCATAAACTATAAATAAGCTTGAAATGGACGTAATGCCAGATTTTCTAAAGGGATTAACTGCTTCTGTGGAACCTTCCACAGAGTCGGCCAAGGAAAACTCTAATTCTGCTACACCTAATGAAAATGAAGAAAATTCACCGGATGTAACTACACCACCAACCGCCGCACCAGCTGCTGCGCCAGCTGCTGCGCCAGCTGCTGCGCCAGCTGCTGCGCCAGCTGCTGCACCAGCTGCTGCGCCAGCCGAAGCGCCAGCACCAGCTGAAGTGCCACCGGCTGCGCCACAAGGCCGCAAACGCGACAATAATGATTGGGATACTTCTTCGTCTGAATATTATGACACTGAACGATTTTTCCCACGAGGCTATGTATTTGTATATCATGTTGAGGATATAACACAGGCAACGCCGTTATTTTCAGCTAAACCAGGTGGTTCAACATGGTCTGATAAATATCAGAAAGTTGAAAACACTGTATTTCAGAAACTAAAAGACCGTGCAACCGAATTATATCCAGATGGATGGTCATTGGTTGCATTGAAAATTTACACGCAACCAATGCTTGATGACACAGTTCCAGGGTTTTTAGTATCGCGTGCATCAGCAACTGTATTATATCAACGACGTGATCGTGGACAACAGCAGCAACAGCAGCAACAGCAGCAAAAAGGTGGTCCGGGTGGACAGCAACGTCGCTCGTTTGGTGATCGCCCACCACAAGGTGATCGCCCGTTTGGCGAACGCCCACCACAAGGTGATCGCCCGTTTGGTGATCGCCCACCGCTGGGTGATCGCCCACCGCTGGGTGATCGCCCATTTGGCGAACGCCCACCACAAGGTGATCGCCCGTTTGGTGATCGCCCATTTGGCGAACGCCCACCACAGGGTGAACGCCCACCGCTGGGTGAACGCCCACCGCTGGGTGAAGCTCCCCTCGCGGAACTAGCAGCGGAACCAGCGGCAGAACCACCGGCAGCAGTTGAAGCACCAGTATTTCCATTTGGTGGAGTTCGCACAGCTCGTCAACGAGATCGTTCAAGCACAATCCGCAGTCGTCGCCGCAATCGCAAAGCAAGTCGCAGAACGACCTATTAAACATCAGTTATTCCATCAGATGAAACAGTAACCTCAGTAAAATCTGGATGAATAATTTTTTGCCTTAATTCTTGTACTAATTCTATATCTTTCTCATTTTTAACAGATACAATTGGAACTGTCATAGGTGGTGATGCTGGCAAAATAGGTCGTAAATGACATGTTGGTCTGTTAGCAATATGTGCAATTGTATTTTGATTAAATATTGGTAAACACAGAGGTTCTGGTTGCAATATATCTTCAAATTTTTCATTATATATGTGAATTGAATTTAATCCATTTGCTTCTTCAGGTTTCTGCAAATCTTTATATTTTGGACCGCTAAATTGTATTTTGAACAATTTAATAATTTCGGATGGAACTAATGGAGATAGCTCTGATAATCTATCATATTCATGTTTAACAAATTTGATTAGTTCATGTGGAACAGTTCGGCTTTCACGTGGAAGTTGTAACTGCATCTCTATTTGGCGATACAGTTTGTTGTATTGTAGTGCTGATATGCGATGACCTTCTGCGCGTTTACTCCATGAATAATACGATGAAATTGTTGTTAATAATGCCGTAATAATGGCAATGCCTCCAATTGCCATTGAAGCATATTTATTGTCACCAAAAATCGCAGATGAACCAATACTTGTTGCACCATTAATTGTTCCTAAAATAATTACGGGTATATCAATATATGCACGTAATTTACTGTAACGTTCTTCGCTGCGTTTATGAAGCCATGCAAGAGAGTGGGCTTTTTCACCGGTTCCTTTGAAATATTCTTCTAAGCTTGTTGACCATTTAATTGCATCTGATATTGAAACATCTTCTGCCTGTGACATTTTTAATTTTATAACATATTTTACGACACAATTGCCAGGGATGCAAAGAAACCTGCAAGTGTTTTACTAATTTTTTTGAACTTGTCGATAATATTTATTTCATCTAATGTTGCACCAGGTTGAAACCAATGAAGTGTTGGAACAGTTGGTGTTCGTTTGAAAAAATCACTTATTACTCCAGCAGTTGATGGTGTAAGTTGTATTGCCATCCACATATTTTTTTGAACAAGTTCTTGATATACTTTGACAACTGGTTCCATATTTATAGCTGAACCAGCTGTAGCTCCAACCGCACTTATCATCAATGTTTGTGTTATTGACATTATACGCGTTTGTAATTGTGTATCTGATACTGGTGGCAAAAAACATATATGTGAACTTATTGGTTGTTCAGGCGAATATATTGAACGATATATTATAACAGATGTATCAATGCTTTCTAATCCGCGAGATACTAATGTTTGTATCATTCTTGCTGGTAAAGTTACATTTGATGCAATAACAAATAACCTGGGAGCTTTAAGATGTTGTAATATAGAAATCACAACATTCCAATCAAGTGCTTCTGGATGCTGCACAATCCATGACCAATTTATAAGCAATAGAGGAGATGCGAGAATATCCGATGTTATAAGAATTTTACTACCCCATGTTTGACCAGTTATGAAGTCTTCTGGTGAATGAATAAGCGGCTCTTTCACATATATGGTTGATACTTTATGAATAATTGATTCTGTAAAGCAATCAACGCGAATTACGTCTTCCATTATTAGTTTACTTCTGGTGATTTATTGCAGGGGAGGACGCGGGGGACATCAGCCTTTTTTGGCTGCAAAGCAGCCAAATCGGCTGCCTCCCCCTATAGCCCCCTTTCCTGCGCAAAACTATCACAATTATTTGCGAAGCAAATGCTTTTTCTGTAAAGTGTTTGCCTCCCCCTATCTGGGGGACATTCGCGTGAACAAAAAAGTTCGCGTCCTCCCCTTTTTAGCTTACTATATGTTAAACAAGGCGTTTGCCATGAAGGATTTCGTTAGTTTTCTAATTAAAACCTCAAAAATTCCAGAATGGACGGCGGTTTTGAAAGAAATACAAAATTCTCGGTTTACGCGAAAACATTCACATTTAGACAAAAGACTCCGCGATTTACATGAATATTTACATTCTTCGGTAGTTCTTACAGAATATGCCCGTGCTACTGTATCACGTTTAGTTATGCGACAGATTGCATCAGAAACACAAGCAATGATTATTAAAGATGTTATGTCACGACGCAAAGATCCATTACCACTTGGTAGTGGAACATTAGACAACATTGAAGGTCTTGAAAAGAAAGGTATCAAATTAACAAAAGCCGAACAGGAAAAAATGGATAAACATTTAGCTGCACTTGGTATTGAAAATCGCGAATTCGCTCTTTTTAGGCTTTTTCGCGAAACAGCACGGGAAATCGCGCATCCTGACTTAGAACAACTCCCACATGACGAAATCAATAAAACTGCGCTTGACAATTTGAAATCAGATGCAAAACTTGCAGAACTTGGTCGTGAAGTTGTTGATGTTTATTGGAGAACACTTCGGTATTTTTCGAACATACAAATGAATAAGACGCGAAAGCAGAAAACTGCGCCAAAAGTGCATCACCGAGATCGTAAACAATTAGAAAAAATTAATCGCGATAAACTGCGTGAAGAATTAGCGAAGTTACCTATACCGAAATTTGATGCTGTTGTGAGTTCTATATACAAATTGGGAACACCGATGCAATCTAAATAATATAGTTGTGTCTCAAAATTAAGCATTATGCTTAATTTTGAGACACAACGTAAACCCTTGAATCCCGTTTCAGCTTAGCTGAAATTGGATTCAAGGGTATGTGAAGAAACCCAGTTTTTTAATGGCGCAACCGATGAAAAAACAGTTGGTCCGACGTGTTTGCGTTTGTCTCCAGATGGTACTAACAGTACAAATGCTGGAATAGAACGAACACCAAAATAATCAACTGCTTGTGGATGGTTATCAACATCTATTTCAACAAATGTTAACCCCATGCCTGCAAGTCCTTCCATAACTTTTTCAAATGTTAATACTTTACATGGACCACACCAAGATGCAGTATATTTAATTAATATTGGTGAAAGATGTCCATCGACTGCATCTGTACCATTTCGCCAACTTTCGAACTTTAAAATCACTGGATCTAACTTCGACATGTTAACATAATGCGTCATTTAATTTCTGCCGTTGTATCGCGATCCATATTTGTTCTTTTGTTGCTTTCGCTGGTAGTGATGCTCCACATTCTTCAGCTTCAGCTCGTAAGGCTGCTACCGTTTTTGTATTAATGTCTTTCTTTTTTGGTATACACGTAAGTGTGTACATCTTAAGGAGTGTCTTAAGTTTTTCATTCGTCCACTTACTACTTATTGGAGAAACTACAATCGGATCTTTTGGTGTATCTGCTGGATGACCATTTTCATACACAATCACATGATGTTGTACATCAGGTATCCACTTTTGTGGAACTGTATCGAATTCTGCTGTTGTTGGATAGATTCGAATGAATTGACATTTATGTTTAGCGGCTAATACTTGTAGTGCATCTATTTGCATTGCATCTGGATCCGTTGATGTGTTTGTCAGTATTGTTTCAACATCGGTTTGCTTTATTCCTTGTGTTCTATAATCGCCGGTTTTATACATTTCGGGCCATTCTAAATAAAGCGCATTTGCATTTTCTTCACATAATTGCTGTCGTTTTACATTGGTAATTTCGTTCCACGAAAATTCGGAAGATGCAAGAATTGCACTTGTATAGGGGTATTTCGAAACTATATTAATACGTTTAGTATCAGGCCATGGTCCTGGCACGGGCGCCGGTGGCTTCACCGCAGATGCCATTGCTGGCTTCACCACAGGTGCTGGTGGCTTCACCGCAGGTGCCGTTGGCTTCACCACAGGTGCCGCTACTGGCTTCACTGCTGATGCCGTCACAATATCAGTAAAATCAGGAACTGTGAATTCGCGAGTAGGATTTGACTGAATCCATGAAATTAATTCGGAGAAAGTGGGAGGATTCGATTTGATGCCAGTGCTTGTAAACTGTGGGCGACTTGGTGCAACAGGAAAAGCTCCAGAACCTCTTTTAGATACGGTATGAATATCCATTTGTATAATTACAACCATGTTAAGTTTATGCAATCAATTTTTAGGAGGAGGCCTAATATGTGGGACAATTGTAAACAAAGTCAAGCACATTGAGTTTTACGCCAGCGCACTTAGAATTTAATGAATCAATTAGTTTAGGTGTGCAAGCATCTTTTTTTACATATGCGAGAGTAACATGTGCTTTGAATTCTGGAAAGCGGCAAATATGTGGTAAACCACGTAAGCGATTATTATATTGTATCAATGCAGATGTATCAATATGTGCAACAATACAAACATATGGTTCGTCTGGCATAGGACTTGGAAATGTTCCAATATGGTCGATTTGAACAAACTTAGGTAATTCTAAACCATTAAGCGCAATGTCAACATGGGACCTTTCAACGTCACGTAGAAGACCATAAATAAGGGTGGCATGTGCACGTTGGTCATTTACATAACCATTAACCCATGGTATCATGGGGTTTGCAGATACATAAAACACATCATTACCACCAAAATCATCTTTAGTGACAGGAACAGATTCTACTGCTAATTTGCAGCATCCAAGTTTATTTGTTTGTATTCCAAGATTACGATAGACTGTATCCATTTTGCAATGTTAAATTAATATATGTTTAAGATGTGTTGCAATCAAATTATTCCGTAGAATTCGCCACTTTTAGTGGCGAATTCTTTCTTGAATAAATTGGCTTTGCCAATTTATTCTGTAGAAGATTTCGCAACACCCCATGTTTTATACGGTTCGGCCACAGTTTCATCATGAAGTGTTTCTTTATATTTTTCGATTTCAGTTTCACGCGAATCATCTGGTTCTCTT
>Ga0066256_1002693_pt1 | contig 18899 bp, 17 predicted proteins | sample ThiBio_1000_biof_FD_87107 | JGI IMG/M metagenome (GOLD analysis project Ga0066256, IMG submission 87107) | Wastewater bioreactor microbial communities from Cape Town, South Africa - Thiocy_expt_1000_biof (version 2) | ecosystem: Engineered > Bioreactor > Thiocyanate-remediating >... | reverse complement strand
CGCAAAAATGCGATGATTTTTCTTGACACTCTCGCAAAAATGCGAGATATTCAATCCATAGAAAGGAGACGGCGAATGAACCGGGAAGCGCTGATCCGGGAACTTCGGAAACTGGCAAGAAAGCAGGGCCAGACCTTCGAAGTCATCAAGGATCGGGGAAAGGGCTCCCACTATCAGGTCTATTTCGGCAAGCGGACAACGACCATCAAGTCCGGCGAATTGAGACCCGGTTACGTGAAGCTCATCAAGGAACAGCTCGGGGTCGAATGACCCCGGGCGGCATCCCAGAAGGACATAACAACAAGGTCCAATGTGGCCAGAAAGGTAACCAAGACAATGCAGTATATTTTTAATGCGAAGTTCATCCAGGAGCCTGATGGCGGCTTTCTGGTAAGCTTCCCCGACGTTCCCGAAGCGATCACGCAAGGGGACGACCGGGCTGACGCGAGGGCAAGCGCGGCGGACGCGCTTGCCGTGGCGCTTCGCGGAAGGCTGGCGGACGGAAGGCCGCTGCCGGAGGCGAAGGCGAAGGGAAAGGACCTGGTGGCGATCCCGGTCGACGCGGAAACGGCGCTCAAGGTCGCCGTGATCGACGCCTTCGCCAAGGCGGGCATTTCCAAGACCGAGTTCGCCCGGCGGCTCGGCAAGCCCGCCAACGAGCCGTACCGCATCCTCGACCCCGACCACCCGACCAAGCTGCCGGCGCTCAAGGACGCGCTGGCGGTACTGGGCAAGGAAGTCGTGGTCGCGGTGCGCGACGCGGCCTGACCCACCCATGGCGGCGCGGGAAACCGCGCCGCCCTCTCAGCGCTCGGCGGCCCTCACAGCCACCTTGTCGGCGATGAGAATGTTCGACTCGTTCGGACGGAAGCGATAGCCGATGCCGAAGTCGATGCCCGGCGGCTTGCCGCGCCGGAAGAGCTCGGCGAGCCGTGCCTGATAATTGTCCGGGAACACGGCGATCGGCCCGAGGTAGCGGCCATAGGGACGAAGCTGCCACTCATCGGTCTTGAGGAAGCTGACGGGAACGCCCGAGTCGTCCTGAAGCAGACGCTTGGAGCGCTCGAGGAGGTGCGTCCGCACATCCGAGAAGGCATTGGAGTGCAGCAGATAGGAGGCACTCTTGATGAGAGCGTCGCCGGCTTCCATCTTCTCGCAGAAAGCCTTGAAGCCGCTCTTGCGCCAGCCACCGTTCGAGAGGTCCGTGCGCACGTAGTAGATCGTGCGCTGCTTGCCGTCGTTGCCCTTGAAGAGGATCTTCGCGACGCTCGCGACGCCCTTGGGCAGCCCCTCGCCGGCAGCAACCAGCGCGCCATCCTCATTGATGTCGTAGAAGCTGACCTCGTCGATCGTCTTCCCCGTGCGCGCGAGGAATATGTAGAGGATCGGCAGCGTTCCGCTGAAGGTGTTGGCGCTGAGCGTCGTGCGCATCTCGCGCGTACGGAAGAAGCTGAAGTTCAGCACCGAGTTCAGCGACGATCGGAGCTGCGACAAGCCGTAGCTGAGCGATTCACCGCGCGTCCTACCGATTGCCGGCAATGCCCCCGATGGCTCGAGCGCGGCCATCACGTACGTCGTCGCGGAGGGGAAGAAGGCGTCGGCGTAGAGGAAGTCCGGTCCGCTGAAGAAGTAGTAGAGCACGTCGCTCGGCGTCGCGAGCTCGTTGGAGCTCCACGTGCGGATCCTCGAAAGCTGTCGCGTCTCGATGTTGGTCCATGCCGAGTCCATCGCCGCTGCATGACCCAGCCAGGCGCGCTCGCGCGTAAGGCTCGCGAGCGGCGAGCCCTCAGAGGGTGGCAGTCCAGCAAGGAACCGCGCCACGTCGTTCGGCGTCGCGCTCTGTGCTGGCGTCGCCCGTGCACCGCTGGCGAGCAGCATGAAGGTGGCCGCAATCAACACCGTCCACCGGACAAGTCCGGCCAACCTCGTGGTCATGAAACAAGTGCTCCATTCAGCGGTTCTTGATCGGGCGCTTCGGCGAGAGGGCGAATACCACGAGCCCCGTCGCCATCAGCGCCAAGCCAGCGAGCGACTGCACCGGCTTTTCGCGCACCAGATAAACCAGGATGAAGAGCGTCACCACTCCGAAGATTATCGGGGTTAACGGGTAGGCCCAGACCCGGAACGGACGTGGCAGGTGCGGCTGCCTGATCCTGAGGACAATGACGCCGATGACGGCGAGCAGCGAGCAGGACAGCAGACCGAACTGAACGAACTCGAGCACGCGCTCAAAGCTCTGTGTGAGCAGAAGGAAGGTCGCGACGCCGAGCTGGAGGACGAGCGCCCGCGCCGGGACACCCCCGGCCGACTTCTTGGCGAAGAACGAGAGGGCGGAGAGGTCCTCGCCCATGACCATGGTTACGCGCGGGCCGATCCACATCATGGCGGTGATCGCCGAGATGAGGCCGAAGCAGATGAGGCCTCCGACAATGCGCCCGCCGCCGGCGCCGAAGATATGCTCACCCGCAACCAAGCCGACATTGAGCTGCCCGGCGAGCCGCTCCATGGGCGTCGTGTAGAGGAACACGGCGTTGAGTGCGACGTAGAGCACCATCACGATGATGACGCCCGCGACGAGGGCCGGCGGCAGCGTGCGCGCAGGATCCTTGATCTCGTCGGCGATGTAGGTCGCCGCGTTCCAGCCCGAGTAGGAGTACATGACGTACATGAGGCCGATCGCGAACGGCGCGCTCACGATATAGCTGAGATCGCTGGCCGAAGGCGCGAAGGAAATGGGCTGCCGCGTGCCGAAGGCCAGACCGCAAATGATGAGCCCCACGATCAGGGCGACTTTGAGGAAGGTGGCGACATTCGTGAAGAGGGCGCCAGGTTTCGCCCCGCTCAAAAGGACGAGCGTCACTCCCCAGACGGAGGCGAGTGCAAGCCAGAGCTTCGGCGCCCCGGGAAAGACACCTGCGAAGTAGTCGCCGAAGGCCATGGCGGCGAGCGCTACCGGTGCCGCGAAACCGACCGTCGCCGAGATCCATCCGGCCAGAAAGCCGAGTGCCGGATGATAGATGCGCGAGAGAAAGTTGTATTCGCCGCCCGAGCGGGGCAGCGCGGTCGCCAGCTCGGCATAGGAAAGAGCGCCGCAAAGTGCGACGATGCCGCCGACAGTCCAGAGCGTCACGACCGAAAAGCCGGTCGGCAGATCGCGGACCTGGAAGCCGAGGCTCGTGAAAACGCCGATCCCGATCATGTCGGCCACAGCCAACGCGGTGGCTGTTGCGAGTGTGACGGTGGCAGGTCCGGTCTCGCCTGCAGCAGAGGCCGGTTTAGTACTGTCAGTGGAAGCCATCGTCTCTCGCGTTTCGGCTGTCTAGCTACGGAGCACTCTAGCTTAACGTTGTGGGGCCTAACAATTATTTCCGTTGGCCTGCTGCCTATCCGTGCACCCGACAGCACAGGATGGCCACACGTAGGATAGAGGCCATGCGTTCACGGCTCCCTAACCACGTTCTGGCCAAGAATGTGATGCCATATTCAGAATCGAGCTTTGCACCGGAATGAGAATTGCGTGCCGCCCGCGAGGGCGCCTCGCGGGAGGGCTTCGACCGGCCGTATGAGCACACCGGAGACATCAGCGCTGGCCATCCAGGCGACGCGGCGTTGTCGCGTGGCCGGCTTTGTCGTGCGCCTTGTGCTGCTCGCGGGCCTGCTCGCGGGACTTGCGCCGCCGGCCTCTGCCCAACAGCAGCAGCACACCCGCCGGGTCGCCACCAGTGGCTGGGTCGTGTCCGTCGTGCCGACCCCGCATCCGGTGACCTCGCGCCAGGGCCCCCTGCCAAAATCGGTCACGCGGCTCGCGGCCCTCAGCGCTGCGCCCTTCCCCTATCAGGGCATAATGCCGGGCGCCAATCGCCCCTTCATCGAGGCCGACGAGACCGGTCGCCGCTTCCATCGCACGGCAGGCGGCCGCGTCTACTGGGAGGACGAGCGCTACAACGACCCGCGCGTGCTCCTGCATATTCCCAAGGGCTTCGACATCCGGCGGCCGGGCCTGCTGGTGCTCTACTTCCATGGTCACCGCGCCAACCTGCGCCGCGATGTGTTCATGCGCCAGCGTGTGCCCTGGCAAGTCTCGACCTCGCGCACGAACGCCGTGCTCGCAGCCCCGCAGTTCGCCGTGAACGCCTCGGACTCCAGCGCCGGCAAGCTTTGGCAGCGCGGTGCTCTCCGTGATTTCGTCAACGAGGTCGCCGGTCGGTTCGCCGTCATGCACGGCGATCTGCGCTCCGAGGCGAGCTTTGCCAGCTTGCCGGTCGTGATCGTCGCCTACAGCGGCGGCGTCGGCCCCGCGGCCTGGGCGATCCGTAATGGCGATCTCGGATCACGCCTGCGCGGCATCGTGCTGCTCGATGCGGCCTACGGCGAGATGGGCGTCTTTGCCGATTGGGTCGCACGCACGCCCAATGCCTTCCTGCTCAGCACCTATACGCAGTCCACCGAGGGGCGGAATCAGGAGCTGAAATCCCTCATCGAAGCGCGCGGTGTGAAGGCGTTCGATAGCATTCCGCAGCGCATCGAGCCGGGGCACGTTGCCATTGTTCCCGCAGCAAGCGATGCGACACACCACGACTTTCTGCTGCGCGCATGGACCGACGACCCGCTGCGCGATCTTCTCGCGCGCGTGCGCGGCTACCCTCGGGGGTAGGCGCTATTTCGCCTTCTCCTCCTTCACGCTCTTGAACACCTCGGAAGCAACGAGCATGGCCTCGCGAATGATCGGCAGGCCGACATAGCCCGTCAGGTGCAGGAGGACTTCGGTCAGCTCTTCCTCCGTCCAGCCCTGCTTGAGCGCAAAGCGCAGATGAATGTCGAGCTCGGGGTAGCGGCCCGTCGCGGCATCCGACACGACACAGACGAGGGTGCGCGTCTTGAGATCGAGGCCAGGGCGCGTCCAAAGCACGCCGAACACACCCTCCGTCGCAACATCGATGAACTTCTTCATCAGCGGGTCGGCGGCATAGCTCGCCTGGTTGTTCTTGAAGTCCTCCTCGCCACGCAACTTGCGGCGCATGGCCTCGCCGCGCTTGTAGACCTCGCTCGTCGTCATCGGGCACTCCTCCGGCTTGTGATCGTGAACTACTCGGCGGCACGCGCGGGAATATCAGGCACGTCGGGCACCGGCGCGCGCGCGACGATCGGAGCCACCTCCTCCATGAACCGGCGCATCATGCGGTGACGTGCTTCGCGCGGCACGCCGGCCGTCGCATTTGAGACAATGAAATAGTCGAAGCCGATGCTGCGCAGCCGCGTGATCTGCGCGGCGATCGTCTCCGGCGTGCCGACGAGATTGCGATCGAGGATCGGGTCGATCTTAGCGGGGTCGGCCATCTCCTTCATGCCGCCGAAGATCTTCGCGAACTGCTGATAGCCCTCGATATCCGCCCAGGGCGTCGAGTCGACCGTGTAATGCTCGGCCTGGAGCTTGTAGTAGCGCGAGAGATGATGTCGCGCCTCCGCGCGCGCTTCTGCTTCCGTATCGCCGATGAAGCACTTGCAGCTAATGGGCAGCGTAACATCGGTCTCAAAGCCGTGGGCGGCAGCGCGCGTGCGCCAGCGCGAGAGGATCTTGAGCAGCAGATAGTCGGGGAACTGTGCGAGCGAGAGCGGCGGCAGACCGAGATCGGCCATGATCTCCGCACTCTCCGGGCTGCCGATGGCGCCATAGAAATTCGGCCGATTCGCGCCGAGCAATGGCCGCACCAGGATGTCGCGGTCGAGCACCAGATGCTTGCCCTTGTAGCGGAAGGGCTTGCCCTCGAGCGCGAGCTGCATGACCTCCCAGCACTCGCGGAAGCGTTCGCGCGCTTCGATCATCGGCACACGCATGGCATCGTATTCGAGCTTCGCCGTCCCGCGTCCCATACCGATGTGCAGCGGACCGTCCGTGAGCGTACGCAGCATTGCGACGTCCTCGGCAAAGCGGACGGGATCGTACCACGGCAGCACCATCACGGCGGTCCCGAGCCCGAGCCCTGGGCAAGCGGCCGCGATATGCGAGAGAAACATCAGCGGATTGGCGTCGGGTAATAGTCCGAGAAATGATGTTCGACGAGCCACACGGCCTCGTAGCCGAGCTCCTGTGCGCGGCGCGCATCGCCCACCGCCTCGCGGTAGAGCGTCGCATCGCTGGCGCCTTCCGCGTCCACTGCGCCGATCTGGACGGCATAGCGCGCTGGCCTGGTCATTGCCGCTCCCTTCTTTTGCCTTGACGTTTTCTCCCTGATCGCGAGGCTATCGCGGAAAGTCTGGGCGGTCACTCCTTCTGCTTCGTGTGAATGGGGGCATGACGTTGAAGAGTAGCTCCGCCCTCGGCAGAATGACGGGAGGAAAGCCGAGATGACCATGCCCATGCTGTTCACGCCGCTCGAGCTGCGCGGCGTGACGCTCAAGAATCGCGTCGTCGTCGCGCCCATGCACCAGTATTCGGCGCTGAAGGGCCACGCGACCGACTGGCATCTCATGAATGCCGGTCGCTATGCCGCGGGCGGCGCCGGCATGGTCATGATGGAATCGACCAAGGTGGCGCGGAACGGCTGTGGCACGGTCGGCGATACGGGCCTGTGGGATGACAGTTTCATCGAGGGCCTCGCGCGCTGCGCGACCTTCATCAAGCAACAGGGTGCGGTCGCCGCCATTCAACTCGGACACTCGGGCCGCAAGGCGCGGCTCACGCGGCCATGGGAGGGCGGTAAGCCCCTCAAGGGCGATGAAGCCGAAATCTATGACTGGGAAGGCTGGGAGCTCGTTGCGCCGAGCGCGGTGCCGCATTCGGAGAGGGCACCTGTGCCGCGCGCATTCTCACACAACGAGGTGCGCGATCTCGTCGGCAAGTGGGGCGATGCCGCCATCCGCGCCGACAAGGCCGGCTTCGATGTGCTCGAGATCCACGCCGCGCACGGCTACCTGATCCACCAGTTCCTCTCGCCCGTCGCCAACCAGCGCACGGACACGTACGGCGGCAATGAGATGAACCGGATGCGCTTCGCCCTCGAGGTGGCCGAGCACGTGCGCTCGGTCTGGCCGGCGGAGAAGCCGCTCTTCATGCGCCTTTCCTGCGAGGATGATGCGGGCTGGGGACCAGCAGAAAGCATCCGCCTCTCGCGTCTCCTGAAGGACAAGGGCATCGACGTGATCGACTGCTCGTCGGGCGGCACGCTCGCGCACTCGCCCATGGATGGCGAGCGCTCCAAGAAATACGGCTATCAGGTTCCCTATGCGGAGGCGATCCGCAAGGAAGCGGCCATCAAGACCATGGCCGTCGGTCACATCGTGCACGCAGATCAGGCCGAAGCCATCCTGCGCGAGGGCCGCGCCGACCTGATCGCGCTCGCGCGCGAGCTCATGTACAATCCCAACTGGGCCATGGATGCCGCGCAGAAGCTCGGTGCCGACCCGGACTTCCTGCTCGTGCCGCCGCCCATGCGCTACTGGCTCGCCAAGCGCGCGAAGTCTGCTTTCGAGGGCAAGCCCTCGACGTGGTCGAACGGTCTCGGCAATTCATAGAGGGAACGCAGCGCGCCGCTATCCCTGGGTCCGCGGGGCGCTGCCGTCTGCTTGATCGGCGAGCCGACTACTGCCGCACCCCGACAGCCTTGGCGCTATCATGCAGGGCATCGAGCGCGGCGCGCGCCTGTACGCGACCGGCACCGAAAGACTCATCGCGGCCTGACTCACCGACATCCTGCGCTGTCTCGGAGAGGACGCGCATGGCATCCTCGGGCCTCAGATGCGGCGCCCGCTCGAGCATCAGCGCCATGATGCCGGACACGTAGGCCGCCGCCATCGACGTGCCGGACATGAACATGTGGCCGTTCCTCAGCGCCGGCACGAGAATGTCGACGCCCGGCGCCGCGACCGAGATGTACGTGCCGTGGTTGGCATACGTGTAGAGCCGGCCGGCGCTGTCGTGCGCGGTCACGGCAATGACTCCCGAGTATGCCGCGGGATAGGCCGGCGCAGCCTTCGGGCCGCCATTGCCGGCAGCAGCCACCAGGATCACGTTGCGCCTCGCGGCGGCCGCGACCGCGCGCTCGATCACCGGGTCACGCGCGCCACTGAAGCTCAGGTTGATGACCTGCGCACCGTGCTGCACCGACCAGTCGAGCGCGCGCAGCAGGATGAAGCTCGTCGATTCAGGCAGCTCGCGGCGCGGCACGGCAAAGAAGGCGCGCGCGGCGAGCAATGTCGCATCGGGCGCGACACCCGACACGAGGCCGCGAGCACGTATGATGCCGGCGATGGCCGTGCCATGAACGTCCGGCTTGGAATCCTTGTTGCCGGTCGCATCGAAAGCTTCGCCGACTGCGCCGGCGAGATCGCGGTGCTCCTGATCGACGCCTGAATCGATGATGGCGATCTTGACGCCGCGTCCGGTCGCCAACTCGTGCGCACTCGGTACGCCGACCATGTCGAAGCCATACTGGGCAGCGCGCGCGGCGCCACCTGCACCGCTCTGGCGCTGATAGACCATGTTCTGCTGGACCATCATCACGCGCGGGTCGCTCGATAGCGCAGAGACAACTGCCTGCATGGGGCGCTGGTCGCCGATACGATAGACCTGCGCGCGCGCCTCGAGCAGAGGCACGTTCGTACTGCTGACGAGCTGCAAGCGATGTGTCCGCGCGAGCTGAGCTTCGGTCGCGCCCGGCTGGTTTGCTGCGACAAGAACGAGGACCTGTCGCGCGACCGACGGGCTCGGCGCTGCCGCACGGCCCTGCGGCATCCGCTCCTGACGCGTGCCGTAGGCGCGCGGCGGAGGTCCGCTGTCGCCGCCTCCCGGATTCGGAAGCACGATGATGGGCGGAATACGGCCGCCACCCGGCGGCGAGCGGTCCGGGCAATGCCAGCGGCCGGCACGGTCCTGGCGGCACTTCCCGTCGCCGGCCGTCTTGTCTCCGCAGGGCGGTCTGCCGCGCAGCCCACACGTGGGTTTCCTGTCGCCGGGCTTTCTATCGCCAGCCGTCTTGTCCGAGCATGGCGGACGCCCGCGCACGCCGCAGCGCGGCTTGTTCGATTTTTCGTCGGAATACTTTCCAGCGCCCGGACGGCGACCGGGTCTGCGTCTGCGGCCCTCATCATCGGGGCGCGCCATCGGGCCAATGCCCCCTCTGATGATCACGTTCGGACCGATGATGGGACCAATACCGCCGCGGCCACCGCTCGATGGTCCGATGCGGTCACCGCCACCGCCACCCCGCTGCGGGCTGAATTGCGCTTCGGCCGGGAGGTGGAAAGCGAACGCCAGCAGCGCAAGGAGAGCACCGAGAACGGTGGCACGAGCGGACGAGAAAAAATTCAGGGTCATGGCGCGTATCCAAGTGACCTAATGAATGCCGATCTACTGCACCTCAGCGGCTCGGCAGGACCGCCTTGACGATATCCTTTCGGCTCATGACGGCCGCCAATCGACGCTGCTGCTCATCTGGCGAAGGCTGATCGACGAACCGGACACTGTAGAAACCGCCGGGCAACGGACCATCGACAAGCCGCAACTGCTGATCATAGAGCAGCAAGGCAATGGCGCCGACCGAGGCTTGATCCGTGAACGCGACCATGGCGACCGGCGCCATTTGAGCCTCGACGCCGGGACGCGATGCCGTCTGATAGCTGCCGCCCTCGCGCGTCAGCAGCATGCCGACGGCCATAGCCTGCACGAAGATGATGACGGCTGCCGCAGCGGCAGCCCAGCGCACAGCTCCCGGCGTCGGCGCCTGGAAGAGATCCTTCACCGCATCGACAATGCCTGAGAGCCACGACTTGGCGACACTGCTCGGCGTCGCTGTGCGTGCGAGCAACGCATCGGCCGAGGCGAACCGCGGCCGGATGGCCTCGTTGCCGGCAATCGTCGCCGTCTGCTCCTCGGCAATGAGCGCAAGCTGGCGCCGCATGTCGGGATGATGCTGCAGATAAGTCTCGACGCGGGCCGTGTCGGCAGCATCGAGCTTGCCGGTCACGTACCACGGGAGGAGCATCTCGATCTCCTCGCGCTCGGAAAGCTGTTCGTCGATCCCGCTCATGGCCACCCTCTGTCGATTCCTGCTGCCGCCAGCAGCTCCGAGAGTTTCTTTCGTGCATAAAACATCCGCGTTTTCACCGTGTTCAGCGGAATGTTCAGGATCTCACTCACCTCGTTGATCGACTTCTCGTGGTAGTAGACGAGGTCGATGATCGTGCGGTGCTCGGCCGACAAGGCGGCGATGCAGCGCCGCATCGCTTCAGCCTTGTCGAGCTTCTGCGCCACGACCTCGGGGTCATCGCCGTCATCGGCAATGGCACCCGCACTTTCCTCGTCGATGGTCTCTTCGCGGCGTCGGCGCAGCGTGCTGACGGCGCGGTTATGCGCGATCGAGAGCAGCCAAGTCCCGACCGAAGACCGGGCCTCGTAGCTGCCGGCGTTCCGCCATGCCTCAAGAAATACCTCATTTGTCACCTCCTCGGCGACGGCCTCCCGGCGGACGATACGCAGCACGAACCGGTAGACGCGCAGTTGATGCCGTCCGAGCAGCGCCCGCAGTGCCGCCTGGTCCTGACCCGCGATCCGAGTGATCAGCGTCCGGTCATCCGTCTGGTCCTGCATTGCGCAACCTGGATCTATTGGCTCTGTCGCAGCGAGATGAAAATTGGTTCATTCAATTCGGCAGAAAATTTCTGGCCGCTCGGCCAAGGGTCCGCCAGCCCCCGAGGCAGGGGCCGGCCCATCCTATGGCATGATTTCGGCTGAATGCAGTTAACAGGCCCAATCGGGGCCCGAAACCTCGGAGCTTTGGTCGCCGCAGCACGCTCCGAGGTTCAAGGCGTCAAATACTCAAGCCGTATCAAAGACCTTCAGCCCGACGACACCGGCTACGATCAGGCCGACGCAGACGATCCGGGCGGCGGTGCGCGGCTCGCCTAGGAGCGCAATGCCGAGCACCATGGCCCCAGCGGCGCCGATCCCAACCCACACCGCGTAAGCCGTTCCGATCGGGAGCGTGCGTGCAGCAAGTGCCAGCAGGTACATGCTGAGCACCATGGCCGCGATCGTCCAGACCGAGGGCCAGAGCCGCGTGAATCCGTCCGTGTATTTGAGTCCGATTGCCCAGCCGATTTCGAGAATGCCGGCAGCAACGAGCAGCGCCCAGGCCATGGGGACGATCTCCAACTAGCGGGGTCGTCCCCAGGATATTTGCCTTCGCGGCGCCGAGGTCGTCCTCAGCAAGAAGAGAATATAGGACCATTCTGGCCCGAGACCAGAGGCGTCAGCCTGCGCGCGGTGCGGCATGCGTGAGACCGAGCAGGGCCGGCTCGGGCACGATGATCGCAAATGTCGGCACACTGGACATGCGCGCGCGCATCGGCCCCTTGTCCTCGAAAGCCGCGCGGAAGGCCCCGACGTCCGCAACATCGAACCACGCCTTGGCGACACCGCCACAGAGAAAGGCGCCGTCCCATGCGGCCGTCGCCAACACGAGATCACCCGTGATCCGCCCGAGCAACCGCGAGAACATCTGCGCCGTTCGCGACGCGGCAGGATCCGTGGCCGCCGCAGCAAAGACGGTATCGGCGGCGCGATCGCCACGTACTGCGCCGCGCGCGTGCGACGCGTACAGGCGTCCGATGCCAACACCCGAAAGCAAATCCTCGACAGTCCGCCCGAAGCCGAATACGGCCGCTTCCTCTGCCGTCGTGGGCGCAAGCGACATGTGCCCGGCCTCGCCAGCCGCGATGGCCCACTGCGTACCGCCGACACGGACAGCCGTCGCCGCGCCGAAGCCCGTGCCGACATTGACGGCAATGCGGCTGCCGATCAGCTCTGCGCGTGCGACGCCTCCTATGGGCGCCAGATCGGCGGCTTGCAGATGCGGAAGTAGCAAGCCCACGGCTTCGAGGTCATTGACGAGCGCGACGGACACGCCGCCCAGATGCTGTGAGACTTCGCGCGCCGAGATCGACCATGCCGCATTCGTGAGCTGCACGGCGCCCCTGTCGACCGGGCCGGCAGCAGCGATGTAGGCACCGCCGCACCAGCCTTCCGCCGGGCCGGCGCCGATGTCGATCACGTAGGTTGCGAGCGCTTCGGCAAAGGAGGATTGCCCGGCCGTCGGGTAGACGCGGATCTCGCTCAAATCTCCAGGGCCGCGGCTGATGCCAAAGCGGCTCCTCGTACCGCCCACATCCGCAACGATCCGCCGGCCGGTCATGATGCCCGCTCCACGGGCGCGGATCTGAGCGCCTCGAGAAATGTCTCGCGCCAGCGCGTGACGTTGTTCTTTCGGACGCGCACGATCAGGCTCTCGTAGCGCTCGCGGCGCTCTGCGACGGGCATGGTGAGCGCGGTGTGCAGCGCCACCGCCACCTCATCGGTATCGTATGGATTGACTGGGATGGCTTCAACGAGGTCCTCGGCAGCGCCCGCGAACTTGGAGAGCACGAGCACGCCCGGATCCTCGGGATCCTGGGACGCGACGTACTCCTTGGCGACGAGGTTCATGCCGTCTCGCAGCGGCGTGACGAGACCCGCCTGGCTCGCACGGAACAGCGCCGCCAAGGTTGCGCGCGGAATGGCGCGATGGATGTAGCGCACGGGCGTCCAGTCGAAATCGCCGAACTCGCCGTTGATCGAGCCCGAGAGCCCTTCGAGCTCCTGACGGATATCCGTATAGGCCTCCACCTCCTCGCGCGTCGGCGGCGCGATCTGCATCATGGTGACCCGCTTGCGCAGATCGGGATAGAGCTCGAGCAGGCGCCTGAACGCGCGCATACGACCAGGAAGCCCCTTGGTGTAGTCGAGCCGATCGACGCCGAGCACGAACATGTTCGCCATGCTGCGGCGCTGGAGGCGCGCCATGTGCGCATCTGCCTCGGGCGTGTGCGCCATCTCGAAAACGGAATCGGGATCGATGCCGATCGGGAAGGCACGCGCGATGATCGTCTTGCCGTAGGCCCTCACGCGGTCATCACCGAGAGCCTCGCCACCTGCGTTCTCGACGACATAGCGAATGAAGTTCGCGGCATCGCTCGTCGTCTGGAAGCCGGCAACGTCGTAGGCGAACATGACCTCCGCCAGCCACGCGTGATCGGGAATGGCCGAGAAGAAATCGGGCGAGGGAAATGGAATGTGCAGGAAGAAGCCGATCCTCTCCTTCACGCCCTGTTGGCGCAGCTCCTCCGCAAGCGGGATCAGGTGATAGTCGTGCACCCAGATCAGATCGTCGGGCTCGATAAGCGCGGCCAGCGACTGCGCCAGGCGTTGGTTGACCCGACGGTAGCCCTCGAGAAAGGCGTGCTCGAAATGCGCAAGGTCGAGCCGATAGTGGAAGGTCGGCCAGAGCGCACGATTGGAGAAGCCGAGGTAGTACTCCTCGTAGTCGCGGCGCGTCAGCGGGATCGTGGCCGTACGAATTCCATTGTGCTGCTGCAGCTTGATACCGAGCGAGGCGTCCTCGTCGACGGTCGTGCCATCCCAGCCGAACCAGAGCCCGCGCCCACGTTGGAGTGCGTCCTCCAGCGCGACAGCCAGCCCGCCGGACTGCACGGCTTTGTCGATATCGGTAACACGATTGGAGGCGACAATCAGGCGGCTCATACGGTCGACTCCCAATGTTTCGAGAGCCTCACAGCTCCGTTGATAATCCCCACCATGGAATAGGTCTGCGGAAAATTGCCCCATGCTTCACCGGTTGCCGCGTCGGTGTCCTCCGACATGAGCCCCAGCGGATTGCGCGCCGCAAGAAGACCCTCGAAGATCTCACGCGCCTGCTCGCGGCGGCCGATCCGCGCCAGCGCATCGAGGCGCCAGAAAGCGCAGACATTGAAGGCCGTCTCGGGTGCACCGAAGTCATCGGGCTCCTCGTAGCGCATCATGAATGGCCCGCGTGCCAGCGTCTTTTCGAGCTGGTCGACGGTCGAGACGAACCGCGGATCCTTCGGGTCGATCATGTCGACCTCGGCCATGAGTAGCACGCTCGCGTCGAGGTGCTGGCCGCCAAAGCTCTCGACGAAGGCCTTACGCTTGTCCGACCAGGACCGTGCGAGCACCGTGGCCTTGATCTGATCGGCGCGCTGGCGCCACATCTGCGCGCGATCGACAAGACCCAGATGATGCCCGATCTTGGCGAGGCGATCGCATCCAGCCCAGCACATGATCGCGGACGAAGTGTGCGGGCGCTCGCGCGTCCTGAGCTCCCAGATGCCGGCATCGGGCTTGTCGTGCAGCAGGAAAGCCTGCTCACCGACGGTCTCCAGGCGAGCGTACTCGACTGCACCGGCCTCCATAAAAAGGCGACGGTCGACGAAGGCCTGGGCGGCGCCCAAGATCATATTACCATAGGTGTCGTGCTGATACTGGCGATAAGCGAGGTTGCCGGCGCGCACCGGCCCCATGCCGCGATAGCCGGGCAGGGCAACGATCTCCCGCTCCGTGAGCTGCTTTTCAAGACCGATGCCGTAGACCGGCTGGATATGGCCTTCGCGCGCATCGGCAACGATGTTCATCATCCAGCGGAAGTAGTGCTCCATCGTGCGCACAGCAGCCAGCGAGTTGAGCGCGCGCACGACGAAGAAGGCATCGCGTATCCAGCAGAAGCGGTAGTCCCAGTTGCGGGCGGACCCGGCGGCCTCGGGAATACTGGTCGTCATGGCAGCGACGATGGCCCCGGTCGGCTCGTAGCTGCACAGCTTCAGCGAAATCGCGGCACGGATCACTGCATCCTGCCACTCCAGAGGCACCGCGAGGCGATGCACCCAGTCGCGCCAGTACTGCGTCGTGCGCTCCTCGAAATCGCGCGCGGTCTCGGAAACGCCGCTCGTCAGCGTCTCGTCGGGCCCGAAGATCAGATTGATGGGCTCATCGAGAATGAAGGTCGTCTCGGCGACAACGTAGTCGATCGGTGCATCGGTCGTGAGCCGCAGCGACACGCCCGAGCCAATGTAGCGAATGTGGTTAGAGCCATAGGCGACGAGCGGCGCCGTGCGTCCGTACTCATAGCGCGGCTTGACCTTGATCCTGATGCGCGGGCTCCCCCGCAGCGGGCGCACGCGCCGGACAAGCATTTGCGGTCGGAAGCGCCGTTGCATCCAGATGAAGCGGGGCGCGAAGTCGATGATCTCGATGGCGCCCGACGGCCCTTCGACCACGGTCCGCACGAGCGCCGTATTGCCGACATAGCTCTGGCTGAAGGAGGCCGCATCCAAGAGCTCGATCTCGAAGCAGCCCTCACCCGGTGCGCCGGTCGGTCCGCCGAGAAGCGCGTGGAACACGGGATCGCCGTCGAAGCGTGGAAAGCAGCTCCACACGATGCGCCCGCGCCCATCGACGAGCGCGCTGATGCAGCAGTTGCCGACCAAGGCCAGATCGAGCGTGCTCTTGAAAGCCTTCGCCGCCTCAGTCATTGGCCACCTCGCGCATGAAAGCCAGCGATGTGGCATGGAGCCAGTCGAGGAACATTGCCGTGCCGGCGACGCGATGCTGCGCGATCGTCTCGCCAAGACCGATCTTGACCGTGATCCCGTCGAGCTTGTTCACGGCCGCGAAAGCATCCTCGTCCGTCACATCATCCCCCGCGAAGAACGGGCGGCGCCCCGCAAAAGGCGGCTCCTTGAGAAAGTCGATGATTGCAGTCCCTTTGTCGGCCAGCGCCGGCTTCGCTTCGAAGACCATCTTCCCTCGTTTGATCTGGATGCCGCGCGAGATCCCTGCGAGCTCGTCCATGACATCGCGGCACGCCGCCTCAAGGTCAGGTCGCGAGCGATAGTGCAGCGCGACCGCGTTCGACTTCCGCTCGAGCAGGAGGCCAGGCTCGCTCAACACGAGCGGCGCCAGCAGAAGCTCGGCATGGCGCAGGAATTCCTCATCGATGGGTGCGGCGTGGTTCTCACCCGAGCGCGTGCGGCGCGTAAGGCCGTGAACACCCGCAGCCGGCAGTCGCAAGGGCGCCAGAAACCGATCGAGGTCAGCGATCTCACGCCCCGTGATCACGGCGACGGCGCCGCCCGTCGCGTCCGTCAGCCGGCTCAGCGCGTTGCGGGTCCGTTCCGTCAGGCGCACCGCATCAGGCCGCTCGGCAACCTCGACGAGCGTGCCATCGAAATCAAGAAAGAAGGCGACCTGGTCGGGTGCGCCTAAGCTCGGCAGCGACATTGGAATGTAAACGATGCTCTCCTTCGGTTAGCCTCATTGTGCTGGCTAAAGCGTCTTTGGACTTGAAATTCGCTCCCTGCCCGGCCTCGAGGTGAGGCGAATTTCAAGTCCGTTGCTTTAGTGCCGCGCCGGACGGCAAGTGGCAGGGTGCCGATGGGACCTCGATGCGCCCGCCCCCAGGTTTGGCGCAAACTGCCCGCCGCTCAAGCCGAGCCACTCAAGATGTAGTTGCACGGCATCGCGATCGTTCTATGCATGTTAGTTTGAACCTCATTGCCGGGGCACGCAAGTTTCCCCGTATGCTCGTGGGCGCGCGGTCGTGGCGAATAACCCCGCGCGCCGGGGTTGGAACGCCCGCGAGGGGGAATTGGTTCCCGGCAGCAAGAGTGGGAAGGCCAGCGGAAGGCATCTATGAAGGCGCTCACCATCGGAAGCGCGATGATCGATACCATCGCCATCATCGAATCGAGCCGCATCGAGCGCATGACAATGCTCAATGCGGAAACATCCTTTCTGCTGCTCGCGGAAGGCCACAAGACCGAGGCGCTCGAGATCTCGACACATACTGGCGGCGGCGCCGTCAACGCAGCCGTCGCCATGGCGCGGCTCGGCATCGATGTTTCGACACTCGCCAAGCTCGGGCGCGACCAGCGCGCGGAGATCGTCCTCTCGCGCCTCATGCAGGAAGGCGTGTCGACACGCTGGCTCAGCCGCGACGAGCGCGCAGCGACAGGCGCGGCCGTCATGATCTCCTCTCATGAGCGGAACGCCGCGATCTTCACGTTCCGCGGCGCCAACACGCTGCTCGAGGACGGCGACTTGAAGCCCGATGCCTTCGAGGTCGATCTCGTGCACGTCTCCTCGCTCTCCAACCGCTCTGCCGATCGTCTGCCGCGCATTCTTGCAGAGGCCAAGCGAACCGGCGCCTTCCTCGCGACCAATCCCGGTATCCGCCAGCTTTCGAGCCGCGGCGTCACGCTACAGGACGCGCTCGGCGACATCGATCTGCTCGTGGTGAACAAAATCGAGGCTTCGGCGCTCGTACCGACGATCGCGGGGAAAGTCGGCGAGGGCGGACCGCCACTCGGCCCGGACAGCGAGGAGCCGCCGAGCACGCTTGCACGTCAGGGGCTCGCCGGCGGCGGCTACCACTTGAGCCTGCGTTCGTTCTTCACAGCACTGCGCAATGCGGGAGCGCGCTACGTGCTCGTGACGGACGGATCGGCCGGCTCCTTCCTCGCCGATCGCGAGCGCATACGCTTTTGCCCGGCGGCGCCGGCGACGGTAGCCGGCACGGCTGGTGCGGGCGACGCCTATGCCGCAACTCTTGCGACGTTCCTCGCCGAGGGTCGCGCTCCAGAGGATGCCATGCGCGCTGCCGCGCTCAACTCAGCGTCCGTCGTCGGCTACATCGACACGCAGGGCGGCCTTCTCGGCCGCGCCGCGCTCGATGCCGCACTGACGAGCACCGGCAGCAAGCTTGCCATCAGCCAATGGCGCATCTGAGCGCCCGCGCGCTCAGTACGTCGCCTTGATCGCGCTGCGGCCATTGCCTTCCTGGCGCACCACGCCCACAGCCGCGCGCACATCGGCGAGATAGGCGTCGAGCGCGGGCGCGTGCAGCATGGACATCATGCGGTGAATACCTTTCGGCTTCTGCACGAGGCCCGGCAGCCAGCCTTTGGCCTGCATGATCTCCGCGACGCGGAATATGTCGAACGCGTTCGAACCATAGGCGATGATCGACAGGTGCGGACTGCCCAGTATCTCGAGCCCGTCGACATCGCCGATGCCAGCCTTGCACGCATCGACGAATGTCATGAGATCGCGCGCGATCTTCTTGTAGCCTTCAACTCCTAGGAGTTCGAACGTCGCCCAGGCCGCCGCGACGCCGCCCGCAGGCCGCGTGCCGACAATGGTCGAGGTCAGGAAGCGGCCATTGGGCCACTGATCGAAATCGAAGCCGTGATGCGCGGCTTTCTCGGGCGTGCGGTAGAAAACGGTCGAAGCGGGCTTCGGCGTGAAGCCGAACTTGTGCAGATCGGCAGAGAGCGAGCTGACACCGGGTACCGAGAAGTCGAAATCTGGAATATCGCGCCCGAGCATCTTCACGAATGGCGCGAGATAGCCACCGACACAAGCATCGACGTGCAGCCAGAGCCCGCGCCGCTCGGCGAGCGCACCGAGTTCGCGAATAGGATCGATCACGCCGTAGGGGAACGAGGGCGCAGAGCCGACGATCATCATCGTATCGTCGTCGATCAACGCCTCGATGGCTGCGGGATCGGCAGCGAGATCCGCGCAGACGGGTGCGCGGCGCACATCGAGGTCCATGAGGCCGGCCCCCTTGTTGAAAGCCGGATGCACGGACTCCGCCGCGACGATGTTGCCGCGGAAGGTCGGTATCTTGCGCTGCTTGCGCGTCCAGTCGCGGCACGTCTGCACGGCCTGGATGATGCTCTCCGTACCGCCCGTCGTCATGAAGCCCTGGGCATCGTCCGGCGCATTGAAGAGGCTCAGCGCCATGGCGATGACCTCGTCCTCCATGCGCTTGACGCTCGGGAAGGCGCGCCGCCCGCCGAGCGCGTTCTCCGTGAAGAACTCGAAGAAGGCTTCCTTGCCGACCTCGGAAACCTCGTCATTAGCCTTGAAGACGAAGAGCGGCACGCGCCCGCCTTGCCAGTCCGCATCGCCGCCCCTCATGTCCCGCATCTCGGCGAGAATGGCGTCGCGTGACCGTCCCTTGGCCGGCAGGCTCTTGCGCATGGCAGCT
>Ga0066256_1002553_pt2 | contig 18900 bp, 17 predicted proteins | sample ThiBio_1000_biof_FD_87107 | JGI IMG/M metagenome (GOLD analysis project Ga0066256, IMG submission 87107) | Wastewater bioreactor microbial communities from Cape Town, South Africa - Thiocy_expt_1000_biof (version 2) | ecosystem: Engineered > Bioreactor > Thiocyanate-remediating >... | reverse complement strand
GAGCCCGGCCTGACGCCGGCCCGCAGCGGCGACCACTAGCCACTCAACGGCAAGAAGACCTTCTCGGCCGGCGCGCATGTCTCCGACCGCATCAACGCCAATGCGGCCTTCGGCGAGGAGGTCGCCAATCTCGTGCTGCCGACGGACCGGGCCGGCTACATCGCCAATGACGACTGGGACAATATCGGCCAGCGGCTCTCCGACAGCGGCAGCGTGGAGTTCAGGGATTTCCCGGTCTACGAAAGCGATTTCCTGCTGCCGCTCGCGGGGAAGGACGCCGCGCCTGCGGTGCGGTCGACGTTCAACACGCCGCTGATCCAGCTCGTCTTCGTCAACTTCTATCTCGGGACGGCCGAGGGCGCTCTGGCGGCGGCAGAGGATTATGTGCGAAACACGACGCGGCCCTGGGTCACGTCCGGGCTCGAAAAAGCCAGCGAGGATCCGTATATCCTGGAGCGCATCGGCGAGTTCCACGCGGCGCTGAAGGCCTCCGCCGCCCTTGCCGACACGGCGGCGGTTGCCGTCCAGTCGGCGCTTGCGGGCGGAGGAAGCGTCACCGCGCGCCAACGCGGCGCGGCGGCGATCGAGGCCTATGCGGCAAAGGTCAACGCCACCCATGTCGCGCTGGAGGTCACGTCTCGCGTGTTCGAGCTGACCGGCGCCCGCTCGACCGCCTCGCACCACGGCTTCGACCGCTACTGGCGCAACGTGCGCACCCACACGCTGCACGACCCCGTCTTCTACAAAGCCCGTGAAGTCGGCGATTTCGCGCTCAACGGCCGTGTGCCGGAGCCGAGCCTCTATAGCTGAGGGGAGAAGCAGGCGGAAGAACCGGAGGCGGCCAATGGCCGCCTTATGCCGTTGGCGACCGGCATTCCCGCCCGCAAGCATACTTCCAAGAACAAGGCCGCAACCCCGAGAGTTGTGGCCAGGCGACGACCCTCATGACGACGCGCGGATTTCAGAGCGCGCCACTCTTCGGCGGCGTGACACCATTGAGGTGATAGTTGCCGACGACGTGGTACTTCCAACGGACCGGATCGTGCAGCGTATGCGTGCGGGCATTGCGCCAGTGACGCTCGAGGTTGAGACCGCGCCTGGTGGCGGACGAGCCGGCCAATTCGAACAGCACGTTCGTCGCGTCGATGGCGAGTTCCGTCGTCAGCACTTTGGCGGCGGCCACCGCCAGCGTCGCGGCGACGGCATTTTCCGCGGTGAGGTTCACCTGCGCCTGATCGACCTTGCGCCCTGCCCGCTCCAGCGTCGCCTCGGCGGCATCGAGGCGGATGGCGAGTTCGCCGATGCGGGAGATGGTCAGGGGATCGTCCGCGGCGCGCTCGACACCGCTGCCGGTCCAGGGCCGCGCCTTGTCGCGGACATAGTCGATCGTCTCCTTCAACGCCGCGCGCGCGATGCCGAGATCGATGCCGGCATGGATGATCTGGCCGACGGAGCCGATCGTGCCAGGGCGCTCGAACCCATTCTGGTGCGGCACGACGGCATCGGCCGGCACGTAGACGTCATTCAGGATCGTCGTGCCGCTGCCCGTCGTGCGCTGGCCGAAGCCGTCCCAGTCGTCGACGATCTCGACACCCTCGGTCTCGCGCGGGGCAAACGACATGGTGAGGCGATCCTCCTCGTCGAGCGCGAAGATCGCCACCCAATGGGCGAAGAGAACGCCTGTCGAATAGAATTTCCGCCCGTTGATGCGGAAACCCGCGCCATCGCGCGTGATGCGGGTGTTGTAGTCGCCCACCGTCTTCGTGCCGACCTCGGAAAGGGCATTGCCGAAACGCTCGCCGGCAAGCGCCCGGCCGAAATAGAAGCGCTTCTGCGCCTCGCTGCCGTCGTGGCGGAGCGCTTCGAGAATGTAGAAATGGTTCTGCGGGATCTGGCCGATCGAGCTGTCGGCCTCCGAGAGGATCGCCGTCACCTCGGCGAGCACGGCGTTGGAGACGTCGATGCCGCCATATTCGGCCGGAACGGTGATGGCGAGGAGGCCGGAGGCGGAGAGCCTGTCGAGCTCTTCATGCGGCAGCGCCCGCTCGTAGTCCCGCCGGCTCGCGCCGCCGGCGAACTCGGCGGCAAGCGTGCGGGCAACGGCGAGCGCCTCCTCCTCGCTGGCGATGCGGCGGGCGGTTTGCGGGGGTTCGGAGAGCCGGGTGACGCTGCTCATGAAGAATCCTTTCGATGAATCCGGGTTCAGGCCCGGCCGGCGGCCTTGCGGTTGGCGAAGCCGATGGCGAGGACGCAGAAGATGAGGAGGCCGGTGCCGACCTGCTGCCAGTAGAAATTGAGGCCGGACAGCAGGAGGCCATTGGCGACGATGCCGAGCAGCAGCACACCGAGAACGGTGCCCGGCACGTTCGGCCGCCCATGCGGGTCGAAGGTCGTGCCGATGAAGGTGGCGCCGATGGCGTTGAGGAGGAAGGCGTTGCCGGAGGACGGAATATAGACCGTGACCGTCGAGGTGAGAATGAGGCCGACCACGGCGGCGATCGTCGAGACCAGGATATAGGTGGCGGCCGCGATGCGTGGCAGGCGCAGCCCCGAATAGCGCACGACGCTCGCCTGGATGCCGGTGGCGAGCGCCACCCGGCCGAAACGCGTGCGCGAGAGCACGACCCACGCCCCGCCGATGACGAGCGCGGTGACGACGAGCGGCACGGGTAGGCCGGCGAGCGTGCCGTGGCCGAGGAAGCGGAAGGCTTCCGGCACGCCGGCCGGCGGCAGGTAGACCGGGTTGCCGCCGTTCGTCAGCAATTGCTGCACGCTGCGGCCGACGAAGAGCGTGCCGAGCGTGGCGAGGAACGGCGAGATGCCGATACCGGCGATGAGCACGGCGTTGAACAGGCCGACCAGCGCGCCGCCGGCAAGCCCGCCGAGGGCGGCAAGCGCGACCGGCTGGCCGGCAAGCACCAGGGAGACGAAAGCGAAGCTCGAAAAATCCACCGCCGTGCCGACCGAAAGGTCGATGCCGCCCGCCGAGACGGCGAAGGTCATGGCGATGGCGACGATGGCGAGCAGGGCGAAATTGTTCACCAGCACGCTGAGGAGGTTTGCGCCGGACAGGAAGCCGGGCGCAAGCGCTGCGAACAGGATGAAGACGGCGGCGAGCGCCGCGACCAGCGCAGAGCGCGCGACGCCGCGGCTGAAGGAGGAAACAGCGACGTTCGCCATGTCAGACATTCTCCTTGCGGCCGAGCACCGTGGTGGCGGAAACGACCAGCAGGATCAGCAGTCCCTGCACGCCGCTGACCAGCGTGCTGGAAATGTTGAGAAGCTGGAAGCCGTTGATGAGGAAGCCGACGAAAAGCACCGACAGCAACGTGCCGGTGATTGTCGGCACCAGCCGGCGGGAAAAGACCGTGCCGAGCAGGGCGGTGACGACGACCGGCAGCAGCATGTCGCCGGCCCCGGTGGTGCTGCCCGAAAGGTAGGAGACCGAAAGGATGCCGGCGAGCCCCCCGCACAGGCCGCTTGCCAGGAACGAGCCGGCAACGAAGGTCTTGACGGGCAGGCCCGCCGCCCGCGCCGCATCCGGGAATGCGCCGACCGCGTAGAGGCGCAGGCCGAGCGGCGTGTACTGCACGATGGCGGCGACGGCGAGCGTGAAGCCGAGAAGGAGGTAGGCGAGCACGGGAATGCCGAACGGGCCGCCGGCCGAAAGCGTCGAGAGGAACGCGCCCGATGCGGGGACGACGGTATTCTGCGTCAGCACCAGTTCGAGGCCGGCGACGACGTTCATGACGGCAAGCGTCGCCAGCAGCGGCACGATACCCGCAAGCGTGACGGCGGCGGCATTGACCGCGCCAATGGCGAGTCCCGTGCCGAGCGCGCCGGCAATCGCGACACCATCGCCATGTCCCGCCTGCGCCAGCGTGGCATAGACGGCGGCGCTGAGGCCCATATTGGCGGCCAGCGACAGGTCGATGCCGCCCGTCACGACGTTCGAGCCGCCGGCGATGATGACGATGGTGAGCCCGATGGCCAGCACGCCCGCTATGGCCGACTGGCCGAGCACGTTGCCGATATTGCCGACCGTGAGGAAGAACGGCGCAGTGACGGAGAAGACGATGAGAACGCCGAGGAAGACGGCGAGCGCCCCGCCACGCAGCGCCAGCGTGGCAAAGCGGCGGCCGAAGGTCGGGCCTGCGCCTGGCGGTTCGAATGCCTTCTGGGCCTCGACTTCGAGTGCGGAGGCAGGGATATAGGGCGTGTCAACCAGCATGGCGAAGCGTCTCATAGGCGCCCGTGACATCGGCAAGGACCTCGTCCGGGCTCGTTTCGGAGGAAATGAACTGCCGCGTGACGCGACCGCGGAAGAAGACGAGAACGCGATCGGTGACGCCGAGCAGTTCCTCGATATCGGAGGAAAGCACGAGGACGACCGCGCCGCGTTCGGCAAGCTCGCCGATCAGCCGGTAAATCTCCACCTTGGCCGCAATGTCGACACCCGTCGTGGGTTCGTCGAGCAGATAGATTGCCGACTGGCGGCTCAGCCGTTTTGCGATCGCCACCGTCTGCTGATTGCCGCCCGAGAGCGGCTTCACGAGGGCATCGACGCTGTCGGTCTTGATCTGCAGTCGCCTGACGAGGTCTCCCGTCTGCCGCCGTCCCGCGCCGCGATCAATGAGGCCATGCGAAAAGCGGTCGAGGCTGGCGAGCGTGGTGTTTTCCGTGACGGAAAGGTCGAGCGCGACGCCGTCGCGGCGGCGATCCTCCGGCACGAGCGCGAGATGGCGGTCCGTCGCAGCCGCGGGATCGGCGCAGAACACCGTCTCGCCCTTGACGGAAACGGTGCCGCCGGTCGGCCGGTCGAGGCCGAAGAGCGTTCGCACCACCTCCTTCGCGCCCGAACCGACGAGCCCGGTGAAACCGAGAACCTCGCCCTTGCGGAGCGAAAAGGAGACGGCGTCAAAGCGGTCTGCGAGCGCCAGGTTGTCCACCTCCAGGAGCACCTCGCCCGGTGTGACGGCCGGCTTCGGATAAAGTTCGCCGATATCGCGATTGACCATCAGCGCGCCGATCTCGGCCGCCGAGGTTTTGGCGACGGGCAGGGTCGCGACATCGCGGCCGTTGCGCAGCACCGTCACCGTGTCGCAGAGATCGGCGATCTCCCCGAGATAATGCGAGATGTAAAGGATGGTGACGCCCTCCGAGCTCAGGCGGCGGATGAGCTGGAAAAGCAGGTCCGCCTCGCGCCGGACGAGTGCGGCGGTCGGTTCGTCGAAGACCAGCACCTTGGGATTGGCGATCAGTGCCCGCGTGATCTGGACGATCTGCTTTTCCGCCGCCGAAAGATCGGCGATCAGCGCGGAATGGGGCAGTGCCAGGCCGAAATAACGCTCCAGCACCTCGGCCGACTTGCGCCGCATCGCCCCCCGGTCGAGGAAGGGCGTGCCCGGGAAACGCAGCTCGCGGCCGAGGAAAAGGGCCTCGCCGACCGTGAAGGTGGGAACGAGAAGGCGGTCCTGGTGGATGAAGTGAATGCCGAGTTCTTCCGCAAGATGCGGCGTCAACCGGTCATAGGACCTGCCGTCGATCTCAAGCCTGCCCTCATCCGGCCGGTGAAGGCCGGCGATGAGCTTGATCAGCGTCGACTTGCCTGCGCCGTTCTGCCCGACGAGACCGTGGATCGAACCACGCACGACGGTCAGCGACGCACCCGACAGGGCCGTCGCCCCGCCAAAGTGCTTGACGATGTTTTCGAGACGGATGATCGCCTCGCCATTCCCTGCCGTACCAATCATGACCGCAATCCCCATTGACAGAACGACCGCGGCGCAGCCGCCGCGGTCCGGCCGGACGATCAGCCGATGCCGAGCTTCTTGGAGATCTCGCCGACGTTCTGCTTGTTGGCGAGCAGCGCGGGCACATAAGTTTCGCGCGGCAGCGTTTCGCCGGCAAGGTGACGGGCGACGTTGCGGATGGCGACGCGGCCCAGTTCGGCGGGCTGCTGGGCGACGTCGGCGGCGGCCGGCGAGTTCGGATCGGCGACGAGCTGGAGCACTTCCGGGCTGCCATCGACACCATAGGTCCGGATCTCCGTGCGGCCGGCGGCGGCAAGCGCCTGCGTTGCGCCGAGCTGCGGAATGTCCCATGCGGACCAGATCGCCTTGATCGACCCCTTTTCCGGATATTTCGCGAGAATGGCGGTAATTTGCGTGAACGCATCCTGGACGGTGTTCGGAATCACGTCGCGCAGCTCCGGCTGCACGATCTGAACCTTCTGGAAATATTTCACCACATTGACCAGCTGGTCATAGCGGATGGCGCAGGGCGTCACGCCGTAGAAGCCGTTGAACACGACGATATTGCCCTCGCCGCCGATATCGGAAACGAGTTGAAGGGCGAGGTCCTTGCCGATGCCCCAATTGTCCGAGGTCGAGTTGTTGATCGAGTTGACCGAGCCGACATCGATGGTGAAGACCGGGATATCAGCCTCACGCGCCTTTTTCAGCCACGGGTCGATGACGCTGAGCGTACCGAGAAGCTGGACGATGGCATCGGGCTTCTGGGCGATCAGCGTCTGGAGCTGGGACACGAGCTTGCCGTCGTTGCGGCCGGCATCGACGGCGATCGGCTCGCCGCCGAGGCGCTTCACCTCTTCGATCTGGGCGTTGTAGGCCTGGAGATCGAAAAAATGATCCGTGCCGGCAGTGCTGATGCCGATGCGCTTGCCCTTAAGAGAGAGGCCGTCCTCGGCTGCTGCGGCATGGGCCGAGAGCAGCCCGGTTCCTGCCACAACGCCCGCGACGGCGGTGAGCTTCAGGAGATTGCGGCGATTGACGCCGGATCGGATATCGTCGGTCATGATTTGCCCCGTTGGATCGATAATGATATAATTCTATAAAATATATAGACTATCTCGTGGAGACAGGCAGGATTTTCCAAAATCCGGGGCGGTCGCGAAAAGATTGAACTTTTCGAAAGGCTGACGAATCCGCAGCTTGCCCCGGTGCGGCGCCCATCCCGCGCAACGCCCGGGCGGGATGCCGATCCGGCAGGCGATCGCCTTCGCCGAAGCCAAGCCCCTTCGTCACGGCGGCCATGGCCGAGACCAGCATCAGGGGATCGTTGACCGGAAGCTGGATGGCTTCGCGGGGCGTCCGGCCGAGGCGTTCTGGTAGGCATCGCACACCCTGCTGATTGGGGCGGGGAGCGGCCTGCAGAGCGGGCCGCGCGGCAGTGTCGCGGTCAGCGACGTCTAGATGTCCGGCCTGTTGTGGTCGCTCGACCGGTCGTGCGGACGGGTCGAGCAGAATTTCCCAGGCCATGGACCGTGTCAGATCCAGGAATGCAGCGGCGGCTGCACGCCGCTGAGGTAATATTGCCCGACCGCATGGAACTTCCAGCGCACCGGGTCGTGCAGCGTGTGCGTGCGCGCATCGCGCCAGAAGCGGTCGAGATTGTGCACGCCGAGGGTCGAGCGCGTGCCGGCAAGCTCGAACAGCTTGTTGGCAGCCGCCAGCGCCACCTCCGTCGTCAGCACCTTGGCCTCTGCGACCGCGATCTTCGCCTTGCCGATCGTCTCGTGGTTGACGTCGGCAATCGTCGCATCGAGTTCACGGCCGGCACGATCCAGCAAAGCTTCGGCGGCGTGCAGGCGGATCTTCAGGTCGCCGATGGCCGCGATCGTATAGGGATCGTCGCCGGCGCGGTCCGAGCCGCTGTCGATCCACGGGCGGGCGTGGTGGCGCACGAGATCGATGGTCGCCTCTATGGCGCCCCGCGCGATGCCGGCGTCGATGGCCGCATGGATAAGCTGGCTCTGGGGACCGACGGCGCTCGGGTTCTCATAGACGATATGGGCCGGCAGCACGCGGTCTGCGGGAATGGCGACGCCATTGAGGACAACCGTTCCGCTTGCCGTGGTGCGCTGGCCGAAGGCCGACCAGTCGTTGACGACCTCAAGCCCCTGCGCGCCCCTGTCGGCGACCGCAACGACAACGTGTCCGTCCTCGTCCAGCGCCACGATCGGCACGAGATGGGCGAAGAGCGCACCGGTCGAATAGAATTTCCTGCCCGAGACCACGACGTGATCGCCCTTGCGGACGAGCTTCGTCTCGAAGGCCTCGACATTCTTGCCGCCGAATTCGGAAAAGGCGTTGCCGAGCCGTCTTCCGCCCAGGACCGCACCGAAGAGATCGCGCTTCTGCGCCTCGCTGCCCGTCTGCCTGATGACATCGATGATTTCAAAACTGTTCTGGGCGATCTGCGCCAGCGAGGAATCGCCGGCCGCCAGCGTCGCGAAGACCCTTGCCAGCGTGACCTGCGAGACGCCGGCTCCGCCATAGGCCTTGGGAATGGTGATGCCCCACAACCCGCTCTGTGAAAAGAGATCGACTTCGCGGAACGGCAGGCGCCTTTCGCGGTCGCGCTCCTTCGCCTCGGCTGCAAAGAGCGGCTGTAGCTGTTCGGCGACGGCAATTGCCTCCGCGTCGTCGCGGATGACATGGGCCGGCGCCAGGGGCGGGCTTGGCAGCCAGCCGGGATCGCCCGGCTCTGCGTGAGGGGTTCTGGGGGTTGCGTTCGCAGCGTTCGAGCTCATGTTGCACGGCCATCCATCGAAAGGAGGGGCCGGGCTGCGGCAAGCGCAGCCCGGCGGCGAAAGGCGGAAATCAGAAGGCGGCGACCACCTGTCCCTTGTAGCGCTCCTCGATGAATTTCCGCGTCTCGTCACTGTTGAGCACCTTGGCAAGCTTGGCCACGCGCGGGTCGTCCCTGGTTTCGGGGCGCGTCACCAGATATTCGCTCCAGACGTTGTAGCCGTCCTGGCCGCGGTCGATGAGCAGCGCCTTCTCGATGTCGAGCTTGGCCTCGAAGACATAGTTGCCGTTGAGCGCGGCGAGATCCACCTCGCCCAGCGCCCGCGGCAGAAGGGCGGATTCGAGCTCGACGATCTTGAGGTTCTTCGGGTTGTCGACGACGTCCTTGATGGTCGGCAGCGGGTCTTCCGGCGAGGTCAGCTCCGGTTTGCCGGAGACCTTGATCAGGCCGAGTTTCTGCAGCAGCAGAAGCCCGCGACCACCATTGACCGGGTCGTTCGGGATCGCGACGGTCGCGCCGTCTTCGAGTTTCTCGACCGCATCGATCTTCGTCGAATAGGCGACGAAGGGCTCGATATGCACGGGTACGATGGGGACGAGTGCGGTGCCGCGTTGCTTGTTGTAGTCGTTGAGGAACGGCCTGTACTGGTAGTAGTTGGCATCGAGCTCGCCGGAGACCAGCTGGGCGTTGGGCTGGATGTAGTCCGTGAAGACGCGGATATCGAGATCGAGGCCATCCTTGGCAAGGATCGGCTTCACGAATTCGAGGATTTCGGCGTGCGGGACGGCGGTAGCGCCGACGACGAGCGTTTCGTTCGCCTTGGCGGAACCGAAGGCGGCGAGCGCCAGGCCGGCCGCAAGGCCAATGGATTTCAGGATGCGCATGGGATGCTCCGAGCGTTGGTCATTTGCGGGAAAAATGGGTGACGAGCCGGTTTCCGCTCGCCTGGATAAGCTGGACGAAGACGATGAGGATCGCGACGCAGACCAGCATGATTTCGGTCTGGAACCGGTGGTAGCCGTAGCGGATCGCCAGATCCCCGAGGCCGCCGCCGCCGATGGCGCCGGACATGGCGGTGTAGTCGACGAGCACGATCGCCGTGACGGTGATGGCGGCAAGCAGGCTCGGCAGCGCCTCGGGCAGAACGGCGCGAACAATCGTCTGCGTGGTGGAGGCGCCCATGGCAAGGCTCGCCTCGATGATGCCGCGGTCCACCTCGCGCAGAGCCGTCTCGACCAGCCGCGCGAAGAAGGGCGCCGTGCCCACGACGAGCGGGAAGATGACGCCGCGGATGCCGAGCGACGTACCCGTCACGAGCACCGTCACGGGCATCAGCACGATGAGCAGGATGATGAAGGGCACGGAGCGGACGATGCTCAGCACGAAGGACAGGCTGCCATAGGCAATGGGCGCCTGGAAAAGCTGTTGCCGCCCGGTCAGGAATAGCAGGATGCCGAGCGGCAGGCCGAGGAGAACGGTGAGCAGCAGCGCGCCACCGACCATGGCCAGCGTCTGCGCAAGGGCGGCGCCGATATCGCCCCAGTAGAGATTGTCAAACGACATGGCGCACCCCTTCGATTTCGGGCAGAGGCGCCCCGCCCTGCAATTCGACATCGACTCCGCTGGCGCGCAGCCCGGCAATGGCACCTGCCACGTCGCGCCCGCTGAGCGAGACGATGAACTGCGCATAGGGCGTTTCGCGGATATGGCCGACGCGGCCGGCGAGGATCGCGTAGTCGACGAGATTTTCGCGCGCGATGCGGCCGAGGATCGGCTTGTGTGCGGAAGGCCCGGTGAAGGTGAGACGCACGGCCCGGCCAGCGGGATCGGAGACGGCGGCGGCATCGAGCGAACCGCCGTCGGGCTCCGCCTCGCGCACCAGACGCAACGTGGCGGCATGGCGCGGGTGCAGAAAGACCTGGCTCACCACTCCCGCCTCGACCACGCGACCGCGATCGAGCACGGCGACGCGGTCGCAGGTGTGACGGATCACATCCATTTCATGGGTGATGAGCACGATGGTTACACCGAGATCGCGGTTGATTTGGCGCAGCAGATCGAGCACCGCCCCCGTCGTCTGCGGATCGAGCGCGCTCGTCGCCTCGTCGCAGAGCAGCACCTGCGGCTCGCAGGCAAGGGCGCGCGCGATGCCGACACGTTGTTTCTGCCCGCCCGAAAGCTGGCGCGGATATTTCCGCGCGTGTTCGGCAAGGCCCACGCGGTCGAGGAGAGAAGCCACCCGTTCGGCAATCTCCGCCTTGCAGAACCGGCCGGTCAGTTCGAGCGGATAGGCGACGTTCCCGGCGACCGTGCGGGCGCTCAGCAGGTTGAAATGCTGGAACACCATGCCGATCGTCCGGCGCAGATCGCGCAGACGCTGGCCCTTGGCCTCCGTCACGCGCTCGCCTGCGACGAAGACCTCGCCGCCATCGGGGCGCTCAAGGAGATTGATCAGCCGAACCAGCGTCGACTTGCCGGCGCCGGAGGAGCCGATGACCCCGAAGATCTCGCCCCTGGCGATGGCAAGGTCGATGCCGTCGAGCGCGGCGATCGCGCCCTCCTTGCCGGCAAACCTTTTGGTGATGTTCTCAAGCCGGATCATCGCGCTCAGCCCGCGCTCGCGCCGATGCGCCACTGATAGGGCGGCGGCGTGCCGTTGACGGCGAAGTCGCCGATGATGCGGTGCTTGTAGATGCGCGGATTGTGCGAGGCGAGCGTGCGGGCATTGCGCCAGTGACGAACGAGTCCGGCGGGCTTCTTGGTTGCGGAGGCGCCGAGCGCGTCGAACAGCAGGGTCGAGGCGTCGAGAATCAGATCTGAAACGACCGTCTGGGCCTGCGCAGCTTCCAGTTCGGCAACCGCATTCGCCTTTTCCTCGGCCTCGGCATCGTCGAGGAAATGCGCGTCGAAGGCGCGCTGGAGGCCTGCGGCCGCCTGAAGCGTGATGGCACCCGCCGCATAGGCCGCGGCGCGGATGCGCCCGACCACCTGCAGCACCTGCGGATCGTCACTAGAGCGCCCGGCAGCGGCGTGGGTATAGGTGCGGCGGCGCTCCGCCACCGCTGTCGCGACATCGGCAGTGATCGCCCGGCCGATGCCGGCAAGCGTGGCAAGGTGGACGAGCTGGTAGAAGGCGGACGTATAGCGGAAGCGCTCGTCGTCGATGACGATGTCCTGCGGCTCGACCAAGACATCGCGGAAGGTCGTCGTGCCGCTCGCCGTCAGCGTCTGCCCGAAGCCATCCCAATCATCGACCACGTCGACACCCTCGGCATTGCGGCGCACCGCAACCGAGATGCCCTCGCCTTCCGCATTCGACGCGCCGACATCGATCCAGTCGGCGAAGAGCGAGCCGGTCGTGTAATATTTCGCGCCGTTAAGCACGAGCCTGCCGTCCTTCTCGGAGATATGGGTGGAAAAGCGATCAAGCGCTGCACCCGTACCGATCTCGCTCCACGCATTGCCGGTGATCTCGCCGCCGCCGATACGGCCGAGCCAGAGGCTGCGACGCCCGGAATCCCGCGTATTGAGAATATCCTCGGTGAACCCGAAATGGCCGCGCAGCGCCTGCGTGACATTGGAATCCGCCGCTGAAAGCTCGATCAGCAGATTGAAGAACTGCGGCAGGCTTGCCCCCTTGCCGCCCGCCTCCACCGGCAGGCGCAGCGCGCCGAAACCCGACTGCTTGAGCTGACGGATCGCCTCGTGCGGCAGGCCGCGATTGAGGTCACGTTCCGTCGCGCTCGCCGCAATCTCGGCAAAGATCGGACGGAATGGCGCGGCCAGTGCTTCGTATCCCTCACCCGGGCCGGCGCCCCAGGCGTTTTCTATCTGCGTCATGGAGCCTTCTCATCGCTTTCGTGACCGTGCGTCACACTGAAACTGAGCGCGAGAGTAGCGTCCGACTCATAGAAATACAGAAATTCTATCTTTTTTATGTATTTTAAAATGGAATGACGTTTCTTTTTCGCATCCGCGCGAAAGCGTGACCGGCCGGAAAAGAAAACCCCGGAGCGAGGAGCGCCGCGGTAAGGCATCTTGCCTCGGATTGGAAACGCGGGTGTAGAGATGAGCGAATCGAGCTTGCCGAAGGGTTCGTCGAGCAAGAGCAGCTTCGGATCGTTGACCAGCGCACCGGGCCATGCCGCCCGAACGCTGATGCGGATATATCCCCTCGCTGTCGCTGGATGGCGCCTTTCGGCACCTTCGCAGCCCCCGCCATCGTCGGTGCAATTTGCGGTGCGCTCATGCCCGCGCTGCGCCCCTTCGGCGGGCTGACGCGCCGCACCCGTACCGTGGTCATGATCCTTTTGCCGCTCGCGCTTTCCGGCGTCGATCCGCAATGGCTCGGCTTCTAAAACGAGGCCCATCTGGTCGTGGCGATCCTTTCCGTCATCTGCTTCAGGGCGTCCCGTTACAGCCGATGGCTGGAGAAGCGGCTCGCATCTGTCAGAGAATATCCGTGATCGAATAACGCCGGGAAACGCCTTGGGCGATGAAAAATTCCATCAAACCCCGGAGGGAAGAAAATAATTCCTTACTGAATCTATAGATTTTATTATTCTGCCGTGACCGGACAGGCCTCGCCCTGCCCTCTGATCGAAAGACCGCACAGGCAGGATGACCTCCATGACACAGACCGACCAGCCCCTCGATTTCCTCTGGTTCATTCCAAGCTCCGGCGACGGCTCCTATCTCGGCTCCGACGATCTGGCCCGTCCGGCCGATCCGGGCTACTTCCGCGAAATCGCCGCGGCCGTCGATCGCCTTGGCTATTCCGGCGTCCTGATCCCAGTCGGTGCGGCCTGTGAAGAATCCTTCGTGCTGGCCGCGGATCTTGCCGCCCGCACCGAGCGCCTGAAATTCCTCGTCGCGATCCGCCCCGGCACTGCCACGCCCGCCTACTACGCCCGCCTCGCCTCGACGCTCGACCGCGTCTCGAACGGCCGCCTGCTGCTCAACATCGTCGTTGGCGGCAGCGCGCAGGAGCTGGCCGGCGACGGCATCTTCCTGCCGCACGACGAGCGCTACGATCATGCGGCCGAATTCTTCAAGGTCTTCAACGAGCTGATCGAGACGGGCCATTCCACGCTCGACGGCAAATACATCAAGGCGGTCGATGCCAAGCTCGGCCTGCCGCCCGTCCAGCAGCCGCGACCGCCAATCTATTTCGGCGGCTCCTCGGATGCCGCCATCGATTTTGCCGGCGGCATCGTCGACAAGTACCTGACTTGGGGCGAACCGCCGGCGCAGGTGGCGGAAAAGATCGCCCATGCCCGCCGGGCCGCCGCCGCCAGGGGGCGGGAAGCCACCTTCGGCATCCGCCTGCATTTCATCGTGCGCGAAACGGACGACGAAGCCTGGGAAGCGGCCGACCGCCTCATTTCGAGGCTCTCGGACGAGGCCATCGCCTCGGCGCAGGACGTGCTGACGAAAAACTCCGATTCCGTCGGCCAGGCCCGCATGGTGGCCCTGCACAACGGCCGACGCGACAAGCTGGAAGTCTCGCCGAATCTCTGGGCCGGCATCGGCCTCGTTCGCTCGGGCGCCGGCACCGCGCTTGTCGGTTCGCCGAAGACCGTGGCCGCGCGCCTTCGCGAATATCAGGCGCTCGGCATCGATACGGTCATCGCATCCGGTTATCCGCATGTCGAGGAGGCCTATCGCGTCTCCGAACTGCTCTTCCCCGAGCTCGGCCTGCCCGGACCCCGCAACCAGCTCCGCGCGTCCTTCGGCGACCGCCAGGTCTTCGGCGGCGGCGGCCATGGCGGCAATGTCAGGCTGACTTCCGCCTCCTAGCGCATTTCCGCTTTTCTCCGAATCGCGAAAATTCTCTATCCTTTTGTTTTTACGCAATTCCGGACGCAACCCCGCGAGGGCCGGTCGCAAAGCCCGGCCCTCGCGCAAAGTCATTCGCTGACCTTGCCGGCGTTGGCCTGCCTGGCTCCGGCATCGACCGTTCAGATGATGTATTCCGGCTCGCTCAGGGTCTGGTCCATGGTCACGCCCGGCAGGGCCGTGTGCGGCTTGCCCACCGGCCTCGCCGGAACGCCGACGACGGACGTATAGGGCGCGACGGGACCGACGACGACGCTGCCGGCGCCGATCTTGGCACCGATCCCCACCTCGATGTTTCCCAGGATGTTGGCCCCCGCGCCGATCAGCACGCCGCGCCGCACCTTCGGATGGCGGTCGCCGGTTTCCTTGCCGGTCCCGCCGAGCGTCACGTTCTGGAGAATGGAGACGTCATCCTCCACGACCGCCGTCTCGCCGATGACGAGGCCGCTGCCGTGGTCCAGCATGATGCCGCGCCCCATCACGGCGGCGGGGTGAATGTCGATCGCGAAGGTTTCCGAAATCCGGCTCTGGATGTGGCGGGCAAGATGCCGGCGACCCGTCGTCCAGAGCCAATGGCCGACACGATAGGCCTGCAATGCGGAAAAGCCCTTGAAGTAGAGGAAGGGCGTCAGCACCTCGCCATTGCTGGGATCGCGGTCCTTCACCGCCTGGAGGTCGGCCGCCGCCGCCCCGAGCAGGCCCGGCTTGTCCGTGTAGGCGCCGTAGATCAGCGCCAGCAGCTCGTCACGGTCGACATCGTGGTCGGCGAGCTTGATGGCGAGGCGATGGGAGAGCGCATGGCCGAGGCCGGCATGCATCAGCACCGCCGAATTCATGGCGCGTGCCAGCGCCGGGTCGCGCTGCGCCGCCGCGGCCGCCTCCTTGCGCAAGGTATCCCACAGGGCGGTGACCGCGCCACGGGCGGCGTCCTCGACGGGAAGGGAAACGACGTTGCTTTCGTGTCCGGGCATGGCTCGGTCTCCTGCGCGGGAATGGGGCCCGCCCCCGAGGGCGGGCGCCGGGATCAGGCCTTGGCCGGCTTTTCCAGGAGGTGCAGCAGATCGGGGTGATGCCTGGCCGCGACATCCGGGTGGGAGCGCAGGCGGCTCTTCAGGTGGTTGATGCCGACCTCGCGGAAGATCGGGTTGAGCGGGTCGACCGTCACGCCGCGCTCGCCGCGCTTCAGCTCCTCCGGCAGCGGGATGACCGGGATGGTCGCGTCGTAGCGCGCGCCGAGGAAGAAGGCGACGGAGAAGCGTTCCGTGCCGGCCGGCGGGGTGACGACATCGTGCACGTCGGCGCGCACGAAGCCGTTGGTGGCAAGTTCGAGGAGCTCGCCGCTGTTGATGATGAAGGTGCCCGGCACCGGCGGCGCCTCGATCCAGACGCCCTCCTCGGTGCGGATGCGCAGGCCCGGCGTCGTATCCTGCAGGAGCACCGTGACGAAGCCGCCGTCCTTGTGCGCGCCCACGCCCTGATCGCTGCCGGCAGCCTCGCGGCCCGGATAGCGGATGATCTTGAGCAGTTGCGAGGGCGACGGCTCGTAGATTTCGGCGAAGGCGTTCTCCGGCTGGCCGAGCGAAAGGGCGATGGCCTTGAGCACATCGATGCCGATGCGCGTGACCTCGGCCTGATAGCGCAGCAGCAACGGCTTGAGTTCCGGCAGGGCCTGCGGCCACTGGTTCGGCCCGTAGAGGCGGTTCCAAGGCGTCTCCGGCCCGGCCTCGACGGGTGCGCCTTCCGTGTTGATGTCGAGCTGCTCGCGCCAGTCCTGCTCGCCGCGCGTGCGCTCGTAGCCGGCCCGGTTATAGCCGCGGAAGTGCGGCGACTTGACCATCTCGATCGACAGCTTGTCCGCCTCCGGCAGGGCGAAGAAGCGCCTGGAGGCGGCAAGGACGTCGTCGATCAGGCTTTGCGGCACGCCATGGCCGGTGAGATAGAAGAAACCGTGATCGTGCAGGACGCGGGTCAGGTCCCCGATGAAGGCGGTGCGTTCCTCCGGGGCGCCATAGAAGCGGGAGAAGTCGATCGTCGGCAGATGGACCGGTTTGGCATGGATGGTCATGGAATGCTCCTCGATGAGATTGATCGCCGCCAACCGGGCTCTGGAACGACCCGGGCAGGCGGAATTTCGACCGGCGCGCGACCGCGCCGGCGCATGAACCCCGGGGCCTACACCGCGTCCAGGATCTGCCGCTGCAGGTCGACGGCGCGCGGATCGGCGAGCTCGCGCCGGGGACGGTCCAGATCGATGCCGATGTCGAGGGCGACGGCGCCCTCGCGCAGCACGACGACCCGGTCGGCCAGCGCGACGGCTTCCGCCACGTCGTGGGTGATCAGAACCGTGGTAAAGCCGCGGTCCGCCCAGATCCCTTCCAGCAGGCGATGCATCTCGATGCGCGTCAGCGCGTCCAGCGCGCCGAAGGGCTCGTCGAGCAGCAGGATCTGCGGCTCGCTGACCAGCGCACGCGCGAGCGCCACGCGCTGCCGCTGCCCGCCGGAAAGGACGCTCGGCCAATCGCCCCCGCGGCCCTCCAGCCCGACATCCGCAAGCGTGCGCCTTGCCTTTTCCCGCCAGTCCGGGCCGCGGGCAATGCCGACATTCTCGATGACGCGCTGCCACGGCACGAGACGCGCCTCCTGGAACAGCAGGCGCACGGAGGGATGAAGGCGCCCGACCTTGCGCCCGCCGATCTCCACGCGGCCGCTGCCCGGCGCGTCGAGGCCGGCGATGAGGCGCATCAAGGTCGACTTGCCCCCGCCCGACCGGCCGACCACGGCAAGGAACTGGCCCGCCGGGATCTCCAGGTCGACGTTTGCAAGCACGTTCAGCCGGCCGAAGGACTTCTCCACCCGCGACAGCGAGATGGGCAGGCCGGCCGCGCTGTCCGGCACGTAGGAAACGGCGGCGCTCATCGCTCTTCCCCCTGCCGGGCCTGGTAGGCGGGATGCCAGGCCAGCACGCGTTTTTCGATCGCGCGGGTCGCCACGTCCGCGAGCTTGCCGAGAAGGGCATAGACGATGATGCCGAGCAGGACGATGTCGGTCTGCAGGAATTCCCGCGCGTTCATCGTCATGTAGCCGATGCCGCTGGTGGCGGAGATCGTCTCGGCGACGATGAGCGTCAACCACATGAAGCCGAGCGCATAGCGCAGGCCGACGAGGATGGAGGGCAGCGCGCCGGGCAGGATGATGCGCCGGATCAGCGCCCCGCGATCGAGCCCGTAGACCGACGCCATCTCGACGAGCTGCGGATCGATCGTGCGCACCCCGTGGAAGGTGTTGATGTAGATGGGGAAGAAGACGCCGATGGAAACGAGAAAGATCTTCGCCGTCTCGTCGATGCCGAACCAGAGGATGACGAGGGGGATGAGCGCAAGATGCGGGATGTTGCGCACCATCTGGAGCGTGCTGTCGAGCAAGGTCTCGGCCGGCTTCCACAGCCCGTTGACGACGCCCGCCACGAAGCCGAGCCCGCCGCCGATGAGAAGGCCGATCAGCGCGCGCTGCGTGGAGGCGAGCGTGTGGACGAGAAGCGAGCCGTTCAGCAGCGATCGCCAGAAGGCGATGGCGACGGTCGTCGGCGCCGGCATGAGGCGGGCGGTGACGAGGCCGGTGCGCGCCGCGACCTCCCAGACGATCAGCAGCGCGAGGGGAAGGAACCACGGCGCCAGCGCGCCGCCCAGGCCCCTGAGATCGAACCTGCGGGTTTCGCCGGCAGCATACCCGGCCACCGACGTCTCCGCCATCAGGCACCACCCTTGCGCACGACGTCCGCGATCGAAATCTTCTCGGGGATCAGGCCGAGATCGAAGAAGGTATCGGCGATCGACTGCTGCTGCCTGACGACGCTCTCGTCGATCGCCTTGACGCCATAGGACTGGCGCTCCAGCGCGACGGCGAGCACGTCCTGGGGAATGCCGACGGAGGGCGAGAGCTCGGCGGCGGCCGCGGCGGTATTGGCCTTCGCCCATTCGTCGATCTCGGCAACGGCCTCGATCACCACGTCGACCGCCTCGGGATTGTTCTCCACGAAGGTCTTGGCGCCGAGATAGAACTGGTGGTTCGGCACGATGCCTTCGCCGTTGCGCAGCTCGCGCGCCTCGATGGCCACTTCCGCGGCCGCCTGGAAGGGATCCCAGATCACCCAGGCATCGACCGCGCCCTGCTCGAAGGCGGCGCGGGCATCGGCCGGCGGCAGGAAGGAGGTCTTGATGTCGCTGTATTGCAGGCCCGCCTCCTCCAGCGCCTTGACGAGCAGGTAGTGAACGTTCGATCCCTTGTTGAGCGTGACCGTCTTGCCCTTGAGATCCGCCACCGTCCTGATGGGGCTGTCCCTGGGCACGAGGATGGCCTCGCCGCGCGCGGCCGGCGGTTCGTGGGCGATGTAGACGAGCGGGGCGCCGGCGGCCTGCGCGAAGATCGGCGGCGGTTCGCCGGGCGTGCCGAAATCGACGGCGCCGACATTGAGCGCCTCCAGCAGTTGCGGGCCGGCGGGGGACCCCGCCC
>Ga0066256_1002692_pt1 | contig 18903 bp, 13 predicted proteins | sample ThiBio_1000_biof_FD_87107 | JGI IMG/M metagenome (GOLD analysis project Ga0066256, IMG submission 87107) | Wastewater bioreactor microbial communities from Cape Town, South Africa - Thiocy_expt_1000_biof (version 2) | ecosystem: Engineered > Bioreactor > Thiocyanate-remediating >... | reverse complement strand
ATGCGGGGGGTGCGGCGGGCGCGGCATGTGTGAGCATGGGCGCGGTCCCTACTGTTGCAGGGAGTGCGGCGGCGCGGGCGTATGTGAGCATGGCCGCGAGCGCCGCCAGTGCAAGGAGTGCGGCGGGTCAAGCATTTGTGATCATGGCCGCAAGCGAAGCAGGTGCAAGGAGTGCGGTGGCAGCGGCCTTTGTGAGCATGGCCGCGTGCGCAGTCGTTGCAAGGAGTGTGGCGGCGCCAGCATATGCGAGCATGGGCGGGCGCGCTACACCTGCAGGGAGTGCGGTGGAAGTGCCATTTGTGAGCACGGCCGGCGGCGCGCCGTGTGCAAGGAGTGCGGTGGGGCCAGCATCTGCGAGCACGGCCGACAGCGCTTTCACTGCAAGGAGTGTGGCGGGCACGGCATATGCGAGCACGGCCGCGTGCGGCACCGCTGCAAGGAGTGCGGTGGGGCTGGCATCTGTGAGCATGACCGCACATTTTACTACTGCAAGGACTGCGGCGGAGCCGGCATCTGTGAGCATGGCCGGCAGCGCTCCCACTGCAAGGAGTGCGGCGGGGCCAGCATCTGCGAGCATGGACGCCAGCGAGGCGAGTGCAAGGAGTGCGGCGGGGCTGGCATCTGTGAGCATGGGCGCGTGCGACGCAAGTGCAAGGAGTGCAGCTGAGGCGCATGCCGGGCTCCGGCCGCCCGGCGCGGGTTGCGCGCACAACGTGACAACATCAGCGGGCGATGCCAACCTCATCGGATGCCGCGGCAGCGCGGCCCGGCGGCGCCATCGTCCGCCGCCGGCGCAGCCGCGCAGCGCAACGCCGCAAGCCGTGCATGGAGTGTAAGCTGTGTAGCGCCGGTGGTGGCCAGCCCGGCGCCGGCCCCGGCGGCCCCCAGCGGTGGAGCCGGGCCAGCCCAGAGTCACAGGGTGACGTCACTGACGTGTCAGAGACAGTCAGACGTGCGTCGTGCAAGCGAGCGTTCGATTTTTTCCAACGAGGGCACACCAGGAACGCACACCGCCATCATTATAACGCGCGGCAGCGCGTCTTGCATATATTTCTTGTGTGCGCCGTGCTGATTTGGTACGCCTCCGCCTTGTCTCTTGCCGCCGGTCCGCGCTTATTAGGACTTAAAAAGTTGCAATTTGTCCGTTCCGGGGGTCGAAAGTCGGACACACTCCATTTCGCAGGTTACCGGTACCGGTATTAACTACCGATCGTGGACACACCGGTACAAGTGGGTGGAAAAGTGGGTGGACAAGTGGGCGGTTGCTGGCATTGCAGCTGGTTCACCGGGTCCGCCATTGCTGCAGCTGGTCGCTCGCTCGTGGCTCGTGGCTCGTGGTGGCTTATACGTGGGTGACACAAGTTGGTGGCTCAGCTGGTGGCTTGCCCGTGGCCCGCAGGTGAATACAAGGTGGGTGGTTCATCGCGCGGCCCCTGCAACTGGTTCATTGACACTCGCCTGTGCGTGGATCCAAAGGTGTAAACCAATTCAGTTCTGATTCTGATTGGCACGCTGGTGGCTCACCGGTATTGCAAGCTGCTGCTTCATTGTCACACTGGTAGCTCACCCGTTGTGGCTCGTCCTTGGTGGCTCGCAGGTGGACACGGTTGTGGTGGGGCCCACCCTCACTGGCGTACTGGGAGGGCTGCTGTCGTTGTCCTGCCATCCTCGGCGCCGTCGTAGTAGCGCTCCTCGTAGCATCGTGCTCTGACATCGCTGCTCTGCCGCCCCCCTCCCTCAAAAGGCACCACCGCCAAGATGGTGCTGGCGGCGCCCCTCTTCATGATGGCGCAGACCAAGGCGCTGCGCGCGTTCTGGGTCGCCAACCGGCAGGGGTTCACCACCATGGGCGTGGGCGTGCTGGTGTCCTACCTGGCGCTGCGCCTGCTGTCCAAGGTGTACGAGACGGACGAGCTGAAGAAGCAGGTGGCGAGCGCGCAGGAGGACCTGGACGTGGCGCTGCGCACGGCGCGCGACGCCGGCCTGCTGGCGCGCGTCATTGCCGCCGGCGCCGCCGCTGCTGTGCCGTCACACACTACTACCGGTACTACCGATGACCTGGCCGACGCGCAGGCCGCCATGTCTGCCGCCCTGGATGCCGCCGTCGCGTCAGCACGCGCCCGCCGCGCCGCTGCCGCCACCGGCCTGTCGCTAGCGCACCCGGTGTCCGCCGTCGCTGCCGGCGCGGAGCACTTGCGGCAGGCGGTGGGCGGCGTGGCGCACCCGCTGGCGTCGATGCCGTCTGGCGCCGCTACCAGTGCCGCCACGGCAGCAGCGGCCGCGGCAGCTGCTAATGCTGCTGCCGCTGGGGTGCCGCCCGCGGCCGCGCCGGCAGAGACGGCGGGGGCGGGGGCGGCAGGGGATAGTGGGGCGGTGGTTGTGGGTAGTGGTGGCGGAGCGGGGGCGGGTGCCGGTGCGGGTGCCAAGTTGTTGCCGCGCCGCGGGCTGATGTGACGTAGCCCCTGCAACTTAGCACAGCATTCAAGTGGCGTTGTTGTTGGGAGTTCAATACTGTAACCTGGCACAGTGAACTTCAATCAATCAGCAGCGATGGCGCGTCACAATGCTACATTTGTCACACCGTCGCATTGGCACAGCGGCACACCCATTATACCCGGCGGCGGGTGCGGAAGACGGGCGTGGCAGCAAACGCCACGCCACGTTCGTGTGATAAGCCAGCCGCAGGTGTCGGCGTTGTGCTGTCGTCGGCGGCAGTGCGGGTCGTGTCGGCAGCTGCCGCTGACGGCTGCACAGCTGCGTGTTTGGCATCATCGTCTGCGCACCCGGGTCTGCGCGGCAGTGGCACAGGCGGTGGTGGAGTGGTGATGCCAATCACATGCCGACGACTGGCCGCCGCCGACGGTGTGTCTGGATATATGGCAGCAGCGGCGTCGTCCACCCTACTCCTTGGCATGTGTGACCGCGCTGCTAATACGGCTACTGGAGTTACCACCCCAGGCGCAGCATCTGACGCGACCACGGGCGCGGCTCGTACATGCAGCGGGTTCTCGGTCGCTGTGGGGAGTGCGGCATTACCATCTGCGATGGTGTGCAGCAACTTGGCCGGTGTGGTTGGCGGCGCCTTTGTTGACATCGCGGCACTGCTGCGGCGGCGGGCAAATGACGCGCGCATGCCCGCCACGCGGCCGGACAGCGCCGTCACGACCGACGCGCGGCGCACGATGCCATGCGCACGCACACACTGGAGGCGCAGCCAGAGTATTGCAAACGCGGCAAAGGTGCCGACATTCATCAACGCCAGCAGAATCGTCACTGCCCATTCGATGCCCGTCATGGCGTCCGGCGGATGTAGCTCGGCCGACGTCACACCCACATTGTACTGCAGCAGCGCCGTTGAGATGATGGCGGTCAGCAGCGTTGTTACCAGGCTGGCGGTCTCTAACCGGTTGAACAGCGGCTTAGTGTACGGGCTGTACCGCACCTGCAACACATACGCCGCAAAAAACCAGAGCGACGCGCCTACGCACTGCAGGTACGGGTTTGTCAGCGTCACCGCCAGCAGCACCACGCCCGCTTTCCTGCACAACACGACCGCCTCCCACCACACGCGGCTGTCGCCCGACACCACCCATGTCTGCGTCAGTCGCTCGGGCAGCAGCGATGACCGGCGCCGGCCGGCGCGCACCGCTGCCGATGTGCCGCCTGCTGCGGGCGTGCTACTGCCGACAGGGGGTGGCACAACAGCTGTCGGTTTGGCGGGCGCCCCAAACAGCTTGCCGGGGCTGCCAGGTTTGTTGCTGGCGTCCCCGACAGCAAGCAGTGGTGACGTCGCCAGGCTGCGCGTCGGCGCGCGGTAGCCGTCAAATAGGAAGCCCCAGGTGGCATGGAAGGCAGGATCCACCAGCTGTTCGTTGCGCGCCGTGCCTAGCAGCCACGCCAGGCCCGCAGGAAATCCAATGCCAAGGACGATCAACACAATGTATGCCAGCGCGCGGGCGGCAGCATGCTGCCCTACACCGCACTCCACGCGCAGGTCGGACCGCAGATACCGCACCCCAGCCACAGGCTCGATGCAATCCAGCGCGTGCAGCGACGCCGACACGATGGGCATGTATGTCAGGAATAGCACAAATAGCAGCGTGGACAGGTGGCGCTTGGATGCCCGCCATGTCGCCACCGCCGCTTTGAATGCTGGTCTGTCCACGTTGCAGCGCGGTTTGCAGTGCACCGACCGGGAAGCAGTGACACCAAGGAATATAGCCACCACCGCCGCCGAAGCCAGCACCGGCAGTAGGATGGTGGCCACATACTGGAACAGGTACGGCAGGCGGAGAATGCACTGGAGCGCACCGACTGATAACGGGCTGGCGCTCACCACCTCCGTCCATCCTATCACGTTGTCATACGCCTTGGTGCTGCCAGTACGAAACACGCGCAGGCTGCCCACTGCCTGCAGGTACCCCAGCGTGATGCGCAGCACAATGGACTCATCTGAGCGACCAGACTCCTTGCGCAGCGCCACGCGCGTCAACGCCGCCAGCACCAGTGTCACCAAAACAATGAGGAACAGCCACGATGCACCAGCCTCCCAACACAGCGCGCACGCCTCCCCAAACTGCGCATAGTTGACAGCTGCGTCACACACGCCGCACAGCGGCCCAGTGTTGCCGTACGCACAGCCGTAGGTTGGTGTAGATGAGTCGTTATTGTACGTCAGCGTGCACGCCTCAGCGTTGTAGCAGGGGTGAAGCTCCGTGTCTGGCCCCAGCGGCTGCCCCGCCTGACTTGCTGGCCGGAAGTAGTGCGGTAGGAGGGTAATGATGCCGTTATCGCAAACAGCGCCGGCGGGTGGGCATGCCGTGCACCGTGCGCCAATGCCACCAAGGCTGAAGGTGGTGCCGCCGCAGGTTACACACGCCACGCCTTGTGACTCTTTGCCGATCGAGCAGCCCGCCAGCGTGACTGAAAACGATAGGATCGGCTGGATAGCCAGCCCGCCCACCGCGCAGATAATCGTAAGCCCGTAAGTCTCGCCTTGTTGTGCCACCACCGTGAAGGCATCAAACACCGCACGGTGTGACGCTGCAGACATCGTGGCAAGCGTGTTCTGTAAGAAGATGTTGGCAGTGTCGTTGTTGGTGGTGGCAGACGCGTTGAGCGCAATGGTGCACACGATGGCGGGCAATGTAAACGGCGGAGAGTAGGTTGTTGCGGCGCACGGCATTGTGGGAAGCCCCCCTGGTGGTGTGGCCACGATGCCAACGGCGAATGGCGGCAGCGCGGTACCAACAAATGAGTCGCGTGCTGGTTGTGTGCACGGCTCGACAACCAGCTGCACGGCTAGGATGGTGAAGGCAAGAGGTGGCAGCGCATCGCCTGACGTAGTGCGGCGGCAATCAAGAACAAGCTCAACGGTCGGCGTGGTGGTGGCGGTCTGCACGTAGAAGCGCGGGACGACAACAGCGCCATTGGACGGGTGCGCTGCAATGGATTGCAATGCTGACGACGTGCTGCTACCAACCACCTTCAACTCCACCGCGGTCGTCGTTGTGGTCAGTGTGCAGGTGGCGTCGGTGGCGTTCATGATACTGGCGCCAGTAGTATCGGTAACAGCCACTGTAACGTCTAGCTGTGGCTCCACCGGCCATGATGACGGCGCGTCAGACGCAATGAAAGAGGTCGGCCGCACTGACGCCATGCGCAGCGTCAGGTTCGCAGTGGTTAGATGCAGCGGCGGCGACAACAGTGTTTTCCCCCATACGATGCAGCTCACACGAATTACCGCCACAACAGCCTGGGGTGCCTCAATGGTCACATTGGTCACCGTTGCCACTACGCTGCCAGCAGGGGCACCACCATCGATGGTTAGTGCCCAAGGGTCGGCGCTTCCAAGCCGTGCGCTGCGTGACGTTGCATTCACCAGCAGCACCTCGCATTCTGCGGCTGCAACCATTGCAGTGCCACCAGTTGTCGCGGGCGCCATTGTTCTGACCACCAGCTGCAGCGGCACGGCCGTGTAACTGAGCACCGTGGACGGCGGCGCCACCCAATCCAGTGCTAATTGGAGTGTCGACAGTGTCAACGGTGGCAGGCGTACCCGCTCGCCCGTGGCTGTCCAGGTGCACTCGGCGTACAGTGCCAGTGCCTGCCCCAGCAGCGCTGCCGATGCCGTCAAGCCAGCAAAGGCAACGACAGCCGCAGTGGAATTCAGGGCCCCAATAACAGCGGTATCCGATGACAGCACGTCCCGTGGTAACACAAGATCCAGTGACTTGTTTAGCGGTGGTGGTGTCACAGTCGCTGGAAGCAGCAGTGCCAGGCAGGACAGCATGGTAAATGTTACCGGCGCACCTCTACCGTCGTCAAGCAACGCGAAGACCACAGTGAAGTCTGGCAAGTTCCCGGGTACGACCACAAATGGGTTGGGGATGCTGGTGGTGTTCCAGTTTGCGCGCCATGCAGGGAGGGCCACCGTTGGGTTGACTTGTCCAGCAGTGGACGCGGACTGGCCCACTGCATCAACGCACGCCGCGGTGAGCGTACCAGCGCAGCCCGACGCACCGGCGATGGTCAGTTCATTCAGCAGCAGGTCCGTGGCAACGGCATTGGAACCGCCGCTGGCGCCCACCGCGAGTACTGCTGCAGAAGTTGTTACTGTCATGCCGACTGGGCGTGCCGCAAGCGACGGGTCGGTCGTGGTGCACGAGATTGCATTGATGGCAAGGCTGCAAGTCGCCGCGTCGCGGGATGTCACCCGTAGCGTCGGGGAGGGCACCAGCACGCCGCCCGGCAGAGCGGCCAAAGCTGATGTGGACTCCCATGACACAGAAAAGGACACCGGGTACGATACGTAAACAGACTCAGTTGACGCGGCACCGGCGGCATTCACCACCACGACAGACACAGCCGGGGGTACCCAGGCGCGGCTTCCGGCACAGATGGAGTATTGCATTGGACAACTGTTGTTGTCAGTATCGTCATGCCACCGCACGCTGCTCCGCCAATGAGTACGGTTGGCAGCGCGCGGGTGGCGTCCATCATGCCGGTGCCAGTGATTACCACCGGCACTCCCGCTGCCGCAATGGTAGTGGGCATGACGGATGCCATAACTGGCCGGGCTGCTAATGAGACACACGAGTCACACGCTATCAGCGGCGTTGCGCGGTTAGCCCACACGGCACTCGCGTTCAGCAGTGCCGTAGGGCTACCAGGTGGCAGCAGGCCCGCTGTTGCCGCTGCCGTCACGTTCCAGCCGATGCACAGCGCGGCATCAGTGCGGCCAGCAACGCAGCCGACGGTGGCGCAGCGCAGCCCGCCAACGTACGCTGTTGACAGTCGCGCCCTCTGGTTAACACACAACGACGCGCCGGTCAGCGTAATGTTAACGTCAGAGGCAGCAGGCGGCAGCAATGTCACGTCTGTCGACGATGCCATGAGAGCCGGCGGCGTGAACACGGACGGCAAAACGCCAGTGAGGTTAAACAGGCCTGCCAGTAGCACAATGACGGGGAGGTCAATGCCGTCGGCGGCAGGGATAGCACACGAGAGCGTAAGGGGTGACTCCCAAGCGGGTTCAGTACAGGGCGCGCCTGCCAGCCATGCTGTAGCACTGTCGATTGTGCCTTGTACAGGCGGCTGCAATCCGACAGCCGTCCAGTCATCAGCAATCAGCCGCGGCGCTGGTAGGCGCAGCACAATGCGACCACCGCCAGGTGTTAGCGGTGCAAGCCCATTGCTGCCACCATTTGCAACTACAATCTGTGGTGGCGGCTCTAACATGATGGTAGTGTTCAGCCGCTGTGGCGCGCCGCCCGTGCCGGCATGCACCACCCACAGCTGTGTGAGCACGGTTGTGTACGCTGCAGCAGGCAGCAGGAAGGGCAGCACGCACAATAGGGTCGCCGGCGACCCTGTGGACTGCAACGCACAGGACACATTGGCGTTGGAGGGCTGGACGCCAGACGGTACCAGGTATATGCTCGCGTTCACCCAGTTGCCAGCGCCGTCGGCAACCACGGTAATGGTGTCGCGCCACGTGGCTGTGGCATTGCATGCTGGGGCTGCCAGTGCCGGCAGACAGCTCATGCAACTTGCTGCAGCGCCTGTAGCGTACTTGCCAGCAGGGCACGGCGCACAAGCTGCCGCGCCGCCTGTTGCATACGTGTTGGCGCTGCATGGCGTTGGTGCCCCTGAGCCGCCCGCACAGTATGCCCCAGCGATGCAAGGCGGGCATGCAAAATACGAGTTTCCACTGGCTGCTAAGTTGTAGATGCGCAGGTAATACGTGGCCGGGCAGCCGGTGCCGTTGGCCACTGGTGTACGTAGCTGGTCCACCGTGGCAAGGGCAGGCTGCTTCAATCCAGTTATAACGGCGTCGCTGACGTAGGTCAATTGGTTGTTATCTGCCAGTGACAGCCAGCGAAGCGCCGGCGTACCGTCAAAGCTATGATCGTACACTGATGTAATGCTGCCAAAGCTGGCGTTGAGAGATGTAATGAATGGCAGAACGGGCGGACAGGTCAACAGCGTGCCAAAGTTGAAGGTGGACAAGTTGGCAAGCCCAGGTACGTTGTCACAATTAATGCATGCCAGTGTTGCCAACCCTCCAAAGCTGTCGGCAGCCAACTTGCCGCTGTTGTGTTTCCACAGCAGCCACTGTAAGGCTTGTGAGGAACGGCAGCGCCAGCGAGTACGCCGGCACAGCGAGTGCTGCCAGGTTCAGCCACCGCAGGCCACGCTGCGCGGAGGTGGAGAATGTGGTATTGGTGTTGCCGCTGGCGGCCAGACCTGGATCCCGCGGCGCCAGCGACACGCTGCCCAACCACAACGATACAATGGCGGGGTTCATCCCAGCCGTGTTGGCAGGCGTTAGCGGCGCGCTGAAGGTGGCGGTGTGTGCGTCCAACAAGGGAGGCGGAATGAGGCGGCTGCTAATACCCAGTCCGCGCCACGATGCGAGCTGGTGGGTGGGCAGTACAGGAGATGGCGGCAAGGGGGCAGACATCAGATAAATGCTGCCAACTGCTGGGGGGGATACCTTAACGAGCCGAATGGCCTGGTTCATGCTGTCACTAACATACAGGCTGTTGCTGGCAGCATCCAGCGCAACTCCCCAAGGGAGATTGAATTTTGCATTTGTACCAGCGCCGTCAACAAGCCCGCTGCTCCTTCCCGCGACGGTGGTTACGACGCCGGCAATGGTAATGCACCTAATACTGCTGTTGTAAGTGTCTGACGCGTACAGCACGCCGACCAATGAATCCAGTGCCATGCCGAGGATGTCCCTATAATTGCCGCTTCCAAAGCCTGCTGCGCTACCGACGCTATCCTCACCACTGGTGCCGCCTCCTGCCAGGAATGTAACCACGCCAGCATACGACACGACATTAATAATATTGGCTCCTGCCACATACACGACCTGTCGCGCGGTGTTCAGTGCAATGTCAAACGCCTTGATACTACTGGCCAGCGTGGTTACGGAGTGGTTGCCAGAAGTGGAGATGACGCGTACCCTGGCGTTGGAATTGTCAGCCACATACAGCATACCGCCCGCCACATCAGCACGCAATGCAAACGGGTAGTTAAAGGTGGCACTGGTGCCAGCATCATTGTCGCTGGATCCGACTGATCCAGTCGTGCTGCCTGCTACCCAAACACCTGACAGCATGCGTATCGCCTGGTTGCCGTAATCCGCCACATACACATTACCAGTGCCATCCGCCTCCACGCCAAAAGGCATGTTAAACTTTGATTCCAGCGGCGTGGCACCCACGTCCCTGCCGTTAAAACCTGCAACGCCAGCGACTGTTGTCACAATTCGCGTCACAGTGTCCACCCGACGAATCGCATAGTTACCACTGTCGGCCACATACAGCCCCCCTGCGCCATCGAGAGACACGCTACGTGGATTGTTGAACTGTGCCATGGTACCCAGACCATCTGCTGCGCCACGATAGTAGAAGCCAGCCAGTGTGGTTACAATGGCAGCCGCACCAACATTAACCCCTGCTTGCAGCGGTGCGGGTGGGCCACCCACGGCCGTCACTATCTCTACTCGACAGCCAATGACTCCGCCAATGCCGTCAAAATATGCACTTGCTGCACAGCCCCAAGTGGTGCACGCAACCTCGTACGCGGTGCTGTTATAATTGTTTGCAAGCGCGCCCCAACACGCACCCGGCCTTGCGCCGCCTACCCGGCTATTTGCCAAGGCCAGGCCGTGGCCCCCCGCCGGCCACCGGGTGCTGCCGTTTGTCCCCAGCGCTGCCGGCGGGGTTGCAGCGCCGCGGTTTGTAGCGCCCCAGCAAGCCACACTGCCATTCACCCGTACGTAGCAGGCGTGGTCAGCCCCCGCCGCCACATGCTCTGCATCGGTTATGGCCCGCCACGTACTCGCTGCGGCCACCACTGGGTTATTACTATCGCCCCAACACAGCACGGTGTGGTTGCGCGCCACACCACAGGTGTAATTGGCACCTGCCGTCACGCCCTGAAAGACAACACCAGGCGGTACGCTGATGGCGCCGCGTGACGACGCATCTCCGTAGCAGTAGATGGTGCCGTTTGGCACAAGGCCGCATACATGGCGCGGCCCGGCATGCGCGTCGACGAAGTATGTTGATGCCGGCGGTAGCTGCGCCGCGCCGCCTGGCAGGTTACCCCAGCACAACAAACTGCTGTTCACAGTCGTAAGCCCGCAGCTGAAGTCGTCGCCGACCGTCACAGCATGGAACTTCACGCCTATTGGCGCCGTCAGCACGTTGGTGCCAACCCCTGTTGCATTGTTTGCGTAACACGACACGCCGCCGCGCTCCTGCACGGCGCACAGATGCCGCGCACCGGCCGCGACATGCCGCTCGCCCGCAGCGCACTGAGAGTGCAGCAAGATGCTTGCTGCTGCAAGCAGCGCGTAAGGTACACTTACCGGTTTGCCGCCAGCCAGTACTTGTTGTGGTTCGTGACGGCCGGATGGGCGTTGATGGCGCGCCATGTGGCCGGCGTCAGCACTTCGCTGCAGCGCACTGGCGACCAAGCTCTGTCAACAGTTGCAGGTGCGCCCGCATCAATCTCTACCAGGGTCCTCCGCCTCAGTCCACCTCCTCGGTCCACCGCCTCGGTGGTACTCCGTGGTCGATGCGCGCGCCCCAGTTAGGTAGGGGCAGTCACTGATGGCGTCGGCAGCGCTGCGACCACCTACTGGCACCCAGATAGCTGTCGCCAGAGCCGGCGAGGTCGAATCGGGTCGATGATCAGGCCAACTCGAAAACCAAGTTGCCGCGCCGCGCAGTTCATACACGACGCTGTGACCACGGTATTTAAGCCACAAGTGACCAGTAGCACGTCTTGGGTGATGTAATGCTGCGGCCAGTGGGCAGCGGGCGTGACACGGCGCGTCACAACACCGGCTGGGAGAGAAAGTCTTGTGGAAATTTGAACCGCTGGACGATGAAAAACTGCATTGGCGGCAAATTGTTTCGTTCGGGCGCCTCAAAACCCCACTCCCAGCGACAATACCACTGCCGCGTGCCGTGTGCAATACGCGTCGCGCTGCCGCTGCCACAATTGCCAAGGAAACCACTTTCCACCGTACCACTCTTCAGACCGAGTCTGACGTCCGTGTGGTCTGGCAAGGCTGCCAAGGCAGCGCGGGAAAGATGACCGTCCAGGCTTCACAGGAAAGCCCGCCAAATGATGCCGGCATTGAGGGCCCAAATTGCTGCCGAGGCCACAAGGGCGTACCACGCGGTGTAGTGCATTCCATGGATTGCCAGGAATAAATAAAATAGCCCCGATGTGTTGATTGGTTACGATGGATGTAATCCAGCCAACGAGGTGGAAAGTGCCACGATGATTTGTTGTCACCATGATGGACTTCGGAGCTCAGACCTGCCGCCGACGGCCCGCCATGATTCGTCACGAATTGGTCACGATTGAACACAACACCCAGGGACCCGGTTTGCTATCGCTCACCCTACTCCGGTGCGGCGGCGGCAGGCGCGTCTGAAGCGGCAGCAGTAGCCGCGGATGCCGACGCGGCGGACGCAATGGGCGCAGTGAGAGGGTGCAATTGTCCGCCACCGCCACCGCCGCCGCCGCGCCCGCCGCGGCACTCCTTGCAGCGGGAACGTATGCGGCTGTGTTCACAGATGCCAGCACCACCGCACTCCTTGCAGCGGTAACGGATGCGGCCATGTTCACATCTGCCGCGCCCACCGCACTCCTTGCAGGTGTAGCGCACGCAGCCGTGTTCACAAATACCACGCCCGCCGCACTCCTTGCATCTGTACCGCTGGCGACCGTGCTCGCAAATGGCACTCCCACCGCACTCAACACACTCATAACGCCGGTGTCCGTGCTCACAAATGCTGCCTCCGCCGCACTCCCTGCACGTGCTCCGCACGCGGCCATGCTCGCAAATGGCACTTCCGCCGCACTCTTTACATTTGCCTCGTGCGCGGCTGTGCTCGCAGACGCCAGCCCCGCCGCACTCCTTGCAGCTGTGGCGCAATCGGCCATGCACACAAATGCCGACTCCGCCACACTCCTTGCATTGGCTGCGCTGGCGGCCGTGTTCACACAAGCCACTTCCGCTGCACACTTTGCATATGCTGCGTCTGCGACCATGCTTGCATATGCCCACCCCACCACAATCTTTGCAATGGTAGCGCTGCCGGCCATGCTCACAGATGCCGGCTCCGCCACACTCCTTGCAGCGGTAGTGCAAGCGGCCATGCTCGCAGACGCAGGCCCCATCGCACATCTTGCAGGTGCGGCGCTCGCGGCCGTGCTCGCAAATGCTGGACCCGTCACACTCCTTGCAGACGTGGCGCTGGCGGCCGTGCTCGCAGATGCCGGCGCCGCCGCACTCTCTGCATTGATAGCGCGCGCGACCATGTTTGCAGATGCTGGCCCCGCCGCACTCCTTGCATCGACTCCGTCGGTGTCCGTGCTCACAATGGCCGGGATTCGTTGGAATAGAATTACCAACAGACTCTCCCACTGCTACCAGCGCCGACCCAACCGCAGCCACCCCACTACCGCCGCCGCCAGGCGCCGCTGCCGACCGACGGCGCTTCACGCCAGCTACCGGCGCACCACCGCTGGGCGGCGCCGCAGCAGCTGCTGCCGTTGCGGCGGCACCTGCACCGCCGGTCGCTCCATCCCCACCCACCGCACTTGCAGCCGCTGCACTGGCACTCGCACCCAGCACATGAGTTGACCGTCTGCGCGCACCACCCCGCGCCACTGGTGGTGGTGGTGGCGGCGGCGGCGGCGGCGGTGGCTGAGGAGCCTCGGCGCCAACGTCGCCATCCTCTACCGGTACATCCACCGCAGCAGCCGGGGGAGCCAGTGGCGGCGCTGGAATCATCGCATGTTGTGCGCCAGGCGCCGGCGCGCCCCAGCGTTGCAGCGCTCCCACTGCGGCAGCTGCTGCAGATGCCCAACTCGGCGGCGCCCACGCTGTTACCGGTACCGCGGCCGCGGCCACAGACGCCGCGGCGCGGGCGGCAATACCGGTACCAGTACCACCGGTACCAGTACCTTGTGCCGCCGCCGCTGCAGCAGCTGGGGGCGGCACGGAGTGAGCGACAGTGGCTGGCGGCGGCACGGAGCGGGTGACAGCAATACTACCGCCACTACTACTACCGGTACCGGTGCTTGACGCAGCCGCTGCCATGGCTGTTGCCGGTACCGGTACCAGTACCGCGGCCGCTGGCGTGGAGGAGGTGGAAGAGGCGGCCATCCCGCCGGCTGCCGCGTGCCGTTACAGCAGTGCCACCACCGCCGAGGCCCACACACACGCAACCACACGCGTATCCCAATGCGGGTGTCGTGTGGGTGTGGCATAATTGCGCGTTATGCGTACCCAAATAGGTTGCGGGTAAGTGCCGACCAACCGACACCCGCGGACTCGGACCACCCTGTGCAATGTTGGTCGTGTTGAGCAGTTGAGGTCTGAGTGGCATGAGTGCCCGCGTCGCCGCCGGCGGTGTTGCGACTGTGCAAACAGTTAAGTCTGCCCAAGCCTGGTGTGTCAAGCAGCGTGCAGCTGCCAATGGTACCAAGCTGCATACCGGCATCCTATTCGACCTGCACAAGGATGCTGTCGGGTCGCAGCGCGACACAACGACACAAAGTTAGCATTTAACAACGGCGGGCTACCTTGACACTGTCGTGGCCCATGGGTGACGGCGGCAACAACGCAAGACGCGCAGGTGGCAGGGCGCTCGATGCGGCGGCGTGGCGGTGCAGCGGTGATGCGGGGCGAGGGGCGGGCTTCATGGCGGCGTTCATGGCGTCCTGACTAGGGCGCAGCGGTTGCACCAGCCGCAGCGGCGGCAGAGGTGGCACCGGCTGCGGAGGACGCAGTCGTGATGGAGGCAGCGTTGTGCGTCGCGCCACGGGAGGCCGCGCCACACTCGTTACAGCTGCTCCGCCGGTGGCCATGCTCGCACATGCCGGTCCCACCACACTCCTTGCAGCGGTATCGCAGGCGACTATGCTCACATATGCTGGCCCCGCCACACTCCTTGCAACGGTACCGCGCGCGGCCATGCTCGCATATGCCGGCCCCGCCGCACTCCTTGCACAAGTGACGCTGCCGACCGTGCTCACAGATCGCACTTCCACCGCACTCCTTGCAGCTGTATCGCATGCGACCATGTCCACAGATGCCAGCCCCGTCGCAGTCCTTGCAACGATGCCGCGCGCGGCCGTGCTTACATATGCTGGCCCCGCCGCACTCCTTGCAGTGGCTGCGAATGCGGCCATGCTCACAAATACTGGCCCCGCTGCACTCCTTGCATTGACTGCGCACGCGGCCATGCTCGCAGAGGGCGCTCCCGCCACACTCCTTACACTTGTTTCGCTCGCGGCCGTGTTCACAGATGCCGGCGCCGCCGCACTCCCTGCATTTGTACCGCACACGGCCGTGCTCACAGATTGCGCTCCCACCGCACTCCTTGCAACTGTGCCGCACACGGCCGTGCACACATATGCCAGCCCCACCGCACTCCCTGCAGTAGTGGCGCTGCCGGCCATGCTCACAGACACTGCTCCCTCCGCACTCCTTGCAGCCACGGCGCTGGCGGCCATGTTCACAGATGCCCGCCCCGCCGCACTCCTTGCAATCGTAGCGCGCACGGCCGTGCTCGCATATTCCAGCCCCACCACAATCCTTGCAGTGGTAGCGCTGTCGACTATGCTCACAGATGCTGCTGCCGCCGCACTCCCTGCAACCGTAGCGCTGCCGGCCATGCTCACAAATGCCGCCCCCACCACACTCCTTGCAGCTGTAGCGACTCCGGCCATGCTCACACATGCCGGCCCCGCCACACTCTTTGCACTTGCCTCGTTGGCGGCCATGATCGCAAATGCCAGCACCGCCGCACCTCTTGCAGTTATACCGAAGCCGTCCGTGCTCGCAGACACCGCTCCCGCCGCAAGCTCTGCAACACCTGCGGCGCCGGCCATGCTCACACAAGCGCCGCCCTCCCGCAGACTCGACCATACCGCCCACAGCCTCTGGCGCTGCCCGTTCCGCTCCAGCGGCACGACGCCGCTTAACACCGGCCACTGATGCAGCAGGAGCCGCTGCAGCAGGCGCAGCGCCTGCGCCGCCAGCAGCTTCATCTGAGAGTCCATCAGGCACAGCCGCAGTAGCGGCGGCAGACGTGGTGGCACTGACGCCTGGCACACGGCCTGTTCGTCGACGCACACCGCCCCGTGCCACTGACGGTAGTGGTGGCAGCGGCGGGGGTGGAGCCGGCAGCTGCGGCGTGGCCAGGGGCGGCGTGCCAGTGTCACCCTCATCCACGCCCTCGTATGCCAGCAGCCTACCGGTAGGTGGGGGGGCGGCAGCGTGTGCTGCGGCGAGGGGTGCCGGCGCAGCCCAGCGCTGCAGCACCCCCACCGCAGCAGCTGCTGCAGATGCCCAGCTTGGCGGCGCCCACGCTGCCGCGGGTGCCATCACCGCCGCCGCTGGCGCGGAGGTGGAGGTGGAGGCCATCTGACAAGTTGCGTGCCGTTACAGCAGTGCCACCGCCACCGCTACACAGTGCAACAGGCGGCCCGCCGCCGCAGCGACTGGTGGTCCACGCTCTTGCAGCGCCGCTCTGTAGCACTCGCGCCCTGCAAGCTCCAGCACTGGTGCTGGTACCGCCAACGTGGTTCACCCTTGCCCAGGTATCACCACCTACATCACTACTCAACCTTACCGTTGCCGCAGAGTACAGCGTGTGGCCCTCATCCCGGCGCGCCTCGTTGCCCGTGTTTTCAGCCTCCGCCGTGTAGGCGCGCTGTAGGCGCACACCCACGGGCTCGCCGTCGCGCAGGCAGCCGAATGTGGCGGCGGAGCACCGCACGAACGGGATGTCGGTGGCCGGCGTGGTGCCGACCAAGAGAAAAGGAAAGATCGCGCCGGGGTTAACCTCACTTGAGTAGGCCGCGGGCGGACCCGCGCACGCCCCGCGCCCCCGCGGGCCGCGGGCGGGACGAAGAGAGAGAGGGTGGGGCGGCGGGCCGCGGCGGCGGGGGGGCCGGGGGGGGGGGGGGGGGACAAAAAAAGGGGGGGGCCCCCGGGGGGGGGGGGGGGGGGGGGGGGGGGGGGGGGGGGTTGCGATGTCGGCGTGGCGAACCTCAAACGTCGCTATGCAAGCACAAACCACGTGGACTCATGTATTACATAGGGTTGCATATGTGTGTGGGTGCAGAATAATAATTGCGCGCGTGTGTGAATAACACTTAATACTCAGTGACCCTAGCGGGTCCGACACCAGCAGACTCGGACGGTCAACGACAGCTGTGCAGAGCGGTGGCGCAGTACTACACCCTGGGCTTGCGGCGCCATGCGGGCACCCGTACTTCACTCAGTAATGGTTCGAACACTTTTACCGTGCACAATTACGCGGCGCCATGGACTACAATTGCGTCAAGCGGACAAACCTGCGTTGCCCGCTGACTCGGACGCCAGTCGGTACCGGTAGTTCAGCACGCGCCAGCTCAGGAATGACGCGCTGCGCGCCGCCGACACCGCGCCGCGACGCAATTGTTGTATTCGTGCGGCGCCAGTAGCAGGAACGCCAGTAGTGGTGGGCATCATTGTATACTTGACAGTACGTGCCGTGTTGCGTGTGGTAGGACGTGTTGTACAACAGAGCGTGCGTGATTGCGGTGTGCTGGGGCAGCAGCGGCAGGGCAGCACCAGTAGCAGCACCAGTAGCACCAGTAGCAGCACCAGTAACACCAGCAGCAGCGGCACACACGCTACACGCACGGGAGCAGCAAAACAACGCAACAATAACACCACCAGGTGGGGCATGCTGGTGCGTAACAGAACCTGACACACCGCATTGGTGCGCAGCACACACAACTTGCGGGTACATGCGTTACAGCGTCAGCGTCAGCAGCGTCAGCAGCAGCAGCAGCTGTGTCAGCATCAGTAGCAGCGGCAGCGGTGAATCAGTGGCAGCAGCAGCAGCAGCAGCAGCAACAGCAGCAGCAACAGGATGGCAGCAAAGGTGGCAACAAGTCGTCGTGCGCCGGCCACACCCGAGCATGCAGCAATGAAGTTCCTCCCCGTCGTTGACAGGCGTGCACAGGCGCGGGCAAAGGACAAGATAGCGCGGCTGCCCCTGGACGCGTTGCGGAACGCGGCGAATACCGCCGTCGACGTGTCGACCTACAAGTTGGACCCAAAGCCCGACAGCGCGCGGGCGCGCAACATCAACTGCGAGATGCAGTTACTGGATGTGATGGTTACCAGCGTGGTGGAGTTGCACCCCGCCAAGGAGGCGGCGGAAGCGGCGGCAGCGGCAGCCAGCGATGAGGTGAGAGCCGAGATTGCAAAGGCCGTAGAGCAGGTCAAGCGCGAGGCCGCAGACTCCCTGGCTGCGTACAAGGTCGAGGCGGCCAAAGCTCTGGCCGACGCCGTTGCAAAGGTAAAGAAGACTGCAGAGGACGCCCACCACATGGCCGCAGCCGCCAAGGCGGCGACGCAGCTAGCCTATCTGCTGCGTGAGCTGGTGAAGACGACGCTGAAGGGCTTCACAGGCGAGACCCTCCGTGACCGCGCACAGACAGCGTGGAAAATGGTGCAGGAGAAGCGCGGGAACGGGGTCTACGAGAACCCGGAGGAGAAGGAGGCGGAGCTGACGCGCATGGTGAAGCTGCTGTGCAAGATAGTTGATGATGGGAACGAGACCGTACATCCCGACATGGACATTGCAGCCGAGTTGACTCGAATGCTAGACGCGAAGGAGCTGGTCGGCCACTACGCCGCCACGGCGCGGGCGATCCTCCATGCGGGCGGCGCGCGCGCGCCAACGGTTGGGGTGGCCCCAGCTGCCGCTGCGGGCGCGGGCGCGCCGGCGGCCTCAGCAGCCGCTGCGGGTGGCGCTGGCGCAGCCACGCCCGACGACGAGGATGGCTGGACTACTGTCGGTCCCCGCGGCACCAAGGTGGCAACGTCGCCAGCCTCCGTGCCGAGTGGTGGTGCCGTCGCCGCGGCGGGTACGGGCTCTGCCAAGGCGGGCGCAAGCGCGGCATCAAGCCTGTGGGTTGCTGCCGTACGCAAGGCAGGTGGCGGTGCCACATAGCAAGTTCCCACGGTGACATGTATAGAGCTATACAGTTGAATGCATGTGATATAACAAACATATGCAGGTGCCATCACAGGCGCGTCCGACCACCCCACGTGTCTACCCCCACGTGCCTGCGGCAGCACCAGGTACCGTACGCGTACAACAGTGACAACACCACAGGTACGGTAGCAGGAGAGTCAAACGGATGGAGCGGCGGCGACAGCAACAGTCGCGGGGGTGGACGTCGTAGTGGACGCGGAGGCGGCGGCAGGAGATCCGTGGGGGCCGGCCCTGCGGCACCTCGTGCACCGGTGGCGCACCTGGCCGTGCTCACAGATGCCAGCCCCGCCGCAATCCTTGC
>Ga0066256_1002691_pt1 | contig 18913 bp, 22 predicted proteins | sample ThiBio_1000_biof_FD_87107 | JGI IMG/M metagenome (GOLD analysis project Ga0066256, IMG submission 87107) | Wastewater bioreactor microbial communities from Cape Town, South Africa - Thiocy_expt_1000_biof (version 2) | ecosystem: Engineered > Bioreactor > Thiocyanate-remediating >... | reverse complement strand
CACCCGCAGCCTCGGCACGTTCAACGATCAGGCGAGCTACTTCCAGGCCTACTGAGGTCTCGACTGAGTGAAACGAGCGGCGGCGTCCTTCGGGGCGCCGCCGTTTGCGTTCAGCGGATCTGGATCCAGCCGGAGACGCCGTTCGGCAGCACCACGCGGGCCCAGCCATCCTGGGTCTCGGCCAGCGTCAGGCGTTCGCCGGGTTGCAGCACGAACAGCCGTCGCGCCGCGGTGGTCGGGCCGGCCCGCACGTTCACGGCGCTGCTGCCGACATGCACCAGGTCACCCGCCGGCGGCGCCGCATCCGCCTTCGCCGCTGCCGCATCCACTTCAGCGGCCGTCTGCGTGTCGATCGGCGTCGGCGTCACCGACAGCGTCGCGACCTGCGGGGCAGGGGCGCTGGTTTCGGGTGCCGCGACAGTGGGAAGCGTTGCGGGTCCCGTGCCGGCGGTGACGATCTCGTCCGTCGAGGTTTCCGGCGCGGCCGTGACGCCCGGTCTGTCAGCCGCGACGGCGGCGCTCGCCTCGGCCACCGCAGCCGCGCGGACGGTCGGCTCTCCCGAGGGCACCAGCAGCAGCAACGCCGCGCCCAGCGCAATCGTCGACACCGCGATGGTCAGCGGCAACTGCCGGCGAAGATGATAGGGGAGCATGGCGTACCTCCGCGTCGCACGATTTACCTGCCACCCCAGTCAAGCCCGGGAGGCACGCAGGGTTCCGTGCGCCATCGATAAAGGCAAACGCGGCCATTTCGTGGTCGCGGCGGTCACACCTTCTGGAGAAAGCCGCGCAACCGCCCGATTCCGTCATCGAGCCGGTCGCGGGCTACTGCATGGCACCAGCGCAGCCAGCCGTTGCCCTCCGGCCCGAAGGCGCCGCCCGGCGCCAGGCCGAGCCCGGCCTCGGCCACCAGCCGCTTGCACAGCGCCAGCGTGTCGTCGAAGCCGGCGATCCGGAAGAACACATACATGGCGCCGCCCGCCTCCGGCACCTCGATCCCCGGCAGCGTGCGCAGCGCGTCGACCAGACGGTGCCGCGTTTCGGTAAGGTGGCGGCGCAGCCTCGCCACTTCTGGCTCGCCCTTGCGGAGCGCCGCCGTCGCGGCCCGCTGCACCGGTTCGGGAATGCACGACGTATTGTATTCGATGATCTTGGCGAGGTCCGCGACTAGCGCTTCCGGCGCCGCGATCCAGCCGGCGCGCCACCCGGTCATGGTCCAGGCCTTGCTGAAGGTGTTCACCGAAACGATGCGGTCGCCGCTCTCGTAGCGCCGGAGGAACGAGGGCGCCGAAGCCAGCGCGGGGTCGTGCACCAGCCGCTCATAGGCGTCGTCGGCCAGCACCCAGATGCCGTGCCGCCGGCAATGCGCCAGCACCACCTCGATATCCTCGTCGCCGATGGTCCAGCCGGTCGGGTTGTTGGGCGAGTTGATGATCACCATGCGCGTGCCGGGCGTCAGGGCCGCCAGCAGCTGGTCGAGGTCGAGCCGCCATTGGCCCTGCCGCACGGCAAGCGGAACTCGTTCAACCTCTGCCCCGAGGATACGCGGGATTTCGACGACGTTGGGCCACAGCGGGGTCACGGCCACCACCCGATCGCCCGGCGAGATCAGCATCTGCGTCGCCAGCATCAGCCCCGAGACGCCCGAGCTCACCGCCGCAATGCGGTCTGCCGCGACCGGAACGCCATGCAGCCGCCCGAGATAGGCCGACAGTTCCTCGCGCAGGTAGGGACGCCCGAGGGTCTGCGAATAGAAGGTCTCGCCGGCCGCCAGCGAGGCGATGGCCGGGTCGCGGATGAAGCTCGGCGTCGGCTGGTCGGATTCGCCGAACCAGAACGGGAGGATGTCGCTGCGGCCCATGGCGGCGTTGGCCACGTCGCGGATCAGCGAGCTGGACAGCGCGCGCACCGCGGCACGGGCTTCGGGCGGGGGAGAAATGCTGGTGGTCACGTCGGCCTCGGATAAACCGTCATTGCGTCGTGTCGGTGAACCGCACCGAGCCGATATGGGGCAGGTTGCGGTTGCGCTGGGCGTAGTCGATGCCATAGCCGACGACGAAGGTGTCGGGGATTTCGAAGCCGATCCACCTCGCCTTCACGTCCACCTCGCGCCGCGACGGCTTGTCGAGCAGGGCGCAGACTTCGATGCGGCGCGGATGGCGGGTGCCGAGGATGTCGAGCACGTGCCGCAGCGTATGGCCCGTATCGACGATGTCTTCGACCAGCAGCACGTCGCGGCCTTCGATTTCGCCGCGCAGGTCCTTCATGATCCGTACTTCGCGGCTCGACTCGGTGGAATTGCCGTAACTCGACACCTCGATGAAATCGACCTCGACCGGCAGGGGCAGTTCGCGCACCAGGGCGGCGATGAACACCAACGAGCCGCGCAGCAGCCCAACCACCACCAGCTTGTCGGCGTCGTGGAAATGCGCCGCAATCTCCCGCGCCAACCCCTCGACGCGGGCGGCGATGGATTTGGCCGAGATCAGCACGTCGATGGTGTAGGGGCGGGCAGTCATGGGTGGCTCGATGCGGGTGGGGCCATCTTCATAGCCGCCCCGTCGTCCGTCGTCACGCCGCTCTTTCGCCGCCCCGGCTCAGGCGCGGGCCCGGCGCCGCGCCGCAGGTTCCGGGGCGCAGAAGATGCCGTGCAGCGTCGTCAGCAGCTTGGCCACGTCGTCGGACGCCAGCCGGTAGAAGATCGACTGGCCCTCGCGCCGCGCCGCGACCAGCCGCAGTGCCCGCAGCTTGGACAGGTGCTGGGAGAGCGGCGATTGCGCCAGGTCGATGCGCTCGGCCAGCGCCCCCACGCTCAGCTCCTCCTCCAGCAGGTGGCACAGGATGAGCAGCCGCTTGGGGTTGGACATGGCGCCCAGCAGTTCGGCGGCTTCGGTGGCGCGGGGTTCAAGATCGGCAATGTTCATGTTGACACATTAGAATATTCGAATATACGTGACAACACCCACTTGGAGGTTGCCATGCAGAACGTCGGTTCCATCGATCGCATCATCCGGGCCGTGCTCGGTCTCGTCCTCATCATTGCCCCGCTGGCGCTGTCGGGCTCGCTGTTCGCCAATCCGCTGGCCTTCTGGATTTCGCTCGTGGCCGGCGTCGTGCTGCTGGCCACGTCGGCGATCAGCTTCTGCCCCTTGTACGCCATTTTCGGTCTTCGGACCCGCCCCCGTTCGTAGTCAGGACCGCTCCCATGTGGCCATTCAGCAAGCCCGATCCGTCGCAGGTGGCCCGCCGCCGGATCGATGACGATTTCTCCGTGGCGGGGCAGGGGCTGCCCGGGCAGCGGCCCGCCGTCGCCGCGCGCGGCTTCCGCCCTGGCCTCGGCGCCCGCCCCGATGGCGGGGGGCCCGGCCAGCCGCGCTTTGCCGAGATCGCCGCCGCGGCGGGGCAGGCGGGGCTCGAAGCCGTCCATATCCCGGGCCCCGGGCCGCTCACGGAAGGCGCGCTCATCCGCATGGAACAGGCGATGGCCGATCTGCCGCGCCCGATACTCGGCTATTGCCGGTCCGGCGCCCGCGCCGGCTCGCTCTATGCCGCCCTGCAGCGCGGCTGATCATGGGCGCCCCCGTCACCGTCACGGTCTTTTCTGACGTGCTCTGCGTCTGGGCCTATGTCGCCCAGGCGCGGATCGAGGAGGTGAAGGCGCGCTTCGGCGACGATGTGCGGATCGACTACCGGTTCTTTTCGGTCTTCGGCGACGCCCGCAGCAAGATCGCCACCACCTGGAAGGATCGCGGCGGCGCCGAGGGTTATCGCGACCACGTGCTCGACATCGCCCGGCGTTTTCCGCATGTCGCCGTGCATCCTGATATCTGGGTCGCGACGCAGCCCGCGTCCTCCGCCAGCCCGCATCTCTTCCTCGCGGCGCTGCGCGATCAGGACGGCAATGCCTTCGAGCGTGTGCTGTGGGAATTCCGCCGCGCCTTCTTCGATGAGGGCCGCGATATCGGGCGCCGCGATGTACAGGAGGCGATCGCGGTCCGCGCCGGTGTCGACCTCGCAGCCATCGATGGCGCCATCCAGTCCGGCACCGCCTTTGCCCGCCTCGAGGGCGATGTGCAGGAAGCGGCCCGGTTCCGCATCGAGGGCAGCCCGACGATCGTCCTGAACGAAGGCCGCCAGAAGCTTTACGGCAACGTCGGCTTCCGCGTCATCGAGGCCAATATCGCTGAGCTCCTGCGCGATCCGCGGCCCGGCGAAGCGAGCTGGTGCTGAGCCGTCAGCTTCTGCGCCGGCGGAAAAGCCAGATCGCCAGCGCCACCATCACCAGCGGGGCGCCGACCTGGGGCAGGGTTGCCGCCCCCCAGCGGTCGACGACGAACCCCCCGCCGGCCGCCGCGATGGCCATGCCGATATTGAAGGCCGCCATGTTGAGCGAGATCGCCACCGGCACCGAGCTCGGCGCCATGTGCGCCATCTCGCTCTGCACCGCGATCGAATAGGACCACACGACGTAGCCGTGCACCACGACGGCCCCGAGCGTGATCGCGAGCCGCCAGCCGGCCTCGATGTGCGGCACCAGCGTATAGACGGCGAGCACCACCAGCGTCGCCAGCAGCGCCGCCACGATGGCCGGACGGTTGCCGAAATGGTCGGCCAGCCGGCCGGCGCTCATCGAGCAGGCGAGGGCGCCGATCCCGCCGGCCAGCAACACCAGCGGAATGGCGGCAAGGCCGATGCCGAACTCGGTCAGCAGGGCGCCCACATAGATCGTCGCCGGCGCCGAACCGGCCATCACCAGCATGGTGCAGATCAGCGCCGGCACCACGCCGGGATTGCCCAGCACGCGCGCGCGGTCGCGCATCGTCTGGGTGTCGCCTGGCATGCCCCTCGGCAGCTTCAGATAGAGCGCCAGCGCGCCGGCGGCCGCCATCACGGCGATGGCGGCATAGTCGATCCGCCAGCTGAACTGGGTCGCCACCCAGGCCCCCAGAGGCACGCCGACCAGCGCCGCCAGCGATTGCCCCACGCCGATGGTCTGCATGTAGCGGCCGCGCTGGCCGATGGGCGCCAGCATCGCCGCCGTCGCCAGCGCGGTGCTGGTGAAGGTGCCTGCGGCAATGGCCAGCAGGGTGCGCGCGGCCAGCATCCACTCGAAGAACGGCGCGATGGCGAGCAGCAGCGCCGTCACCGCGATGCCGAATTCGGCGCCGGCGAGGATGCGCCGCCGTCCCACGCCTCCCAGCAGCACCGCCAGCAACGGCGTGCCGATGGCGTAGGCCAGCGAATAACAGAACACCAGCAGCCCGGTCTGGCCGGGGCTCACGGCCATGTCCTGGCCGATCGAGGGCAGCAATCCGGCGATCAATCCGCCTTCGGGCGCGCCGACAAAAGCCGCCAGCGCCAGCCAGATCAACCGCGAATCCATGAACTCTCCCTCAATCCGGATACTTAGCCGAGCAGGCCAGGAAAGCGAGAGGCCACAAACAGACTGTCGACAGTATTGGTCCCCACAATACTGAGCGCGCGCCCGGTGCTCTTCCGCGACAACTGTGGCGTCGCAACAGGCCCGGCCGTTCCCTTTCCGTTCGTTCCGTGCTAGGAAACCGTTCGGTTCACTCCTGCTGACATCGCCTGTCACGCGCCCTATCTAGACAGGGCGCGCTGCGTCGCTGTCGCCTCACGGATTCCGCTCATGGCCCCCTCGAAAAAACCCGCCAAGCCTGCGACCGAATTTTCGATCGACGATTTCATCGGCGAGATCGAGAAGGCCGAGGATCTGCGGCTGAACAAGCCGCTCTATGCCGAGCGCATGCGCAACAAGCGCGCGCTGGACAATGCCGCCCGCCGCGCCGCGGAGGCCGAGGCCAATGGCTCGCCGCAGATGGCTGCCGAGGACGCGGTGGCCGCCGCCAAGCCGAAGCGGGCGCCGGCCGCCAAGAAGTCGGCGGCCACTGGCATGTCGCTCAAGGCGCCGAAGTCGAAGGCCAATGCCGTCGATCGGCCGCAGAACCTGCCGGGCTTCAGCGAGGACGGGCAGGCCGGCTTCGGGCACAAGCCCTCCGCCGCCGGGGCCGCCCGCGTCACGGCGCGCGACATCAGCCGCGCCGCCGCCAAGGACCCGGCCGCCATCGAGCAGCTCCGCGGCGCGCTGGCCTCAGCGACGCGCAGCGCGCAGCCGGAAAACTCTTCGACGCGCAGCGCGCCTCCTGCAAGTTCGTCCCGCTCCAACGTCGGCGAAACCATCGTGCCCGGCGGCCCCGGTGCGCAGCAGCCGGCGCGGATCGGCACCACCGTGGGCTCAGTCGGCATCTCGGCCACCGTCAAGGCGCTCGAAGACATCATCATGCACGGCCGCAAGGAGGTCGAGGGCAACAAGGAATGGAAGCCTCACCGTCCGGCGCCGCGCGAAAAGTCCGAGGGCGGCATTCCGTTCAAGCTCGTTACCCCCTACGAGCCGCGCGGCGACCAGCCGACTGCCATCGCCGAGCTGGTGGAAGGCGTCGACAACGGCGAGACCGACCAGGTGCTGCTCGGCGTCACCGGCTCGGGCAAGACCTATTCGATGGCGCAGACGATCATGCGCACGCAGCGCCCGGCGCTCATCCTCGCGCCCAACAAGACCCTCGCCGCCCAGCTCTACGGCGAGTTCAAGTCGTTCTTCCCCGACAATGCGGTGGAGTATTTCGTCTCCTACTACGACTACTACCAGCCTGAAGCCTACGTGCCGCGCACCGACACCTATATCGAGAAGGAATCGACCATCAACGAGCAGATCGACCGGATGCGGCACGCCGCCACCCGCTCGCTGCTCGAACGCGACGACGTCATCATCGTCGCCTCGGTCTCCTGCATCTACGGCATCGGCTCGGTCGAGGACTACACGGCGATGACCGTCGACCTGCGCAAGGGCCAGACCATCGACCAGCGCGAGCTGCTGCGCGCGCTCACCGCGCTGCAGTACAAGCGCGGCGACGCCGGTTTCACCCGCGGCACCTTTCGCGTGCGCGGCGATACCATCGAGCTGTTCCCCGCCCACTACGAGGATGCGGCCTGGCGCATCACGCTGTTCGGCAACGAGATCGAGAAAATCTCCGAGATCGATCCGCTGACCGGCAAGGCCAGCGCCGATCTGCTCTCCATCCGCGTCTTCGCCAATTCCCACTACGTGACGCCGCGCGCCACCATGCAGCAGGCCATCGTGCAGATCCGCCAGGAGCTCGCGGCCCGCCTGCAGGAGCTCAACGGCGCCGGCCGCTTCCTCGAGGCGCAGCGGCTGGAGCAGCGCGCCCTGTTCGATCTCGAGATGATGGAGGCCACCGGCTCCTGCGCCGGCATCGAGAATTACTCGCGCTATTTCTCCGGTCGCAAGCCGGGCGAGCCGCCGCCGACGCTGTTCGAATACCTGCCCGACAATGCCCTCGTCTTCATCGACGAGAGCCACGTCACCGTCGGCCAGCTCGGCGCCATGTATCGCGGCGATCTACGCCGCAAGGCGACCCTCGCCGAATACGGCTTCCGCCTGCCGTCGGCCATGGACAACCGGCCGCTCCGCTTCGAGGAGTGGAACGCCATGCGCCCGCAGACCGTCTACGTCAGCGCCACCCCCGGGGGCTGGGAGCGGGCGGAGGCCGGGGGCGCCTTCGCCGGGCGGGTCCTCCGCCCCCCCGGGGGGATCGACCCGCCGGTCGAGGCCCGCCCCGCCAAGACCCAGGTCGACGCCGTCGTCGACGAGATCCGCCGCACCGCCGCCGCCGGCTACCGGACGCTGTGCACCGTGCTCACCAAGCGCATGGCCGAGGACCTCACCGAGTACATGCACGAGCAGGGCATTCGCGTGCGCTACATGCACAGCGACATCGACACCATCGAGCGCATCGAGATCATCCGCGATCTGCGCCTCGGCGCCTTCGATGTGCTGGTGGGCATCAACCTGCTGCGCGAGGGCCTCGATATCCCCGAGTGCGCGCTGGTCGCCATTCTCGATGCCGACAAGGAAGGGTTTTTGCGCTCCGAGACCAGCCTGATCCAGACCATCGGCCGCGCCGCGCGCAACGTCGACGGCAAGGTGATCCTCTATGCCGATACCATCACCGGCTCGATGGAACGCGCCATGGCGGAAACCACCCGCCGCCGCGAGAAGCAGGTCGCCTACAACCTCGAGCACGGCATCACGCCCGAGAGCGTCAAATCCAACATCAAGGAGATCGTGGACTCGGTCTACGAGAAGGACCACGTCACCGTCTCGATCGGCAAGGACAAGTCCGGCAAGGAACAGATCCAGGTCGGCGCCAACCTCCACGCGGTGCTGAAAGACCTCGAAACCCAGATGCGCGAAGCCGCCACCAACCTGGAATTCGAGAAAGCAGCCCGCCTACGCGACGAGATCAAGCGGTTGCGGGAGATGGAGTTGGACGTGCTGGAGGCGAAGGGCGGGGATTAGCGGTTGGACCTTTTCCCACTTTGGAGACAAACCTATCGCCCGAGCTAGTGTGAGAGCCCGCAGTCCCCCGACCTGCCAATCGTTGAACGGCATTGCTGAATAGCGCTGCCGTGCCGGAATCCAAGGACGACTAAAGGGACCTCAGTCGCCTAGCCAAGAACGGTTCCACAGCTGGAACTATTTCCTTCGACAACTGCACTTTCAATTGATCGGCGCTCAAACGGCACCCGCATGCGCTAGTAAGCCTCTTTTGAATCAACGGAAAGACATAATCTTTTCCTAGTACGGCTCGGGCTAGATCAAGCTTCTCCTGTCTTTCACGAACCCGACGAACTTCTTGACGAAATCGCGCGACCCCGAACTGCTTAACTATCGGTCGGACCACGCCAATGATTGCTTTGTAGACCTTCGCGGGCGAAAGTTCATCGGTCGCACCAACGCGATGCAGTAGCTGGAAGACGCCCACCCGCGGGGCCTTGCCCAAAACATTAAGACTCTGCTCAACTGCATACACCGCAGTTAGGGCCCTGAGGTGGCGTTCGTGTCGCGTCACAATGTTTGGATAATCAAGGGCAATTCGGGCGTGTGCGAGATTGGAGAAGTTACCGAGGTCAAGAGCAAGTTGTTCAACGACACGTACATTTGCCAACAGATTTTCAACCGTGCACGCCCTTAGGCGGTATAGATGTCTGAGCGATTTCGCTCTCCTTCCAAGCAGAAAGTCCAAATCAGCATCCACAATGTACAGCCTTCTCCGGCCATCCTTCTGTTGATCGAGTCTACAGGCGCCTTCGACAGCGTCACGTCCACCCAACATGGTCACGCTGTCGAATCTGACCGTCGGCGGCAAGAGGCATCGGATAATGCGATTCCACATCTTTTGCCCAGCTGCGTCCTCGACGTAAATTTCTACGTCATTCCGAGCGCGTTTTAAGTAGCCCGCTGCTCGTGCCGCACGCGCGCTATATCTAATCAACTAGCCCCCCCCCAACTGCTCTACTTAATGCTTAGTTCGTTTTCGCGTCGTCTGTTCGAGTGCGTCTGATTCGATGCATCTATCTATTCTATCCAATATAATTGAAGGTGAGTGTGTTGCGAGGACGTATTGAATGTTAGAATTCGCAGATATTAAACTGTCTACAAACAATTCCTGCCAGCGTACGTGAAGTGAAATCTCAGGCTCATCAATAATAAATACGTTGCTATTTGCTGAGCTGTTAAACGAAAGGTGAGTAAGAATAACGAATAGCTGCGCTTCTCCAGACGACATAAATGTTATTGGCTTAAGTCCGGGCACCCCCTGTATCTCTAAGGCAATGTCCCCTTTGTCATTGAAGGAGATCTTCTTTCCGCTGTCAGCAAAGAAGCTGTTTATAAGTGCTCTGTACGTCTCGATCGGTCGAAGAACGTCGGTTCGCTCGCGACTAAATTGTTCAACAATCCTAGATGTGGATTGAATGCGCTCCAACTGGGGTTGATTTGCGCTCCAAGCGAAGAGTGCATTCATTAAGCTCTCTTCTGGTGGCGTTCTGCCTTTCCCGAATATCGTTTCTATTGTAGCATTGTCGGGTATGCGACGAGAGACTTCCTCAAGTTTATCGAGAAGTGGTGTAACGCGCTCGGCGACAGCGTCCGGTTTTAAACGAAGAAGCTCCGCAATAGCTGGTAGATTTCGGCGCAGAGCCTTAACTTCTTGTCGATCTGCTTTTGTCGGAATTTTAATGCCAATGAAGTCGGCGCTCTCGCCCGGCACTACGGTGATAAGATTGAGAAGTGTTTGAACTTGTAGTTCTTCTGCAATTCTGCTGGAATGGATAATTGCTTCGCGATTGCGACCTTCGGCGAGTGATGCGGCATCCAATATACCCGCGGTAAGAGAGCCGCCCACGGAATTGCGACCACGTGACCGGGGCGGGATGCGATATCTACGGTCATCCGAAAATTTGGAACGGCGATCAAGTCCAAGAAACATTGGCGTTGGAAGTGAAGATATGGCCTTCAGTACTGGATGGGTGGCATGTGTCGAGAGAAGTTCTCTATAATACTCATTCTCTCTTTCAATTTGTTTGTATGGAATTTCGTCGGAGTCATCTATGTATTTGTTGTATACGAATTGTTCCGGGTGTGATGATGCGGAGATGCCGATCGAGTCATCGTTGATATGGATTGCGGTGATAGAAAAGTTCTTTCCATCGTTTGTTATTACATCAACGACAATCTCGTCATAGACGAGATTGGCAAGAAGACCAAAATCTGGCGTAACGAGTCCGACTATGGCATTTATTGCGCTTGTCTTTCCGCTGCCATTGTTGCCAGTGAGAAATGTCACGTCCTCGTTGAAGCGAAGGTCGAATCGTAAAAATCCGTGTACGCCTCGGCCGCGAAATCGTTTAAGTCGCATCGCCATCGTTCCCGTTTAGTATTAAATATCTCCACCGGACTCATTTGGCCAGTAGGAAGTGCTGTCGTTGTTCGTTGCACTATGTAGTGCTGGTTGTGTCGTCGATGAGGAACGATGAATAGGTCGCCGCCGGCTGTCGTTCTCGCTGGCATTCGTGAGGCGGCATTCGGCCGTCCCCTACCCCGCTGGCGCGGGAGAGGAATCCAGACTGCGAAATCTTATCCCCGCCCGTTCCGCCGCGCCTATCCTGAGCGTCCCTTCGCTGCGCGAGGCCGTGACGAGCGGCTGGCGAGCGGGGCAGGGGGAGGCGACGCTGTGCACGGCGCCGTCGCTCCATGCCCCGCCTTGTGGGTCGGGGTGCCGCGCGGAGTCGTCCTGCGGCACGAAACGGGTAGGCAACCGGCGGCATCCTTGATGCGACCGACCGCTCCCCGGACCCGGACGTAACCACCCCGAATGCCGGCGAGGCCGATGCCTCCATCATTCGCGGACTACCCGCTGGGGCAAAAGCCTCGCCGGATCGCACTGCCGTCCCGCCGCTGATCGGCGGTTCTGTCGCCGAATCCGGAGGCCAGCTGGCCGGCCGGCGCTTCTGCACATCCCGAGGTTCCCATGCCCTACGATCCGCGCCTGCCGCTGAGCTTCCTTACCCACCCCGATCCGCCTGACTACGACACCTGGCTGCGCGAGACTGGCGCCGCGCCCGACGATGGCGAGGACGACGCGCCGCCGCGCCGGGAGCCGCGCCGCCTCGCCCGGCTCGTCGCGCTCGATACGGCTGCCGCTGACCTCCTGTCGGCGCGGCTCGACCGGGTCGATCGGCGCGCCCCGCTCGCTGCCGATACCATCGCGGCCATCAACCGGCTGCTCGCCCGGGCCCGTCCGGTGCTGGCCCGCTGCCGTCGCCGGGCGCGGCCCCGGCCGGTGCCGGCCGATGGCCGGGCCGTGCCCTTCATCGGCGTCAGGGCGCTGTTCGAGTTGCGCGCCGCGCTCGCCGATGCGGCCGGGCAGGGGGACGATCCGCCGCCCGACCTGCCGTGGTGAGCGGCGTGCTCATCCCCGGTTCAGCGCGGCCGGCGCAGCCTCGGGCGTCATCATCGTTTCGAGCGAGGTTTTGATGTTCAGGTCCCTGCCGCCGATCCTCCCCCTGCTTCTCGTCGCCGGGCTCGCCGCCACCCCGGCCGGCGCCCACGAAACCCGCGTCATGGTCAAGACCGCGGTCAAGGCCGAGCCCAGCAGCTCGTCCGATACCATCGGCATGCTGAGCCCCTTCCGGCGCGTGAACGTGGTGGAATGCACCGGCAGCGCCGGCCCGCGCGATTTCTGCTACGTCGTCGCGCCTGGGCCCGATGGCTGGGTGCGCGCCAGCGTGCTCGAGCATCCGGAGCCGCTCAGCCTGCCGTGCCCGCCCGCCTGCCGCCCGCGCGGCTAGCCGCGGCAACCAGTCGGGGCGCTCATGCGTTGCCGCTGCTCACACGAGGAGCGCCCCATGGCCCGCGAGCAGCAGCAGACCGACAAGACCCCCGCCGAGATCACCGATCGCGTCTGGGAGCTGGCAAACAAGATCGATTTCTGCATGCTGGTCACCTGGGACGGCGAGCGCCAGCAGGCCCGCCCGCTGTCCTCGCGCGTCTTCCGCGAGCAGCACGCCATCTATTTCCTCGTCGGCGACGATGGCACCAAGAATGCCCAGATCGAGCGTTTCCCGGTAGTCAATCTCGCCTATGCCGATACCGGGGCGATGAAGTACGTCTCCATCTCCGGCACCGCCGGGATCAGCAACGACCGCGCGAAAATTGCCGAGCTCTGGTCCGATTTCGACAAGGCCTGGTGGGACGACGCAAACGATCCGGCGATCCGCCTGCTCACCGTCACCCCCGAACGCGCCGAGCTCTGGGATTCACCCAACAAGCTCGTCGCCATGGCCACCATGCTGACCGCCGCCGTCACCGGCGCCAAGCCCGATTTTGGCGACAACGCAACGGTGCGGCTCTAGCCGACGGGGCTTACCAGACGCGGTAGGAGCTGACGTTGCCGTCGAGGAACCCGCTCAGCCGCGGCTTGTCCTCGATGATGCGCTCGCAATAGCTCGAGAAGTTGCGGTCGCGGCAGAGCGTCACCGAGCCGCCGTTCACCCGCACCGAGCGGATGCTGTTGTCGACGCCGAACAGCAGCAGGTCGCGCACCACCGTGCGGGCGGGCACGCAGGCTTCGCTGCCGCCGTAATTGCGGCCCGAGTAGAGGCACACCGTGGCGCCGGTCGGGTAGTTCGGGCGCGGGCCGGTGAGCGGGCCGCGCGGCTCCTGCCCGAAGCTGACGTTGGACAGGGAAACCCAGCCCCGCTGCCCCTCGGCATGGATCCGGCACCAGCGCTCCGAGCAGCGGTCGACGCGGATGCGCGTCTCGTCGCCGAGTTCGCCGGTGACCCGGTAGGCGTTGCCGGGGCCTTCGAACAGGGCCTGCCCCTTGATCAGCCAGGCCGGCGTACCCGTGTCGATGGCGACGGCGGGGAAGGCCAGCGCAAGCAGCGTCGCGGCAGCGAGAAGAAGGCGGGCGAGGGCGGTCATGGCGGCATTCCGTAGACGAAGGAAGCCGCACGCTAGCGTCTCCCTGCGGCCTCGGGAAGGGCGCCGATGCCACAGGTGTGCAAAACAATCCCCGCCGGTGCCGGGCGCGTTAGGATCGTCGGGTCAGATGGTCGAAGGGCCCCCCACCCCCGGCCTCAGTCGTCGTCGCCGAAGTCGTCGTCCCACAGCGATTCTGCGACGGTTTCGTCGAAATCGTGCGGATCGTCGTCGAAGACGCCTTCCTCGCGGTCGAAGCCGGCGATCTCGTCCTCGTCGTCTTCATCCTCGTCGTCATCGAGGCTGGTGCCGCCGATGCGCAGCAGGGACTGGGCGACATAGCCTTCGTCGGTCGCGCACCAGCCGCTGGCGCAGCCGAGGACCTCGACCGCTTCGCCGGCCGCGAGATGGCCGATGATGGCATGGCCGGTGCCGGCGCCGGCGCGGATGTTCACCGCCTGCCGGGCATGGCCGGTGGCCGCGAGGGCCGTACCGAGGGACAACAGGATACCGAGTGCGGCCAGCGAGGCCGCCTTGAAGGTGCGGGTCATGGGAATGCCTCAGGAGCAGGGGAGCGAGCCCTCCTTGTGACGGAGGGCTCGGGGCCGATCGGCCGATCAGTCGTCGATGCAGATGTGGCCGAAGCCGTAGCCGCCGTAGCCGAAGCCACCGCCGCCGAGGCAGACTTCGACGTTCGGGCCGTCGTCGTCCTCGTCGTCCCAGTCGTCGTCCTCGTCGCTTTCGACGAGCGCCAGGTAGGAGGCGCTCACATAGCCTTCGTGGCCGCTGACTTCGACTTCGCACCAGCCGCCGTCGCATTCGACGATGTCGAGGAACTTGCCCTTCTTGAGCGAGGTGATGATGTCGTAGCCGGTGCCCGGCCCTTCGCGCATGTTGACGGCGCCCTTGGTGACGCCGGGAGCGGCGAAGGTTGCGGTGGCGGTTGCCAGCAGTACGACGGTGGCGACGGCGCTGGCCAAGGTCAGCTTGAGGTTCATGGCGGGTCTCCAGGTGGGACGCATCAGTGCGTCCGGTGTGGTGCCATCAATGCCTCCGGCCGCGTGAACCGCGACTGAACCTGGTATTTAGGAATCCGCCGGCTGCTCGCGCGGGATGGTGCGCTTGCGCCCGTCCTCGTCGAGCGCGACGTAGACGAAGCGGCCGCTTGTCACCTGCACGCGGTCGGCAATTCGATTTCGACGCACCCAGGCCTCGAGCGCGATGGTGATCGAGGTGGTGCCGATGCGATCGACCGAGCAATAGACGCACAGCACGTCGCCGACCTTGACCGGCGCGATGAAGGTCATCGCCTCCACCGCCACGGTGACGACACGGCCGCCTTTCACGGCCTCGACCGCGCAGACGGCGCCGGCGATGTCCATCTGGCTCATCACCCAGCCGCCGAAGATGTCGCCAGCGGCATTGGTGTCGGCCGGCATGGCCAGCGTGCGGATGGTCAGCGCCCCGGAGGGCTCGGTCGGTGGTGTCGGCGCGGTCATGCGGGGCCTTTCACCGGCCAGCGGCCGGTCTCCTGTTCCCAGTGCTTGCGGCACAGTGAAACATAGACGGACTTTTCGATCGAGACCTGGTCGCCTTCGGTCAGCACCCGGCCGCTCTGGTCCTGCCGGACGACCATGGTGGCCTTGGCGCCGCAATAGCAGATGGTGCGGATCTCGCGCAGCACATCGGCGATGGCCAGCAGTTCGGACGAGCCGGGAAAGAGCCGGCCCTGGAAATCGGTGCGCAGGCCGAAGCACATCACCGGCACCCGCAGCCGGTCGCTGACGCGCGCCAGCTGCCACACCTGCTCGGTGGTGAGGAACTGCGCCTCGTCGACGAAGATGCAATCGACCTTGCCCTCGTTGAGTTCGTCCTTGATCTGCGCGAACAGGTCGGTTTCGGCATCGTAGAGTTCGGCAGCGGCCGAAATCCCCAGCCGCGAGCTGATCAGCCCGACCCCGCCCTCGGCATAGAGCGAGGAGGTGAACAGCAACGTGCGCATGCCGCGCTCGATGTAATTGTGCGACGCCTGCAGCAGCAGCGTGGATTTTCCCGCGTTCATGGCGGGGAAGCAGGGGGAGAGTCGGACGCGCGCGCCGCCCCCCCCCCGGGGGCGGCCGGGGCGGGGGCGGCGGGCCCCCCCCCCCCAAAAAAAAAAGGGGCGGCGGCGGGGCGGGGGGGGCAGCAAGCCGAATGAACGATCGGCTGCGGATGCACTGTTGGCGGCGGGCATCCGCATCTGAGACGCAGGCTGGCAAGGCGGGGCGAGCGGTTGCGTCCTGGTCCGGACAATTTAGGGGATCGATCCGGAGCAACGCGACGCTAGAAGCGGCAGATTACAGGGTGATGACAAGCCGGTTTCCAGCCTCTAGACCCCATTTTGGCCGCGGTTGCTTGCGAAGCCACTTGGAATGATCGATCGGAGACCAGCCATGCGTCAGTTGCTCAAGTCCGCCGCCGCCGTTCTTGTTGCCGGTGCGGTTGCTGCCAGTCCCGTCTATGCCGCGTCACCCGAAGGTGAATGGGAGTCCGGCCCCCGCGACCAGCGCTACCAGATCAAGCTCTGCGGCGATGGCGACGATCTGTGCGGCTGGCTGATCTTCAGCTCCGACAAGAGCGCCGAGGCTCAGAAGCTGGTGAACACCATGGTGCTGGACACGGCGGTCAATATCGCGCCGAGCACCTGGAAGGGCAGCATGACGCTGTCCGGCTACCAGCTCTCCGGCACCATCCGGCTGATCGACGCCAATACGCTCAGGATCAATGCCTGCGCGCTGTTCGTCATCTGCGGCGAGTTCAACCTCTACCGGGCCTGACCTGCTGCCGGCGGGCGCCGCAGCATCGGGGTCAGCTCGACCAGCAGGATTGCCGCGAAGATCAGTCCTGCCCCCAGGTAGCCGATCCACGACAGGCGCTCATGCAGCAGCAGGGCGCCGCCGATGGCTGCGAACAATCCTTCCGCCGAGAGGATGATCGCGGCGTTGGAGGGCGGCACGTATTGCTGGGCGATCGCCTGCAGGGTGAAGGCCACGGCGGTCGACAGGATGCCAGAATAGATGATCTCGGCCCAGCTGGCATAGAATCCTTCCAGTTGCGGCGCCTCGAACGCCAGCGCGCCGCCGCCCGCCAGCACGGCCGTGGTGGCAAAGCAGATGAACGAGATGGTGATCGGCAGGCCGGTGCGTTCGCTGACGATGCCGATGAGCAGAATCTGCACCGCCCAGGCGAGGGCGCCCAGCACCACCAGCGCGTCACCGAGGTTGAAGCTGTCGAGCCGGGCGCCGTTCAGCAGGTAGACCCCGATCAGCGCCAGCGGCATGCCGAGCCAGATCACCGGGTGCGGGCGGCGGCGCAGCGCGACGAGCGCGAGGATGGGGACGAACAGCACGTAGACGCTGGTGAGGAAGCCGGCGTTGGTGACCGTGGTCATGGTCAGCCCGGCCTGCTGGAGCCAGACACCGAAGAAGAACGAGATGGCGATGAGGGCGATCAGCGACCAGTCGCTGGTCGCGATCTGGCGCGGTGCCCGCCGATACTCCCACCGGGCCAGCGGGATGATGCAGATCGTGCCGAGCAGGTAGCGGGCCCCTGCGAAGCTCAGCGGACCGAGCGAATCCATCGCGGTCTTCTGCGCGACGAAGGCCAAGCCCCAGATGATGGTGGTGAGAATCAGCGCCGCGGCGGCGATCGGACGGGACATGGATCAGAGCTCGACGTCGAGCGCGGTGATGAGGCGGGTGATGTCCTCGGGCGAGGTGTAGTGCGTGAAGCTCACGCGCAGCACGCCGACGCCGGGGTTGATGCCCAGCCCTTCCATGAGGCGGTAGCTGTAGAAATGGCCGCCGCTCGCCATGATGCCGTGGCGCGCCAGCCGCTCGGCGGCGGTGATGCCCTGCTCGTTGAGCGCCAGCGAGATGGTCGGCGCGCGCTTTTCGGGATCGGTCGGGCCGATCAGGCGGGCCTTGTTGTGCCCCTTGAGGTAGTCGAGCAGGGGCCGCATCAGGGCGATTTCCTGGGCCCGCATGGCGTTGTGCGCTTTATGGAAAGGGGTGGCGCCGGGCGCGTCTTCGCCGGCAATCTGCGCCACCGCTTCGAGATAGTCGACGATGCCCGCCGCTGAAGCGATCTGCGCATGGTCCGGACCAGCCGGGGTCAGTCGGCGGCGCGGGAACATCTCGTTGAAATAGTGCCCCTGGTTCGGCAGTTCCGCCGCCAGCGACGGCCGCACCGCCATCACGCCCTGGTGCGGGCCGTACACCTTGTAGGCCGAGAACAGGTAGATGTCCGCGCCAAGCTCCAGCAGGTCGGGCAGCCCATGCGGCGCATAGGCGACGCCATCCACCACGGTGATGGCACCGAAGGATTTCGCCCGCGTGACGATCTCGCGCACCGGGTTGATCTCGCCCACGATGTTGGAGGCATGCGGGAAGCAGACGGCCCGCACCTTGCTGTCGAGCAGCTTGTCGAGATCGTCGAGATTAAGATGGGCGTCCTTGTCGACGCGCCATTCGCGCACTTCCATGCCGCGGTCGGCGAGGCGCCGCCAGGCGCCCGAATTGCCCTCGTGATCCTGGTTGGTGACGACGATGGCGTCGCCCGGCTTCATCCAGCCGGCGAAAGCGTTGCCCAGCACGTAGGTGTTGGCCGACGTTGACTGGCCGAAGTGAATCCAGTCGGCCGGCACGTTCAGGGCCTGGGCGATGCGCTTGTAGCCGAGGTCCATGGCCTGGCCGGCTTCCCGCGATGCCGGATAGAAGCCGTAGGGCTGCACCTTGGTGGCCCAATAGTAGTGCTTCATGCGGTTGAGCACCGCCGCGCAGGTGTAGGAGCCGCCGGCATTCTCGAAGAACGCCATGTCCTTGAGGTTCGGCTGCTTGAAGGCGGGAAACTCCGCCCGGATTCGGTCGAGGTCGAGCGGCAGGGACATGGGATGGGGCAATCGAGGCGGGAGACGGAGCCCGATACCTATCCGTTCGCCTGGCGCCGTTCAACTCGCAGATGGCAGCGACGCCCCGGCGGGCAACCGGGGCGTCGCGCAGGCGGTGCGGCCGGGAGGACGGCGGCCGCGCTCACCTCATCCTTCTTGTCCCGGCGCCGGGGCAGGCGCCGCTTCGCCGGGCTGGGCCGGGCCGCCGCGGCGGCCCTCATGCAGATGCCGGCGGCCTTCGCGGCGGGGCTCCAGGGTCGCCTTCTGAGCGTCCGTCAGGCTGGTGTAGAAGGCGTCGAAGGCCGGGATCAGGTCGGTCTTGGCGGCGACCTGTGCCTTCTCGATCTCGAACTGCGCGGCAAGCCGCTCCGCCAGGTTCATCGCGCCGCGTTCGCCACGGGCCGGCCGGTTCGCCTCGCAGGCAGCCACGAAGTCCGTCTGTGCCTCGAGCACTGTCGTCTTCAGTGTGTCGAAAAGCGGCTGCTGCTCGGTGGTCGGGTCGGTGCGCTGCTCGATGTTAAGCAGCACGTGCTCGAGACGGTCGGCGCCGCCCTCGCGGCAGGTCAGGGCGAGCAGGTTGCCGTTGCGGCCGCCGCCGCGCAGGTTGCGCTGGGCGAGGCAAC
>Ga0066256_1002690_pt1 | contig 18913 bp, 17 predicted proteins | sample ThiBio_1000_biof_FD_87107 | JGI IMG/M metagenome (GOLD analysis project Ga0066256, IMG submission 87107) | Wastewater bioreactor microbial communities from Cape Town, South Africa - Thiocy_expt_1000_biof (version 2) | ecosystem: Engineered > Bioreactor > Thiocyanate-remediating >... | reverse complement strand
CAGTCTTGTCCGCCGTCACCGTGTCGGGAATGGAGGTCTGGAAGGCCGACAGGTCGCGGGCCACGCATTTGAGGATGAAATCCACTTCACCCGACAGCATGTGGCATTCGCGCACTTCCGGCCAGCGGCGCGCGCTTTCCTCGAACTGCTTGAGGTCGGCGTCCTTCTGGCTGGCCAGCCCGACAAAGACAAAGCCCGTCACCTCGAAGCCCAGCGCCTTGCCGTTGAGGTCGGCATGATAGCCCTGGATGAACCCCGCCTTTTCCAGCGCCCGGATGCGGCGCAGGCAGGGCGGCGCGGTGATCTTGGCGCGGCGGGACAGTTCGACATTGGTGATGCGGCCGTCCGCCTGCAGTTCCGACAGAATGCGCAGATCAATGGCGTCCAGCTTGCGAGTGTCCACGGCCGGTCCTGAAAGAAAAGGGGCGGGCGCATATAACGCCGCCCTCCGCGTGCCCGCAATAATATTTCTCGAATCGCGGAAATCCCGCTGGAAACGGGTGCCAGGACGGCGAAAACTTAAGCTTATGCACCGGCACGGCTTTTGCCCCGGCTTGACGTTCCGCCGCGCTATAACGATATGACATAGCCAGACCTGCGAAAGCTGCAAAGCGCCATGACCGCCCAACCTTCCCATTCCAAAGTCATCATCCTGGGCAGCGGCCCGGCCGGCTGCACCGCCGCCATCTATGCCGCCCGCGCCATGCTGGAGCCGACGCTGATTTCCGGCATCCAGCCGGGCGGCCAGCTCACCATCACCACCGAGGTCGAGAACTATCCCGGCTTCGCCGAGGCCATTCAGGGGCCCTGGCTGATGGATCAGATGCAGGAACAGGCCCGCGCCCTGGGCACCAACTTCGTCAGCGACACCATCGCCAAGGTGGATCTGTCGCGCCGCCCCTTCACCTTGCTGGGCGACAGCGGCACGGTCTACACCGCCGACACGCTGATCATCGCCACCGGGGCCAGCGCCAACTGGCTGGGCCTGCCCAGCGAGGACAAGTTCCAGGGCTTCGGCGTCTCGGCCTGCGCCACCTGCGACGGCTTCTTTTATCGCGGCAAGACGGTCGCGGTGGTGGGCGGCGGCAACACCGCGGCCGAGGAAGCGCTGTTCCTGACCAACTTCGCCGACAAGGTGACGCTGGTGCATCGCCGCGACACGTTGCGCGCCGACAAGACCAACCAGGCCCGCCTGAGCGCCAACCGGAAGATCGACGTGGTCTATGACACCGAGATCGCGGAGGTGCTGGGCACCGAGGAGCCCAAGGGCGTCACCGGGGTGACGCTGCGCAACACGGTGACCGGCTCGACCCGCCAGTTGGACGTGCACGGCCTGTTCATCGCCATCGGCCATTCGCCGGCCACGGGGCTGTTCCAGGGCCAACTCGACATGGACGAGAGCGGTTATATCAAGACCGCGCCGGATTCCACCCACACCTCGGTGGCGGGCGTGTTCGCGGCGGGCGACGTGAAGGACAAGGTGTTCCGCCAGGCGGTGACGGCGGCGGGCATGGGTTGCATGGCGGCGCTGGAAGCCGAACGGTTCCTGGCGGCGTCGCATTCGGGAGACTTGCCGCTGAGCGCCCAGGCGTAAACGGCCAAGGGGAAACGCATGGATTGGGACAAGCTTCGCATCTTCCACGCGGTCGCCTCGGCGGGCAGCTTCACCCATGCCGGGCAGACACTGGGCCTGTCCCAGTCGGCCGTCAGCCGCCAGATCAGCGCGCTGGAGGAGGAAATCTCCACGCCCCTGTTCCAGCGCCATGCGCGCGGCCTGACCCTGACCGATGAAGGCGAATTGCTGTTCACCGCCGTCACCGATGTGCTGGGACGGCTGGCCGCGGCGGAGGAGGCGCTCAAGAATGTCCACGAATCCCCGCGCGGCGCGCTGAAGATCACCGCCAGTCACGGCATCGGCGCCTATTGGCTGTTGCCGCGGCTGGGCCACTTCCTGGCCCAGTATCCGGAAGTGGAAGTGCATCTGGTGCTGGACGACAAGGAACTGGACCTGGCGCAGCGCGAGGCCGATCTGGCCATCCGTATGCGCGCCCCGGTGCAGGCCGACCTGATCCAGCGCAAGCTGTTCACGGTCCACTACCATATGTACGCCTCCAAGGCGTATCTGAAGGAACACCCCGCGCCCCGGTCGCTGGACGAAATCGCCGATCACAGCATCATCGTCTATGGCGAAACAGCGGTGCCCGAGATTCGCGACATCAACTGGCTGCTGGAAGCCTATAAGAAAACCGCCAGGCCGGGCGGCAAAGGCAAGATCATCCGGATCAACAACATCACCGGCATCCTGCAGGCCACCGAGGCGGGCCTGGGCATCGGTGTGGTGCCCGACTATGTCGCCGCCGAGCATCCCAAGCTGGAGCGGGTGTTGCCCGAAGTGGCCGCCCCCGGTTTCGACGTGCATCTGGTCTATGCCGATGCGCTGCGCCAGTCCAAGCGCGTGGCGGCATTCCGCGACTTCGCGGTGAAATCCTCCAAGGACTGGCAGTACTGAGACCCGGAGGGCCTGGTTGGCCCCGGTGGCGGTCGAAGTGGCGGTCGAGGCGGTGGTCGCAGTGGAGACCGTGCCGCCGACCGTCTTGAAAGCGCACGGGGCGGCACTATCTCTGTAGTGTCGCCTCTTCTCCCCCCAGGAGGCGGCAGTTGCCCCGCTCTCCTCCCCCTTGAGCGTGGTTAGACTGGGCCGGCGCGCGCCTCTCCTGGCCGCAGCGCCGGCCCTTTTGTTTTCATTTGATTTTTCCCTATGGCGTTTGCCCCCCATTAATCCCGGCCGTGCCACCTTGCGGAAGAATCATCCTGGGGGAATCTGTAGGTGCGATTTTCATCCGACGCGGCGCGGCCTGCTGGGCCTGACTCTGGGCGCGGCGGGCGCGAGCCTGCTGTCCATCCCGGCGCTGGCCAAGGATGTCACGGCCTTGGCGATCACCTGCATCGACTACCGGCTGGTGGACGATACGGTGCGCTTCTTCCATACCCGCCAGCTGTTCCGCGATTACGACCAGGTCAGCCTGGCGGGCGCGGCGCTGGCTGGGGTATCGCCCAAATTCCCCTCCTCCAACGCCGCCTTCTGGGACCATGTCGGCATCGCCAAGCAGCTTCACAACATCCGCAAGCTGATCGTGGTCGATCACCGCGACTGCGGCGCCTACAAGGTGGCGTTCGGTGAAGAGTTCCAGGGCGCTGGCGAAGCCGAAACCATCCAGCACAAAAACGTCATGGAACAGGTCCGGGCGAAGCTGGCGCAGCTTCACCCCGACCTGTCCTATGAAGCCTATCTGATGGCCGTGGACGGCCAGACCGAACGGCTGGTCTGATTTACGCCAGGCTGGATTACGCCAGACTGGATTACGTCAGGCTGGATTACGTCAGGCTGGCGCAGAAAGACTGAATGCGCTTGCACGCCTCTTCCAGCGCCGTGTTGGAGGTGGCGTAGGAGATGCGGAAGAAGGGCGACAGGCCGAAGGCCGCGCCATGCACCACCGCCACGCCGGTATCCTCCAGCAGCGCAGTCGCGAAGGCCTCGTCGCTGTCGATCAACTTGCCCTTGGGCGTCTTCTTGCCGATCAGCTTGCGGATCGAGGGATAGACATAAAAGGCCCCTTCCGGGCGGGGACATTCGATGCCCGCCGCCTGGTTCAGCATCGACACCACCAAGTCGCGGCGTTCCTCGAACACCTGCTGGAACGCCGGAATGAAATCCTGGGTTCCGTTCAGGGCCTCCACCGCCGCCCACTGGCTGATGGAGGTGGCGTTGGTGGCGCTCTGCGACTGAAGCTTGGCCATCGCCTTGATCAGGTCTTCCGGCCCGGCGCAATAGCCGATGCGCCAGCCGGTCATGGCATAGGCCTTGGAGACGCCATTCATGGTCAGGGTGCGGTCGTACAGGCCCGGCTCCACTTCCAGGATGGTGGTGAACTGGAAGCCGCCATAGACCAGATGCTCGTACATGTCGTCGGTCAGCACCCAGACATGGGTATGCTTCATCAACACATCGGTCAGGCCCTTGAGCTGCTCGCGCGTATAGCAGGCGCCGGTGGGGTTGGAGGGCTGGTTGAAGATCAGCCACTTGGTCTTGGGCGTGATCGCCTTTTCCAGCGCCTCGGGCGTCAGGCGGAAGCCGTCTTCCAGGCTGCACGCGATGATGACAGGCTTGCCGCCGCCCAGCTGCACGATGTCGGGATAGCTGACCCAATAGGGCGCGGGCACGATCACCTCGTCGCCGGGATTGACCGTCGCCATCAGGGCGTTGAACAGGACGGTCTTGCCGCCCGGCGCGACGAAGGTCTGGGACGGCTTGTAGTCCAGATTGTTCTCGCGCTTGAACTTGGCGGCGATGGCGGCGCGCAGTTCGGGAATGCCCTCCACCGCCGTGTATTTGGTCTGGCCATCGTTGATGGCCTTGATGGCAGCGTCCTTGATGTTCTGGGGGGTGTCGAAATCCGGCTCGCCCGCGCCCAGCCCGATCACATCCATGCCTGCCGCCTTCAGTTCGCGCGCCTTGGTGGTCACCGCGATGGTGGGCGACGGCTTGATGCGGCCCAGGGATTCGGCGAGGAAATTCGGCGGCAGCGGCATGTCGGGCGGTCCCTTGAAACGGAGGAAAATGCGGACAGGGGGATAGCGCCCCCGGCGGTCCGGGGCAAGAAGCCGGGGAAGGCAACCCCCGTTTTCCGCCCTCCAGGCGGATTCGGCGCGCAAATGCCCGGTTTGGGCGGGCTGCCGAGGCGGCGGGGATCGGGTGTACCATCCCAGCCGGAAAACGCCTGAGTCGCCGTGGGAGGGGTCATGCGGTTGTTCTTGATGGGCCTGGCGCTGCTGGCGCTGGCGGCCTGCTCCAAGCCCACGCCGCCGGTGGGCAAGTGGGAAGGCGGCTATGAAAAGGACGGCACCCTGGTGGCGGCCCGGGTGGAAATCCTGGCCACCGGCCAGGTGCGGGTCAGCGCCCCCAATTATGTCGGCGCCGCCGGCAGCACCGCCAAGATACTGGAATTGCGCGGGCGGCTGGCCTCCGACCTGGCCAACAATTGGGGCACGGTGAAGCCCCGCGATTTCGATTTCGACGGCGACACCTTCCGCAAGCCCGGCGGCCATGCCCCGCAGATGGTCTGGGACAAGGCGACGAACCAGATGACCCTGCGGCTTTACATCGGCGCCAATCCGGGACTGCCGGTGCCGCTGCGCCCGGTGGACGGCTTTCACGACAATCCCTGGGGTCAGTCGTGACCGGCGAAGCCGGGCAAATTGATCCCGCGGATCAATTTGAACGACTGACGCCGCGAGCCAAAGCGAGCGGCCGGGACAAAGGTGCCACAGGCACCGTCTGTTCCGCGATACACGCATCCAAATGAACCCTGTCCTCACCCGCAATCAGGCCGTGGCGGCGGCCGCGCTGCTGATCGCCGTGCAGATCGCGGCCCTGTATGCGCTGGGTCAGCCCTTCACCGCGCCCGGCGGCGTCGCGCTGTGGGAAGGCGATCTCGCCAGCCCGCGCATGTCGCAGCAGGTCAGCGATTGGTACAGCTTTTCCCATATCATCCACGGCTTCCTGTTCTATTGGCTTCTGCACCTGGCGACGCCGCGCCTGTCTCTTCCGGCGCGGCTGTTGATCGCGATGGGGATCGAGATCGGCTGGGAGATTGTCGAGAACATGCCCATGGTGATCCAGGCTTATCGCCAACAGGCGCTGGCGGCGGGTTATGCGGGCGACAGCATCCTCAACTCGGTGACGGATACGGTGATGATGGTCCTGGGCTTCTGGCTGGCCTTGCGGCTGCCGGTCCGCGCCGTCATCGCGCTGGCGCTGGCGATGGAGCTGTTCGTCTGTGTGATGATCCGCGACAATCTCACGCTGAATGTTCTGAACTTCGTCCTGCCCACCCAGGCGGTGCATGACTGGCAGGCAGAGCGGGCGCGATAATCCCGCCAGGCCACCCCCTTGCGCGCGGACACGAGCGCGTTAGCGTCGGTTCGACAGATGGACCCGGGCCGTGACCGTTATCCGCCATATTTTCCACCGCCGCACCAACCGCGCCACCTTTTGGGCCAGCCTGGCGATCCTGGCCCTGGCGCTGGTGCTGTTCCGATGGCTGCACGCTCCGGCGGGAGTCGCGGCGGCGCTGGGGCTGCTGGTGATCGCCGTGCCGCGCCTGCACGATCTGGGCTATTCCGGCTGGTGGGCGGGCGGGGTGCTGCTGGCGCTGACCGGCGCGCTGCTGGCCGCCGCCTTTCATTCCGAAATGGTGGCGACCCACGCGGCGGGCGGAATCATCCTGCTGCTGATCGCGGCCGCGCTGTGGCTGGGGATCATGCCGGGCGAGAAAAAAGAGAACCGGTGGGGCAACGAGTCCTGACAACACCACCCAACATGCGGACAAGCGCCCGCGATTGACATTTCCCTGCCTCCACCCGACGCTCCGCGCCAATTCGCAGGCCGTGGTCCTGCGCGAGAAACAAAGGGCAATCCCATGAAAATCTCTCATTTTGTCGCCGTCTCGCTGGTGGCGGGGCTGCTGTGCGGCTCGGCGGTTATCGCGCAAACCTCGGGCGGGCCGTGGAATACCGAGACCGCGACCATCGGCGAGATGACCGACAATGCCGCCGCCAAGGCGATATTCCAGAAGCACTTCCCCGAAATCCTGGCCAATCCGCAATCGGCCCAGGCGCGCGATTTCACCCTGCCGGAAATCCGCCAGTTCGTGCCCAGCATCACCCGCGCCAAGCTGACCGCGATGGATGCCGACCTGCGCGCGTTGCCGCCGCGCCCCATTGTCGCCGCGCCGGAGCCGCCGCCGGTCAATGAATGGCTGACCTGGGGTTATGATCCCGAACGCTCCGGCTGGAACCGGGCCGAGAGCACGCTGAATACCCGCAACGCATCGCGGCTGCGCAATGCCTGGAGCATCCAGCTTTCAACGCCCACCGAGCTGAACACCCTGTCCACCGTCACCGCGCCGGTGATCGTGGCGGGCGTGGATGTCGGCGGCGTCAAGCGCGACCTGCTGTTCATTCATGGCCGCGACGACACCCTGTTCGCGCTGGACGCCAATGACGGCAAGATCGTCTGGCAGAAGACCTACAAGAACGACGTGCCGGCGACCAAGCCGCCGGACTGGCAGTGCTCCAACACGCCGCAAGCCACCCCGACCATCGACAAGGCGCGCGGGCTGGTGTTCTTCATCTCGGGCGACGGCAAGCTGCGCGCCGCCAACCTGGCGGACGGCGCCGAGCGCATGACGCCGACCGAGTTCACCTCGCCCTTCGCCCGGTCCTGGAGCCTGAATCTGATCGACAATGTGGTCTATGCCACCAGCGGGCGGGCCTGCGCCGAGGTGGTGAACAAGGACTCGCCTATGTATGCCGCCGCCGTATCCGGTTTGCGCCGGCTGGGCCGGGGGCCCTTGCGCGACGCCTCCGCCGTCAACGCGATGGACGTGAAGGATCTGCAAAACCCCAAGGCGACCTATTTCTTCACCAGCGGCGCGCGTCCCGCCGCGCCCTGGGGCCGTGGCGGCCTGGCGCGCGGTCCGGGCAACAGCGTGATCCTGGAAACCAGCAACGGCCGCTGGGATCCGATGCGCGGCGATTTCAGCGAAAGCATCCTGCGGCTGGCGCCCAAGGCGGTGCGGCTGATGGACAGCTTCGTGCCCAACAATTACGCGCACAATCTGCAAAAGGACCTGTCGGGCAGCGCCTCGCCCGTGGTGTTCGACTTTAATGGCCGCACCCTGGTGGCGGCGACCCAGAAGGAAGGCGTGCTGCGCATCCTGGACGCCAACAATCTGGGCGGCGACGACCATCACACCCCGCTCTGGGCCTCGCCGCGGCTGGGCAATGACGAGGAAACCGGCACCGATCCGGGCCGCGGCGTGTGGGGCGCGGTGACGACGTACAAGACGCCCGACGGACGCCGCTTCCTCTATCTGCCCATGCATGGCGGCAACGGCAAGGCGGCCCCGCCCTTCGCGGTGAATCAGGGCGCCACGCCCAACGGCTCCATCATGGCCTTCGAGGTGGTGGAGAAGGACGGCAAGATCAGCGCCGAGCCGCGCTGGCAGTCGGGCGACATGATCATGCCCGATCCGCCGGTGGTGGCGAATGGCGTGCTCTATGCCACCCAGCCCGGCGGCCAGCCGATGCAGAACTTCCTCAAGCCGGGCGACAAGCGGATGCAGATCAGCGAAAGCAACGTCATGCGCGCCACGCCCACCGGAAACCTGCGGCTGTTCGCCTTCGACGCGGTCACCGGCAAACAGCTTTATGACAGCAGGAACACGCTGACCAACTGGGTGCATTTCAGCGAGCCGGTGGTGGCGCTGGGCAAGGTGTATCTGGTCACCCATGACGCCAAGGTTCATGCCTTCGGTCTCAAGAAGTGATGCCGACATAACAGCGGCGTAATTGTGCGATTGCGAAAGGGCGCGGCATGATCCCCGCGCCCTTTTTTCTGCGGCGTTGACATTTTATCGCCCGGCCCCGAGGTTGCGGCTCTCTTTTCGGGGCGCTGGCTCCATTCATCAGGGCAGGATCGGGCAATGTCGAAGAAAGCACTCTTTTCGTTCGCGATGGTTTCGCTGCTGGGCGTCGGCGCCGGGCTGGCGCAGACCGGCGCCGCACCGGCCAATGACTGGCCCACCTGGGGCTATGACCAGGAGCGCAGCGGCTGGAATCGCGGCGAGACCACCCTCAGCCCCCGGAATGTCGGCCGCCTGAAGATGCAGTGGACCGCCGAACTGGGCGTGCCCACCGACAACAATGTGCTGTCCACCATGACCGCGCCGGTGATCGCGGGCGGTGTGCAGACCGCGTCTGGCGTCAAGGACATCCTGTATGTCCTGGGCGCGAACGACGTGCTCTATGCCGTGGATGCCGCCAACGGCCAGAAGCTGTGGGAAAAGAGCTATCCCAACCCGATCAAGCCGACCAAGGCTGCCGACTGGCTGTGCCCCAACACCACCAACGCTACCCCCACCGTGGACAAGGCGCGCGGGCTGGTCTTCTTCCTGCCCAGCGACGGCAAGCTGCGGGCGGTGAGCCTGGCGGACGGCGCCGAAAAGATGACGCCGGTGGAATTCGTGACGCCCTTCGCCCGCGCCTGGAGCCTGAATCTGGTGGACGAGATCGTCTACACCACCGGCGGCGGCGCCGGCGGGGAGGTGCAGGATCGGCGCTCGCCCAGGGGCGCCGCCGCGCGCAGGGGCCGGGTCCGCAGGGGCGCCGGGCCGCTGCTGGACGCCTCGGCGGTGCGGGCCGCCGCCCCCCGCGACCTCAGCAAGCCCAGCGTGACGCGTTTCTATCCCAGCGGCGCGCGCCCCGCCGCGCCCTGGGGCCGTGGCAGCACCGCCAAGGGCCCTGACGGCAGCATCTATCTGGAAACCTCCGACGGCCTCTATGATCCGGCGGCGGGCAATTTCAGCACCAGCATCCTGCGTCTGTCGCCCCATGCGGCGCGGCTGGTGGATAGCTTCACGCCCAGGGTCTACAAGCACAACAACCAGAAGGATCTGTCGGGCAGCGCCAGCCCCGTGGTGTTCAACTTCAAGGGCCGTACCCTGGTCGCGGTCAGCCAGAAGGAAGCCGTGCTGCGTATCCTGGACGCCGCCAAGATGGGCGGCGACGATCACATGACGCCGCTGTTCGAATCCTCCAAGCTGGGCAACGACCAGGAAACCGGCACCGATCCGGGCCGCGGCGTGTGGGGCGCGATCACCACCTATGAGACGCCCGACGGCCGCCGCTTCCTCTATCTGCCCATGCTGGGCAATCCGTCCAAGGATGCGCCGGTCTTTCCGGTGACCAACGGCCCGATCCCCAACGGCAGCGTCATGGCCTTCGAAGTGCTGGAGAAGGACGGCAAGATCGTCGCCGAGGCGCGCTGGACCTCGACCGACATGGTGATGCCCGACCCGCCGGTGGTGGCGAACGGCGTGCTCTATGCGCTGCAAAGCGCGGGCCAGGCGATGCAGAACTATGTCAAGCCGGGCGACAAGCGCCTGCCCCGTGATGTCAGCGCGGTGCTGCGGTCCACGCCCGTCACCAATCTGCGCCTGTTCGCCTATGACGCGGTGACCGGCAAGCCGCTCTATGACAGCAAGCAGATCATGAAGGGCTGGGTGCATTTCAGCGAGCCGGTGGTGGCGCTGGGCAAGGTCTTTGTCGTCACCCATGACGCCAAGGTTCATGCCTTCGGCCTGGGCCGCTGAGGCTCCGGCGCAGTAGCCGATCCCGACGATGCAAGACCCCGCGGTTCATATCGCGGGGTCTTGGCCGCGGGGTTTTTGCTAGGCGAATTTGTGAAACGAAAAGAAGGCCGCGCCGCAGAGGAACAAAAACGCGACGGCGTGATTCCATTTCAGCGCCTCGCCCAGATAGCCCACCGAGAACACCGCGAAGACCACCAGGGTGATGATCTCCTGCATCGTCTTGAGCTGGGCGGCGGAATAGACCTGATGGCCGATGCGGTTGGCGGGCACCGCCAGGCAATATTCGAAAAAGGCGATGCCCCAGGCGATGGGAATCACCAGCCAGAGCGAGGCGGCGGGAAATTTCAGTTGCCCATACCAGGCAAAGGTCATGAACACATTGGAAACGGCCAACAGCAGGATGGGCGCAAGGAAGGGCCAGGTCATGGGGATATCCGGTTGGTATCTTTTGTGACGATCACAGGGGGCGGGGATGTTCCCATACTTGCCCCAGGGCGGGACAGAGCGGGCCAGGGCCCGGCATCCCGGGCCGCATCCAGATTCTTTTCGCCACTGCCCGCCGCGCGGTGCGGGGACGACAGATGGTTACAATTTCGCGGCTGGACCCGCTTTGCACCCGGGCCGCATGGGAGGAAGCTGACCGGGGCCAGTATCCCGCGGCGCTCCACCGCAAGGATGTCGGCCCACCACGGACGGCCGGGACGGGGTCTGGTGCCCCCCACATGGGCCATGCCCCGGCCGTCCATTTTTCCCCGATATTCATGTCCCGTTCAAATTCCCGTCACCAGAATGTGAAATGCGGGCTTTTTCCGCCCGCAGGACGGGACCGGACAGCAACAGGGCTTGCGGACAGGCCCCCTGTCCCCATATTTGCGGGATTGGTTTGGGGGGCTTCCTCCCGGCATGGACAGAGCGAGCGGATTGACGCGGCGCGGCCCCCGATCGGACGGGCGGCGCCTCATTGGTAAAGAGAGTTTGATGACATCTTCCTTCCGGGGTACCCCCCTTCGCGGCATCACCGCCAGTGTGCTTGTGTTGTCGCTGGCCGCCTGTACCGCCAACCCCACCCCGCTCAACCGCCCCGGCGACGTGCCCGAAGGCTTCACCGCCCAGGTGGCCAAGGATGCCCCGGTCTGGCCCCAGGCCGACTGGTGGGCCAGCTTCACCGCCGAGGAACTGGTGCCGCTGCAGGAAACCGCGGCCAAGGAAAATCTCGACATCGAGATGGCCGCCGCCCGCGTGCTGCAGGCCGAGGCGAACAACGGCGTGGCCCTGTCCAGCCTGTTCCCCACTTTGGGCGCCTCGTTCGGCGCCGACCGCAACGGCGGCAATTCGGCCGTGCCGCGCGCCTCCAACCGCTTCACCGCCGGCCTGTCGGCCAGCTATCAGCAGAACTTCTTCGGCCTGGAATATCACAACCTGCGCGCCGCCCGCGAAAACCTGCGCTCGGCCCGCTATGCCCAGTCGGTGGTGTCGATCTCCATCGCCGCCCAGGTCGCCGACCAGTATTTCACCATCCTGTCCCTGCGCGAGCGCATCGCCATCGGCAGGTCCAACATCGAAGCGGCCCAGCGCATCCTGACCGTGACCCAGGCCAAGGTCGCCAGCGGCGTGTCGTCCAACCTGGACCTGGCCGAACAGCAGGCCCTGGTGGCGCAGCAGCAGTCGCGCCTGCCCGGCCTGATTCAGGCCGAGCGTCAGGCCCGTTACGGCCTGGCCATCCTGCTGGGCCGCGCCCCGGAACGCTATGACGTCAAGGGCCAGAACCTGGACAACATCACCCCGCCCAAGGTCCAGCCTGGCCTGCCCAGCGAACTGCTGCGCCGCCGCCCCGACATCGCCCAGGCGGAAGCCGGCCTTTATGCCGCCCATGCCAATGTGGACGCGGCCCGCGCCGCCTTCTTCCCCTCGCTGGGCCTGACCGGCGACGCCGGCTATGGGCCGGTGGCGGCGATCGGCAACCTGTTCAACCCGGCAGGCTTTGCCTGGAGCATCGGCGCCAGTGTGCTGCAGACCATCTTTGACGGCGGCCGCATCGGCGCGCAGAAGGATTACGCCAACGCGGTGGAACGCGAACTGGTCGCCAACTACCGCAAGACGGTGTTCACCGCCTTCAGCGATGTGGAAACCTCGCTGGACACGGTGCAGTCCACCGCCGAGCAGCTCGCCCTGATCGAGACCCAGGCCCGCGCCTCGCGCGAAGCCTTCCGCATCTCCGAACTGCAATACCGCGAAGGCACCATCGACATCCTGTCGCTGCTGAACTCGCAGCAGAATCTGTTCAACGCCCAGGACGCGCTGGCCCAGACCAAGCTGGCCCGTCTCCAGGCCCATCTGGCTCTGTACAACGCGCTGGGCGGCGGCTGGGAACAGACCGCCTCGGACAAGGACTACAAGAACCAGCTCGACTGGTGGCCGCTTTAAGCCCCCCTCCGGTTTCAGCTTTCCGCTCGGCTGCTCGGGCCCTCCGGCCCTCGCACATGCCTCGCTCGCTGAAACCACCTCCCCCTTAGGCGTGCTTCGCACGCGAAGGGGGAGGATGACCTGCGCTGACTGCCCCCAATTGTCATTCCCGCGAAAGCGGGAATCCAACTTTCTTTCTCTAATACTCCCGCCGGGTTCAGATTCCGCTCGTTTGCTGAAATCATCTCTCCCTTGAATGCGCTACGCGCCAAAAGGGGGAGGCAGACCTGAGGAACGGAAACAGAAAAGGGCGCTGCCGGATAAAGGCAGCGCCCTTTTTCTGTTGCTGTTCAGCGCAGATTTCCCGCCACCGCCTTCGGCTGGTAGGGCGCTTCCAGATAGGCGATCTCCGTCTCGGTGAGCGCGATTTCCGTGGCGGCGATGGCGTCTTCCAGATGCTGCATCTTCGACGCCCCGATGATCGGCGCGGTGACGCCCTTGTGCAGCATCCAGGCGGTGGCGATCTGGGCGTTGCTGCGGCCATGCTTCCGCGCCGTCTCCTCCACCCGGCGCAGGATTTCCACATCGGCGTCGGAGAATTCCATGTCCAGCACCTTGTCGGATTTGGCGCGGGTGGATTGCAGGTCGCGCGCATGGGCATGGCTGCGCCCCAAAAAGCCGCGCGCCAACGGCGACCAGGGAATCACGCCGATGCCGGCATCGCGGCACAGCGGCAGCATCTCGCGTTCCTCCTCCCGATAGACCAGATTGTAGAAATTCTGCATCGAGACGAATTTGGTCATCCCCATCCGGTCCGCCGCGGCCAGGAATTTGGCGAACTGCCAGACATGCATGGAGGAGGCGCCGATATAGCGGGCCTTGCCGCTTTGCACGACCTCATGCAGGGCGGCGACGGTTTCCTCGATCGGGGTATCATTGTCGAAACGGTGGATCTGGTAGAGATCGACATAATCGGTGCCCAGCCGCCGCAGCGAGTCGTCGATGGCGTGCAGGATATGCTTGCGCGACAGCCCGCCATTATGGCCGTCGACCGGAAAGAACACCTTGGTCGCCAGCACATAGGATTCGCGCTTGCCGGCGAAGTCGCGCAAGGCCCGGCCCACCACTTCCTCGGACGCGCCCTGCGAATAGATATCGGCGGTGTCGAAAAAGGTGATGCCCGCTTCCACCGCCCGTTTGAGGAAGGGACGGCTGGCGGCCTCGTCCAGCACCCAGTCGCGCCAGGCCGGGCTGCCATAGGTCATGGTGCCCAGGCAGATGCGCGAGACCTTCAGGCCGGTCCGGCCCAGATGGGTGGTTTGCATGGCGATGCCTTTTGAAAGCGACCCGTTTTCTTAAAACGCCGGGCCGGAGTCGGAAAGGGAACTCATGGAACTTTCCTCTTATCTGGCGCATTGTTGACGGGAAATGCGCCAATAGCGGCGCTTGGGCAGGTTCATGACGTCGATCGAAGCCGCCGCGGATGGCGCCGAGGCCTGGTTCACGCTGGACCGGGATGATGGCCGTCTGGCCGTGGGCGGGGACTGGACCATCGGGGAAAGCGCGCGGCTGGACCGCGAGTTGAACGCGCTGGAGTTGAAAGGCCAAGGCCCCGTCACCATCGACGCCAGCAAGCTGTCGCGGCTGGACAGCGCCGGGGCCTGGCTGCTGCTGCGCACCCGCCGGGCGCTGGAGGCGGCGGGCAACACGGTATCGGGACCGGAGGTGCCCGAACGTTATCAGCCCCTGCTGGAAAATCTGGACCAGGAACAGCCGGAAAACCGCAAATCCGGCCCGCGTATCCCCAAGGGTTTCCGGGGCCGTCTCTACCGCATCGGGCGCACCACGGTGCAGAACCTGAAGCAGGCAGTGTCCATCCTGGGCTATCTGGGCCGGGTGACGGTGGAAACCGGCGAGGCCATCGTCAAGCCCCGGCACAATCTGCGCGTCACCGCCATCGTCCACCAGGTCGAGGAGACCGGCATCAATGCCTTGCCCATCGTGGGGCTGCTGGCCTTCCTGATCGGAGTCGTGCTGGCCTATCAGGGGGCCGACCAGCTCAAGCGGTTCGGCGCGGAAATCTTCACCATCAACCTGCTGGGCGTGGGCCTGCTGCGCGAGATCGGCGGCCTGATCACCGCCATCATCGTGGCGGGCCGTTCGGGCAGCGCCTTCACCGCCCAGATCGGCACCATGCGCGTCAACGAGGAAATCGACGCCATGCAGACCATGGGGCTGAACACGGTGGACACGCTGGTGCTGCCGCGCGTCATCGGCCTGGTGATCGCCCTGCCGCTGCTGACCTTTTATGCCATGGTGATGGGCCTGATCGGCGGCGCCATGATGTGCTATTTCGCGCTGGACATCACCATTCCGATATTCCTGCGCCAGCTCAACGACGCGGTGAGCGTCAACACCATGATGGTGGGCCTGATCAAGGCGCCGGTCTTCGCCTTTGTGATCGCGCTGGTGGGCTGTTACGAGGGCTTTCAGGTTCAGCGCAACGCCGCCAGCGTGGGCCAGCTCACCACCCGGTCGGTGGTGGAATCCATCTTCCTGGTGATCGTGCTGGACGCGGCCTTTTCCGTCATGTTCTCGATTCTGGATATCTGATGGCCGAGGCGCGGGAAAAGGAAGCGGTCATCAAGCTGCGGGGACTGGTCACCGGCTTCGGCAGCAAGATCCTGCACGACCATATCGACCTGGATGTCTATCGCGGCGAGGTGCTGGGGGTGGTGGGCGGTTCCGGCTCGGGCAAGTCGGTGCTGATGCGCGCCATCATCTCGCTGATCCAGCCCAAGGAAGGCACCATCGAGGTGTTGGGACAGGCGGTGAGCGAGGCCGAAGCCCCCAGGATGCGGGCGCTGGAGATGCGCTGGGGGGTGCTGTTCCAGGAAGGGGCGCTGTTTTCCTCCCAGACCGTGGCGGAAAACATCCAGGTGCCCTTGCGCGAATATACCGGCATGTCCCAACAATTGATGGACGAGATCGCCGCCATGAAACTGACGATGGTGGGCCTGCCGCCGGACACGGCGGAAAAATATCCCTCCGAACTGTCGGGCGGCATGAAGAAACGCGCCGGCCTGGCGCGGGCGCTGGCCCTGGACCCCGAACTGCTGTTCCTGGACGAGCCCACCGCCGGGCTGGACCCGATCAGCGCCAACCAGTTCGACGAACTGATCAGGCGCCTGCAAAAGGCGCTGGGCCTGACCGTCTTTCTGGTCACCCACGACCTGGACACGCTGCGCGCCGTCACCGACCGCATCGCCGTCCTGGTGAACAAGAAACTGGTGGTGGGCACCATCGCGGAACTGCGCAAAAATCCGGATCCCTGGATCCAGGACTACTTCTCGGGCGTTCGCGGCAGGGCCGCCCTGGCCGGCATGGAGACGGACTGATGGAGACAAAAGCCAATTACGTCGCGGTGGGCGCTTTCGTGCTGGCCTGCGTCATCGGCCTGGTGGTCACCATCATGTGGCTGGCGGGCGCGCAGTACAGCCAGGAATACGCCTATTACCAGGCCTATTTCAAAGGCCCGGTGACCGGGCTGGGGAAAGGCACGGTCACGCGCTACAACGGCATCGAGGTGGGCCGCATCACCAAACTGGAGTTCGATCCGCACGACCCCCAGCGCGTCATCGTCACCATGCAGGTCCAGCCCAACCTGAATATCCGCGAGGACAGCGTCGCCTCGATCGACAGCCAGGGCATTACCGGCTCGCCCTCCGTCGAGACCAGCCGCGGCACCGCCAAAGCCCCCCCGCTCGGGGCACGCGGGGCCCGCCGTTACCGGGGGCCCCGCCCCGGGCGGCCCACCTCCGCCACCCCCGCCCACCCCGCGCGGGGGGGGGGGGCCAACCTGACCGTGGCGGCGGCCGGGACCAACGCCCTGCCCACCGACAACACCCGCCGCGCCGTCGCCAATGTGCTGGCCACCCTGGACGAGACCACCGCCGCGATCGCCCGGCGCAGCGCCGACATCGACGCCACCATCGCCAACGCCAACAAGGCGATGGAAAATCTCAGCCAGGCCTCGAACGACCTCAAGCCCGCCATGCAGCAGGTGGACCTGACCATCCGCAAATACGGCAAGCTGGCCGACGATGCCGACGCCTTCGTCACCGGCGACGGGCTGGCGCAGCTTTCCAACCTGATCGGCGAGATGCGCCGCCTGGTGGGCAATCTCGACCAGTTCTCCAGCCAGCTCAACCGCCAGCCGACCAAGCTGCTGTTCGGCGACCGGCGCAAGGGATACGAACCCAAATGAGGCGACAGATGATCCGGCGAAGCTTTGTGATCGGCGCGGCGTCCCTGATGCTGGCGGGCTGCGGCAAGGATCTTCTGGGGCCGCCCGAAGCCGGTCCCATCTATGCGGTGCGGCCGGTCTTTCCGCCCACCGCCCCCGTGCCTGACAGCGCCCCCAACAGCGCCAAGGTATCCTGGTCGCTGTCGCTGATGCGGCCCAACGTGCCCGGCGGCCTGGCCAGCGACCGCATCGCGCTGGTGCAGCCCGGCGGCGTGCTGGATTTCTACGCCAAGGCCACCTATCCCGACACCACCTCCACCATGATCCAGCAGGCGCTGCTGGACGGCTTCGAGGCGTCGGGCCGCATCGGCGCGGTGTCGCGCGAGCAGGACGCGCTGCAATCCGATTACCTGCTGGTGGTCGAGGTCAAGAATTTCGAGGCCCAGTACGCCGTTGCCGACGGCATTCCGCAGGTGGTGGTGGCGATGACCGCCAAGCTGACCACCGCGCGCGGGCGCAAGATCGTGGGCAGCTTTACCACCCCCCAGACCGGCACGGCGGCGGTGAACAGCACCCCCGCCGTGGTCCAGGCGCTGACCGCGGCGCTGGGCGCGGCGGTCAAGCAGGTGGTGGACTGGACGCTGACGGCCCCGCCGCCCGCCTCCCAGATCGCCCCGTCCGCGCAACAGCAGGGCTGGCCGCAGGGCTCGCCCGCCAAACCGGCGGAGCAGGTGCTGAAGGACATCCGGCGCGGCAGCGATTCCTTGCGTTAACCACGGCCGGGGCCGCGGCGCGCAATCGTTCCATCGCGGGCGCACAAATAGTTACGGGAACTTTCCGAACCGGCTTCGTGTTTCCTGAGGGATTTCAAACCACGGAGCATCGCCATGCTGAAATGGGCCCTCATATTCCTGGTCATCGGCCTGATCGCCGGCCTTTTGGGCTTTACCGGCATCGCCGGCACGTCCATCGCCATCGCCAAAGTCCTGTTCTTCGTCTTCCTGGTCATCTTCCTGGTGCTGCTGGTGCTGGGCCTGACCGCCGCGCGGCGGGTGGGTTAGCGACCGGCCGCGACAAGGCCAAAGGGACCGGGCCTGGGCCCGCCTTGTCCGCGCCGCCTGTCTCCTGCTCCCCGCCGCCGCCCGGCTGGCGTTCCACCCCGGCCGTTTTTCCTCCACCACGCCGGCGGCGGCGGCATCGGCCCTGCCGGCCGCCCGCGCCTGCGACCGCCATTGCGACCCGGCCTGGATGGACGCCAACCTGCGGCTCAACGATCTGCAGAGCGTCGGCACCGGCCGCAGAGCGTCGGCACCGGCCAGAGCTATAAGCAGCGGCCCAGCCCATCGGTCATGACCCTGATCCGCATGGGCGGCCGCGAAGGCGCCGAAGCGCTGGATTTCGCCATGCCGTCCTTGTCCGCCCAGCTCGATCAGGATGTGCGGGCGCTGTCCTTTGACATCGCCTTCGATCCCCAGGGCGGCCATCTGCGCAATCCCGCCGCCGCCAGCATGGCGATGGAATTGCTGGACGAGGATTATGTCGCCGCCATGGACCGGCCCGGCTTCAAGGTGCTGCATGTGCTGGATGTGGACTACCGGTCCTCCTGCCTGCTGCTGGCCGATTGCCTGAAACAGGTGGCCGACTGGTCCCGCGCCCATCCCCGTCACCTGCCGATCGTGATCACCCTGCGCCCCAACGATGCCAAGACTCCCATGCCGGGCGCGACCGCCCCGCAGAACTTCACCGCCGCCGCCCTGGACGCGCTGGACGCCGAAATCCGCGCCGCCTTCACCCTGGACCGGATCATTACGCCCCAGCAGATGCAGGGCGGCCATGCCAGCCTGCGAGACGCGGCGCTGGCCCATGCCTGGCCGCGGCTGGGCGCGGCGCGCGGCAAGGTGATTGTCGTGCTGCGGGCCGACGCCCCGACCGTCAAGCTCTATCGGGGCGCCCGCAAGGGGCTGGAGGGCCGGGCCATGTTCGTGGCCATGACCGATCGAACCTCGCCCCTGGCGGCCTTCCTGGTCATTCCCGATCCGGTGAAGGACCG
>Ga0066256_1001532_pt2 | contig 18931 bp, 16 predicted proteins | sample ThiBio_1000_biof_FD_87107 | JGI IMG/M metagenome (GOLD analysis project Ga0066256, IMG submission 87107) | Wastewater bioreactor microbial communities from Cape Town, South Africa - Thiocy_expt_1000_biof (version 2) | ecosystem: Engineered > Bioreactor > Thiocyanate-remediating >... | reverse complement strand
GAGGGATTGTTCGGCGGCTTCTGCGGCGGGAAGAAGTAGCCCAGGGAAGGGAAGCACGCCGAGGCGACCCCCTTCAGGAAGGGCGTTTTCCCCCCCTGGGCGACGCCCCGGGGCGGCCTCGTGCGGTTGTGCGGGCGATCGAGGGGATCCCGGCGCGAGCCCCCCGAAGGGGGGGATGGCAGCCCCCGCCACGACCATGGCGAGCGAGAGCGGCAGGAACACCTTCCAGCCGAGCCGCATGAGCTGATCGTAGCGATAGCGCGGCACCATGGCCTTCACCATCGCGAACATGAAGAAGACGAACGTGACCTTGAGCAGGAACCAGATCGGTCCCGGAATCCAGTTCAGCAACCAGATGTCGACCGGCGGCAGCCAACCACCGAGGAACATGATGGTCGTCAGTGCACACATGGTCACGATCGCCACGTACTCGCCGAGCATGAACAGCAAGTACGGCGTCGATGAATACTCAACCATGAACCCCGCGACGAGTTCCGATTCCGCCTCGGGGAGGTCGAAGGGCGGGCGGTTGGTTTCCGCGAGCGCCGAGATGAAGAACACGACGAACATCGGGAAAAGCACCAGCCAGTTCCAGTCGAGGAACGAGTTGGGCAAGCCGATTGCCGTGCCAATGCCGGTCTTCTGCGACATCACGATCGCGCTCATGTTGAGCGAGCCGACCAGCAGCAGGACCGTGATGATCACGAAGCCGATCGAGACCTCGTAGGACACCATCTGCGCCGCCGAGCGCAGCGATCCGAGGAAGGGATACTTCGAGTTCGACGCCCAGCCGCCCATGATGATGCCGTAAACGCCGAGCGAGGAGATCGCGAACAGGTACAGAATGCCGACATTCAGGTCCGAGATCACGATGCCGCTGCCGACCGGGATCACGGCCCAGGCGGCGAGTGCGAGCACCGATGTCACGAGCGGCGCGAGCAGGAACACGCCCTTGTCGGCGCCGGCCGGAATGACCGGCTCCTTGAGCACGAATTTCAGGAGGTCTGCGAAGGACTGCAGGAGGCCGAACGGGCCGACCACATTGGGGCCGCGACGCATCTGCACCGCCGCCCAGACCTTGCGGTCCATGAGCAGCAGGAAGGCGATGATGACCAGCAGCGAGACGAGCAGCAGCAGGCTTGCGCCTACTGTCAGCGCGAGCCAGAGCGCGTAATCCCACCAGGTTTCAAAGGTTGGTGGATATATGCGATCTGGCCTGCCTCTATCCGTTGCCGAGCGTATGCGTCCACAGCCCTCCTTGATGATCTACAGCTCCGCCATCACTGCGGAGTCGCGGGCAATCGGATTGGTCATGTAGAAGTCGCGGATCGGCGACGTGAACGGCGTGTCTTCGATCTTGCCGGTGCGCTCGGCAAGGCGCTCGACGCCACTGGCTGCCGCCGGCGAGACTGAATCGAGTGCTGCGAGCGTCGGCGCCGCCTTGAACATCTGCGCGCGGAGCTGGCGCATGTCGTCGAAGGGCAGCGTCGCCCCCATGACGGCCGAGAGCTGGCGCAGGATCGTCCAGTCCTCGCGCGCCTCGCCCGGCGCGAAGGCGGCCTTCGCCGTCATCTGCGCTCGGCCCTCGAGATTGGCGTAGGTGGCATCCTTCTCGGTGTAGGTCGCGCCCGGCAGGATCACATCCGCGCGGTGCGCGCCGGCATCGCCATGGCTGCCCTGGTAGATCACGAACGCCTTGCCCAGGCGGTTCATGTCGATCTCGTCGGCGCCGAGCAGATAGAGCACGTCGAGGCGGCCCTCGTTGGCCGCGGCCATCATGCCGGGCACATCGAGCCCGCCCTTGCCCGGCACAAAGCCGAGATCGAGCCCGCCGACGCGCGACGCGGCCGTGTGCAGCACGTTGAAGGCATTCCAGCCCGCATCCTTGCCCGCCATGGCATCGCGCGCGATCCTGGCGGCAAGCGCGAGGACGGCGGCGCCATCGGGACGCGCCACAGCGCCCATGCCAACGATCACCATGGGATGTTGGGCTTGGCGGAGAATTCCCGAGAAGGCGCTCTTGCCTTCCGCGATCTCGATAAGCGTGTCCGGGCTCGTGCCGAGATGGTCGGCACCGTAGGTCAGGTCGGCGGGCGCGCCGACGAGGCCGATGCTGACGCCGCCGTGGCGCCAGCGCTTGCGAATGCGCCCGTTGAGCACGGCCGATTCGAGGCGCGGGTTCGTCCCGACGAGCAGGATCGCATCCGCCTTCTCGATACCCTCGATCGTGGAATTGAAGAGGTAGCTCGCGCGGCCGAGCGCCGGATCGAGCTTGGCGCCGTCCTGGCGGCAGTCGAGATTGGTGACACCGCGCGCTGCGAGCAGCGACTTGAGCGCGAACATCTCCTCCGCGCCACAGAGATCACCGGCAATGGCGCCGATCCGCTCGGGCGCCGTCCCGGTGAGCTTCTTCGCGACGAGATCGAGCGCCTCGGTCCAGGTTGCGGGCTCGAGGCGGCCATTGCGGCGCACGTAGGCGTGATCGAGTCGCTGCGTCCTGAGGCCATCAGCGACGTGGCGCGTCTTGTCGGTGATCCACTCCTCGTTCACCGCGTCGTTGTTGCGCGGCAGGATGCGCATGACCTCGCGGCCGCGCGTGTCGACGCGGATGGCGGCGCCGAGCGCATCCATGACGTCGATCGATTCGGTCTTGCGCATCTCCCAGGGGCGCGCGTTGAAGGCCCAGGGCCGATGCGTCAGCGCGCCAACCGGACAGAGGTCGACGACGTTTGCGGAGAGTTCCGACATCATCCCCTGCTCGAGGTACGTCGTGATCTCCATATCCTCGCCGCGGCCGATGGCGCCGAGTTCCTCGACGCCCGCGACCTCGGTCATGAAGCGGACGCAGCGCGTACACTGGATACATCGCGTCATCATCGTTTTGATGAGCGGGCCCAGGTACTTCTCGTCGACGGCGCGCTTGTTCTCGACATAGCGCGTGCCGCCCTTGCCGAAGGCCATGGCCTGATCCTGGAGATCGCACTCGCCGCCCTGATCGCAGATCGGGCAATCCAGCGGGTGGTTGATCAGCAGGAATTCCATCACCCCTTCGCGCGCCTTCTTCACCATGGGCGAGCGGGTATTGATGACCTTGGGCGTGCCATCGCGGTTAGGCGGCAGGTCGTTCACGCCGAGGGCGCAGGAGGCCTGCGGCTTCGGCATCCCCACGACCTCGACAAGGCACATGCGGCAGTTGCCGGCAATGGACAGGCGCTCGTGGTAGCAGAAACGAGGAACTTCGATCCCTGCCTGCTCACATGCCTGGAGAAGCGTAATCCCGTCCTCGACCTCGATCTCGGTGCCGTCGATGATCAGCTTCTTGGCCATTCGCGTCCCGTTTCTGCGCGAGGAATCAGGCGGGGGCCGTGCGGCGCGCCACACGGTCGCCGCACTCTTTAGCGTGGTGCGCCGCGGTATGCTAGTGCGATGATCGTGAAATTCGCCGACAGTGGCGACATGTCTCCCTAGCGAATTTCACGATCTGAATCGCACTAGTAAGCCCATGAATCTAGTGCCCCTTCGCATTCCGAAGTTCGCTCCTCCCCCCGGGCTGGACACTGGCGAACTTCGGAATGGGGACACTAGGCCCGATCTGCCGCAGCCCGCATGTTCTCGGCGAATAGCCTGATATGTTGACAGGGCCCGCCGAAATGCGGCCTACGCCGCGTCGACGATCGGGTTCGCCAGGATGCCGATCTTCTCGACCTCCACCTCGACCTTGTCGCCCGCCTTCATCCAGGCCGGCGGCTTCCTCGCATGGGCGACGCCCGAGGGCGTGCCGGTGGCAATGAGGTCGCCCGGCTCGAGGGTCATGAACTCGGAGATGATCGCGACGATCTTCGCCGTCGAGAAGATCATGTCGGACGTATTGCTGTCCTGCATGGTCTCGCCGTTCACCCGGGTGCAGATGCGCAGGCCTGAGGCGCCGGGCGGCAGCTCGTCGGCCGTGACCACCACCGGACCGAGCGGGCCCGTGCCGTCGAAGTTCTTGCCCGGCGTCCATTGCGCGCCTTTGCGCTGGAAGTCGCGCACCGAGACGTCATTGAACAGCGTATAGCCGAAGACGTGATCGAGCGCCTTGCTCTCCGGGATATGGCGACCACCCTTGCCGATCACGATCGTCAGCTCGCACTCATAATCGAGCTGGATGGACTCTTTCGGCCGGATGACCGGCTCGCCGGCGGCGACGAGCGAGGAGTGGAAGCGCGGGAACAGTGCCGGGTACGTCGGCGTTGCGTGGCCACCTTCAGCAGCGTGGGCTGCGTAATTCAGACCGATGCAGAGGAACTTGCCCGGCCGTGCGATCGGCAGCGCCGGCTTCACGGAGGCGAGCGGCTGCTTCGTCCCCTTGGCTGCGGCAGCCTTCACCGCCGCGAGGGCTGACGCCCCCCCCACAATCACGTCGTAGAGGTTCGCTCCTGCCGAGCCGACCTCGATGACGCTATCACCCTCGACGACGCCGAGAGCTTCTCCGGCACCCTTCTTGAACATCATCAGCTTCATGGCTTCGCGCCTCCCTAGCGTGTCCTGCCCATCATTCTTCTAATCCTACCGCACCTCGTCGGCACGGATGTCGGCGATCGTGCGCTCGCGCAACTTGAGCCACCAGCCATACTGCACCGTCGAGCCGTCGAGCGCGTCCTTCATCGGCCGCCCGAGCGCCACCTCGGCCATCTGCGGCCAGCAGGGATTGACGAGCGCCTCCCGCCCGACCGCAATGAGATCAGCTTGCTCCTTCTGCAGGATGTCCGCGGCGAGCGCCGGCTCGACGATCAGGCCGACCGCCATGGACATGATCCCAGCTTCGCGGCGCACGCGCTCGGCATAGGGCACCTGGAAGCCCCACGAGCGCTTGACGCGTGCCGCCGTCGCCGAGCCGACGAGACCGCCGGACGAACAATCGATCACGTCCACGCCGCGCGCCTTGAGCGCCTTCGCGTAGGCAACCGTGTCGTCCATGGTCCAGCCGCCATCGATGCCATCGACGGCAGAGACGCGCAGGAAGAGCGGCATCCCCTTCGGAATGGCCTTGCGGACGGCGTCCGCGATCTAAAGCGAAAAGCGCGTGCGGCCGGGGAAGTCGCCGCCGTAGGCGTCATTGCGCTTGTTCGAGAGCGGGGAGAGGAACTGATGCGCGAGATAGCCGTGAGCATTGTGGATCTCGATCATCTCGAAGCCGGCTTCGACGGCCCGCCCGGCCGCAGCCGCCCAGTCCTGCACGAGCTGGCCGATATCGGCGACGCTCAATGCCTGCGGGACGATATAGCCGGGCGCCATCGGCTCGGCGACGGCCGACACGATCGGCCAGGTCTTGTCGCCGCGCGCGAGATCCTCCGCCGTGAGCGCGCCATTGCCGTGCCAGGGCCGCTGCATGGAACCCTTGCGGCCGGCGTGTGCGAGCTGGATCGCCGGGATCGTCCCCTGCTGCTTCATGAAGGCGGCGATGCGCTTCAGGGGCTTTGCGTGCTCGGCCGACCAGATGCCGAGATCGCCATTGGTGATGCGGCCCTGGTCCGTCACCGCCGTCGCCTCGACCATGACGCAGCCTGCACCGCCGAGAGCGAAGCGGCCGAGATGAGCGAGGTGCCAATCCTGGGCAATGCCATCCACTGCCGAGTATGTCGCCATAGGCGCGATGACGATGCGGTTCTTGAACGTCACATCGCGGATGGCGAGCGGCGTGAAGAGGCGTGGCGTTGTCATGAGAGCATTCGGTCCGTGGAAGCTGGCGGCGATTTAGCGCGCTCAATAAGCCAGCCGGCAGGCCACCGCTGTCAAGGCCGAATGCTGCAGCCGTGCTGCCAGCTCCATGCAGACGGCGCGGTCGGCGACAAGAGCCCGAAGGTGCTTACCGACTGACCGGCGCATCGCTCGCAGCGGGACGGACAGCGGAGAGGCGCAACGTCTCGCGATTGGCCGTCACCTTCTGACCTGGACGCGCGCGCTGAAGACCGCTCGTGACAACCCAGTCCTGCGGGCCGACGCCCTGGCGAACGATGCGAAGCCCCTGATGGAGCGGCCCGAGTTGCACATTGCGCCGCGATACCATTCCATCCTCGGCAACGACGAGCACGAATTTGTTTGCCTGGTCCGTGCCGATCGCGGCATCCGGCAGGAGGACGGTCGATTTCAACGGCGTGCCCGCAAGCCGGACGCGCGCGAACATGCCCGGCGAGAACATCTGCTTGCCATTGGCGAGAATGGCGCGGGCGCGCATCGTTGCCGTGCCGGGATCGAGGCGGTTGTCGACGAAGTCGAGCTTGCCGCCGTGTGCGAACGCCGTCTCGTCGGGCAGTGCGACCTCGACGTCGGCACCCTTACCGTCCTTGCCCCCCAGCGCGCCCAGCTCCGCCATGCGCTTGTACTTGATGTAGTTGTTCTCGCTGATGTCGAAATAGATGTGGATCGGATCCTGCGTCACGAGCAGCGTGAGCAACGTTGCGTTGGCCGTGCCGCCTGCCGAGATCCAGCTCCCGAGGCTCACAGTGGCGCGGCTCATGCGGCCGTCGATCGGCGCGGTGATCCGCGTGAAGGCGAGTTCGAGTTCGGCAGTCGCGACCTTGGCCTCTGCGACCTTGACCGCGGCCTCGGCCTCCCTCAGCAGGTTCGCGCGATCGTCAAACATCTTCTCCGACATGACCTTGCGCTCGAGGAGCGGCTTGCCGCGCTCGACATCCAGTGCGGAGTTCTGCGCTTTCGTGCGTGCCTGCTCGAGCTCGGCCTGAGCCTGGGCGAGCGCGCGCTCGAAGGGGCGCGGGTCGATCACGAACAGAAGATCGCCCTTCTTCACTGCCTGGCCATCGACGAAGGCGATCCTGTCGACGTAGCCGGGCACGCGCGCACGCACCTCGACGCTCGCAACGGCCTCGAAGCGGCCCGTGTACTCGTCCCACTCGACGAGCTCGCTCACAACAGGCTGGCTCGTCGTGACGGCAGGAGGTGGCGCTGTCTGCTGGCTCTTGTTCTGAGCCTGCGGCCGATCGCATGCCGTCAGCGCAAGGGCGACCAGCAGTGCGCCAAGCGGCAACATTGCGCGCTCGCTCCCTCGGTGCCGAAAGCATTTCTGCATCGTCTCTCGCCCATGCCTAGGGATTGCAGCCCCGCCCGTCTGTCGCACGAGAAAGCGACAGTCTGGCAAACCCGACGGGTGTACGCTCAAGCAATTCTAGCCGCCCCGGCGGCCTGCGCAAACAGAGCACCCGAACGAATTAACGGCAGTCCGCCGGGATATCCGTCGCCCGCGGCACGATTTTTGACGCAGAAATCTCAAATTGGCCAGCGCCGAAACCTCGGCGCTTCCGCGAAGTGTGGCGAAGCTGCATCGCTCCGGTTGAGATCGCTGGCCGGCTAGAGCCCGGCAAGGGTAATGATCAGAGTTCTGCCTTTACCGGCAAGATTTGACCGGCGAACGGCCCCCTTCGGCCTGCTTTCCTCGACCATGGTTTCCCCCGCAGCCACGCGGGCGACCTGCGCCTCGACGGCGGTGCGAAGCCGCTTAACCTTGCGCGACTTGCTCCAGCGGTTGGCGCGCGCACTCATGCGCACGATCGGGATGATGTTCTTGAACCCGATCCCGTCGATGAGCACGAAGTGGTCCCCATGCTCCGGCGTATAGCCGAGGACGACGTTCGAGGGATGGAGATCGGCGACGATCACCGGTGAATTCATGAGATCCTGGAAGAACGTCCCGAGCTTGTCCCAGGCGGACTGGTCCATCTCGCCCCGCTGGATGAGCTCCGCGACAGTCGGGGCGTAGGCACCGTCCCGCCCCCTCACGGCTTCGACAACGAAGCCCATGCCCATGTCGGTCTCGACGACGCCGACGATCTTCTGAAGGAACGGCGGGTGCTCACTGCCCGTGGCGTGGACGGCAATCTGTTCACGGATCTCGCGCAGATAGGCAATAAGATGCCGATAGCGGCGGCGCTTGACGTTGAGCTTGTACCAAGGCGCACCACGCTCGAAGCGCTCCTTGACCGCCGAGGGCCGGATCACTTTGATCAACAGGTTCGGATCATCAGGATGGCGGTACACGTTGCGCGTGCTTCCAGCAGCAACGACCTCCGCATCCTTGAGCAAAAACATGAGCTTTAGCCCTTGGATAACGCACTCCCATGCTTAAGATTTCTGCATAGTCCAGTCAAGAAACTGTCACGTTCCGCGACAGCTCTCCGCAGCAAGATGATCGACGACGGCATTCAGGGCTTCCTGGTGCGTGGCCCCGCTTTCGATGGCACGCGCGAAGCAGGCGAGTTGGCGGTCCGCACTCGTGCCTTCGGCAAGAATACGGCGCGCACCCTGGACCTCTTCCAGACAGCCGAGCGCCACCGCATCCTCATGAATGATTGCCAGAATTTCCTCTAGCAAATCCGCGTACGGAACGAGCTCGCCGCGCCCGAAGTCGAAGAGCGAACCCTGCAGGCCATAGCGCTGCGCCCGCCACCGGTTCTCCTCCAGAAGAAAGACCGGATAGGTGCGCCAGCTCTGGTTGTTGCGGCGCAGCCGGTGGAGCATTCGCGCAAGACAGACGAAGAGCGCTGCGACGGTCACCGCATCCTCGAGCCGCGTGCAGACGTCAGTGATTCGCATCTCCAGCGTCTGGAAGCGGGCGGACGGACGCAGGTCCCACCAGATCTTCGAGGCGTCCTCCATGACCTTGCCGCGCACGAGCACTTCGACGGTCTGGCGGTATTCGTCCCAGCTATTGAAGCGGCCCGGCAGGCCCGTGCGCGGCAGCTCGCGGAAGATCGCGAGGCGCCAGCTCTTGAGGCCCGTGTCTTCGCCCTCCCAGAACGGCGAGGAGGTCGACAGTATGAGGAGGTGCGGGAGGAAGTAGCGGAGCTGGTTCATCAGGTCGATGCGCTGCTCGTCGTCCTCGATGCCGATATGGACGTGCATCCCTGAGATGAGGAGGCGACGGCCGACACCGGCAAGATCGCGCGCCAGGGTGTGATAGCGCTCGCGGTCCGTATGAGGGGCCTGCCCCGTGCGCGCGAAGGGATGCGTCGACGCCGCGATCGGCGCGAGACCGTGGGGCGCTGCACTTGCGACAATGCCGGCGCGCAGCCGCTTGAGATCCGCCGAGGCCTCGCCGAGCGTCCGGCAGGGGCGCGTGCCCACTTCGATCTGCGAGCGCAGGAACTCGGGCGAGACCTGCGGACCGAGCGCGCGCTCACAGTCTTCCAAGAAACCTGCCGGCGCCTCCGTCGCCAGCGCGCGCGTGCGCACGTCGACGAGGTGGTACTCCTCTTCTATGCCAATGGTGAAAGAAGGCTCGCTCGGGGGCATCATGGTCTCGCGGAGAGATGATTCTTTCCGCGCATCTTAGCCGATCGGCATGACGCTGAGCGGCATCCCGCCCTTGGGCCGGATCGTGACACGGCTGACGGGCTCGGGCAGGTGCCGGCCATCCCAATCAAAGCGCGCGGCGCGGATGAATGTCGCGAGCAGCACCACGGCCTCGACCAGCGCGAACGACATGCCGAGACATATGCGTGGCCCCGCACCGAACGGCATGTACTGCGCACGCGGCATGAGCTTCTCGTGCTCGGGAAGGAAGCGATCGGGATCGAAGCGGTCCGGGTCATCCCACAGCTTGCGGTGACGGTGAATGGCATAGATCGGGATCACGACCTGCGCGCGCGGGCGAATGGTGACATCGCCGATCCTGGCTTCGCTCGTCGGCGTCCGCACGATAACGGGCGCCGGCGGATAGAGCCGCATGGCTTCCTTCATGACGCGATCGGTGATCGCAAGGCGCGCGATGTGCGCGGCCTCGATCGGCGCATTGCCGGCGACAGCTATGACCTCTGCCCGCACGCGCTCCTGCCATTCGGGCGCCCGCGCCAGCAGATAGAGCCCCCATGTGAGAGCGCGCGCCGTCGTCTCATGTCCGGCTTCCAGCAGCGTCAGCAGATTGCTGATGACATCCTCGTCCCCCATGGGCGCGCCGCTTTCGGGATTACGCGCTGCAAGCAGGCGCCCGAGGAGATCGTTGCCGCCCGCGCCTTCTGCCTGACGCCGGGCGACGATATTGCCGACGGCCTGACGCAGCCGGCGCCCGGCGCGCCGCCGGGTCCAGGTTCCGGGATGTGGCAGCCATTTCGGAAATTTCATCAGCGCCCAGGCGAGCTCCCATGAGCTGTTGGCGAGAAAGGCCGTACCCTCGCGCTTGATGAGCTCGGCTTCAGCCGGCACGCCGCCCGTCAGCATCGTGCGTGCGATGACGTCGAACGTGACGTCGATCATATCCGCATCAATGGCGCGCACGCGGGAGCCGCCTCGACGCCACTGAGCGGTGAGCACCTCGGCCGCCGCCGACATCTCGGGCACATAGGTCAGGATCTCCTGGTGCCGGAAGAGGGGCGCCATCGTGCGCCGCTGCCAGCGCCAATGGGCGCCGACCGACGTCAACACGCCATCGCCGAGGCTGCCGCCAAGCACGCGCCGCTCGACGTCCGTCTTTTGGAACTTGTCAGCGCCGGTAATCAGCACCTGCTCGACGAGATCGGGCCGCGTCACCCAGACGACGAGCCGTCCCGGAGCCGGCTCGAAGACGACCATCGGCTCTTCATAGACAGGGCGCGAGATCACGCGCAGCGGATTGCGCACGTATTCGACGAGCGCCCGCTTGAGCGCGATCGGCTTTTCCGGCGGGACGATGGTCGGGGGATAGAGTGCTGTGTTTGCGGGAGCGACGACGCCTGCGTGCAGCATGACGATCACCTTCTGGCTACCCGGACCAGGAGCGCCATTGTAGCAGACAGCAAACGCTGACGCACCTCATGTGATGCGGCGGCGTTCGCTGTCTTGGCTCACTCGCCACGGCGATCCCGCCTGCTCCAGGTGTCAAATGCTTCGAACGAATGAAGCATCAGCGTGCTCAGCCACCAGAACAGCGGCAACATGATGCAGAAAAGGACTGCAAGGATAACAAGCCCAAACCGTCCACTCCGCATGGTCCGGTCATCGAGGAACAGGAGAAAGACTGGGGATTGCAGGAAGAGCAGAATGCCGTAGTCACTACGGTTCCCGCGTTTCAGCCCCAAGCGGAAGCCACGCGCGAGAAAACCGATGCCTGCAATGCCACCGACCGTCGCATAAAGCAGGAACAGGCGATAGTAGATCACCAGTGCTGCTGGATCCTTCTCGTGCAATCGATCGAACACTTTCGTCACGCCCGGTGAAATGCCGTACAGGAGGAAATCCTCATTCTGCAACGGCGTCTGTGGCACGGGCCAGATGACGAGTATCAGTGTTGCAAAGGCCAGCGGCGCGACCATCACTCCGAGTACGCGAATTGCCTTGAGCGCCCTCCAACGGCGCCGCACCCGCAACCCACCGCCTTGCTCACCCGGCATCCGCATGGCTCCCAAACGGCCCACTCGCCTGACTGAGAGGGTAGCCGATGGATGTGCAGAATAGGTTATCCACCACCTGGCACGACAGCGGCGATGCTTGACCGAGGTCCGAGCTCAGCCGCGCCAACAGTTCGCACCTCGGGTGCAGGCGCACTTTGCTCAATTCGCCCCTTCGAGCAACCGCCGGGCAATGACCTGGGCCTGGATCTCGGCCGCACCCTCGAAGATGTTCAGAATGCGGGCATCGCAGAGCACGCGCGACACCGGATATTCGAGCGCGAAACCATTGCCGCCATGGATCTGCAGCGCGTTGTCCGCGTTGGCCCAGGCAATGCGCGCGGCGAGCAGCTTTGCCATACCCGCTTCGAGATCGCAGCGCCGGCCCTCGTCCTTCTCGCGCGCGGCGTAGTAGGTGATCTGGCGCGCGATCATGGTCTCGACGGCCATCATCGCAATCTTGTTGGCGACGCGCGGGAAGGCATAGATCGGCTTGCCGAACTGCACGCGCTCCAGCGCATACTTGAGCGCAAGGTCCATCGCCGACTGGGCAACGCCGACGGCGCGCGCGGCTGTCTGGATGCGCGCCGACTCGAACGTCGCCATGAGCTGCTTGAAGCCCTGCCCCTCCGCACCGCCGAGAAGCTGGCTCGCCGGCACCTCGAAGCCGTCAAAGGAAATGTCGAATTCCTTCATGCCGCGATAGCCGAGCACCTCGATCTCGCCGCCCGTCATGCCCTCGGCCGGGAACGGGTTCTCGTCGCTCCCGCGCGGCTTTTCCGCGAGCAGCATGGAGAGGCCCTTGTAGCCCGGCTCATTCGGGTTCGTGCGCACGAGCAGCGTCATGACGTCCGCGCGCACGGGATGCGTGATCCAGGTCTTCTGGCCATAGACCTTGTAGACATCGCCGTGCTTCTCGGCGCGCGTCTTGAGCGAGGCCAGATCAGAGCCCGTGTTGGGCTCGGTGAAGACCGCCGTCGGCAGGATCTCGCCCGAGGCAATGGCGCCGAGATACTTCGCCTTCTGCTCGTCGGTGCCGTTCTGCAGGATCAGCTCACCCGCGATCTCCGAGCGCGTGCCGAGTGAGCCGACGCCGATATAGCCGCGCGAAAGTTCCTCCGAGACGAGGCACATGCTCTCCTTGCCGAGCCCGAGCCCGCCGTGCTCCTCGGGTATCGTCAGGCCGAACACGCCCATGGCGCTCATCTCGGCAATGACATCGAGCGGGATGTACTGATTTTCGAGATGCCACTCGTGCGCGTGCGGGATCACCTTTTCGACGGCGAACTTGCGCATTTCCTCGCGCATGGCGGCAAGCGTCTCGTCCATGCCGGTATCGCCGAAGGTCGTCGCACCCGGCTGGTCAGCGATGAGCGCGGCAATGCGCACCTTCACATCATCGGAGAAACCGTTCTCGACAAGCTCGGCCACAGCCGGCCCGGCGAGAAAGCGCGCGACCTCGGCTGCGGGAATGCCGAGCTGCCCCGGGCGCACGATCTCGCCCTGGCTCATGGGAATGCCGCCGCCGATCTGCGCGAGGTACTCGCCGAAGGCCGCACCGACCAGCAGGCGCTCCATCTCGCCGGCCCGGCCGTCGGCTTCGAGACGCTGCGCCCAGCCGAGCATCTGCCGGAGTGCCTCGACGTACGTCGCGAGCCACGCCAGCCCATGCAGCGCGTGCTGCGCGCTGTCGCTGCGCCCCGCCGCCGCCGACTTCGTGCCGACCGCACTCCGCGCGAGTTGCAGAAGCCGCTCCGCAGCCGCAAGCGCGCTGGCGCAGGCGTCGAGATTGGTCGCAGATGTCGAGGGCGCGGCGGCGCGTTGGGCGGTGGCCATGGAGCGTCCTTGTGGGAAAGTCAGTGCGGATACTGCACCGCACAATAGTCGGTTTGAGCGCCTGCGCAATCCCGCCGGCTGATGGAAAAGGCGCCGCCGCGCGGCTTACCTGCGGTCGCGGGCGATCTCATCGAAGATGCGCGCGAACTCGACGGCACCGGCGCGCTTCTCGTTGATGCGCATGCGCTGCTCCAGCGCCGCCAGCAGCTCGGCGCCGTTCTTCTCGCGCACGATGGTGTTGCGGCCATAGGCAGCGCGGGTGAAGAAATTCGTCGTCGGCATCCGCCGCCCGATCGGCGTCATCATCTCGAGGCCCGTGCCCGGCCCGGCGAGGTTCATCAGCTCGAGCTCCGGGCCCGAAAGCGACGTGCGGCCCGCGTGCAGGCCATGATCCAGCACACCCCGGAGCTTGATGACCTGCAGCCATGGCCCGATGTCGGGATCGAGGTTCAGCGCGTGGATGCCCTGCCCGCGCGGCGTGTTGCCGAGCGCTACGTGGCGGCCCCACTGGTAAGGCACCGACTTCGCCGCGCGCACCATCTTGCGTACGGTCGCGGCCTTGCGCTTGAGGTACGCGGCGCGCCCTGGCGAGACGCCGCGCGCGCGGGCCATGTCTTCGAGCCGGTTGATGAACGTGCCGCCGTGCTTCGCGACCTCGTTCACCGAGTTGCCGGCGAGGAGCTGCGCATAGCCGAGCGCCGTCGAGATCGGCCGGCCCTTGCGCGTCTCCGGATCGATGCCGGCCTGCATGTCGTAGACACCGCGGCCGCCGGTCTCCAGTGAGTAGACGTCGATGACCTGTGCCTTGCTGAGCCCAACGCGCAGAGCCTCCAGCGCATAGCGCCGTTTGAACTCGCGCTCGGCGACGGCCGCCGGCACATAGCCGTACTCGGATTTTGCCGCCGCCAGAAAATCATGGAGACCGGCGATCTCCGTATCGGGCTTCGGCGGGCGCAGGTCCGCGATGATCTTCGCGACATCCGCCGGCATGGGCGGCCCCTCGTACTGCGGCGGATGCTCCGAGACGTAGTCCGCCGCTGCCCAAGGAACGCCGCCTGCCCGCTTGCGACGCCGTCCCTCGCGCAACGTATCCACTTCGGCCCAGTAGGCATCGAGCCGCCGATCGAAGGGCGCGCGCGCGGCGAGATAGGCGCGATAGGTCGCGATCTGGCGCTCGTTGAGCCGTGCCGCGAGGTCGTCGGGAATGCGCTGCGCGGCTGCCGCGAGAGACGCGCCGGCGAGCGCCAGCGCAAAAAGAAGTGCTCCTGCGCAGGCCCGAAATGCCCGCAGCCGCCAGCCAGCCATGCTGCTGATCTCCCTCCGCTCCTCGCGCGCCCGCGCCACACGGGCTCTTTATCCGGGCGGCCCTTAGCTCACTGATTTGCCGAGAGTATGGCCAGCATCGGCAGTTTCCTCCCCGCGGCGCTGCGAGATCGGAATATTGCCTATGAGGAGCGCGCGACCGGCATAAAGTCCGCCACTGGCTTCGAGCTCGAAGCGCTCGGCGTCGCGCCGGCGAAACTCGACGATCACGTCCGCGGCATCCGTCTGGTCGCACCCCAGCCTGACGAGGGCCTCCTCCGCCATTGCCAGTGCCGACTCGAAAGTTTCCCGGATCTGGTAGTCCACACCCGCTTGGACGAGCTCGAGTGACGTGGTGCGATCGAATGAGCGCGCAAAAACCGGCACCAGCGGGAACTCGGCCTTGCAGATCTCCGCGATCCTCGTCGTCGCCTCCCGCTTGTCGATGGCGATGATGATGGCACGCGCGTTCCCCGCGCCCGCTGCGTGAAGCACATCGAGGCGCGTGCCGTCGCCGTAGTGCACCTTGAAGCCGAATTCCGCACCATCTCTGATGCTCTCGGTGTCCGTCTCGATGAACGAGATCGTATGGCCGCGCGCCAGCAGCGGCTGGCTGACGATCTGCCCGAAGCGGCCGAAGCCGATGATCAGCACATTGCCGGAGAGACCTCGGGCGATCTCGACACCATCCATGGACTGCGCCATCGGCGGCATCAGACGATCATGCAGAATGATCATCAGCGGCGTCAGCACCATCGAAATGATGATCACCGCGGTCAGGACGGCATTCTTCTCGCCCGTGAGAAGGCCGACGCTCGTCGCTGCTGCATAGAGAACGAAGGCGAACTCGCCGCCTTGGGCCATGATCACGGCGCGCTCGATGGCCTCGCGATGCCCAGTCCTCAGGAGCCGCGCAACCACATAGATGCCGCTGAACTTCAGCACCATGTAGGAGACGACACTGATCAGCACGAGCCGCCAGTTATTGGCGATGACGCCAAGGTCGAGCGCCATGCCCACGCCGAGGAAGAAGAGCCCGAGCAGCAGTCCGCGAAAGGGCTCGATGTCGGCTTCCAGCTGGTGACGGAAGGAGGATTCCGACAGCAGCACGCCCGCGAGGAACGCCCCCATGGCCATGGACAGCCCGCCGAGTTGCAGAGCCAGCGCCGAGCCGAGCACGACCAGCAGCGCCGCCGCCGTCAGGATCTCGCGCGCCTTGGCATTCGCGAGCAGGCTGAACATGGGATTGAGCAGGTAGCGCCCGACGACGATCAGCGCGGCAATCGAGGCAATGCCGATGCCGACTGCCGTCACGCGGTCCATCAGCGTCGCGTCGGCGCCGCCGGGCGCGAGGAATGCAACGAGCGCCAGCAACGGCACGATGGCGAGGTCCTCGAGCAGCAGCACCGACACCATGCGCTGGCCCTTGGGCGTCGAGAGATCGCCGCGCTCCTCGAGCACCTGCATGACGATCGCCGTCGACGTGAGGACGAACCCGGCCGCAGCGATGAAAGACACGCCGAGCGGAAAGCCGAGGACTATGCCGACGAGGGACAACAGCACGCTGCACGTGCCGACCTGCAGCGCTCCGAGCCCGAAGATCTCGCGCCTGAGCCCCCAGAGACGCGAGGGCTCCATTTCCAGGCCGACAATGAAGAGGAACATCACGACGCCGAGCTCGGCGACATGGATGATGGCCTGCGGATCCGAGAAGAGTCCGAGGCCGAACGGGCCGATTGCGAGCCCGGCCGCGAGATAGCCGAGCACCGAGCCGAGCCCGAGGCGCTTGAAGAGCGGAACGGCAACGACCGCCGCCCCGAGCAGCGCAACAATCTTCACGAGGTCCGGGCCGTGCGCCTCTGCAGCCATTATCTTCTTCTCAGGGGCGTCTGCGCCCTCCGGTTCGCTTTATGACCAAGAGCGCCGCCACGGCCGGAATGCCGAAGGTGATCACCAGGATCGGCAGCTCTTGGAGTAGAGTGTAGCCCGCGTAGCGGACGCCGATCCAGAGGTTCACCAGCGTCAGCGCCAGCCATACTGGAATGAAGGCTTTGGCGCCGACCGCGAGGATGCCGCGATCGGAGGCCCAGAAGCGCGCGAGGAGGAGGAACATTCCGAGCAATATGAGGCCAGCGGCCGTCACAATAACCGTATGCATGCGCTTTCGTAGTAAGACAACGGATAAATCAACCGTCGCGTGCAATACGATCGCACCACGTCAAGGTCAAGGTCTGCCTTGGGCGTAGAAGAACCGGGCTTGTGCGCCCTCACTTCGTGGTGTAGCCGCCGTTCACCAGGATCGTCTGTCCGGTCATCCACCAGCCGTCCGATACCAGCAGGCGAATGAACGGGATGATGTCCTCGATGTCGGTCAGGCCGGTCTTGGAAAAGGGCGAGAGCGCCGCAGCGGTCTTGTGATAGGCGACCGCATCTGCGCCCTCGGCCGGATAGAAGAAGGGCGTATCCATCGGCCCGGGGCCTATGGCCGTGACGGAGATGCCGCGAGCCCCGAACTCCTTTGCCGCAGCGCGTGTGTAGTGCTCGACGGGCGCCTTCCCACCGGCATAAGCGGCGTAGAAGGGCGTGAAAGCGCCGAGCAGCGATGTCACCAGCGTTACCAGCTTTCCATTGTCGTTGAGGCTCTTGCCGGCTTCCTTGATGAAGAAGAAGGCCGACTTGGAGTTGACGGCGCTCATCTCGTCGAACTCGGCCTCGGAAATCTCGGCAATCGGCTTTTTCAGCACCTTGCCGACGGTATTGATCGCGATGTCGATGCCGCCCATGGCCGCCTTTGCGTCCACGAACAGCTTCTCCATGGCCGCAGCTCCGGTCAGGTCCGCCTGAAAGGCGTACGCCGCAGCGCCCACCGCCTTCACGTCAGCCACCGTGGCATCGGCGGCGGCTTTGGAGGTCGCACTGTTGTAGTGGATGGCAACTGCCTTCGCCCCGTGCGCCGCCAGATCACGCGCGACCAGGCCACCCAGGTTCTTCGCCCCGCCCGCAATGAGGGCCGTCTTTCCCTTGATGCTGTGATCCGCCATCGCTCCACCTCTCGAAACATGGCAGCCGCGCTACGCGGCCGCGTCGGGGATGACGTTACACAGTTGTTGTGCATTGCATAAATCGCCGTGTTCGAACAAAACTGATCGGAAATTCCGAACAATAGGCTGGCCTCGTGGACCGCATCGACCTCTTCCGCATCTATGTCCGGGTCGCCGAGTGTGCGAGCTTCACGCTGGCGGCGAATACACTCGGCCTGCCGCGCTCCTCGGTCTCGACGGCCATCCGGGATCTCGAGGCGCGCGTTGGCGCTCGCCTGCTCAACCGGACCACACGGCGCGTCTCGCTGACGAACGACGGCATTGCCTTCCTCGAGCGCTGCCAGCGGCTCCTCGCCGATGTGGAGGAAACCGAGGGCCTCTTCCGTCAGTCCTCGTCAGACGTCGGCGGCAAGCTGCGCGTGGACGTTCCGGGTCGCATTGGCCGCCTGATCATTGCGCCCGCGCTTCCGGCGTTCCTCGCGCGCTTTCCCCAACTGCAGATCGATCTCGGCATCACCGACCGTATCGTCAACTTCGTCGAGGAGAACGTCGACTGCGCCATCCGTGTCGGCCCGCTCGGCGATTCCACCTTGATCGCGCGCCGCATTGCCGACCTCGAGCTCATCAACTGCGCGAGCCCGGCTTATCTCGCAGCGCGTGGCACGCCGCACGCGCCAGCCGATCTCGACGATCATCAGGCCGTCCTTTACGCCTCCCCTTCGACGGGACGCATCGAGGACTGGGAGTGGCAGGAGGACGGCGCTCTGCGAAGCCGCCCCATGCACGGCCAGGTCATTGTCAACAATGCCGAGGCCTACATTGCTTGCGCCCTTGCCGGCCTCGGCATGATCCAAATTCCGGCCTACGACGTGCGCGAGCCGATGGCGACCGGCGCACTGGTCGAGGTTCTGCCGGCGCATCGTGCCCCGCCCTTGCCGATGACCCTGCTCTATCCGCAGCGCCGGCAACTCTCCCGCCGGCTGCAGATCTTCATCGACTGGGTCGTGCCGCTGCTGGAGAAGTGCGCGGCCTGAAATGACCGCGCTCACCCGCGCGGATGCACGTCGCGGATGGGGCCGAGAATGACGAGGCCGACGAGCGCCATCGCCGCCTGCACGCCGAACGCCGTCCGGTAGGCCATTTCCGGCGGCACACCAGCCATGGCAGGAAAGATGCCGACCACCCAACCGAACACGAACTGCGCGCCCGCAATCGCCGTCATGATGCCCATGTTGGCGACGGCGACACAGCGCCCCAAGAGCCGGGCCGGCACGAGCCCGCGGCCGTGGGCCATCACGATCGCCGGGTAGGCGCTGCCGATGCTCGCGCTCACGAAGAGCGGGGTGACGAGCCCCACCGGCGGGGGCGGCCACGGGGCCCCCCGCGCCCCGCCCG
>Ga0066256_1002688_pt1 | contig 18932 bp, 2 predicted proteins | sample ThiBio_1000_biof_FD_87107 | JGI IMG/M metagenome (GOLD analysis project Ga0066256, IMG submission 87107) | Wastewater bioreactor microbial communities from Cape Town, South Africa - Thiocy_expt_1000_biof (version 2) | ecosystem: Engineered > Bioreactor > Thiocyanate-remediating >... | reverse complement strand
GCTGCTCCCGTCCACCCCCGCGCGCGCTCCCCATCCCACCGCCCGTGCGACCTGCAGCCGGCATCTGCATTGACAACCCGCCGCGCGGCGCGGTGGACCGCGCGCTGCGCGGGCCCTTCTCGCGGTACGGGCGGCTGGACAGCGTGTGGGTTGCGCACAACCCGCCGGGGTTCGCGTACGTCACCATGGGGGAGGAGCGCGACGCGGAGGAGGCGGTGCGCAACCTGCACGGCACCACCATCGCGGGGCGCACTGTGCGCGTGGAGATGGCGAAGCGGCCGGCGCCGGACAATGACCGCGACCGGCGGGGGGATGACCGGCGCGGGGGTGATGACCGCCGCGACGACCGCCGCTTTGACGATCGCGACCGTGACGCGGGCCGCCGCGACGACCGCCCGCGCATGGACGACCGCTCGCGCGTCGACGACCGCTCGCGTGTGGATGACCGCCCGCGCGTGGACGACCGCTCGCGGCTGGATGACCGCCCGCGCGTGGACGACCGCCCGCGCATTGACGACCGCGACCGGGAGCGTGACCGCGACGGCGGGCGTGACGGCGGTGCGCGCGTTGGCAATGGCGGCGGCGGCGGCGGTGCGCGGGGCCACAGCCGCAGCCGCAGTCGCAGGTAAGGGGCGGGGGAGGCGGGAGGGGGTGGGGCAGCTACTTCATACACACACACACAACACCCACCACTCTTCCCCGCTGCAGTGCCGACCGCTTCCGGTACCGGGATGACCGTGATCGCGCCCCGGAGGCTGCAGCGCCCGAGGCCCGCGATTGAGCGGAGACGCACATGATGTTCAGTACCTTCTATCGCCATGTCCCCTCCTCCTGCACTCCTACTACTACTGCCTTCGCGTCGCGTCAGTTCTTCGTACTACTTTCTACGTTACTTGAAGAGCCGCCACGCCGTCACGCCACATGCCGCCACGCCGTCACGTCGCCGCCGCCACCGTGCGCGCCACCGCCACCGCCTCCACGCCACCACCAACAACAGCACGCCCCTCCTCCACCCACGCGCTACGCTACAACAACTACTTCTACTCTGGGATCTCTGGGTTACGCGCCGCCAGCGCGGTGGGCGGGAAGTTGGTGTAAAAGTTGTACTGGTACACGAGGTGCGGGATGCTGGGCTGGAAGCGCGTGGGCGTGGCGCCAAACAGGCGCGCCATCAGCGCCTCATTCTCCACGATGGTGGACGCCAGCACCTTGCCCGGGAACACAGCGGCAGCTGCCGTCGCGTCTGCCGCCCCCTCCGTCTCCGTCGACACTGCAGCTGCCGCCGCCTCACCTGCACCGGGCGCAGTCGCGGCAGGGCGGCTGCACAGGGCGCGCGCCGCCACGGCGTACGCCTCCCACACTTCCGTCGTGATGAAGGGCGGGTCCATGACCACGGCGTCAAATGCGCCGGTCAGGCCGGCGGCGTCAAACCCCTCCGTTGGCTTTGTAAAGTCCCACTTATGGAAGCCGGGCGTCGTCGCCCACTGTGTGTCCAAGTCCAGGAGCGCGTGCCGGGCGGCGCCGCGCGCCGCGCGCGTCTCCTCACTCGCGCCAGGCGCCGCCAGCCACGAGAAGAACACAGAGGGCGTGGACAGGAACGCGACGCGGCAGCCGTCGGGCAACGCATCCAGCTCGCGCAGCATGGCCGCCAGCGTGGGTGCGCTGTACCAATACTGATTCAGCGCCGCATCCTCTGCCGTCGTCGCCAAGAAGGCATTTCCTCCGCCGCCGCCACCGCCGCCGCCTGCTGCCATTCTCTACACTCTGTCTGGGGTATAGGCGATGCAGCAGCCCACACCAACTTGCGGCACGCTGCCGTATCCACTTGCCTTGTCGTCGTCGGTCTCGTTGCTTGCTTGCTTGCTTGCTTGTCGCTTTGGTTGCTGTCGTCAGTTGCCCTTGTCGTTACTACTCCAGCGACGGCGATCAAAAATTCGAACGGATGCCAAATGCTACAAGGATACGAAGGCTAGGGTCCAGTACAATGCTACATTTGGCACCCACTGGCGGCGTCGATTACATGTACTATGCCCTGCATGGCATTTGAACTGCTCCGGAAGGTAGCGTGATGGCCACGTTGCCAAGTGGCCAACGGCTGCCCGCCACTTCTGCCGCCCGCTTGTACCTGCTGGAACCGTCGCACTGCTCGATGACGCCAAAGGGCCAATAATTGATGCCAAATCGCGGAATCAGCGAAACAAACGGCGCGCAGCATGTGCTCAGCGTGGAAATTGCATGTGGTGAACAGAGGTCACCTACTGAAACTCTGGCGGTGCCGCCTGTGCCGTTAATTTTGCAACTGCGCTTTGAAGATTTTGCGCTGCCCGGCGTTGGTGCGCCACCGTCGTACACACACCTACTCTGACTGCAGGGGCGCACACGCACCTGCGCGGCAACTCACCACACAAGCGCCAGGGAGGCGCGTGACATACTAAACGCCATAGAGGAGTGTGGTTGGCCCCTGCTATTGGGTGTACGGGAGGCTGGGGCAGTGCGCTGCCGACGCCCGGCAGCGCGCAGCAGCCGTTACTTGCAGCAAGCAACCTCTGTAGCTGCTGTCACTGCTGCTGCTGCTACAACCTACCCTGGTTGCCGCCATGGCGGCCGCGCGCCGTGCAGATGGCGGTGCCGGGGCAGCCCGCCGGTCACTTGCACCGGCACAAGCGGCAACACCACCACCCATGGCAATGCCCGACACGTGGCTGTGGGAGACGCTGGTGACGGCGATTGAGGAGGGGATGGAGGTGCAGGGGCACGTGGTGGACACGCTGCTGCTGTCACCGGAGGGCGCGCTGCGGCTGGTGTCGACGGGAGACAGCGGCGTGGTGGCGGTGAACCGCATCCCCGACGCCGCCACGCTGCTGACGCCCGACATGCTGCTGGCAGCTGTGCTGCGCGTGGTTCAGACCTGGGCAGCGGTGTGGGCGCCGGGCACGCCACGCGGCGACGTGCGTGTCTTCATTACCTCCACATCTGGCGCGGTGGACACCGTGACGCTGGCTGCCGTGCCGCAGCTGCTGCGCGCCGCGGCGTACCGCGCGGGCGTGGCCATCATCCAGCCGGTGCCGCCGCAGTGGGATGCGCACCGCACCACCGGCGCGTATGCCACCGCCGGCTGGATGGCGCCGCGGCTGGCGTGTGAGCGCATGACGGCGGCGCGGCGGGAGGCGGAGGAGATGGACGGCCTGCTGTACGCGCGCACGCGGGAAGCAACGACGGCGCGCGGGCTGACGCGCACGCTGGTGCACATGATGAACACGGTGCTGGAGACGCAGGGCGCCGCTGCGCGGCCGACTGACAGCATTGGTTACAACCTAGATGGTCTAGCCAACGCACCGCTGGGACCAGACCCAGACGCAGAGGCGGTAGAAGGTGGTGGCGCAAGCGGCGGTCACCGGCGGCCGGCAGGGGTGGCGGCGGTGCGCACCACCTACGTGTTGGGCGCGGGCGACGCTTTGTGGCTGGTGACGCTGGGCCACGCCGCCATGCAGCCGCCAGATGCGCCGCTCGGCATGGCTGCCGGTGGACGCGATCGCCCACCTGCCGCCCGCGCGGTGGCAGCACTGCTGGATGCTGCGGACGACGACCTGGCAGCCGAGCCGGTTCGCCGCACCCACACGCCGGCGCACAGCACCGCCTCCGGCGCTGGCGCACACGACGAAGAGCGCATCAAGTTTGGCATCCTGGGGCGGGACGACGACGATGACGACGACGATGAGGAGGAGGAGGATGAGGAGGGCGAGGAGGATGGCGACTTTGACGACGACGGCGACGCGGGAGACGGCAGCGGGGGCGAGGAGGAAGAGGGGGAGGGTGGCGGCAGTCGACGCAGCCGGCGCTCAAAGGCCCGCGCGCCGCCAAGCCGGAAGGATGCGTACCGGCAGGCGGCGCGGATGTACGGCGAGTTCACGCGCGCGCTGGCGTCGTCGTCGCTGGAGGCGCAGGAGCCGTCGGTGGTACGGAACAGCGCCGCGGAGAGCGGGGTTGCAGCATCGTCGCGAGGCAGCCCGTCAGGGGGCCGGCGGGGGGAGCTGGTGGCGGTGGAGCGGTTGCCGCCGCAGGTGGCGCCGCCGCTGCCGTCCATGGTAGAGGTGATGGAGAACGCGCTTGAGGACCTTGCAGACAAGTTTGGCAGAGCGTTGGACCCACCACTACCCCCTCGACCGCCGCCGCACCCATGGGCGCCCTACATGGAGCCGGCACGGCCGCGGGTGGCGCCACCACGACGTCCGGCGGTGGGCGGCGCCATGGCAGCTGTCACAGCGCGTCGTCGCCGCGCTGCCGCCGCTGCCGCTGCCGCTGCCGCTGCTGCTGCGGTGCCCATTGCAGAGATCACGACAGACGGCTCGTCACCGCCTCGTGGCGACAGCCGCGGTCATGCAGACAGCCGCCCCACTACTGCGCCCTCTCCGCCGTCACGCCCCACTAGCAGCTCCATCGCGGGCACCGGCGTGCGTGCGGACACCCCGCTTGCCGCCATGCCGTCGTCCCACACACATGAAGACGACGGCAGCGGCACGCTGCACACCGACCAAATGGCGGAGCTGGAGGAGATTGCGGCAGAGGCAGCGGTAGCAGCAACCAATGCCGCGCTAGGTGTCGGAGGCAGTGACGGCGGCGACGGCGGGGGGGGCGGTGGTGGCCGCGTCATCCTGCAAGGCACATCAATCGTGGCAGGGTTGGCAGCGGATCCCGCCGCGTCGTTCATGGTTGCCGCGCCACCAGACGTGGCTGCCGCATACGGCGACTCGCTGCACGGGCTGCCCGAGACGGCGGCAGGCACCACACGCCTGTTTGACATGCCGCTGCGTGTGGCACTGGCAGACGGCGCCATTGCGGCGCTGCAGGTCCTGCATGGACCGCCCTTGACGTCGCTGCGCACCCTGTTCACGCCTGCGACAGAGGCAGGCGCTGACGACGAAGAGGCTGACAGCGCCCGTGACACGACGGCACACGAGGAGCCGTTTGTGCGAGCATGGTATGCCGCCGGCGTGCCCACCGACGTGCTGCTGCTGCCCGACATGTACGACGACATTGCACAGTTGCAGGAGGTAGTGGCGCCGTCGCTGGCGCGCGCGCCAGGGTCACGCATGCTGCTCGTGCAGTACCCCGGCATGTGTGGCACCAGCCTGGCGGGCACGGTGGGCGGCGCTGGCGGCATGCCGCCCACGCCGCCGTCTACCATGTACCTGGCGCCCTGGGGGCGCGGCCTCAGCGGGTTTGCGCGGCCCACGGGCTGCGGGGGCCCGCCGCTGGAGGCGCCACCCGCGGAGCTGGGGGCGAGCATTAAGAGCGTGGGCGGCGTAGGTGGTGAGGCACCGCCACCGCCGCCGTTGCCGCCGTCCGGCGATGGCGTGCAGCGGGACATTGTGATTGTGGGCGCCGGCGTGGGTGGCTACGTGGCGACCACGCTGACAACACGCGTGCTGCGCGCCTCCGCGTTCAGCCGCGACCTGAAGCGCGCTGCCGACGACCCCCTCTTCCCCCGCCTGCGCTGCGTGGCGCTGGTGAACGGCTTCACGTGGGCAGACAAGCAGATCAACGCCATGCTGGGCCGGCTGGCGGACATGCACGCACAGGTGGCGGTGCAGCTGCCCTCGCCCACCCTCATTGAGGACGTTATCCGGCGGCGCAACATTGCGACAGGCGCGTCGGTGCCGCGGTTGACGTGGGAGCCACCCACGCCGCTGGCGTCATTTACCGCTGACGTGCCGTGGGCGGTGGCCGCGGTGTACGGCAACCGGGTGCCACTCTTGCCGCAGGGTGGGGCGGCCGGCGGGGCGGCCCCGGCCCCTGTGGGGCGCCCCCCGGGGCCACCAACCCGCAGGGCGGGGGGCCCCCCGCCGCCGTTCCCCGGTCAGACACGCCGCCGTGCGCCGCCGCCGCTGCCGCCAGTCCGTGACGACCTGCTGGTTGGACCGTACGCCGACGTGCTAGAGCATGCCACCGGCGTGCTGCCGGTCCGCTCAGTGCAAGCGGTGGCGCTGTCACAAACGTCGCTGATGCAAGCGCTCCGGCAGGCGCTGGTGTCGGGCGGCGGCGCGGCGCCACCCACAGCCCCCGGCCTGCCCCACTTGCTGGAGCGCACGCCGCCGGCAGGGCTGCTGCACGATGCAGCGTGGCACGGTGACCTGGCTGCGCTGCTGTTGGCACTGGGCGCCTCACCCAACGTCACTGATGACGTGGCGCGCATGCGCGTACCGCTGCTGCTGCTTGCCAGCACCAGCGACGCGTTCATCACCGCTACGCACTCGCTGGACCTGGCTGCGGCGCGGTGTGCCGCTGGCGGCGGCGACGGGGTGCCAAACAGCGCATCCAGTGGCGGCGCCTCGCTGGCTGAGTTTCTGACCAACATGGCCACCGCGGCGCGGCGTGGTGCAGCGGCATGGCATACCGGTGCGGCAGCTGCTGCCGCTGCTGACGCCGCTGCTGCTGCTGCTGCTGCTGACAGCGCCAGTAGTGAGGCGGGCACGCTTGCGGCGGCCGCTGCCAGCGTGGATGACATGGCGTCCGTGCTGATGGCGGCGTCCGCAGCGCAACGCCGCGCACCCAAGCTGTCTCTGCTTGCCGACGCGTCCCGTGAGTCGCGCGCCACCTACATTGCGTTCCTGGGCGGCGGGCACGCGCTGTGGGCGGAGCGGCCGCGACCGGCGGTGGGGCTGCTGGAGCAAGTAATCCTGGGCCGCGTTGTCACGCTGCCGCTGGCCGGCGACACGGCACGTGATGTCACTGCTACTGCCGCTGGCCGTAACGGCACGGTGGGGCGGCTTGGCAACGGTGGGGTCGGCGACGGGCTTGCTGGCACGGTGTCCATGGCCACAGCGCTGACGGGCGCCCTGCCGCCACACTCGGCGCCCGACGGCCACATGCTGCCGCTGGATGCCACCGCGGCGGCGGTAGCAGAGGCGTTGGTAGCGCAGTACGCGACGGCGGCGCTGCACCGCACGTCCGCAGGAGTGGACACCAGCCTGTTTGAGGCGCCAGCGGGGCCAGACACGGAGTACGGCCTGCCCGCTGGCGAGACAGCTGCTGGCATGCAGGAGCATGCGTCTCGTGTGGCAGCGGAAGCAATGACGCGCGCCATGAACCGCGGTCGGTCCGACTTTGCGGCGGTGGGCAGCGCGGCGGCCGCTGACGCGGCGCGGCTGCGCGCACGACTCAACCCGGTGGGCGTGACGCGCGATGACGACCTGGAGGTGGGGTTCAACATGGCCATGTATGGCGTGCCGGAGCGACCTGCCAGCCGCGAGCCGCCAACAGAGAAGCGCACCACCGACAGCGTGATTGCCACATACAACACGCGCGCCGCCGCGTTTGGCAGCGGCAGCCCGGGTGGGTCACCCACCCCCACCACCACACTGCGACTGGAAGACGGCGCCGCGGACGACGCCGTTAATCTGCAGCTGGTGAAGTGGGGTGCGCCCACACATGGCACCCTGGACGATCGCGTGGCGCGCCTGGACGACGTCATCTCCAAGCACGCGCGCGGCACGCTGCGGCGCATTGGCGGGAATGATGCAGTGTTGATCACCGCGCTGTCGCGTGGCATCCCTGTGGCGTACACGTCACCCGCCGCGGCGGCACCGCCACCACCGCCACCACCGCCGCAGCAGGCGCTGCCGGCACCCGACACCGCCGATGACCGGGACCGGCGGCGGTGGGAGATGGCACGCATGGCGGGCGAGGACAAGGCGTCACGCAACGTGGAGGTGGCAACGGTCACCACGGTGGCGGCTGCCACCATGCGCGCTGACACGGAGGCGCTGGTGGCCACCCTGGCGGCGCGCGCGCGGCTACACTCTACTGAGGTAGCCATCCTGCGCAATGTGACGGCGCGCCCCGCCACCGCCACCGGCCGCCTGCTGCATGCGTCTGCGGCGCTGCAGGACAGCGTGGCTGTCATGTTCCCTGACCTGCCCGCCGCCGCCATGTTGGCAAGTGGTGGCCCCGGCGCTACCACTGCTGAGCGCCTGCTGCACGAGCTGCGTATGGCGCGCAACGCCAAGCTGGCAGTGCTGCAGGCTGCCGCGGCGGCAGACGCGGCGGGCGGTGCTGGTGGCGAGCCCGCTGCACTGGCGCCAGTGCTGTCTCGTGTGGCGGCGGCGGTGGACGCCGTGTTGGCCACTCGCGGTGATCGGGTGGCGGCGGCAGACGCAGCAACAGCGGCGGCGTCACAGAGTGCCGCGCGGTTGTGCTCCTCCGCCGTCAAAGCGGCAGGGCGCAGCGCGCGGGGTGTAGCGGCGCAGCTGCGGGCGGCGGCGGCGCGGCATGCCATGTTACATGGCCGCGTGGTGGCGCTGGAGCGCGAGGAGCTGCGCCTGCTGCAGCGCCACCGCACGCTGGCAGACGTGCTGGCGGCCAAGCGGCGCGAGTCAGCGGCGGTGGCACCCGACATCACACTGCTGGCGCGGCGGCTGGCGGATGCCGCTGCCGAGCTGCGCATCAAAGCGCGCGGGCATGATGCCATCCTAGCGGGGCTGGCCGCTGCCGCCTTCTCTGTCACGTTGCTGACTCGCCAGCTGCGTGCGTGGCGCGCCGCGCTGGAGGAGCTGCGCATGCGCATTGCGCGGCTGCGCGGGCACAACCGGGAGGAGCAGCTGCGCGCCAAGTCGCAGCGTGACGCCGTGTTCGAACGCGCTGCCGCGGTGGTGGCGGAGCGCACCGCCGCTGAGGCACGCCTGGCGCGCCTGGTGGCAGAGCGCCGCCGCGCTGCTGGCCTCAAGTCGCTGTACGTGGACACCGCGGTGCTGGAGGAGGGGCGTGTGAAGCGCATCGCCACCACGGAGCTGGTAGAGTGGCTGGGGCCCGCCATCGTGAAGGTGAAGCTGGCGCTGGCGGAGGCGGCGTTCACGTTGGATGGCCTGCGCAGCGCCAGTGAGTTGCTGGTTGCGGCGTACAACACGTGCAATGCGGAGGCCGGCACGCTGGCGCGCGCTGGCGCTGCCGTGCTGGATGAACTGTCGGAGGTGGATGCGGCAGTGGCGGCAGGCGAGGCAGCGGCGGCGGCAGCATCCGCCTCGCGGCCAACAGAGATGGGTACCGGTACGGCAGCGCCTGGCACCCGGCGTGGGTCAATATCACGCAAGCCGCCCGCGCCGCCACCGGTCCCACCACGCCCCACTGCCGCTGGCGGCGAGGGAGATGATTTTGACGACGACGCGGCGGCATGGAGCGCGCCTGATGGCGCGGCAGCGCAGGCGGGCAACCTGCATCAAAGCCGCGCACTGGGGTGGCGTGGTGCCGCCATGCAGCACGCGGCAGAGGCGGAGATCTACATGAGCGAGATTGTGGCGACGCACGACGTGCGCGGGCTGCTGGCGTTGGGTGCCGTGTTTGAGCTGCTGCCGCCGGGTGAGGTGCCAGGCAATGCGGGGATGGGTGGCCTGCCCTTCCGGTGGTCGCAGGCGGGCGCTGGTGCGCTGACAGACGGCAGCGGCGGCGCGGCAGTGCCGCCAGCAGGAATGACCGCGCCCCTGAGTCTGACGGGGGACGGCCTGGAGGTGGGCATGGCAGCCGTGCTTGGCTTGGTGCTGCCCGGCGCGCCGTGCAGTGCGTTGCCGCCGTCCCGCGCGTTGCCCGCACTCATGGATGCGCCGCCCGCCGCCGCCGCTACCAGCACACCAGGTGCGGCACCGTCGTTTGCCCTGCTGTCCACCGCCGCGCCGCTGTCGCCCATTGGGGAGGAGGCGGACGCACCGACTGTGGGCGGGGGTGGCGACGGCGCCACCAGTCGGCCAGGCAGCAGCGTCCGCCGGGCGCTGAGCAGCCGAGAGGCGGTGGTGCTGCATGACGCCGCCACGGGGAGCACACGCAACCTGCGGTCAGCCGGCAGCATCGACCGGGGCGGCATCGACGGGGGCGGCATTGGCGGGGGTGGCGGCGGCGGGGGTGGTTGGGATGATGCAGTGGCCCGGCCGGGTGTGCTGACGCTGCCAAACGGCTGCCTGGTGCGCCTCAATGCTGCGTGCTGGCGCGCGGTCATTGCGCGGTGGCGCAGCGCGTCGGAGCGCACGCCGCGCGAGCGTGTGTGGACGGGCATGGACCGCGTCATGTTCCCGCAGCTGTACCGGCACATGGCGCCGGAGGACGCGGACGAGATGAACATGAACCCCGACTTCAACGTGCGCGTGCGCCGTGCCGCCCTCCTCCGCCTCGCCGCCCTGCCGTGCTACTTGCAGGCGGCGCTGGCGGGCCTCCAGTCGCTGGAGGAGCTGCGCGCGTGGGACCTGCTGGCCACCTACCTGCACGGCCAGGGCGCACCGGCGGAGCACCTGCGCGACCAGGAGGTGGGCGCGCGTATGCACGCGGTGACGGCGGTGGCGCGCGGGTTCATTGCGCGCACCATGGCGCCGCGCCTGCGCTGCGCCGCCGCGGCAGCGTGGGTAGCGTTAGACGCGCTGATACGCCCCGCCCTGTACCTGCCCGCCTCCGCCCCCGGCTCGCCAGCAACATCGCGGCCGGGCTCCTCGCGCGGCATCCACTCGCGCGGCAGCACGTTAACGGGCGGCGGGGGCAGCAGCCGGCCTGCCACTAGCGCGCCGCTTGTACCCATCACGGTTGCGCCACCCGCTACCCCGCCGCGGTTGGCAGGCGCCGCTGCAGCAGCGGTGACGCCACCGCCGCCCACCGCTGCCGACAGCTCGCGCGCCTCGCCTGAGGACGACGCCCATGACTTGTCGTCAGAAGCGACGCGTAAGCGCGTAGGCGGCATGGGCAGCTTTGTGTCCAAAACGTTCCGAAAGATGCTGGCGTACAGCAACAAGCGGGCCACCCGGGGCGCCATCGGCATTAGCGGCGGCGGTGACGACACGACAGCGAGCCCCAGCAGTCGAATGTCAACAGCGACCACCACCACTACCACACCTGCCGCTGCTGCTGCCACCGGCGTCAGTGCGTCGCCGGCGTCGGCGCTGGTACCGTTCCCCGCCAGTCCCGCGCCAGCCGCCGCCGTCCCTGGAGCAGCGGCACTGGCGCACCCGTCGAGCGGGCGCGACCTGATTGCCATGCAGCGCGTGCTGCTGATGGCGTACGGCAGCGACGGTGGAGAGGGCATGATGGTGGCTGCCGCGCGTGCCGCCACGGTGTACACTAGCGGCCTGCCGGCGGCAGCGCGCGCCATAGCGGACGTGGCAGGGAATGACGAGGCGGTGGGGTTTCGGAACCCGGTGGCGGCGCTGTGCCGGCTGGGCGGCGAGGGCGTGCCCGCCCTGTTAGAAGCGGCGGCTGCCGTGCGCGCCGCTGGCGGCGTGCCGCTGGTGTCGTGTGCCCGCAACATTGTGCCGCTGCTGGTGGAGGGCGCGCCGCTGGCGCCCGACGCCGTGACCGAGCACGCGTTCACGGTGCCCGGCCTGCCGCACGAGCATGTGGCAGCCGCCACGTCGCGCCGCCAGCAGCCGGCCGAGGTGGTTGTCGACGTGCCCGACTTCCCGGCCGACGTGGTGTCTGCCACAGAGAGCGACACGGGGTGTACCGGCGCGCGTCCCGTTGTCACTGCGCTGCGCGTGGTCATCACCTTTCAGGGCCGCTTCTTTGAGGAGTTGTACGCGGTGGGCAAGCTGCAGGCGTTCCTGTACCGTGAGCCTTGTGTGGACGCGCCCGCGCAGCCGGGCACGGTGGGCAGCACGGATGCCGATGCACACGTCGACAGCGAGACTTCGTACCGTGGTTTCTTGCAGCACGGGCCAGCAGGGGACATGGCAGCAGGATGCCCGTCGGGCCTGCGAGCCGGCGCTGCAGCTGACGCGGCACGTGGCATTGCACCCATGACGCCCTCCATTCCGGTACGCGCCGCGCAGTTGCACCCTGCCGCCATTGACCCTGTTGCCATTGCGCGTGGCATTGCGCGCATGGGGGACACGACGTGGGTGGAACAACGCGGGCGCGGGCGTGGGGGCGCGGCGGCAGCGCCCGCTACTGCGGCGTCCAACGTGCCCATGCCGTCCGCCTCCCGGCTGGTCAGCCGTGCCCGGCGGCACTCATGGACGGACGGCGGCACGCACATGACACGCGCTGTGACGGCCGCCAGCGGCGACATGGCGGCGTCGTACCGCCAGCTGCTGGTGTACACCGCGGGCACCGCGACGCGGCCGCAGATGCGTACTCCTGGTACGCCGGTCGCGGCTGAGGCGCCGGCGCGGATGTCGGGCACGCGCGCTGGCCCGGCGTCGGCGATGCCGCAGGTGCAGCTGCCGCTGCCGTTCTCCTCCGCCACGCCGCCGCTGGCGCGCATGCCGCTGTCGCACCTGTGCCCCAACATCCCAGGTGACCAGTACGTGGCCAACAGCCGCATACCGCTGGGCTACGCCGTGCCTGCCATGTGCGCACCCTGCACCGGCACCACGCTGGGCCGCCTGACGCTGGTGCACGAGCCGCTGCAAGCGCCGCTGGCGCCCGGCCGGTACGTGGTGGTGGTGACGGGGCTGGCGCACGGCAGCTACAGCGTGACAGTGACCGCCAGTCTGGCGACGCCCCTGCATGCGTACCTGGAGGGCGCGGTGGCGGCCGAGGCGGCGGTGCGCGCAGAGGTGCGCACGGCGCGGGAGGACCTGGCGGAGCTGGGTACAGCAGAGCGGCTGGGCGAGCGCAAGCGCGCGCTGGTGGGGTACGTGGTGGATGAGCTTACGCGGCGCAAGAACGACCTGGATGGCGCCATCGTGCGGCTGACGGCAGCGGCGGCGATGGGCACCATCGTGGCGGGCGACCTCGGCAGCGACGACGAGCGCGAGACGGGGACAGGCGTGTTGAGCTCGCTGCGGCCTACCGCCACACCCCGCAACGCGGGCGAGGAGCTGGAGAGCGATGCCGTCATCAAGTCCGCCATCACGGAGGCGCGCTCGCTGCGGCGCAAGCTGGACATGGTGGACGACATCAAGCTGCGCATTGCGACGCGGCGCACCAAGCTGCAGGCGCGGCAGGCGCAGGTGTCGCGGTCGCTGTCGTCGTGGGCACGCGAGCTGGCAGACCTGGAGGCGGGGCTGGGGGAGTACCAGGCACTGCACGCCGCCCTGAACGCACGGCTGGAGGCGGGCACGCAGCGGCTACGCGACACGGCGCGCTTCCTGCCCGCCGTGTACGACGCGCTGACGGAGGGGTACGACACGGACGCCGTGGCAGCAGGCGCGCCGCCCGGCGCCTCCGATGCCCGCACGCGCTACCTGGCAGTGATGGCGTCGACGCCGTTTGTGGAGTGGTGCGCCAACTGGCGCGCCCGTCGCGACATTGCGTCCGTGTGGACGCCCGCCGCCGCCGTGCGCCGCAAGCCAGCGCAAGACCTGGCGGCAGACGAGCGCGAGTGGATGGCGTACGACCGCGTGCTGCACCCCGAGGCGTACGACGTGTACGACGGCGACATGGAGATGGACGACGCTGACGTGGCGGCGGCGCAGGCGGAGCTGCGCGCGCGCACCGTCGCCGCCGCAAGCTCCACGCGCCCTGCCACCGCGGCTGCCAGTGAGGGTGGAGGCGGCGGCGGGGGCGGGGGTGGCGGGGGTGGCGGGGCTGCCGGCGGCAAGGGTGGCGCGCCAGCTGCGCCACCGCCACCCACGTATGCATCCGGGTGGTCTGCTGACGCCGCCGCGCCGTGGTCAAAGGCGCGCCACGGCGACACGGCGGGGAACCATGCCACGCTGGACCTCGTGCTGCCGCCCTGTGGGTACTCGCGTGGTGAGCTGCTGCGCATTATTGGCGCGCCGTGGCAGCTGCTGACGACCGTGGAGCGCCGCATCCGCCAGCTGCTGGCGCGCTTCCCTGACACGCACACCGCCGCCACAGACGCAATGGGTAGCAGCGCCGGCGCCGGTGATGGCACGGCGGCTGCAGCGGCGGCGGTGGCAGCGGCAGATGCTGCGGCACTGACTGGCAGCCTGCCGCCCGGTGCGCTGGGTGGCGCACCGCTGGCTCGCGTTGCTGGCGTGGGTGACGAAGGTGCGGGCGCCAGCGTGCGGGTGGCGGACAACGAGCGGCGAGCGCGGCGGCTGGCAAAGCTGACGGCAGTGATGGCAGGGCGGGAGGTGGTGGCTGCGACGGCGCCCGCGCCGCTGGACGTGGATGCGCGGTCGCGCGAGCTGCTGTTTGAGTTGGACCGCGCGCACACGTGCGGGCGCGAGGAGATTGACACCACGGTGCTGCACGGCCGGCTGCAGCGCATGGGCGTGGCGCAGCTAATTGGCGCGCTGGAGCTGGAGCTGGACAAGGTGCTGCTGGAGCAGGTGCTGCAGCGCGACGCGGTGGAGCAGGCGCTGACGGCGCAGGCGGCGGAGGCAAGCCTGCTGGCGGCGCGCGCACGCGTGGACGACGCGGCGGCGGCGGACGTGGCAACGCGCGCCGGTATGATCCGGCGCATGCTGCTGGACCGCGAGCGGCAGCTTGCGGCGGCAGAGTCGGCGGCGGCGGTGACGGCAGGGAAGCGCGCGCTGCTGGTGCCGCACCTGCTGGAGTGGCGCGCGGCGCGGGAGCGGCGCATTGCGGCGCTGGCCACCGCGGTGCTGGCGGGCGACAACTCCGCCATCCAGAGGCTGCTGGCGGAGGACCGAGCTTCCGCCGTGCTGGGCGCTGACTACGAGTACGACGCCGGCGACCACCTGCTGCTGCTGGGTGGCGTCGCCAACTGGGGCTCCGCCGCCTCCATGGAGCGCAGCCTGAGTGCGGCAGAGATGGCGGCGGCGGCAGCGGTGGCATCCACCCTGAAGGGCGGCGCGGGTGCAGCGGCGGCGGATGCCAAGGCGCGGCTGATGCGCAGCGCCATTGCGGCGGACCAGTCTTCAGTCATCTCCTCCATCCTGGGCGGCGCGTTCAAGACGGTGAAGATTGGCGTGTCGGCGTTCAACGAGTACGACAAGGGGTGGTGCGGCGCGTGCCGGACGCAGCCGTGCAGCTGGGCGCAGACGGTGCCGGTGGAGGCGGTGAGTGTGCGGCTGGCGGCGGTGGAGCGCGAGATAGTGCGCCTGCGGCGGCTGCCTCACAAAGACATGTACACCGACATGGGGACGGCGCGCGTGGCGGCGTCGTATCTGCGCGGCGGGCCGGCGGAGCAGTCCAAGGCGGATGCTGTGTTTGAGCTGGCGTTTGAGGCGGCGGAGCTGCGCGACCGCCTCACCCTGGCGGACGCCGACCGCGACCTGCACGCGGCGCACGCCGTGCCACCGGAGCCGGGTGCGGAGACCGCGGTGACGATGCACGGGCACCCGCAGATGTTGAAGCGCGAGGAGGCCATCGAGTCGCTGGAGCGCGAGATCGCGCGCATCGTGGCCACCACGGTGGCGCGCGAGGTGCTGGACGACGTGCTGGACTGGATGTACGAGGGGTGGCACTTTGGGGAGTGCGCGTCGCGCGTCGCACTGGCGGGGCACGTGCCCGGCCTGAAGCGCGAGGGCGCGCTGCGCCCCACGGAGGGCGCCTCCCACACCGCCATCCTGTACACGCTGTCGGGGCCCGCGGCACGCGCGCGGGAGGCGGACGCGGCGCGTGGCCTGGCACCCGCCCTGCCGCTCGTGTCAGCATTTGCACCGCCGCCGCGCACTGCAGGCACGCCGCCGGTGCCGCCGTCAACGGCACTCGTGCCGCTGCTGCCGCCGGCGGATAACATGGCGCAGATGGCGGCGCGCATGCCGGGCCGGCGCATTCCACACACGGTGGCACTGCGCGCCATGCACGCCGCCGTGGTGGCACGCAACACGGTGCTGGCGGCGCAGGCGCCGCTGGAGGACGCGGCGGCGATTATGAATGCCACCGAGACGCGCCTGCGCTTCTCCATGTTCCTTGCCGTCCTGCTGTTCTTCCGCGGCGCCAACCAGCTGTCCAAGCTGCGGCACTCGTACAGCGGCGAGTCAAACGCGCGCGCCGTTTTTCGCGCCCTCGTGCCGTACGCGCGCGGCAAGGACACGCTGGCGGGCGCACTGGACTGGCACGCGCAGTGGGGCGGGCGGGTTGACATGGACGGTGCAGCACGCGCGCGGCGTCGGCGGGCGGCACTGGCAGCGCTGGCGGACGCGCGCAGCGCGGCAGGGTGGCTGGTCATCACAGCGTCTGCGGCGGCGCGCGCCAAGAAGGCGGCAGCGGAGCGGCGGGCAGAGGCACGCGTGGCGGCGGCGCGGCACGCGGGTGCGCGCGACCTGCAGCGGCTGTGGCGCGGGTACGTCGCGCGGCGTGGCATTGCGGCACAGCTGTTGGAACAGCACCTGGCGGCGGTGGAGGAGGGAACGCGGCAGAACGCGGCGGTGCAGATACAGCGGATGTGGCGCGGGTTTATGGGCCGGCGCGCGGCGGCAGACATGCGGGCGGAGATGACTGCCTTCCTGCGCATGCTGCGCAAGCGCATTGCGGCGGACCTCGTGGCGGCGTACTACGAAGCCAACCCCATGGAAAAGGCGGAGGCGGACGCGCGCAAGAAGTGGGCGGACGCGGAGGTGGAGCGGAAGCGGCACGAGGTGCAGAAGCGGCGGCACGAGGTGAGCGGCGAGGCGCACGAGGCGCTGAAGCACGCGGAAGCGACGGCGCGGACCAAGTACACCATGACCTCCACGTTGGGCGGCGCCGGCAGCAAGCCAAAGGACAAGGCGGCGGCAGCGAAGAAGCATGTGGACCCCGGTATGGTGATGTCGGTACTGGCCGCCACCGTGCCACACCTGCCGCCCGTCATTCAGCGCCTGGCCAACACGCTGACGCGCCAGCGGGCGGGTACGGCCGCCGGCGACGACGACGACGAGGATGACGAGGATGACGACGAAGACGATGACGAGGGGGAGGGGGAGGAGGGCGGGGACAACACCGGTGGCGACGGTGGCGGCGGCGGCGGCAGCGATGGGGCGGCAGCAGCAACGGCAGCAGCCGCGGAGCCAGCTGGCGGCGCGGGGAATCCGTCGCCCAGTCCGGGTGCCGGAGGGACGGGGTTAACAAGCATGTTCCGGTTTGGACGGCGGCGTACTACCGGTACTGCCGGCACCGGCAGCATCAGCAGCGGCGGTGGTGGCGGCGGCGGCGGGAGCGGGAGTGCATTTGCTACCAGCGCCGGTGCGGGTGGTGACAGCAAGGAGGGCGGCGGCAGCAGGACTGAGGTGGCGGCCGGCGCGGATGACACGCCCTACGTGCCGCTGCCGACAGGTACGCTGCCGCCACTCACGCCACGGTTGTTGGCAGCCGCTGGCACCCGCGGCAGCGATGGCGGCAGCTTTGGCGGCGGCGGCGGCAGTGTTCACGGCGGTGGCAGCGTCGATGGCAGCCGCCCCGGCATCCAGGTGGGTGGCACCATGGCATCCATGGCATCTGCCGTGCCAACGGCAGCAGGCGGCGGCGGAGGCGGCGGCGGCGGTGGGCGGCGTGACCGCGCGCCTAGTCATGAGGTGCTGGAGCGCGTGGCAGAGCGCAAGGAGCGGACGCGCCAGATTCAGCAGGCCAAGAGCATCCTGTGGAGCACGCACGCCAAGCTGTTGCACAATGACACGGCCCGGCCGCCGGTGGCGCCACGCGCAGAGCCGGCAGGCGGTGGTGGCACGCCGGCAGCACCGGGCGCGCCAGCGCCGCCTCCACCGGTGGCGCCAGCGGCAGACGCGCCAACTATGGAAGCAGTCGGCGGTGTGGCGAAGCTGGGTGCGGGCGCGGCAGGGCGGGTGTCACGTGCCTCCTTGCTGCCACCACTGCCGTCAGCATCCAGTGGTACCGGCGACGGCGCGCTGGTGCGCAGTGACAGCGTGGCCAGCGGCGAGCCGCCGCCCGCCTCACCCATGATGCGGTCACTTGGCAGCCCCGTTGCCGGCGGCTCGCCGTCATCGCCATCGCGGCCGCGCCTGTCCAGTCGTGGGGGCGCCGACGCGCTGGCCTCGCCGCCGCTGCTGCGCCGGGACAGCACCAGCAGCGACAGCGGGTACCGGCCACCCGCCAGCGCGCTGGTTGGCCGCGGCAGCATTGCAGGCCTGGGCTCCACCGCCACACCGCGTGCGCGGTCACCCTCCAAGGCGCGTGCGCCTTCCTTCTCCCTCCCGCCGCCGGCTGCCAGCTAGCTCAATTGTACTTTGCACATGCGTGGCTTTCAATAGGGTTATTGTTGAACAGAATATCATATCTAGCGTTACTTGTCGCGCCGGAAAGTCCCTGGCGGCTGCCGCTGCGGCGGCGGCGCGGTGCGCGACACGCGCGGCAGGCGGACAAGCAGCAGGCCGTTCTTGGCGGCGCGGTAGTGCCACCAGCGGCCCAGCCGCGGCTCCTGACCCACGGCCGCCACTAGGAGGCCACCGTTGTCAGCAAACGCGAGGCCGTTCACAACGCCGCGCACGGGGATGGCAGCCAGAAGGGAGAGGCCGGTGAAGGCGGTTGGCTTCATGGCCTCGCCACCCAGCAGCAGTGCCTCCACAGGGCGGCGGGCACGGGCGCCGCCATCGGCCTCGGCGTCGCTGTCCTCCTCGCTGTCGCTGCCCGCGCCGCCGGGCCGCGCCGCCGTGCGCAGGCGCCACAGGCGCAGGTAGCCGTCGCCCGAGCCAGAAGCAATGACGTCCGAGTTGGGGCACACCGCCAGTGCCGTCACGCCGGCGCAATAGCCGGCAGACAGCGCACGGGCATCAGGTGTGAGGCCCGTGGCAGCGCACAGCGCCGGCAGATCGCGTGCCGCAACGGCGCCATTAGTGGGCGCCGCGTCAGCGGCACCGACGGGCGCTGCCGCCGACGGCGCGGGCGCCGCAGGTGGCGCCACGCCGCCAAACGCCGGCGCCGCCGGCACGGTGTGGCCGTCGCCGTGCACGCCCACCGCGTGCCACACCGGCTTCTTCTTGGTGGTGTGCCACAGCGCCAGGCTGCCGTCCGCGCCGCCCGACACAAACCAGGCGTCATTGATGGCGGCCACCGCGTCGGTGGACAGGTCAGACGCGTGCGACCGGAACCCCAGCTGCGACTGCTCCGGCCCCTTCCACAGCCGCACCGTGCGGTCGCGCCCTGGAGGGAGGGGG
>Ga0066256_1002686_pt1 | contig 18939 bp, 20 predicted proteins | sample ThiBio_1000_biof_FD_87107 | JGI IMG/M metagenome (GOLD analysis project Ga0066256, IMG submission 87107) | Wastewater bioreactor microbial communities from Cape Town, South Africa - Thiocy_expt_1000_biof (version 2) | ecosystem: Engineered > Bioreactor > Thiocyanate-remediating >... | reverse complement strand
CCAGCGTTCACCATGACGGCCTGGGTGTAGGCGCCGACGCCCAGAAAAGCAGCATGACCGAGAGAAAACAAGCCGGTGAAGCCCGTGATCAGCATCATTCCCAACCCGATGATCGCGTAGATCAGAACGAAGGTCAGCTGATCCAGCCAATACTCCGGGAAGATCCAGGGAGCCAGCAGGACGAATATACCGAGGCATGAGTACCAGAAGATATCCTGCCCGTCCTTGGCCAGGCGTATATCCTGGTTGTAGTCAGTTTTGAATATGAATCGCATTTTTTCTCAAACCTTTTTACGGAGTTCTTCACCGAACAAGCCGTTAGGCCGGATCATCAGCATGATCAAAACAGCGATGTACGGCGTGATGTCTCTGAACCCTTCGGGCAGATAAAAACCTGAAAACGCCTCCAGCAGGCCGATGATCATGCCGCCCACAATGGCTCCGGGCAGACTTCCAAAACCACCGATGACGGCGGCCGGAAATGCCTTCAATCCAATGAAACCCATATTGACGTATACAAAGGTAATGGGCGCGAGTAGGATGCCGCCAATGGCCGCCAGCGCAGCAGCGAGTCCCCAGACCAAGCCATTCAGCCGCTTGACTGGAATGCCCATGTAATAGGCGGCGAGCTGGTTCTGGGACGAGGCGTGCATGGCGATGCCGAGCTTGCTGTAGCGAAACAGCGCGAACAGCAGGGCGCACAGCACGGCCGTGGCGGCGATCACCACCAGTTGCTCGGCGGCCACCACCAGCTCGCCCAGGCGCAGCGCCTGGTCCTTGTAGGGCACGGGCAGGGAGTGCGTCTCGGTGCCGATGTTGGGGATCATGGTGACCAGGCCGCGCAGCACATAGCCGATGCCGATGGTGAGCATGACGATGGAAAACGCGGGCTGGCCGAGGATGGGGCGGATCACCGCGCGCTCGAGCAGCACGCCGAAGCCGCCCATGGCCAGGATGCTGGCGAGCACCGCCACCCAGAAGGGAAAGCCCAGCACCGTCATCAACGCCAGGCCGCAGAAGGCGCCCAGCATCATCAACTCGCCCTGCGCGAAGCTCACGGCTTCGGTCGCCTTGTAGATCAGGACGAAGCCGAGTGCGATCAATCCGTAGATGCAGCCCTGTGAAATGCCGCTGACCACCAATTGCAGGAACTGCACGAAGTCTCCGGTAGTTGTACGAAGCAAGCGCTTTGCTCAAATAATGTGCCTGCCCGCCGCTTGTGCCACAAGCGGGGGCTAACCCGAAGTTCTGCAGGGCGCCATGTCGCGCATCAAACAATGGCCGTCCATACGGAAAAACTCGAACGCGTCACGCTGGTGACGCTGGACCGCCCCCAGGTGCGCAACGCCGTCGATGCGGCCACCGCCCGGGCGCTGCACCAGGCCTTCGTCGACTTCGAGCACGACGACACGGCCGATGTCGCCGTGTTCCATGGCGCCGGCGGGCACTTCTGCGCCGGCTGGGACTTGCAGGCCGGCGCGAAGCTGCTGGCAGACGGCGTCGCGCCCGAGGTACTGGCCCAAGGGCTCGACTTTTCGGCAGGCGATGCCGAGCCGCTCGCGCCCATGGGGCCGACGCGGCTCGTGCTCAGCAAGCCCGTGGTCGCCGCCATCAGCGGCGCGGCCGTGGCCGGCGGCATGGAACTGGCCCTGTGGTGCGACCTGCGCGTGATGGAGGAAGACGCCTACTTCGGCGTCTTCTGCCGGCGCTTTGGCGTGCCGCTGATCGATGGTGGCACGCTGCGCCTGCCCGGCCTGATTGGCCGCGCGCGGGCGCTCGACCTCATCCTGACCGGCCGCCAGGTCGACGCCGAAGAAGCCCTGCGCATCGGCCTGTGCACGCGCGTCGTTCCCAAGGGGAGTGCGCGGGAGCAGGCCCTGGCGCTGGCGCGCCAGTTGGCTGCGTTTCCCCAGGGCGCTTTGCGTGCCGACCGCGCCAGCGCCTTGGCGCAGGAAGGCCTGGCCGAACGCGCCGCGCTGCTGCAGGAATGGCAGGGCGGCCGCGCCTGCCTGGCCGACGCCTTGCGCGGCGCAGCGCGCTTCGCGCAAGGCGCGGGCCGGCACGGAAAATTTGAATGAAAATGGCCTTCAGCGCTTATCCTGTCTAATAAGATTGCTATAAAAATAGGATTTACCCCGACCCGACCACGCCCACCTTGGGCGTTTTGCTTCTTTCCTGGACCCCTCATGACCCCACCAAGCACCGCCCTTCCGCCGGCGTTCGAGTCCGAATTCGTTGCCGCCTTGACCCAGTTGTTCGAGGAAAAAATCGTTTTCAACCAGGTGCTGGGCCTCAAGGTGACCGAGCTGCGTGCCGACGGCGCCACCGGCCGCATCGCCATGCGCCCCGAGCTCGTCGGCCACTTTGCCTACAACCGCATCCACGGCGGCGCCATCAGTGCCGGGCTGGACGCCATGGGCGGCCTGGCCGTGATGGCCGCGCTCGGCACCAAGCACATGGACGAAGCGCCCGAGCAGCGCCTGCACCGCTTTTCGCGCCTGGGCACCATCGACCTGCGCATCGACTACCTGCGCCCCGGCGTCGGTAGCCATTTCGAGCTGCACGCGCACGTGCTGCGCCTGGGCTCGCGCGTCGCCAGCACGCGCATGGAATTCCTCGGCCCTGACGGCCGCTTGATGGCCACCGGAGCGGGCGCTTACATCGTGTCGTAAGTGGTTACGCGGCGTGAGCGCTCGCAATGCCTGCAAGTGTTTGCAAGCACCGAACCGTTTGCTTACGTCTCTTGCGAATGCATGCGCCGCGCGCGACCCCTGGCTTTCTACGATCGGCGCCTTAGCAACAAGGAGGTCCGATGGCCGTGCAAACCCCGTTCTTTGGCAAACGTGAACCCGAAAGCTTTCAGCGCCACAGCAGTGCGCCCGTGATGCCGCAGCACGCTGCGCCCGCCGCCGCGCCCGTGGCGCCCACCGCCACCGCCGCGGCCGCGCCCGGCAGCGCCGGCAGCAAGCTGACCGTCGGGCCCAACATCAAGCTCAAGGGCGTGGAGATCACCGACTGCGACACCCTGGTGGTCGAGGGCACGGTGGAGGCGACCATGGATTCGCGCGTGATCCAGATCTCCGAGGAAGGCGCCTTCCGCGGCTCGGCCGAAATCGACATCGCCGAGATCCGCGGCGCGTTCGACGGCGCGCTCACGGTGCGCCAGAAGCTCGTCATCTTCAGCACCGGCAAGGTAAGCGGCAAGATACGCTACGGCAAACTGGTGATCGAAGAGGGTGGCCAGCTCTCCGGAGAAATCGCCGTGGGCACCGGCGGGGCCAGCGCCCGGCCTGCCGCCACGCGCACGCGCCAGGGCGAACCGGCTGCCGCCCTGGCCTAGCGCGGCCCGACCTGGCGCGGCCCGACCTAGCGCGGCCCGGCCTAGCGCGGCCCGGCCTAGCGCGGCCCGGCCTGACGCGGCTCGGCCAACCGCGAGATTTTCACGAAGCATTTGCTTGCTCAAAAGCGCCGGGCTTGCTATGTTCCCGGCATGAGCAAGCCGCCCGAACCGCTGCCCGCTGCCCCCGCCACCGCGCCCGCCGGCGCGCTGCCGCGCCGGCGCGGGCGCCCGCCCAAGACGCTGGCCGACCCCGACGAAGGCAACCGCCGCCGCCCCTTGATCGAGGCGGCGGCGCGCCTCTTTCGCACCCGGGGCTTTGCCGCCACCAGCACGCGCGACATCGCTGCCGCCGCCGGGATGCAAAGCGGTTCGCCGTTCTACCATTTCGAGAGCAAGGGCGCCCTGCTGTTTGTCGTTGTGCAGGAAGGCATGGCGTTCGCCACGCAGAGCCAGCGCGACGCGCTGGCGCGCCTGCCCGATGGCGCCAGCCCGCGCGAACAACTCAAGAGCCTGGTGCGCCAGCATTTCGAGGTGCTGCACGGGCCGCGCGCCGATTTCATTCCCGTGATGCTCTACGAATGGCGCTCGCTGAGCAGCACCCAGCGCGAGCAGATCGCCGCCATCAAGGACGCCTACGAAGCCTGCTGGGCGCCGGCCTTGCAGGCCCTGCACCTCCAGGGCGTGCTCAAGGCCGACCCGGGCACGGCGCGCCTGTTCATCCTCGGCGCGCTCAACTGGTCGGTGCAGTGGTTCAATCCCCGGGGCGCGTATTCGCTCGACGACCTGACGGAGCAGGCGCTGGCGCTGTTCCTGGGCGATGTGGCCTAGGTTCCGGTCACACGATTCTTAGTTCTTATCACTGGCAAAAAAGGCCGGTGCGCCGTCCCAGGCGGCGCTTGGCCGCTGGAGGGCGCAAGGGCATTCGTCTGCCATCCGGCTCTTGTTGCGCCTACGGATGGGCCGCCGGTACCACCACCGGCCGGGGCCGCCCCTCGGCATCGAGCGCCACGTAGGTCAGGCGCGCCTCGGTCACCTTGACATACCGCCCCTGGCCGGCGAAGCGCTCGGAGTACACCTCGACCTCGACCGTCACCGAGGTGCGGCCGATGCGCGTGACATGGGCGAAGAACGAGCAGATGTCGCCCACCCGCACCGGGTGCTTGAAGACGAATTCGTTCACCGCCACCGTGGCCATGCGCCCCTGCACCAGGCGCGCCGGCAGCACCGAGCCGGCCAGGTCCACCTGGGCCATGACCCAGCCGCCGAAGATGTCGCCATTGCCGTTGGTGTCGGCCGGCATGGGGATGACTTTGAGCACCAGCTCGTGCCCGCACGGCGGGGCGGGAATGGGCAGGCGCGGCGGGGCGGGCAGTTCGCTCATGGGCAACAATCCGGGTTGGTTCAACGCGTCGAATTCTCCCCCATGCGCCACCACGGCGATTCCCCACCCCCCGCAACCAACGACGGCCGGCCGCGCACGCGCTCCGACTGGGCCACGCTGGCCCGCCTCCTGCCCTACCTCTGGCGCTACAAATGGCGCGTGGCGGCGGCGCTGGCCTTCATGCTGGGTGCCAAGCTCGCCAATGTCGGCGTACCCCTGGTGCTCAAGCGCCTGGTCGATGCCATGCAGTTGCCGGCCGGCGCCGCGACGGCGCTGCTGGTCGTTCCGGTGGCGCTGCTGCTGGGCTATGGCGCGCTGCGGCTCATGACCTCGCTGTTCACCGAACTGCGCGAGCTGGTGTTCGCCAAGGCAACGCAGGGCGCGGCGCGCTCGATTGCGCTCGCAACCTTCCGCCACCTGCACGGCCTGTCGCTGCGCTTTCATCTGGAGCGCCAGACCGGCGGCATGACGCGCGACATCGAGCGCGGCGTGCGCGGTATCGAATCGCTGGTGTCGTTCGCGCTGTTCAACATCCTGGCCACGCTGGTCGAGGTGGTGCTGGTGCTCACGGTGCTGGGCCGGCAATTCGACATGTGGTTCGTCTGGATCACGCTGGCTGCGCTGGTGCTCTACATCAGCTACACCGTGGTGGTGACCGAGTGGCGCACCAAGTTCCGGCGCGAGGCCAACCTGCTCGACTCGGCCGCGCACACCAAGGCGGTGGATTCGCTGCTGAACTACGAAACGGTGAAGTACTTCAACAACGAAGACTTCGAAGCGCGCCGCTACGACGAAAGCCTGGAGGGCCTGCGCCGCGCGCGCCTCAAGAGCCAGAGCACGCTGTCCATGCTCAACGCCGGGCAGCAGGCCATCATCGCCAGCACGCTGGTCGCCATGCTCTGGCGCGCGACGCAGGGCGTGGCCGACGGGCACATGACGCTGGGCGACCTGGTCATGGTCAACGCCTTCATGATCCAGCTCTACATCCCGCTGAACTTCTTCGGCGTGATCTACCGCGAAATCAAGCAGAACCTGACGGACCTGGACAAGATGTTCACGCTGATGGACCGCGAGCGCGAAGTGGCCGACGCGCCGGGTGCCGAGCCGCTCGCCATCGCCGCCGGCAGCAGCCCGGCCGTGCGCTTCGAGAACGTGCACTTCGCCTATGAACCCGACCGCCCCATCCTGCGCGGCGTGAGCTTTGAGATTCCGGCCGGCAAGACGGTGGCGGTGGTCGGGCCGTCCGGCGCCGGCAAGTCCACGCTGGCGCGGCTCCTGTTTCGCTTCTACGACATCCAGCAGGGCCGCATCACCCTGGCCGGGCAGGACATGCAAAGCCTCACCCAGGCGAGCGTGCGCGCGGCCATCGGCATCGTGCCGCAGGACACCGTGCTGTTCAACGACACCGTGGCCTACAACATCGCCTACGGCCGGCCCGGCGCCACGCAGGAGGAGGTCGAGCAGGCGGCGCGCGCGGCGCACATCCACGCCTTCATCGCCGCCACGCCCAAGGGCTACGCCACCATGGTGGGCGAGCGCGGGCTCAAGCTCTCGGGCGGCGAGAAGCAGCGCGTGGCGATTGCGCGCACGCTGCTCAAGAACCCGCCCATCCTGATCTTCGACGAAGCCACCTCGGCGCTGGATTCGGCGAACGAGCGCGCCATCCAGGCGGAATTGCGCAGCGTGGCGCGCGGCAAGACCACGCTGGTCATCGCGCACCGCCTCTCGACCGTGGTCGACGCGCACGAGATCCTGGTCATGGACGCCGGCCGCATCGTGGAGCGTGGCACGCACGCCGCGCTGCTGGCGGCGGGCGGGCGCTACGCAGCGATGTGGGCGCTGCAGCAGTCGGGCGAGGGGTCGGAAATTTAAGGTGTTTTTGGCCTCCAGCGCTTGCTGCGAAAGGCGTTATAGCTATCAATCCAATAGAAAACCCCGCCGCAGCGGGGTTGTGAACCATGCCCCGTGGCGGGGCTGGGGGCGCGCTCAGTGCTTGCGCGCGGCGATCGATTTTTCCGCCATGTTCACCAGGTCGGCGCCGATCTGGCCCTTCCACTTGGTGTACACGGGGCGCGTGGCCTTGACGAATTCCTCGCGTTCGGCGGGGGTCAGTTGCGTCACGGTCACGCCGTTGGCGGCGATGTCCTTGAGCAGGGGCTTGTCGGCTTCCACCACGCCCTTGCGCGCCAGGGCGATCTGCTCCTTGCCGGCGTCGATGGCGGCCTGCTTGACGATTTCGCGATCGGCCGGCGTCCAGGAATTCCAGACGTCCTTGTTCACCACGAACACCAGCGGGTCGGCGATGTAGCCCCACAGCGTCAGGTACTTCTGCGAGACGGTGTGCAGCTTGGCGGCGGTGAAGATGGACAGCGGGTTCTCCTGGCCATCGACGGCGCCGCTGGCCATGGCGGGCTGGGCGTCGGACCAGCTCATCTGCGTCGGGTTGGCGCCGAGCGCGGTGAAGGTGTCGAGGAACAGCGGCGAGCCGACGACGCGGATCTTCAGGCCCTTCAGGTCGGCCGGCGTCTTGATGGGGTGCTTGCTGTTGCTGATCTCGCGGTAGCCGTTTTCGCCCCAGGCGAGCGGCACCACGCCGGCCTTGTCCAGGGTCTGGAACAGGCTCTTGCCGACTTCGCCCTGGGTCAGCGCATCGATGGCGGCGTAGTCGGGCATCAGGAAGGGCAGGGAGAACAGGTTGAGCTGCTTGACCTGGGGCGACCAGTTGATGGTCGAGCCGATGGCCATGTCGATCACGCCCTGGCGCAGCGCGGAAAATTCGCGCGTCTGGTCGCCCTGGATGAGCGAGACGCCGGGATAGAGCTTGATGTTGATGCGGCCGTTGGTCCGCTCGCGCACCTTGTTGGCCCACAGCTCGCCGCCCTTGCCCCAGGGGAAGGCGGGGCCGAGCACCAGCGACATGCGGTATTCGCTCTTGTAGGCGGTCTGCGCCAGGGCGGCGGGGGCGGTGAACGCCAGGGCCGCGGCGGCGGCGACGGCGGAGGTGAGGAAGGTACGCAGTTTCATGGGGTCTCCTTGCTACAAAAAAACGAGCTAAAAAAGCTTATGGGTCAGCCGTTAGGGCCGATTTTCTTAATAACCCAGCTTCGCCGGCAGCCACAGCGCCAGCTGCGGGAAGGCGATCACCAGCACCATCACCAGGAACATCGCCAGCAGCATGGGCCCGACCCAGCGCACGGTGGACTCCATGCGCACGCCGGCGATGCGGCACGAGACCATCAGGTTCACGGCCAGCGGCGGCGTGAACTGGCCGAGCGCCACCTTGAGCGTGAGGATCACGCCGAACCATACCGGGTCCCAGTGGTAGTGGTTCATGATGGGCATGAGCAGCGGCACGAAGATCAGGAAGATGGAGATGCCGTCGAGGAACATGCCGACGGTGACGAGCAGCAGGATGAGCAGCGACAGCACGCCGTACTCGCCCAGGCCGGAGTTCACGATGGCGGCGGCGACCGGGTCGATCACGCCCAGTGTGGAGAGCGAGAAGGCGAAGATCCCGGCAAGCGAGACCACCAGCAGGATCACGGCCGACAGCTCGCCCGATTCGCGCAGGATGGGGAACAGGTCGCGCACCGTCATCGTGCGGTGTACCACCATGCCCACGAACAGGCCGTAGAACACCGCCACCACGGCCGCCTCGGTGGGCGTGAACCAGCCGGCGCGCATGCCGCCCAGGATCAGCACCGGCGCGGCGAGGCCCCACAGGGCTTCGCGCAGGCTCTTCCAGAAAGGTGGGCGCGGCAGAGTGGCTTCGAACGCGCCCATCTTGTGGCGGCGCGCCATCCACACGGCGGGCACGATGAGCGCGATGCCGGCCAGCACGCCCGGCACCATGCCGGCGGCGAACAGCGCCGGCACCGAAGCGCCTGGCACCAGCACCGAATACACGATGAAGGCGACCGAGGGCGGGATCAGGATGTCGGTGGCCGCCGCCGCGCCCACCACGCTGGCCGAGAAGCTGCCGGGGTAGCCGGCGCGCGACATGGCGGCGATCATCACGCCGCCCACGGCGGCCGCATTGGCCGGGCCCGAGCCCGAGATGCCGCCCAGGAACATGGCCACGGCAATGGCGACGAGCGGCAGCATGCCGGGGCCGCGCCCGACGATGGCCACGGCGAAATTCACCAGGCGCAGCGCCACGCCGGAGCGGTCGAAGATCGAACCCACCAGCACGAACATCGGGATGGCGAGCAGCGGGTACTTGCCCAGGCCGGCGTAGAAGTTCTGCGGCACGGCCAGCAGTCCGTACCACTGGCTGTCGGCATTGGCCAGCGCGATGGCGGCGGCGCCTGCCAGCCCGAGCGCCGCGCCGATGGGCACGCTCGCGAACATCAGGCCCAGGAAGGCCACGAACAACAAGGTGGCGATCATGGCTGCTGCTCGGGAGGGTCGATGAATTCCACGTCCGCCGGGCGGCTGCGCCGGCGCAGCAAGCCGATGGCGCGCCAGGTGATCAGGGTGGAGAACACCGGCAGCCAGATCGAATACCACCACTGGGGCACCCCGATGCCGGGGGAAGTCTCCCCATAGCGGTAGTCGTCCCAGACCACGCGCAGGCTGAGCACGGCGATGGCGGTGAACAGCAGCGCCACCAGCAGCGCGCCGAGCTGCGCCAGGCGTCTGCGCCGCGCCAGCGAGCCGCTCTCGGCAAAGAACTCGATGCGGATGTGGCGGTCGCGCGCCACGGCGGCCGAGCCGGCCACCATGGCCAGCACGATCATCAGGAAGACGGAGATCTCCTCCGTCCAGGCGATCGACGAATCGGTGAAATAGCGCGCCAGCACGTTGGCGAAAGTGATCAGCGCCAACGCCGCCATGACGATGACGGTGAGCCAGTCTTCCAGGGCGAGCGAGCGTGGTTCGGAGTCGGGCGCGGCCTCGGGCTGCGCGGGCGGTTCGGAAGAGGACATGCGGGAGAAAATTGGCGAGAGGACGGCGCCCGGGCCGGTGGACGGGGACGCGTTGCGTGTACGCAAAACATTATGCGTGCAACGCAAGGGCAGGGCCTGCCCTGTGCATGGGCCGGTGGCGCGGGCGGATAATCCGGCCGATGGAAACCAAGTGGCTCGAGGATTTTGTCAGCCTGGCCGAGACGCGCAGCTTCAGCCGCTCGGCGCAGTTGCGCCATGTGACCCAGCCGGCGTTTTCGCGCCGCATCCAGGCCCTGGAGGCCTGGGCCGGGACCGACCTGGTCGACCGCAGCTCCTACCCCACGCGCCTCACCCCGGCCGGCCGCACGCTCTACGACCAGTCGCTGGAGACGTTGCAGGCGCTGCACAGCACACGCGCCGCGCTGCGCGCGCACGGCAGTTCCAGCCAGGACATGATCGAGTTCGCCGTGCCGCACACGCTGGCGTTCACTTTCTTCCCCGAATGGGTCTCGCGCATGCGCGAGCGCTTCGGGCCGTTCAAGAGCCGCTTGATCGCACTCAACGTGCACGACGCCGTGATGCGCCTGGTGGAGGGCAGCTGCGACCTGCTCGTTACCTACCACCACGAGTCGCAGCCGTTCCAGCTCGACACCCACCGCTACGAAATGCTCACCCTGGGCCAGGAGGTGCTGGCGCCCTACGTGCGCCCGGGCGCGGATGGCCGGCCCCTGTACTGCCTGCCCGGGAGCAGCACCGAGCCGCTGCCCTACCTGGCCTATGCGCCCGGCGCCTACCTCGGGCGCGTGACGGAGCTGATCCTGAAGGAATCGCCCCTGGCGCTGCACCTGGACCGGGTGTACGAAACCGACATGGCCGAGGGCCTCAAGGCCATGGCGCTCGAAGGCCACGGCGTCGCCTTCCTGCCGCTCAGCGCCGTGCGCAAGGACCTGCGCGCGCGCCGCCTGGTCAGCGCCGCGCCGCCCGAGTTGCCGCACCTGCAGATGACCATGGACGTGCGCATCTGCCGCGAGCGGCGTGGCCCACGCGAGGGCGGGCGCGACAAGATCGACGCCCTCTGGGATTTCCTGGTGGAAAGAAATTCGGCCGCGCAAGCCTCATGATTCTTTTGCATGACACGGCCAACAATAGGCATTGGATGCACGCATTGCGCGCCGTTACATTCGCCCGCTGCAGTAGTTTTACGTACCGCCCATGAACTTCTTCTCGCCACTCGTTTCCTGCCTGCTCGTCCTCGCCAGCGGCACGAGCGCCGTGGCGGCGCAGGGCGTGCTGGACCGGGTGCGCGAGGGCGGCGCCCTGGTGATCGCCCACCGCGATTCGTCGGTACCGTTCTCCTACCTGGACACCAAGACCGGCAAGCCCATCGGCTACGCGATGGACCTGTGCCTGCACCTGGCCGACGTGGTGCGCCGCGCGACCGGCAGGAAGGACATGGCCGTCGAGTTCGTGGCGGTCACCTCGGCCAACCGCGTCGCCACCGTCGCCGAAGGCCGCGCCGACCTGGAGTGCGGCTCCACCACCAACAACGCCGAGCGGCGCCAGTCGGTGGCCTTCACCATTCCGCACTACATCACCGGGGCGCGCCTGCTGGTGCCCGCCAACAGCCCCGTCACCCGACTGGAAGACCTGGCCGGCAAGAAGCTTGTTTCCACCAAGGGCTCGACGCCGCTGCGCGCCGCGCAACAGATCAACCGCGAACGCCTGATGGGCCTGAACATCGTCGAGGCGCCGGACCACGCCCGCGCGGTGGAAATGGTGGAAAAGGGCGAGGCGGATGCCTTCGTCATGGACGATGTGCTGTTGTACGGCCTGGCCTCCGGGCGCCCCGATCCCAAGGCGCTGAAAGTCGTGGGGCGTTTCGTCACGACCGAGCCGCTGGCCATCATGCTGCCGCCGGGCGATCCGCAGTTCAAGAAATTAGTGGACGACGAGATGCGCCGCCTCATCACCAGCCGCGAGATCTATGCCATCTACGACAAATGGTTCATGCAGCCGATTCCTCCGCAAAACCGCTCGCTCGACTTGCCGGTCAATTACCTGATGCGCGATTTCTGGAAGTACCCGACCGATCAGGTTCCTTTCTAGAACGGCAAGCCGCGTTGCCTGCAAACCGGTTACCGTATCGTTCTTCCGCTCCCACGGAGCGCTGAATTTTCCCTTTGCCCCACACGGGCGCCATAAAATCCGCCGTTTTCGGCATACACCCAAGGAGACACGCATGAAGAAGCAACTTTTGGCCGCCGCCGTCCTGGCGCTTGCCGCTGGCACGACGTTCGCGCAGGCCGGCGACACGCTGGCGAAGATCAAGTCGTCGGGCAGCATCACGCTGGGCGTGCGCGAGTCCTCCGGCCTGTCCTACACCCTGGGCAACGGCAAGTACGTGGGCTTCCACACCGAGATGGCCGAGCACATCATCGGCGACCTGCAAAAGCAGCTCGGCCTGGCCAAGCTGGACATCAAGTACCAGCCCGTGACCTCGCAGAACCGCATCCCCCTGGTGACCAACGGCACCGTGGACCTGGAATGCGGTTCCACCACCAACAACACGGCGCGCCAGAAGGACGTGGCCTTCGCCGTCACCACCTACGTGGAAGAAGTGCGCATGGCCGTCAAGGCCAGCTCGGACATCAAGTCCATTAAGGACCTGAACGGCAAGACCGTGGCCACCACCACCGGCACCACCTCGGTGCAGACCCTGCGCAAGAACGAGCGCGCCGGCGGCATCGACTTCAAGGAGGTCTATGGCAAGGACCACGCCGACAGCTTCCTGATGGTCGAGACCGGCCGCGCCGATGCTTTCGTGATGGACGGCTCCATCCTGGCCGCCAACATCTCCAAGGCCAAGAACCCGGCCGACTACAAGATCGTCGGCGAAGTGCTGTCGGTCGAACCCATCGCCTGCATGCTGCGCAAGGACGACCCGGCCTTCAAGAAGGCCGTGGACGACTCCATCAAGCGCCAGATTGCCGACGGTTCGCTTGCCAAGCTGTACGACAAGTGGTTCATGCAGCCCGTGCCCCCGACCAACGTGAAGATCGGCCTGCCCATGTCCGAAGCCACCAAGGACGCCTGGGCACACCCGAACGACAAGCCCATGGAAGCGTATAGCGCCAAGTAAAGGCGGCCAGCGGCTTCACGCCCCCTCGGAGCCAACGGTTCGGGGGGGCTTTTTCGTGGTGCGGCAGGGCCGTTGAAAGGATTGCTATGACTTGGGATTGGCAGGTGTTCTGTCAGGACACGCTGGATCAAACCGTCGCGGCCGGGTGTTTTGGCAAGGGCGGCGATATCACCTACCTGGATTGGCTGCTCTCGGCCTGGGGCTGGACGGTGTCGGTGTCGCTGCTCTCGCTCGCCCTGGCGCTGGTGCTGGGCGGTGTCATCGGCACGCTGCGCACCCTGCAGGGCCACGCCTGGGTGGTGCGCCTGGGGAACGCCTGGGTGGAGTTGTTCCGCAACATTCCGCTGCTGGTGCAGATCTTCCTCTGGTACCACGTACTGCCGTCCATGTTCCCGGCGCTGCAGCAGGTGCCGGGCTTCGTGCTGGTGGTGTTCGCGCTGGGCCTGTTCACTTCGGCGCGCATTGCCGAACAGGTGCGCTCCGGCCTGGAGTCGCTGCCGCGCGGCCAGCGCTACGCGGGCATGGCGGTGGGCTTCACCACGGCCCAGACGTACCGCTACGTGCTGCTGCCCATGGCGCTGCGCATCATCATTCCGCCGCTCACCAGCGAGACCATGAACATCTTCAAGAACTCGTCCGTCGCCTTCGCGGTCTCGGTGGCCGAGCTGACCATGTTCGCCATGCAGGCGCAGGAGGAAACCTCGCGCGGCGTCGAGATCTACCTGGCGGTGACGGCGCTGTACGTGGTGTCGGCCTTTGCCATCAACCGGCTCATGGCCTTCATCGAGCGCCGTTCGCGCGTGCCGGGCTTCATCGCTGCGGCCAGCTCCGGAGGGCACTGAGCATGAACCTCGCCCTCGACTTCTCTTTCTACAACTGGGACCTGGTGAGCAATTTCGTGCTCAAGGGCCTGTATTTCAGCCTCATGCTGACGGCCGTCGCCACGCTCGGCGGCGTGTTCTTCGGCACCCTGCTGGCGCTGATGCGCCTGTCGGGCCGCAGCTGGCTGGTGCTGCCGGCCACCGTGTACGTCAACGGCATGCGCAGCATTCCGCTAGTGATGGTGATCCTGTGGTTCTTCCTGCTCATGCCGGCGATCATCGGCCGACCCATCGGCGCGGAAACCTCGGCCGTGGTCACCTTCATTGCCTTCGAGGCGGCCTACTTCAGTGAAATCATGCGCGCCGGCATCCAGTCGATCCCGCGCGGCCAGGTGTTCGCCGGCATGGCCATGGGCATGACCTACGGGCAGAACATGAAGCTCGTGATCCTGCCGCAGGCCTTCCGCAACATGCTGCCGGTGCTGCTGACGCAGACCATCATCCTGTTCCAGGACACCTCGCTGGTGTACGCCATCGGGGCCTACGACATGCTCAAGGGCTTCGAGATCGCCGGCAAGAATTTCGGCCGGCCGATCGAGGCCTATCTGGCGGCCGCGGTCTTCTACTTTGTCATCTGCTTTGCGCTGTCCTGGGCCGTCAAGCGCCTGCACCGCAAGATTGCCATCGTGCGCTAGGAAATCTCCATGATCGATCTCAAGAACGTCTCCAAGTGGTACGGCAGCTTCCAGGTGCTGACCGATTGCTCCACCAGCATCCAGAAGGGCGAAGTGGTCGTCGTCTGCGGTCCCTCGGGTTCCGGCAAGTCCACGCTCATCAAGACCATCAACGCGCTCGAACCCTTCCAGAAGGGCGAGATCTGGGTGGACGGCGTGCCCGTGCACGACCCCAAGACCAACCTGCCCCAACTGCGCTCGCGCGTGGGCATGGTGTTCCAGCATTTCGAGCTGTTCCCGCACCTTTCGGTCACGGAAAACCTGACCATCGCCCAGGTCAAGGTGCTCGGGCGCAGCGCGGACGAAGCCAAGACGCGCGGCCTCAAGATGCTCGACCGCGTGGGGCTCTCGGCGCACAAGGACAAGTTCCCCGGCCAGCTCTCGGGCGGCCAGCAGCAGCGCGTGGCCATTGCGCGCGCGCTCTCCATGGACCCCATCGTCATGCTGTTCGACGAGCCGACCTCGGCGCTCGACCCCGAGATGGTGGGCGAAGTGCTGGACGTCATGGTGGGCCTGGCCAACGAAGGCATGACCATGATGTGCGTGACGCACGAAATGGGCTTTGCCCGCAAGGTGGCGCACCGCGTGATCTTCATGGACGTGGGCGGCAAGATCCTGGAAGACTGCTCGAGCGAGGAGTTCTTCAACAATCCCGAAGCACGCCAGCCGCGCACCAAGGATTTCCTCGGGAAGATCCTGGGGCATTAGAGGACAACCCCCTGAGCGGCTGCGCCGCTTCCCCCTTCTCTCGAATCGCTGCGCGATTCGGGAAGGGGGACGCCACCAGCGCGGCGGGGCGGCCCTTGCGCGGTGGCCCTGGGGTGGGCCGTGCCCGCTGCACAGGCCCGAGACAGGACACAGACCAACGCTACCAGGGGCCGTGCGAGTCTGCTCACAACTCGTTACGACATCCTCCTCAAGTTTCTCTGGATGGCGCCGACGTGCGGCCACAATGTCACGCGCACAGAAACCGGCGTGGCCCTCAGTGAGAGGCGTTCAAAAAGAGCCCCTTTCCCACCGTTTTACCTGCCATTGCCTGCAGCGTGCCCCTCGACAATGCCGACAAAGAGGAACACACCCATGGACATGCAATACCAGCTCAAGGCAGGCAGCTACTACCTGTATGACATGCGCGAGGCGCCCAGCGCCGTCACGGGTGAACGCCGCTTCAAGCTCAAGACCGACACCGTGGCCATTGCGTTCGACAAACACACGGGCGAGGTGCACCAGCATGGCAGCCCCACGCGCATCCAGTCGTGGGCCAACAACACGCGCCGCCGCCTGCGCGCTGCCGGGGCGCAGGACGTGGCCAACGACATCGTGGTGGTGTCGGGCCCGCTGCCGGTGGACGAACTCAACAAGTGCCTGTGGGTGCGCGGCTATGTGCGCCGCATGTTCTCGCGCCTGGCCACCCTGCCCCATGGCAAGCTGCAGCGCAGGGCGGCCGAGCCGTGCCGCAAGGCGGCCTGAACCCGACGCCTTTTCACCCCGATCCCCCCTCAGGGTCGCGCACAGCGGCCCTGGTCGTTTTGGGGGGCCGAAACGCCTCAGGGCCTCAGACCTCGGCGTCCTCGGCCACGTCGCTGCCCGCATCCTCCAGCACCTCGGCATGCTTGACGATGGTCACCGGCACCGGGCTGCTATGGGCCACTTCCTGCGAGACTGAGCCCAGCAGCGCGCTGGTGATCGCCCCTTGGCCCTTGGCGCCGATGATCACCATGTCGCAGCCCGAGCGCTCGATCATGTCCACCAGCGTATGCGCCACGTCACCCACCCCCACATCGGTCTCGTAGGCTACGCCAGCCGCGTCGAGCAGCGTGCGCGCCGGGGCCATCAGGTGCTCGCCCGCCTCCAGGCTGGCGGCAGCGATCAGGTCGGGGTCGCGCGTGGTGACCAGCTCGTACAGCGTAGCGGGCTCCTGCACATTGGCCAGCACCATGGTGGCCTGCAGGCCCTGGCGCACCAGGGTCAGCGCGTGGTGCACACCGTCCAGGGAGAGTTCAGAGCCATCCACTGCGATGAGGATCTTGAGCATGGTGTTCTCCTTGAGTGAGTCAGTGCAGACCAGTGTAGCCACGCCATCGTCCAGCGCCAGCCTATGCCCTTGCGCCATGTCAGGCAGGGCGCTTTCAGCCTGTCTGGGACAATGCGGCCCATCATGCTGCAGTTCGAACTCCTCAAAACCGACCCCTCCAGCCACGCACGCCGTGGCCAGCTCACGCTCAACCACGGCGTGGTGCAAACCCCCATCTTCATGCCCGTGGGCACCTATGGCACCGTCAAGGGCGTGATGCCGCGCAGCCTGCAGGAGATGGGCGCGCAGATCATCCTGGGCAACACCTTCCACCTGTGGATGCGCCCGGGGCTGGACATCATGCAGAGCTTCGGCGGCCTGCACGGCTTCGAGAAGTGGGACAAGCCCATCCTCACCGACTCGGGCGGATTCCAGGTCTGGAGCCTGGGCGCCATGCGCAAGATCACCGAGGAAGGCGTGCACTTCGCCAGCCCGGTCAACGGCGACAAGCTGTTCATGTCGCCCGAAGTCAGCATGCAGATCCAGACCGTGCTGAACTCGGACATCGTCATGCAGCTGGACGAATGCACGCCCTACGAGACCAACGGCCACAAGACCACCGAGGCCGAGGCGCGCAAGAGCATGGAGATGAGCCGCCGCTGGGCCAAGCGCTCCAGCGACGAGTTCCAGCGCCTGGGCAACCCCAATGCGCTGTTCGGCATCGTGCAGGGCGGCATGTACGTGAACCTGCGCGAGGAATCGCTGCAGGCCCTGGTCGAGATGGACTTCCCCGGCTACGCCGTGGGCGGCGTCTCGGTGGGCGAACCCAAGGACGAGATGCTGGCGATCATGGCCCACACGCCCCACCGCCTGCCGGCCCACAAGCCACGCTACCTGATGGGCGTGGGCACGCCCGAGGACCTGGTGCAGGGCGTGGCCGACGGCGTAGACATGTTCGACTGTGTGATGCCCACCCGCAACGCGCGCAACGGCACGATGTTCACACGCTTTGGCGACCTGAAGATCCGCAACGCCCGCCACAAGGCCGACCACAAGCCGATGGACACCAGCTGCACCTGCTACGCCTGCGCGGGCAGCTCGGGCGTGTCGTGGGACGACGGCGGGCGCGAAGGCTTCAGTCGTGCCTACCTGCACCACCTGGACCGCTGCGGCGAGATGCTGGGCCCCATGCTTACCACCGTGCACAACCTGCACTACTACCTGAACCTGATGCGCGAGGTGCGCGAGTCCCTGGAGGCCGGCACCTTTGCCCAGTTCCGCGCGCAGTTCAAGGCCGACCGGGCGCGCGGCGTGTGAGCGGCAGATTCGCCCTCCACCAGATTGCTATTTTTTACATAGCACGCCAGGCATGATCCACTAGCGCATCGGGCCAAAATCATTCCAAAACTCCTGCGCAATCTGCTGCACTGGCCCCTGCGGGCCCTCACGGGCCTGGGCAGCGGCCTGCTCGCCCTGCTGATCCTGTTCGAGGAATGGGGGTGGGAGCCATTGCAGCGCCTGCTGGCGCGCATCGGCCGCTGGCCGGGCCTGCGCTGGGTGGAGGGCTGGGTGCGCTCCCTGCCGCCCTGGGCGGCGGTGGCCTTGTTTGCGCTGCCCACGGCGCTATTGCTGCCCATCAAGCTGCTGGCGCTCTGGGCCATCGGGCGCGGGCATGTGGTGCTGGGCATGCTGGTCATCGTGCTGGCCAAGGTGGTGGGCACGGCGGTGGTGGCGCGGCTGTTCACCCTCACCCAGCCAGCGCTCATGCAACTGCGCTGGTTTGCCTGGACCCATGCGCACTGGATGCAGCTCAAGCACGCCGTGCTGGAGCGTGCCCGCGCATCGTGGGCCTGGCGCGTGGCGCGGGTGATCCAGCGGCAGTGGAAGAAGCGGTGGCGCCAGCGCTGAGGACAGCCCTCGGATTCCACCCTGCGCCGCGCTGACATCTAGCATCTGTCACCTGTCACCGCTTTCGGTCAACATACGGGGACTGGGCACTCCCGATCTGATCCGCCCCACTGCCACCACACCACCGCCACGCAGCGCCATGGGTTTACAGCTTGACCTCCCCACCGTCCTCTTGCTCTACAAGACCGCCCTGGTGGCCGGCGCGCTGAGCATCTTTCATGTCAGCCGGCATTCATGCCGCCCGCAAGGGCTCCGGCCGCTGGCGGCGGCCTACCTGCTTTTGGCCGTGGGCGCCGAGCTGGCGGGCCAGGGCGAATACAAAGTGCTGCCCCAGTGGCTGTGGACACACACCAGCCTGCTGCTGGGCACGCTGGGCTATGCGCTGTTCTGGGCCAGTGTGAAGACCCTGAGCGGGCGCCGGCGGGGGCCCCCGCCCCCGCCGGGGGCAGTGCCGGGCGGCTGACTGGCGCTGGGCATTGCCACGCAGTTTCCGCTCGACAACCTGCTGCGTGCGGGCGCCTTCCACCTGACGGCCGCGCCGGCGCCGGCGGGGGCCGCCCCCCAGGGCTGGCGCGACCGCCCCCCCCCGCCCCCCCCCCCCCGCGGCCCCCCCCCCCGCGCCCCCCCCGCGCCCCCGCCCCCCCCCCGGGGGGAATGGCCGGGGCGGCCCCCCCCCGGGGGCGCGTCCGCGGCATTAGTCGGGTCACCCCCCG
>Ga0066256_1002447_pt1 | contig 18947 bp, 16 predicted proteins | sample ThiBio_1000_biof_FD_87107 | JGI IMG/M metagenome (GOLD analysis project Ga0066256, IMG submission 87107) | Wastewater bioreactor microbial communities from Cape Town, South Africa - Thiocy_expt_1000_biof (version 2) | ecosystem: Engineered > Bioreactor > Thiocyanate-remediating >... | reverse complement strand
TGGCTGTATAAACCGGTTAATAGTGACGCCCGTGAGGGACAACATCTTGCCGTGTTGTAAAATTGGGAGAATCGGAGGCCATTCGCGGCGAGTTTGTCAATGTTTGGCGTTTGAATCTCGCCGCCGTAACAACCTATATCAGAATAACCTAAATCGTCAGCAAGGATGATGACCACGTTGGGCCGCTTCGCAACTTTAGATTGGGCAAACGAATAACCCGAAATAAACAGAATGGATAAAAAAAAGAGGTATTTCATATCTTTCATGTGTATACTTTTTATTGCCGCCCGGCTGAATGCCGTTCGACGCAACAGCCGGTTTAAAAAAGAACTAATCCAAACGGTACAAATTAAAATCAAAATTCACATCCTGTGTGGCATTGATGGTTTCCACAGCAATGCGATTTTTTCCACGCGTTAAATATTTTATGCCTTCTGATAAATTGATATCATCGTAATGTCGTTTGATGCGCACCTGGTCTTCCTCCCAAACGAGGTTGCCGTTTACATAAACCCGTGCATCGCCGGAGGCATAAAGTTTCATGCCAAACCCTTTCGGCATATTCGTGATATCTATATCCTGATAGGCATACATATTCCCGCCTTTCGCCACTTTTAGGGGCTTTGTAGTTTTTTCAAAATCCGTGGCGCCGCTGAAACGCATCCAGTTATTTGTAACCGCGCTGTTGTAGCTGAAGGTTGGCCGGTCAATTTCTGACGACTGATTGATGTAGGTGATTTTTCCTGCAGTTGCGTCGTAAAGCGGCTTGTGCAATTGTTGCAGCAATTTCATCGGAATTTTTATCACCTTACGATCGTAAGTAATGAGGCCATTCACCTCGCCTTCCACATCTGTGGTTTGGGTGTAGATAGCTGCCGACAGACCCCGAGGGATCATCAGGTACATATTGTGCATCAGCTCGGAGTATTCCCTGATTAAAACCGAATCCCGGGTATAAGTTTTATAACCCCAATTGCGCTTATTGGGGTTCCAGATATGATTTTTAGTAACCAGCCCAAGCCCGCCAAACTCACCTAATACCAACGATCTGCCGTTGCTTTGAGAAAACTCGTACATACCCGGCCCAGGATATTGGTGCGCATCCAGCACATCGCCAACACCGCGGTCTGTCCAACCGCTGGGCGTGTTAACAAGGCGTGTAGGATCGTAATTTTTTGTCCAGTCGTTAATGCGTTTGGTATCGTACTGGCCCCAGCCTTCGTTAAAAGGCACCCACATTACGATGCTGGGGAAGAAGCGCAAATGATTCATGATAGATTTCCATTCGGCTTCAAACTGCTTTGCTGATTCTGCCGGTCGCACCCAGTCTTCTGTTGCAGTGGCGCTTACATGGGAAGGATGGTTCGGCCATTTAAAACCCGAAGGCATATCCTGCCAAAGCAAAATGCCCATCGTGTCTGCATGAAAATAATATCTTGAAGGTTCCACTTTTATGTGTTTACGAATGGTGTTGAAACCCATTTCCTTCAGCTTTTTCATGTCATATAACATTGCTTCGTCAGATGGCGGGGTCAGCAGCCCGTCCGGCCACCAGCCCTGGTCGAGCGTGCCATAATGAAAAATGGGCTTATTATTCAATCCTAATCGAACGTAGCCATTTTCATCTTTTACCAAACTCACTTTGCGCATCGCAAAATAAGTGCTAAAAGCATCTAAAACTTTTCCCTTGCGCAAAAGTTCTACTTCGGTATTGTAAAGTTCAGGATGGCCTGGCTCCCAAAGTTTTGGATTTGAAATATCGGTACTGATTGAATTGTGATAAGGAACGGTAAACTTCTTTATACTCTCTCCTCTGTGGGTGATATTGATTCTAACTTCGGTTCCGGTTGTGTTTCCCTGGGCAGCCAGGTTAAATTGAATGCGGCTGTTCTCAATATCGGGAACGGGATCAAAGGTGGTAATCGATGTTTTTGCAACCGGTTCCAGCCAAACGGTTTGCCAGATTCCCGAAACGGCCGTGTACCAAATTCCCCTGGGAACTAACACCTGCTTGCCGCGCGCCTGAAAATCTGAATCGGTTGGATCCCAAACTGAAAGCACCAGCTCGTTACTGCCGGATGCTTTTAAATAAGGTGCGATATTGAACGAAAAAGGGTCTGACCCTCCCCTGTGCTCCCCCACCTTTTGGCCGTTTACCCACACTTTGGCTTCCCAATCCACCGCATCAAAGCGCAGTATGATATCATTGCCTTTCCAACTTGGCGGTACGGTAAATTTTGTTTGGTACCAAAGCTCCTGATCGGGCATTAAAGGCTTCCCTACACCCGACAAAGACGACTCAAGAGCGTAAGGCACCAATATTTTTCCATCGAATTTTGAAGGCTGTATCGCTCCTTTTTTTGAGATGGCGTAGCTCCAAAGCCCGTTGAGATTTTGCCATTGGGTGCGCACCATTTGTGGCCGTGGATACTCTCGCCATGCGTTGGCCGGCGTAACTTTTTTGCCCCATTCGGTAGATAGGTTGACGGGAACCGGTTTATACTGCGCTGAAGTTTTATGCACAATTACTATCAGCAAAAGCCAAAATAGTTTTCTCATTGTTTCGAAATTTTCATTGTCAATTATTATTCACACTACTCTTCCGGCTGTCCCACACTTTTGCCGCCAAGCGATTTTGCAAATGTTGAGGGTATGGATTTTTTCATTTCAGTTTTTAACGCCGCCAGTGATGGATCGGTAGCAATATTTTTCAACTCATAAGGGCCAGGTTTGTGATCGTAAAGTTCTTCCGTTCCATCGGGATATTGAATATAACGGTACCTTTCGCCCAACACACCCGTAAAACCTTCACCGTAAAAGGTCATGCCATATCTGGCCCAGGTGGTTGTTGGATTTTGAAACAATGGCACCATACTCTTCCCATCAAGCGAGTGAGCGGGAGCCTTCAAGCCGCAATATTCTATTAAAGTTGGGTAAATATCAATGGTGTTCACGGTTTGCGGCAGAACCATTTTTTTCTTTTCGGGAAGGCGGATGAGAAATGGAATAACATCTGAAGCATCCCAAAGCGTGCCTTTCGGCCAGTGATTTTTTACGCCGGTATGGAAACCATTGTCGGAAATCAGGATAACAAGCGTATTATTCGCGTAGTGGCTTTTATCAAGCGCGTCAATCACCCGGCTTAGATTCCAATCGGCAAAAGAGCTATTCGCGCAATAGGCTCGCATAAACTCCATCCAAACCTCCTCCTTTGTCATTCGCTCTCTTTGCATAAAATCCATGTTTCCGGCGAGTTGCTTTCCCCAGGCAGGCACATCCTCCAGGTCATTTTCTTTGAAACCGGGTGGTGGCGTGAATTTTACATCTTTATAAATATCATAAAACCGTTTGGGCGCAGTATAAGGCGAGTGCGGGCGGTAAAGCCCGAAATAGGCGAAAAAAGGCTTATCATGGGGTTGCGACAAGAATTCTACAAGGCGATCGGCATTCATTACATCGGTAAAATCTGTATCGGGGCCGGTCCATGGATGTATCACATTCCACCGGCCCCTGCCAAAATTGTGTGCTTTATCGCTGAATGGCCCGTAATTGCCTTTAAAAATTGCGTTATCAAACATCTTCTTCTCCCGGCCCTCGTTGGGCAACACGTGGAAAATTTTACCGCCGCCCGAGGTTATGTAGCCGTTCTTTTGGAAAGTTTCGGGCATCACTTCTGTTACTGCCAGCGAAGGCGACAATAGCCAGGGGTTGATGCCGTTAAAATATGAACCCGTATTGTGCGGCGACCTTCCGGAAAAAAAGGCGGTGCGGGACGGGTTGCACACGGGGGCGGCGCAGGTTCCGTTTTTAAAATAGTACGACTCCTCCATCAATTTGCTAATTGCGGGGATTTGCAACTGAGGATATTCCTTCTTTACGCCGAGGGTGTTCATGTCATCCACCACAATAAAAAGGACATTGAGCCTTGCGGGCGGCGCGGATGCGGCGGACCGCGACCGCCCTGCTCGTCGTCATGGCCGGCCTGTTCCTGCTCGCCCGCGAGCTGGTGAAGGTCCATCCGGCCTGGGGCTGGCTGCTCGCCTTCTCCGAGGCGGCGATGGTCGGTGGGCTGGCCGACTGGTTCGCCGTGACCGCGCTGTTTCGCCGCCCGCTCGGCCTGCCGATCCCGCACACCGCGATCATCCCCGAGAACAAGGATCGCATCGCCGAGACCATGGCCGCCTTCCTGCGGGCCTATTTCCTCACCCCCCAGGTCGTCGCCCGGCGGATGCGGGGGATGAACCTGGCGGGCGCGGCGGGCCATTTCCTGATCGAGCGGAGCGGGGGCGGCGGGGCCCGCCTGCGCCAGGGCGCGGCCAGCGTGATCGGCGACGTCCTCGAATCGCTCGATCCGGAAAAGCTCGGCGGCCTGGTGAAGTCGGGGATGCGCCAGCAACTGGAGAAGCTCGACCTCGCCCCGCTGCTCGGCCAGCTCATCGAGGCGGCGATTGCCGACAAGCGGCACATGCCGGTGATCCAGGGCGTGATCCAGTGGGCCGGCGGGACGCTGGAGGCGAACGAGGACCTCGTCCGCCAGATGATCCACGACCGCGCGAACACGATCCTGCGCCTGACCGGCCTCGACGAGAAGGTCGCCAACGCGATCCTCGACGGGGTCTACAAGATGCTGGCCGAGGTGCTGGTCTTTCCCGACCACCCCCTGCGCCTGCGGCTGGAGGAGGGGCTGGAGCAGCTCGCCGACAAGCTCAAGCACGATGCGGAGATGCAGGCCCAGGTTATGCGCCTCAAGACCGAGATTCTCGCCAACCCGGCCATGGCGCGCTGGTTCGACGCGATGTGGGAACGCCTGCGCGCCGGGATGCTGCGCGGGGTGCGCGATCCGGAGAAGGCGCTGTCCGGCCAGCTCGGCGAGAGCCTGGCCCAGCTCGGCCAGGCGCTCCAGGGCGATCCGCGCATCCAGCTCCAGGTCAACCGCTTCGCCCGCCGCACCCTGGCCGGCGTGGCCACGCGCTATGGCGACCAGATCGTCCGCCTGGTCTCGGAGACGGTCAAGCGCTGGGACGCCCACACCGTCACCGACCGGGTCGAGGCCGCCGTGGGCCGCGACCTCCAGTTCATCCGCATCAACGGGACCGTGGTCGGCGGGCTGGTCGGCCTGCTGCTCCACGCGGTCGACAGGCTGCTCTAGCCGTGGCGGATGGCGCGGTCCTGACCTTCGGCGATGTCGGAGTGCGCCGCGTCGAGGAACTGCGCATCCCCAACACGATCGCGCATTTCACCCGGGACCAGGCGCTGCTCGACGCCCACCGCCACTGGCTCGCGCCGCATTTCCTCGATGCCGACGACTGCTTCGACCTGGTCTTCCAGAGCTTCCTGTTCGAGATCGGCGGGCGCGTGGTGCTGGTCGATCCCTGCACCGGCAACGGCAAGCCGCATGTCGTGCCCTTCTTCGACCGGCTCGACGTGCCCTTCATCGAGCGGATGGCCGAGACCGGCTTTCGGCCGCAGGACGTCGATTTCGTCGTCTGCACCCACCTCCACCACGACCATTGCGGCTGGAACACCGAGCTGCGCGGCGGCAAGTGGGTCCCGACCTTTCCCAAGGCGCGCTACATCATGCAGCAGCGCGAATACGACCGCTGGGGGCGGGACGCGGCCCGGCATCCGCACTTCGCCTACAACGACGGGGTCTTCGAGCGGAGCGTGCAGCCGGTCGTCGCGGCGGGGCTGGCGGAGCTGGTGTCGGGCAGCCATCGGCTGGGCCCGGGCCTGGAGGTCGAGGCCGCGCCCGGCCACACCCTTGGCCACCAGATGCTGCACGTCGAATCGGCGGGCGCCCACGCCTTCTTCACCGGCGACTGCTTCCACCATCCGCTTCAGCTGGTGGAGCCGTCGATCCCCTTCGGCGATGCCGAGGACCTGGCGCAGGCGATGACCATGCGCCGCCGCCTGGTCGCGCTGTCGGCGGAGCTCGACGCGCTGCTGATCCCGGCGCACCTGCCCTTTCCCTATGCCGTAAAAGCAAACCGCGAGGCGGACGGGGTCCACCTCGCGGCTGCGGGTTCGGTCTGAAAGGGTTCAGAGCTTGCCGGTCAGCTCCGGCACGGCGCTGAACAGGTCGGCAACGAGGCCGACGTCGGCGACCTGGAAGATCGGCGCGTCCTCGTCCTTGTTGATGGCGATGATGGTCTTGGAATCCTTCATGCCGGCAAGGTGCTGGATCGCGCCGGAGATGCCGACCGCGATATAGACTTCGGGGGCGACGATCTTGCCGGTCTGGCCGACCTGGTAGTCGTTGGGGACATAGCCCGCGTCGACCGCCGCGCGGCTGGCGCCGACCGCGGCGCCGAGCTTGTCGGCGAGCGGGAAGATCACTTCCTTGAAGGTCTCCGCGTCCTTGAGCGCGCGGCCGCCCGAGACGATCACCTTGGCGCTGGTCAGCTCGGGGCGCTCGCTCTTGGCGATCTCGGCGCCGACGAAGCTGGAGAGCCCCGCGTCGGTCGGACCCGAGACGGCTTCGACCGTGCCCGAGCCGCCCTCGGGCGCGGCCTTGGCGAAGGCCGTGCCGCGCACGGTGATGACCAGCTTGGCATCCGAGCTCTCGACCGTGGCGATGGCGTTGCCGGCATAGGTCGGACGGGTGAAGGTCTTGGGACCCTCGACCGAGAGGATGTCCGAGACCTGGGCGACGTCGAGCAGCGCGGCGACGCGCGGCGCGATGTTCTTGCCGTTGCTGGTGGCGGGCGCGACGAAGGCGTCGTGGTGGCCCATCAGCTCGACCACCAGTGGCGCGACGTTCTCGGGCAGCGCGTTGGCATAGGCCGGATTGTCGGCGAGGTGGACCTTGCCGACGCCCGCGATCTTCGCGGCCTGGTCGGCGACGGCGGCGCAGCCCGAGCCGGCGACCAGCAGGTGGACCTCACCGAGCTGCGACGCGGCGGTGACGGCGGCGAGGGTGGCGTCCTTGACGGAGGCGTTGTCGTGTTCGACCCAAACGAGCGTCTTCATCAGGCGACTCCCAGTTCCTTGAGCTTGGCGACCAGGCCGTCGACGTCGGCCACCTTGATGCCGGCCTGGCGGACCGGCGGTTCCGAGACCTTGAGGGTCTTGAGCCGCGGCGCGGTGTCGACGCCGTAGTCGGCGGGCGTCTTGGTCGCGAGCGGCTTGGACTTCGCCTTCATGATGTTCGGCAGCGAGGCGTAGCGCGGCTCGTTGAGGCGCAGGTCGGTGGTGACGATAGCGGGAAGCGAGAGCTTCACGGTCTCGAGCCCGCCGTCGACCTCGCGGGTGACGGTGACGCTGTCACCCTCGACCGAGACGGCGCTGGCGAAGGTGCCCTGCGGGCGGCCGAGCAGCGCGGCGAGCATCTGGCCGGTCTGGTTGGAGTCGTCGTCGATCGCCTGCTTGCCGAGGATGACGAGGCCGGGGGCCTCCTCCTCGGTGATCGCCTTGAGGATCTTGGCGACGGCCAGCGGCTCGACCTCGTCGTCCGTCTGGACCAGGATCGCGCGGTCGGCGCCCATGGCCAGTGCCGTGCGGAGCGTCTCCTGGGCCTTGACCGGCCCGATCGAGACCGCGACGATCTCGGTCGCCACGCCCTTTTCCTTGAGGCGGATGGCTTCCTCGACCGCGATCTCGTCGAAGGGGTTCATGCTCATCTTGACGTTGGCGAGGTCGACGCCGGTGCCGTCGGTCTTCACCCGCGGCTTCACGTTGTAGTCGATCACCCGCTTGACGGGCACGAGTATCTTCATGGGCGCAAGTCCTTCCTCTCGGGGGCTCGGGATTTAGCCGGACGATTAAACCGGAATCGCCGGACGCCTTTGCCGGTCGCGGGGCTCAGGTCAAGCCCCGCGTGTCCGTCATTCCGCTTTGCGAGAGGCCGCGCGCGGCCTCAGGCCGCCTTCTTGACCTCGGCGACGATCTTCTTGGCGGCGTCGCCCAGGTCGGCGGCCGAGACGATCGGCAGGCCCGAGCCTTCGAGGATCTGCTTGCCGAGATCGACGTTGGTGCCTTCCAGGCGCACGACCAGCGGCACCTTGAGGCTCACCTCCTTCGCCGCGGCGACGATCCCCTCGGCGATGGTGTCGCACTTCATGATCCCGCCGAAGATGTTGACGAGGATGCCCTTCACCGCGGGATCGGAGAGGATGATCTTGAACGCCGCCGTCACCTTCTCGGTCGTGGCGCCGCCGCCGACGTCGAGGAAGTTGGCCGGGAACATGCCGTTGAGCTTGATGATGTCCATCGTCGCCATGGCGAGGCCCGCGCCGTTGACCATGCAGCCGATGTCGCCGTCGAGCTTGATGTAGGCGAGGTCGTACTTGCTGGCCTCGACCTCGGCCGGGTCCTCCTCGGTCTCGTCGCGCAGGGCGGCGACGTCGGGGTGGCGGAAGATCGCGTTCGAATCGAAGCTGACCTTGGCGTCGAGCACCAGGATCTGGCCGTCAGTGGTCTCGATCAGCGGGTTGATCTCCAGCATCGACATGTCGGTGGCGATGAAGGCGTCGTAGAGCTGGGCGGCGACCTTCTGGGCCTGCTTGTTGAGATCGCCCTTGAGCTTGAGCGCGAAGGCCACGGCGCGGCCGTGGTGCGGCTGGAAGCCTTCGGCCGGATCGATGACGATGGTGCGGATCTTCTCGGGGGTCGAATGGGCGACCTCCTCGATGTCCATGCCGCCCTCGGTCGAGACGATCATCGCGATGCGGCCGGTCTTCCGGTCGACCAGCATCGAGAGGTAGTATTCCTTGGCGATGTCGGCGCCGTCGGTCACGTAGAGGCGGTTGACCTGCTTGCCGGCCTCGCCGGTCTGGACCGTGACGAGCGTGTTGCCGAGCATCTCGGCGGCATTGGCCTTGACCTCGTCCAGCGACTTCGAGAGGCGGACGCCGCCCTTGGCGTCGGGACCCAGCTCCTTGAACTTGCCCTTGCCGCGGCCGCCGGCATGGATCTGCGCCTTCACCACGTAGAGCGGCCCGGGCAGCTTCTTCGCGGCTTCGACCGCCTCGTCGACGGTGAGCGCGGCATAGCCGGCCGGCACGGCCACCCCGAACTTCGCGAGCAGTTCCTTGGCCTGATATTCGTGGACGTTCATGGGCGGTGCTTCCTGTTGCGGTTTTTCCGGGGAGGAACGGGCGGATTTGTGCGCCGCCGCATAAGCACAGTCTCGCCGCCTTGAAAAGGCCCGGAAGGGAAGCCAAGTCATGTCCGATGATCGACCGCGCCCGCCTGGAAAAGATCGTTCGCGCGGCGGGCGACCTGGCGCTCGGCGCCTGGCCCGGCGCGGGGCACGCCCTGGAGATCTGGGAGAAGAGCCCGAACAACCCGGTCTGCGCCGCCGACCTCGCGGTCGACGCCTTCCTCCGCCGCGAGCTGAGCGCGCCGCTGCCCGCCGCCGGCTGGCTCTCGGAGGAGACCGCCGATGCGCCCGAGCGGCTGGAGGGCGGGCTGATCTGGCTGGTCGATCCGATCGACGGCACCCGCGACTTCATCCGCGGGCGGACCGGCTGGGCGGTCTCGGTCGCGCTGATCAGCGCGGGGCGGCCGCTGTTCGGGATGCTCTGCGCGCCGGCCCGGAACGAGTTCTGGCACGGCGAATCCGGCCAGGGTTCCTGGCGCAACGGCGAGCGGCTGGTCGCCTCCACCCGCCGCGCGCTGCCTGGCGCGCGCGTCCCCGCCGACAGCCTGGCCGCGCCCGACAGGGACCTCGTCACGGTCGACAAGCCGAACTCGATCGCGCTGCGGATCGCCATGGTCGCGGCGGACGAGGCCGACCTCCTCGCCACGCTGCGCTGGGGCTATGAATGGGACATCGGCGCCGCGGCCCTGATCGCGCGCGAGGCCGGGGCGGAAGTGACCGACGCCTTCGGCCAGCCGCTCAACTACAACAAGCGCGACCCCCGCGCCTTCGGCGTCCTCGTCACCGCGCCGGCGATCCACGCGGCAGCGGTCGAGCGCCTGGCCGAGCGGGCGCGCAAGCTGGCCGGGTAGCGCGGCTTTGCGCGGCCGGGCAATTCTGCTAGCCCAAGCCCTGTGACACCTTTTCCCTGGTTCGACGTCCTGGCGATCGCCGGACTGATCCTGCTCAACGGCCTGTTCTCGATGTCCGAGCTGGCGATCGTCTCGGCGCGGCCGGCGCGGCTCAAGGTGGCGGCCGAGGCCGGCAGCCGTGGCGCGCGGGTCGCGCTGGACCTGGCCGAGGAGCCGGGCAAGTTCCTCTCGACCGTGCAGATCGGCATCACCCTCGTCGGGATCATCGCCGGCGCCTATTCGGGATCGAGCCTGGGCGGCCCGGTGGGCGAGCGGCTCGCCGCGCTCGGCGTGCCGGCGCGCTTCGCCGGGGAGGCCGGCTTCGCCCTGGTCATCGCGCTCACCACCTACGGCAGCCTGGTGGTGGGCGAGTTGGTGCCCAAGCAGATCGCCCTGCGCCTGGCCGAGCCGATCGCCATCGCCGCCGCCCGGCCGATGGTCCTGCTGGCCAAGGTCACCGCGCCGCTGGTCTGGCTGCTGCGGACCTCGTCCGACGTCCTCCTGCGCCTGGTCGGCCAGCGCCAGGCGAGCACGCAGCAGGTCACGGCCGACGAGCTTCACCTGATGTTCGCCGAGGCGACCCGCTCGGGCGTGATCGAGGAGGACGAGCGCCAGATCATGAGCGGGATCATGCGCCTGGCCGACCGTCCGGTGCGCGAGCTGATGACCCCGCGCACCGAGCTCGACACGATCGAGCGCTCGGCGACCGAGGCCGAGGTCCGCGCGGCGATTCGGGAGAGCCCGCATTCGCTGCTGCCGGTCGCCGACGGCTCGCCCGACAACATCGTCGGCGTGCTCAAGGTACGCGAGGTGCTCGCCGTCCTGCTCGCCGGGCGGCCGCTCGACATCGGCCAGCTCATGCGCAAGGCCGAGGTCGTGCCCGACCAGCTCGACGCGATGGACGCGCTCAAGCTGCTCCAGCAGTCGGACGTCGCCATGGCCATGGTCCACGACGAGTACGGGCACCTCGAAGGGATCGTGACCCCCGCCGACCTGCTAACCGCGATCGTCGGCAACTTCGTCAGCCACCTCGACGAGGGGGACGAGCCGATGGTGGTCGAGCGCCACGACGGCTCGCTGCTGATCTCCGGCGCCCTGCCGGCCGACGCCCTGGCCCACCGGCTCGACATCGAGCTGCCCGACGACCGGGACTACGCGACGGCGGCCGGCTATGCCCTGTCGGTGCTCAAGCGCCTGCCGGGCGAGGGCGAATGGTTCGCTGACCAGGACTGGCGCTTCGAGGTCGTCGACATGGACGGCCGCAAGATCGACAAGCTGCTGGCGAGCCGCCTGCGCAAGCCCAAGGCCGAGACGGACGAGGGCGAAGGGTAGGGATCAGACAGGACCGTCATGCTGGACTTGTTTCAGCATCCATGGTGCAGCCTATCCAAACGAACAACGGTCGCATGGGTGACTGGCGCCATGACCCTGAAGCAAGTTCAGGGTGACGGTCGCCTGCGTATCGGGAGCCTCAGGCCCCCGTGGTCGAGGTCTGCGCCTCGCGGCCGTCGCCCTGGGGGGCGGAGAGGATGTCGCGGGTAACGGCGCCCTTGCTGACGGTGTTGGTGCCCGGATCGCCCACGGTCGAGCGGATGCCGGTGTCGGGATTGCCGGCGCGGCTCAGCGCGTTCTTCTCGACGTCGCTGCGGGCCTGCGGGCCGCCGAACAGCGCTTCGAGGGTCTGCTGCTGGAGGTTGCTCTCGGCCGGGCGCGGGGCGCCGGGCTGGGGCGGCTGGAGCGCGAAATCGGGCGGGACCACCAGCGGCGCCTGGCGTTGCACGGCGAACTCGTCGGGCCGGTCGCGGTTGAACAGGCCGCCACCGTGGCCGCAGCCGGCGAGCATCGCGGTGCCCGCGGTCAGGAGGACGAGGGTGGTCTTGCGCATGGTCATCAAGTCTCCGAGGCGGGTTCGGCCTGTTCCGGTTCGCGCTTTTCGCGCGAAAGCAGCGAACGGGCAAGGATAATCAGGACGCCGATGGTGATCGCCGCATCGGCCAGGTTGAAGATCAGGAACGGCCGCCATTCGCCGAAGTGCAGGTCGGCATAGTCGATCACGAAGCCGGCGGTCGAACGGTCGACGATATTGCCGAGCGCCCCGCCGAGCACCAGCGCCAGGGCGGCGATGTCGCCCAGCTTCCGCTCGCGCAGCATCCATACCGTGACGAAGATGGCGATGGCGGCGGTGACGCCGACCAGGATCCAGCGCCCGGCGTTCGATTGCGCGGTGAACAGGCCGAGGCTGACGCCGTAGTTCTCGGTCCAGGTCAGGTTGAACACCGGCAGCAGATAGATCTGGCGCACGATCTGGAGCTGGAGCGGCCCGACCATCAGCCACTTGACGAACTGGTCGAGGATGAAGACCAGCGCGGCGAGGCCGAGCCCGAGATAGTGGTTGCGGGCGACGGTCACGCCTGCGGCTCCAGTTGCCCGACCACATCCTCGCACCGCCCGCAGAGCGCGCCGTCCTCGGCGACTTCGGGCAGGTGCCGCCAGCAGCGGCCGCATTTGTGCTGATCAGTGCGGGAGACGCTCACGCTGTCGCCTTGACCGCGGGTGACTGTCGCGGTGATGAACAGCTCGGCGAGGTCGGCCCCGGAGGCTTCGGGCTGCGCGGCCGCCGGCACCACGACCTCGGCCTCCAGGCCCGAGCCCAGCACCTTCTCGCGGCGCAGCGGCTCGATCGCCTCGAGCACCTGGGCGCGCAGCGCGCGCAGGTCGGTCCACTTCTGTTCGTTCACCTGTACCACGGGAGAATCCGGCCATTCCAGCAGGTGCACCGAACCACCATCGGGATAGCGCGTGCCCCAGACCTCCTCGGCCGTGAACACCAGCACCGGCGCGGCGTAGCGGACCAGGGCGTGGAACAGGGTGTCGAGCACCGTGCGGTAGGCGCGGCGCCTGGGGTCGTCCGGCGCGTCGCAGTAGAGGCTGTCCTTGCGGATGTCGAAGAAGAAGGCCGACAGGTCCTCGTTGCAGAAGTCGGTCAGGGCGCGGACATAGGTGTTGAAGTCGAAGTCGGCGACCGCCCGGCGCAGGGTCGCGTCCAGCCGGGCGAGCAGCGCCAGCACGTAGCGCTCCAGCTCCGGCATTGCCTCCGGCGCGACCCGCTCTCCCTCCTCGAACCCGTCCAGCGCGCCGAGCAGGTAGCGGAAGGTGTTGCGCAGCTTGCGGTACTGGTCGGCGACGCCTTTCAGGATCTCGTCGCCGATGCGGTGGTCCTCGGTATAGTCGACCGACAGGGCCCAGAGGCGGATGATGTCGGCGCCGTTGGTCTCCATCACCTTGATCGGATCGATGGTGTTGCCGAGGCTCTTGGACATCTTCATGCCCTTGGCGTCCATGGTGAAGCCGTGGGTCAGCACCGCCTGATAGGGCGCGCGGCCGCGGGTCCCGCAGGACTCCAGCAGCGAGGACTGGAACCAGCCGCGATGCTGGTCGCTGCCTTCGAGGTAGAGGTCGGCCGGCCACGACAGGTCCGGCCAGCGCCCGCTTTCCAGGGTGAAAACGTGGGTGCAGCCCGAATCGAACCAGACGTCGAGGATGTCGGTGACGCGCTCGTAGTCCTCGGCGCGGTAGTCGGGTTCGAGGTATTCCTGCGCCCGCGCGTCGGACCAGGCGTCGACGCCGGCCTCGCGCACGGCCGCGACGATCCGCGCGTTGACCGCCGCGTCGCAGAGGTACTGGCCGGTCTTGCGGTCCACGAACAGAGTGATCGGCACGCCCCAGGCGCGCTGGCGGGAGAGCACCCAGTCGGGCCGCCCCTCGACCATCGAGCCGATCCGGTTGCGGCCCTTGTCGGGAACGAAACGGGTGTCGCGAATCGCGTCCAGCGCCAGTTCGCGCAGGGTGGGCGAGCCGGCCGAGGCCTGGTCGTCGATGGCGCTGTTGCCGCCCTCGCCTTCCCAGCGGCTCTCGGCGCGGGTGAGGGCGGGCAGGTGCTCCAGCGCCTTGTCCATCGGCACGAACCACTGCGGCGTGCAACGGAAGATCACCTTGGCCTTGGACCGCCACGAATGCGGGTAGGAGTGCCTGTAGTCGGCGCTCGCCGCGAGCAGGCCGCCCGCCTCGCGCAGGTCGGCGCAGATCGGCCCGTCCGGCGCATTGAACTTGGGGTTGATCACCGAGCCCTGGCCGCCGAGCCAGGCCCAGTCGGCGCGGTACTTGCCGTCGCCCTCGACCGCGAAGACCGGGTCGATCCCGTTGGCCTTGCACAGCAGGAAGTCGTCCTCGCCGTGGTCGGGCGCCATGTGGACCAGCCCCGTGCCGCTCTCGGTGGTGACGAAGTCGCCGGGCAGGAACGGACGGGGCCGGAGGAAGAACTCGGCCAGCGGCGAGGAGGGATCGATATTCGCGCTCCCCGCGCCACCCGCACCACCTTCGTCACCCCGGGCTTGACCCGGGGTCCCGCTGCCTTCCGGCGCCGCGCTCGAAGCAGAGCGGGACCCCGGGTCAAGCCCGGGGTGACGGAAGAGGTTGGCCATCGGGTGACGGGCGAAGGTGCCGGCGAGGTCGGAGCCTTTGATCGTCTTGCGTACGCCATACTCGAGACCGTACTTCGGATCTGGAAGATTGGCTGGATTCTCACGAAAGAGCTGATTCAAAACTCGTCCTTGGAATTGGTCAGCCAGTTCCTTGGCGACAAGGAACTTCTTGCCCTCAAGAGGATGTCTCAGCGAGGTATGGGAAGATTGCTGCTCGCCGGTTTTCTCAACGGCACTGAGCTTTACAAACTCGAGCAGAACATACTCAACCTCCGGCCCATAGGCCAAAGCCTGGTTCGTCGGGATCGTCCACGGCGTGGTCGTCCAGATCACCGCATGGGCGCCGACCAGCTCGGGGATCGGGCTCTCGACGATTTCGAAGGCCACGTCGATCTGGGTCGAGACGATGTCCTCGTACTCGACCTCGGCCTCGGCGAGGGCGGTCTTCTCGACCGGGGACCACATCACGGGCTTGGCGCCGCGGTAGAGCTGGCCGGACTCGGCGAACTTGAGCAGTTCCGAGACGATCGTCGCCTCGGCCTGGAAGTCCATCGTCAGGTAGGGATTGTCCCAGTCCCCGTTGATGCCGAGGCGCTTCAACTGCTCGCGCTGCACGTTGACCCAGTTCTGGGCATAGGCGCGGCATTCGGCGCGGAACTCGACCGGGTCGACCTGGTCCTTGTCGAGCTTCTTCTTGCGGTACTGCTCCTCGACCTTCCATTCGATCGGGAGGCCGTGGCAGTCCCAGCCGGGGACGTAGGGCGCGTCCTTGCCCAGCAGGCTCTGGGTGCGCACGACCATGTCCTTGAGGATGTGGTTGAGCGCGTGGCCGATGTGCATGTCGCCGTTGGCGTAGGGCGGGCCGTCATGCAGGATGAACTTCTCGGCGCCTTTGCGCGCCGCGCGAAGCTGGCGGTAGAGGTCCTCGGCCTGCCAGCGCGCGAGGATGCCCGGCTCCTTCTGGGGCAAGCCGGCCTTCATCGGAAAGAGGGTCTTCGGCAGGAAGACGGTGCTGCGCCAATCTGCCTTGCTGGATTCTTCGCGCTGTTCGCTCATGCCAGCGCCGTTAGAGGAAAGCGGGGATGTAGGAAAGGGATGTAGGATTCCGCCCTGGGATCACGCGGCGGAGGACGAGGCCAGCAGGCGGCGCGCCTCGTCGCAGTCGCGCGCCATCTGCGCGGTCAGGGCGTCCAGCGTGTCGAACTTCGCCTCGGGCCGCAGGAAATGGTGCAGCGCCACCTCGATCTCCCGGCCGTAGAGGTCGCCGGAGAAATCGAAGAAATAGGGCTCCAGCAGCTCCTTCGGCGGATCGAAGCTCGGGCGCACGCCGAGGTTCGCCGCACCCGGCACGATCCGCCCGTCGGGCAGGCGGCCGGTCACGGCGTAGATGCCGTAGCGCGGGCGCAGGTAGTGGCCCATGTCGAGGTTCGCCGTGGGATAGCCGATCGTCCGCCCCAGCTTGTCGCCGTGCTGCACCGTGCCGCGGATCGCGAAGGGGCGGGTGAGCAGGCGCGCCGCCGTCTCGCAGTCGCCCGCCTGGAGCGCGGCGCGGATGCGGCTGGAGGAGATCGGGCCGGCTTCGTCATGGACCGCCGCCACGGTCCGCGTCGCCACGCCGCGCTCGCGCAGCAGGTCGGGATTGCCGCCGCGGCCCTTGCCGAAGGTGAAGTCCTCGCCGGTGACGATCCCCGCGGCGCCGATGTGCCGGCTGATCATCCCTTCGGCCCAGTCGGGCGCGGGCATCCCGGCCATGGCCGCGTCGAAGTGGAAGACGAGCATGGCGTCGGCCCCGGCGGCGGCGAACAGCTCCTCCCGCTGGTCGAGCGTGGTCAGGCGGAACGGCGGCGCGTCGGGGCGGAAGTGCCGCATCGGGTGGGGATCGAAGGTCGCGACGATCGCCGGGCGCCCTTCCGCCCTGGCCCAGGATACCGCCTCCCCGACCACGGCCTGGTGGCCCTGGTGGAAGCCGTCGAAATTGCCCAGCGCGAGGATCGCGCCGCGCAAGGGCTCCGGCATCGGGTCGCGGTGGTCGAGGCGAATCATCGAGGGCGGGCTATAGGTCGCGCTGGAGCGTCACGAAAGCGAAGGCGGGCCGTCCGCCCTCGGCGGCGTGCTCCTCGCGGAAGGTCTCGCGCCAGCCATCTCCCAGCGGCGGCATGTGGGTGTCGCCGGGAATGTCGGCGTGGATCTCGGTCAGCTCGATCCGGCTCGCGCGCGGCAGGGCCTGGGCGTAGATTTCCGCGCCGCCGAAGATCACGATATGCGGCGCATTGGCGAGGGCGAGCGCCTCGTCGAGCGAATGGGCGATCTCGGCCCCTTCGGCGCTCCAGGCGCGATCGCGGGTGATCACGATGTGGCGGCGGCCGGGCAGCACGCCGGGCAGCGATTCGAAGGTCTTGCGGCCCATGACCAGCGGTTTGCCGATGGTCAGCGACTTGACCCGGCGGAAGTCGGCGGGGAGGTGCCAGGGCATGGTCCCGCCCGCGCCGATCACGCCGTTGCGCGTCACCGCGACGACGAGGAAGACCTCCGGCGCGTTCACCCGAGCGGTTGCCCGAGGGTCAGCCGCGTGACGTGGCCCATCTTGCGCCCCGGCCGGCTTGTCCCCTTCCCGTAGAGGTGCAGGTGGTTGGCCGGATCGGCGAGGATCGCGGCCCAATCGTCGGCCTCCGCGCCGATCAAGTTGCGCATCTCGACCGCGCGGGCGGCCAGCGCGGTGTCGCCCAGCGGCAGGCCGCAGATCGCCCGGACGTGGTTCTCGAACTGGCTCGTCACCGCGCCCTCGATCGTCCAGTGGCCCGAATTGTGGACGCGCGGGGCGATCTCGTTGAACACCGGACCCTCGGCGGTGGCGAAGAATTCTGCCGTCATCACCCCGACATAGCCCAATGCCTCGGCGACCTTGGCGGCCAGCGCGCGGGCGGCGGGAACCTGGGCCTGGACCGCGGGCGAGGCCGGCACGGTCGAGCGGGCGAGGATGCCGTGCTCGTGGACGTTCTCGGCGCTGTCCCAATAGCGCACCGCGCCGTCCGCGCCGCGGCAGAGGATCACCGAGAACTCGGCGAGGAAGGTCACGAAGCCCTCGTAGATCAGCGGCACGCCGGGCAGGTCGACCGCCGCCGCATCCTCCGGCGCGGCGATCCGCCACTGGCCCTTGCCGTCATAGCCGTCGCGGCGGGTCTTGAGGATGCCGGGCGCCCCGATCCGCGCGATCGCGGCGGCGAGGTCGGCGGGCGAATCGACCGGCGCGAAGGGCGCGGTGCGGCCGCCCAGCCCGGTGACGAAGCTCTTTTCGGTCAGCCGGTCCTGCGCCGTCTCCAGCGCGCGCCAGTGCGGCACGGTCGCCTCGGCCAGCGCGGCGAGCGGGGCGACCGGGACGTTCTCGAACTCGTAGGTCACGACCGCGCAGGACGCGGCGAAGCGGGCCAGCGCCGCCGCGTCGTCCCATTCCGCGCGGGTGAAGGCGGCGCTGATCTCGGCCGCGACGCTCTCCGCCTCGGGCGCGTAGATGTGGCAGCGATAGCCGAGCTGGGCCGCGGCGACCGCGATCATCCGGCCGAGCTGGCCGCCGCCGAGGATGCCGATGGTCGAGCCGGGAGGGATCACGGTCTCAGGAGGGCCTTTCCGCCACGCTCTCGCTTTGCGCCGCGCGGAAGGCCTTGAGCCGCTCCGCCAGTGCGGGATCGTGCGTCGCGAGGATCGCCGCCGCCAGCAGCCCGGCGTTGGTCGCGCCGGCTTCGCCGATCGCCAGGGTGCCGACCGGAATCCCCGCCGGCATCTGGACGATCGAGAGCAGGCTGTCCTGCCCCGACAGCGCCTTCGACTGGACCGGCACGCCCAGCACCGGCAGGTGCGTCATCGACGCGACCATGCCCGGCAGGTGGGCCGCGCCGCCCGCTCCGGCGATGATGACCTTGAAGCCCTCGGCCGCCGCGCCCTTGGCGAAGGCCACCAGCCGGTCCGGGGTGCGGTGGGCCGAGACGATCCGCACGTCGGCCGTGACGCCCAGCTTTTCCAGCGCCTCGGCGGCCTTGCTCATGGTCGGCCAGTCGGACTGGCTGCCCATGACGATTGCGACCTCAGGCGCGACAGGTGCCCCCATTTCGCTCACCGCTCCGAGAGGTAATAGCGCTCCAGCGCTTGAAGCTTATCGTCCAGCTCATAGACGATCGGCTGGCCGGTTGGGATCTCCAGCCCGGTGATCTCGTCGTCCGAGATGCCCGACAGGTGCTTGACCAGCGCGCGCAGCGAGTTGCCGTGGGCGGAGATCAGCACCGTCTCCCCGGCGCGGAGCTGCGGCGCGATCGCGCTCTCGTAATAGGGCAGGACGCGGGCGATGGTGTCCTTGAGGCTCTCGGTGTTGGGGATCGCGATCCCGGCGTAGCGGGCGTCCTTGCCGAGGTCGAACTCCGACCCGGCGGCGAGCACCGGCGGCGGGATGTCGAACGAGCGGCGCCAGATCCTGACCTGATCGTC
>Ga0066256_1002105_pt2 | contig 18947 bp, 21 predicted proteins | sample ThiBio_1000_biof_FD_87107 | JGI IMG/M metagenome (GOLD analysis project Ga0066256, IMG submission 87107) | Wastewater bioreactor microbial communities from Cape Town, South Africa - Thiocy_expt_1000_biof (version 2) | ecosystem: Engineered > Bioreactor > Thiocyanate-remediating >... | reverse complement strand
TGACGCGGTCGCCCTTGCGGACGCCCTGCGCCTTCAGCACGTTGGCGAAGCGGCAAACCTCGGCATGGAGCTGGCGATAGGTGTAGCGCCGGGGCGCCTCGTCCGGCGCGTCCGGCTCCCAGAGGATCGCGACCGCGTCGCCCCGCTTCGCGAGATGCCGGTCGACGCAGTTGGTCGAAACGTTCAGCTTGCCGTCCGCGAACCAGTTGATCCGGAAGTCCGCCTCTTCGAACGACCAGTCCCCCGCGATCTCCGGGCGCTTCACCCAATCCAGCCGGCGCGACTGCTCGAGCCAGAAGCTGCCCGGATCGGCCAGGCTCATGCCGTAGAGCTTCTCATAGCCTTCAGCATCCACCCGGGCGCTGCGCGCCCAGCTTTCCGGTACGGGGTGGACGCTGATGGTATCGCTCATCGCTACGGGCTCCTCGCTTCGTTGGGGCCTCTCTGCCCAAGCCCGCGCGCCACGCCAAGCGCAGAATATGTTTCCGCGCATGATCCGGCATGGCCGGCGACAGACTGCGACAATATTCTTCTGGAACCGAAACGGCTTTGGAAACATCTAGAGTGCCATGGCCAATCGTCCGCTGACCCCGAGCATCCTGCTCGCCTTGTCGCTATCCGCCTGCGCGGTGGGCCCGGACTATCATCCGCGCCCCGCATCCGAGCTGGGCGTGCCGGACGGCTGGTCCGTCTCCGCCGGGCAGAAGGCCCGGGAAGACCTGAGCCAATGGTGGACCCGGTTCGACGATCCGATGCTGGCCAGCCTGGTACAGCGTGCCCAGGCGGCGAATCTCGACGTGGCCCAGGCCGTGGCCCGGCTCCGCCAGGCGCGGGAGTCGCTGGTGCAGCAGCGCGCGAACCTGGTTCCGAGCCTCAGCGTCTCCGGCGGCGTGTCGCGCAGCGAGCCGCTGCGCGGCGGCTCCAGCACCACGACCCTGCCCGACGGCACGGTGACGAGCTTCTCGCAGGGCGGCGCGACCAGCTTCTCGCTCGGCGCCGATGCGAACTATCAGGTCGATCTGTTCGGCGGGGTGCGCCGCGGCGTGGAAGGCGCGCGGGCATCCTATGCGGCGAGCGGCTATGATCTTGCGACGGTGCTGATCTCCGCTGAGGCCGAAACGGCGCGCAACTATGTGCTTGCGCGGGTGGTGCAGGCGCAGATCGCCAATGCGCGCGACAGCCTGGGGATCGCGGACGAAAATCTCCAGATCGCCGGCTGGCGGTTGCAGGCGGGCCTCGTCTCCTCGCTCGACCAGGAGCAGGCGCGGGCGAGCCGGGCGCAGCTGGCCGCATCGATCCCGACGCTCGAGGCGAGCTATAACGGCTATGTCGCGCGCCTGGGCGTGCTGACCGGCCAGGCGCCGGGTGCGCTCAAGGCCGAGATGGAAGCGGTGAAGCCGATCCCCGCCGGCCCCGCGAGCGTTGCCGCCGGCATCCCCGCCGACACGCTGCGCCAGCGGCCGGACGTGCGGGCCGCCGAGCGCAACCTCGCCGCCGCCACCGCGAACATCGGCGTCGCCGCCGCGCAGCTCTATCCCCAGCTGTCGATCGGCGGCAGCATCGATGCGGGCAGCACCGCGCTCGCCTCGATCTTCGACGTGATCACCGGCCGCCTCTTCGCCAACATCGCGCAGACGCTCTTCGACGGCGGCCGCCGCGCCAGCCAGGTCCGTTCGGCCGAAGCCGCCGCGGACGGTGGGTTCCTCGCCTACAAGTCGACCGTGCTGACCAGCCTAGAGGATGTCGAGAACGCGATCGTCGCGCTGCAGACGGCGCAGCGCCGCCAGCAGGAATTCGCGGTCGCGCTGGAAGCGTCGAGCAACCAGGCGTTGCTGGCGCGCATGCAATATCGCTCGGGCCTCACCGATTTCACTACGCTCAACCAGGCCGAGTCCGCGCTGATCTCGGCGCGCAACGGCGTCGTCTCGGCGCGCTCGGACGCGGCGACGGCGCTGATCCAGCTCTACCAGGCGCTGGGCGGCGGCTGGGATCCGAGCGTCACCCCCACCGTTCCCACCACAGGCGGCACTGCGAATGGCAACTGATCCCAACCAGAATCTCGACGCCTTTCTGGGCACGCCCCCGCGCCCCTGGTGGCGGCGCTGGCTCAAATGGGGCCTGATCGGCATCGGCGTCCTGCTGGCGGCGCTGCTGCTTTGGCACTTCTTCGGCAGCAGCAACGAAGTCAAATACGCCACCGACGATGTCGCGCGGGGCAACCTGACCGTCACCGTCTCCACCGCCGGCCAGCCGCTGGCGCTGATCGATCCGTCGCAGTTCGACGATCAGGTCAGGCAGGCCGAGGCGACGCTCGCGGCGAACGTCGCGGCCGTGGGCCAGGCGCGGGCGACGCTGGAGCAGAACAACGCCACGCTGGCGCGCTTCCAGGAAGTCAGCCGGCTCTCGGGCGGCAAGGTGCCGGCGAAGACGGAGATGGACGGCGCGATCGGCGATCGCAATCGCGCGCTGGCCAATCTCAATGCGGCCAACGCCAATGTGACGTCGGCGCGCGCCCAGCTGTCCTCGGCCCAGACGCAGCGTACGCGGGCGATCATCCGCTCGCCGGTGACCGGCGTCATCCTGGCGCGCCAGGTCGACCCCGGCCAGACCGTCGCCGCCTCGTTCAACACGCCGACGCTGTTCGTGATCGCGCAGGACCTGTCGCAGATGAAGCTGGAAGTGGCGATCGACGAGGCCGATGTAGGCCAGGTGCGCGAGGGGCAGGACGCGACCTTCACCGTCGACGCCTTCCCGGGCAAGACCTTCCCGGCGAAGATCACCCGCGTCGAGGTCGGTTCCAACCTGTCGGTGCAGGATGCGAGCTCCTCGACCTCGTCCACGAGCACGACCGCCAACCAGGTCGTGTCCTATGCCGCCGATCTCTCGGTCTCGAATGCGAACGAGCAGCTGCGCCCAGGCATGACCGCGACGGCCGACATCGTGACGATGTCGCGCCAGAACGTGCTGCTCGTGCCCAATGCGGCGCTGCGCTTCACGCCGGCCGCCACTGCCCAGGGCGCGAGTGGCGGCAGCGCCAAGGGCGGCATCGCCGGCGCGCTGGTCCCCAGCCGCCCGCGGCGCGGCGGCGGCGGGCAGCAGCAGAAGACGGCGACCGGCGACCGTGCCGGCGAGCGGAGCGTCTATATCCTCGGCGCCGACGGCAAGCCGCAGGAGGTGCCGGTCACGACCGGCAGCACCGACGGCACCGTGACCGAGATCACCGGCGGCAATCTGAAACCGGGCGACAAGGTCATCACCGGCCAGCTCGCCGATGGCAGCTCGGGCCAGCGCCGCTCCGGCGGGCAGCGGCGCCAGGGCGGCGGCGGCGCCGGAGGCCAGCGTGGCGGACAGTGAGGCACCGCTGATCCGCCTGCGCGGCGTCACCAAGAGCTATGGCGAGGGGGCGACGCAGTTCCAGGCGCTGAAAGGCATCGACCTCGACATCCAGGCCGGCGATTTCGTCGCGGTGATGGGGCCATCGGGCTCGGGCAAGTCGACGACGATGAACATCCTGGGCTGCCTCGACGTGCCTTCCAGCGGCGAGTTCCTGTTCAAGGGCGTGCATGTCGAGAAGCTGGAACGGGACCAGCGCGCGTTGCTGCGGCGCAAATATCTCGGCTTCGTCTTCCAGGGCTTCAACCTGCTCGCCCGCACCAGCGCGCTCGAGAATGTCGAGCTGCCGCTGCTCTATCGCGGCGATTCAAAGCAGCAGCGTCGCGAAACGGCGATGGCGGCGCTCGACAAGGTCGGGCTCAAGCAATGGTGGGATCATACCCCCGCCGAGCTATCGGGCGGCCAGCAGCAGCGCGTCGCCATTGCCAGGGCGATCGTCACCAGTCCCGACGTGCTGCTCGCCGACGAGCCTACCGGCAACCTCGATTCGGAGCGTTCGGTGGAGATCATGGAACTGCTCACCGATCTCAACAAGACGAGCGGCATCACCGTGCTGATGGTCACGCACGAGCCCGACATGGCGGCGTTCGCGCATACCATCGTGCATTTCAAGGACGGGCTGGTCGAGCGGATCGAGGACAAGCATCGCCAGGGCGAGGCGGTGGGGCACTGATGTTCGGCACCACCTTCATCCTCGCGATCCGGTCGATCCTGCGCCACAAGCTGCGCTCGTTCCTGACCACGCTCGGCATCATCATCGGCGTCGCCGCGGTCGTCACCATGGTGACGCTCGGCAAGGCGACCACGGCGGCGGTGCAGCAGCAGATCTCGGCGCTCGGCACCAACATCCTCCAGATCCGTCCGGGCCAGGGCTTCGGCCGCGGCGGCGGCGGCCCGCGCCCGCCCGATTTCAAGGCGGACGACGTCACCGCGATCCGCGACCAGGTCGCCGGCGTCACCGCGGTCGCCCCCCAGGCACAGACCACCGCGACCGTGATCTACAACGGCGCCAACTGGTCGACGACGGTCAACGGCACCACCAACGCCTATTTCCAGGTCCAGCCCTGGCCGCTGGTCGAGGGCCGCTACTGGACATGGCCGGAGGAGCAGGCGGGCAAGGCGGTGTGCATCATCGGCACGACGATCCGGACCAACCTGTTCCGCGGCGGCAGCGCGGTGGGCGGCCGGATCCGGGTCAACGGCATCTCGTGCGACGTGATCGGCGTGCTCCAGACCCGCGGCCAGGCCGGGTTCGGCGGCGACCAGGACGATGTGATCATCATGCCGATCAAGCAGGTGCAGCGCCGCTTCACCGGCAATCCCGACGTGCGCCTGATGCTGGTCGGCACCGATCCCGATTACGACAGCGCCCAGGTCCAGTCGTCGATCACCGACCTGCTGCGCGAACGCCGCAACATCACCGGCGGCAAGGATGTCGACTTCAACATCTTCGACACCGCCCAGATCAGCCAGGCATTGACCGGCACCACCACGCTGCTCACCCAGATCGTCGCCGCGGTGGCGATGATCAGCCTCATCGTCGGCGGCATCGGCATCATGAACATCATGCTGGTGTCGGTGACCGAGCGGACGCGCGAGATCGGCATCCGCCTAGCCATCGGCGCGGTGGCGAGCGAAGTGCTGCTGCAGTTCCTGGTCGAGGCGGTGGTGCTGTCGATGCTGGGCGGCGTCATCGGCCTGCTGATCGCGCAGTTCGCCGTCGCGCTGATGTCGTGGCTGGGCTCGCTGCCCTTCCTGTTCGACGTGCAGATCAACGTGATCGCCTTCGCGATCTCGGCGATCATCGGCGTGGTGTTCGGCTATTTCCCGGCGCGCCGCGCGGCCAGCCTCAATCCGATCGACGCGCTTCGTCACGAGTGACGCGCGCGGGCGGCGGCTCAGGCTGGCCGTCGGTACGCAGGCCGTAGCGCTCGCGCAGGGCGCGCAGGTCTTCCTGCGTGTCGATATCGACCAGCTCGGCAGGCGGGGCGATGACGTGGTGACCCCGCCGGATCAGGTCGCGCGCGCCGTGATCGCCCTCCAACTGCATCAGCATGGGGAACATGTCCTTGCCGAACAGGGCCGGCGGCATGGGCTGCACGCCGTCCGAAGAGGCGACAATGGTCGCCGGGCCGTCGGCGGCATCCATCAGCCGGTGGACATGCGCGGCGGTGACCCGCGGCATGTCGGCCAGCGCGACGAGCACCGCCTCGCAGCCCAGTTCCTGCGCGCGGGCCACGCCGAAGCCGAGCGAGCGCGCCTGGCCGAGCGCGGGATCCGGGTTCTCGACCACGTCATAGCCCAGGGCGGCGAAATCGAGCGTGGTGGCGGACACGACGGCGATCCGCGCCTGGAAGGGAATGCGCTCCAGCGCCGTCACCACATGATAGGCGAGCGGCTTGTCGAGGAACGGCTCGGCAAGCTTGTCGCCGTCGTTGAAGCGGCGGGAGCGGCCGGCGGCCAGCAGGATCAGGGCGGTCTGGTCAGGGGTGATCATGGAAGGTCTTCACCATGGCTGCGGCGATGGAAAGGGCGATCTCGGCGGGGCCGATCGCGCCGATGGCAAGGCCGGCCGGCCCCTGGATGCGATCGAGATCGGTGGGCGCGATCCCGGCGGCGGCCAGCCGTTCCCGGCGCGCGGCATGGCTGCTGCGCGAACCCAGCGCGGCGACATAGCCGGTCGGGAAGCCCAGGGCCGCGACCAGCGCCGCGTCGTCGATCTTGGGATCGTGGCTGAGCGTCACCACCGCCGTGGCCGGATCGGGGCGGAGCGCCGTCACGGCTTCGTCTGGCCAGCGGTCGTCGAGCATCACCCCGGGAAAACGCTCGGGCGTCAAAAATCTCCCGCGCGGATCGATGACATGGGTGCGGATGCCGATCTCGCGCGCCAGGCCGGCCAGCGACTGGGCGATCTGGACGGCGCCCACGATCAGCAGCCGGCGCGGCGGATCGTAGCGGTTGCGGAACCCGCCTGGGCCGGGCGCCGAGCGACCGGTGGCGAGGTCGGTGCCGACATCGAAGGGCTCGCCCCGGCCGCGCGCGGCGTCGATCGCGTCGAACAGGGCCGGGGGGAAGCCCATTTCGGAGACGGGCTGGACGAGCACCGAAATCTTGCCGCCGCAGGGCAGGCCCACTTCCCAGGCGGCTGGATCGGCCACGCCATAATGTTTCACCATGGCGGGCGCGCCGGCGATCACTTCGGCGGCGGCCTGGAGGATGTCGGCCTCCACGCAGCCGCCCGAGACCGAGCCTTCGAACCGGCCGTCCTCGTGGACCAGCATATGGCTCCCGACCGGCCGGGGCGCCGATCCCCAGGTCGAGACGACGGTGGCCAGCGCCAGCCGCGCGCCCTGCCAGGCGCGGGCCGCCGCAAGCACGCTGTCGTTATCCGCCATATCGCCTCGCAACCGTCACATCCGGAGCCTAGGCCCGATTTCGTAGCGAAGGGAGAGTTTCGTGACGAGATCACTGATTGCGGCGCTGATGCTGATGGTGCCGGGCGCCGCGTTGGGGCAGGATCATGCCATGCATGGGAAAGCCGACAAGGTCATCGTCATCGCGCATCGCGGCGCCTCGGGCGAGCGCCCCGAGCACACGCTGCTTTCCTATCAGCGCGCGATCGAGCAGGGCGCCGATTTCATCGAGCCCGATCTGGTGCCGACCAAGGACGGCGTGCTCGTCGCCCGGCACGAGAACAATATCGCCGATACGACCGACGTGGCGGACCATCCCGAGTTCGCCGCGCGCAGGACGACCAAGACGATCGACGGCGAGAAGCTCACCGGCTGGTTCACCGAGGATTTCACGCTCGCCGAGCTGAAGACGCTGCGGGCCAAGGAGCGACTGCCCAAGCTCCGCCCGGGCAACACCAAATATGACGGCCAGGCCGGAATCCCGACGCTCGACGACGTGATCGCCCTCGCGAAGCGGGCGTCGAAGGAGACGGGGCGGACGATCGGCATCTACCCCGAGACGAAGCACCCGACCTATTTCGCCTCGATCGGCCTGCCGCTCGAGCAGCGGCTGGTCGACAAGCTCAAGGCGGCGGGCTGGGACCGCGCCGACGCGCCGGTCTTCATCCAGTCGTTCGAAGTCGACAATCTCAAGAAGCTCAAGAAGATGACACGGGTGCGGCTGATCCAGCTGATGGCGGGGAGCGGCGGCCCGGCGGACGGCGCGCAGCCCAGCTACAAGGCGATGGCCACGCCCGAGGGGCTGAAGGCGGTGGCCGCCTATGCCTATGGCATCGGCCCGGAGCTGACGATGATCCAGCCGGCCTCCGGCCCGGCCACCACGCTGGTCACCGATGCGCATGCGGCGGGGCTCAGGCTCCATCCCTGGACGTTCCGGGCGGAGAACTTCTTCCTCCTGCCCGACTACCGTTCCGGCGCAAATCCGGTCGACCATGGTCGACTGAAGGACGAGATCCTGTACTTCATCGGGCTGGGCGTGGACGGTTTCTTCACCGATTTCCCGCATGTCGGTGTCGAGGCGCGGGACGCGCCGCGGGCGGGGGGATGAGGATTTCTATGCGCAAGCTTCTGGTTCCGATCTGCGCGATGCTGCCGCTGCTCGGCGGCGGCTGCATCGCCAAGACGGTGGTCGATGTGGCCACCCTGCCGGTGAAGGCGGGCGCGAAGGCGGCCGATTGGGCGACGACCAGCCAGGACGAGGCCGATCGCAACTATGGCCGCAAGATGCGCGAGCAGGAAGCGCGCGAGGGCAAGGAACTGCGCAAGCTCTGCAAGAAGCATCCCGAGGACGCGCGTTGCGCGGGCGGCGACAACGGCTTCCGCGCCGATCCGGGCGGCAGTCGCTATAACTGACCGGTGCGGTCGTGCATGCCATAGCCGCGCACGACCGCTGCGACTCTGATCCGATAGTCGCGGAAGATTGCCGCACGCCCTTCGGCCTGCGCCGCGCGATGCGGGCCGAAGCCGCGCCAGGCGGCGATCGCGGCTTCGTCGCGCCACCAGGAAAGCGACAGGAGCTTGCCCGGTTCGGAAAGGCTCTCGAACCGCTCGATCCCCAGGAAGCCGTCGATCGCCGCCAGTTCCGAACCGAGCGCGGCGGCGATGGCGAGATAGCGATCGCCCTGGCCTTCCGCCGGCCAGGCTTCGAACAGCACTGCGATCATGGCCGCACCAGCGGCGCGTGCGGTGCGGGGACGCGGCGGAGGAAAATCCTGTCCTCGCGCCGGATGAACCTTTCGCGCGCGGCGAAATCATAATTGGCGCGGCCGACCGGATCGTCGCGGAGGCGCGCGCGATAGGTCTCGTAGGCAGCCAGCGAATCGATGTCGTAGACGCCATAGGCCGTCGTCGCGGAGCCTTCGGCGGGGCCGAAATACCCGATCAGGTCGGCGCCGCAGCGCGGGATCGCCTGGCCCCAGGCACGGGCATATTCGGCAAAGGCCTGTGCCCCGAAGGGCTCGATCTCGTAGCGGATGAAGCAGGTCAGCATCGGGTTTCTCCTCCGCCGCTCCTCTGCCGCCCGAGGGGCGCATGATGCTTCGGCCGGCGCCGTAGCATTGCCCGGCCCGCACGGGCATGATGCAGGCATGCAGCGCATTTCCGCCTTTGCCGAGACCGCGGCGCTGATGGGCGATCCCGCGCGCGCCAACATGCTGTTCGCGCTGATGGATGGTCGCGCGCTTACCGCGGGCGAGCTGGCGCGCTTCGCCGGCGTGACGCCGCAGACCGCGAGCGGCCACCTCGCCCGGCTCGCCGAAGCGGGAATGATCGCGCCCGCCGCGCAGGGCCGCCATCGCTATTTCCGCCTCGCCTCGTCCGGAGTCGCGCAGATGGTCGAGAGCGTGATGAGCGTCGCCGAGGAACTGTCGCGCCGCCCGCTCCCCGTCACCGGGCCGCGCGACGCGGGCCTTCGCCGCGCGCGGACCTGCTACGACCATCTCGCCGGCGAACTCGCCGTCGCGATCGCCGGGCGCATGGCGGAGCGCGGCCAGCTGGTGCTCGGCCATGATGGCGCGGCGCTCACCGGCGCGGGCGTGGCGTTGCTCGGCGAGCTCGGCGTCGCGGAGGCGGCACTCGATGCGCCGTGCCGCGCCTGTCTCGACTGGAGCGAGCGCCGCCCGCATCTCGCCGGCGCGCCCGCCACTGCGCTTTACCGCCATTTCGTCGCGCGCAGCTGGGTGCGGCCCCGCCAGGGCACGCGCGCACTCGAAGTGACGCGCGCCGGCGAGGCGGCATTGGCGCGCTGGTTCGGGATTGCATTGTAAATCCAGCCAATTCGGCGCCAAAATCCGGCGAGTTGTCCGCGGGCTTCCGCTATGCTCCCAGGCTCTAAAGGGGGAAGCTCTACGCGGCGAAGCCCTCGGCATCGATCGCGTAGAGCATTTCCGCCCTGGCCATGGCGGCCGGCTTGAGCCCCATCGCCTCCGGCACGATCTGAGCGACATAGAAGCGTGTCGCGGCCTGCTTCATCTTCAGGAACGCGGGATCGCCCTCGCTGCGCGCGGCGGCGCGGCCGCTCGCCTCCATCAGCCAGCCGCACACCGCCGTCGAGAGCATCGTCAGGAACGGATAGCTGGCAGCCAACCGGTCATCCATCTCGCTGCCCAGCAGGTTGCGGGCGACTTCCTCGCACGCGTCGATCAGGTTGAGCAGGCCGGTATCCTCGGCATCCTCGCGCATCTCGCCAAGCAAGCCGAGCAGCGTCCCGCCATTGTCCATGCCGAGCTTGCGCCCGACCAGGTCTGCGGCCTGGATGCCGTTGGTGCCTTCATAGATCGGCGTGATGCGGGCGTCGCGGAAATGCTGGGCGGCGCCCGTCTCCTCGATATAGCCCATGCCGCCATGGACCTGGACTCCCAGGCTGGCGACTTCGTTGCCGAGATCGGTGCCATGCGCCTTGGCGAGCGGCGTGAGCAGCTCGACGCGCTGGGCCGCCGCAGCATCCCCGGCCCGGGCCCGGTCGAGCTGGCCGAAGGCGTAATAGACCAGCGCCCGCGCCGCCTGGGTCTGCGCCTTCATCCGCAGCAGCATGCGGCGGACATCGGGATGCTCGACGATCGCGACCTGCTCGCCGCCGCGATAGCCCTGCACGCGCTCGCGGGCATAGGCCACGGCACGCTGGGTGGCGCGCTCGGCCACCTGCACGCCCTGCAGGCCGACGTTGAGCCGGGCATTGTTCATCATCGTGAACATCGCCCGGATGCCGCCCAGCTCGGGGCCGACCAGCTCGCCGATGCAATCGTCATGGTCGCCGAAGCTCAGCACGCAGGTGGGCGAGGCGTGCAGTCCCATCTTGTGCTCGATCGAGACGGTGCGGACATCGTTGAATTCGCCGGGCGCGCCGTCTTCGCGCAGCCGGTATTTCGGCACCAGGAACAGCGAGATGCCCCTGGTGCCGGCCGGCGCGCCCGGCGTGCGGGCAAGGACGAGGTGGACGATGTTCTCGGCCATGTCGTGATCGCCGAACGAGATGAAGATCTTGGTGCCCGTGATCTTCCACTTACCGTTCCCGGCCGGCTCGGCGCGAGTCTTGAGCGCGCCGACGTCCGAGCCGGCCTGCGGCTCGGTGAGGTTCATCGTGCCGGTCCAGGCGCCGGTCGAGAGGTGGGGCAGGTAGAGGGCCTGTTGCTCGGGCGTGCCATGGTGCATCAGCGCCTCGACCGCGCCGACCGTCAGGATCGGCGCCAGCGCGAAGCCCATGTTCGCCGTGCCCAACGTCTCCAGCACCGCGATCGACAGGCTCACCGGCAGGCCCTGGCCGCCATGCTCGACAGGCGAGCCGATCGTGCCCCAGCCACCCTCGACATAGGCCTTGTACGCATCCGCGAACCCGGCGGGCATCTTCACGCCCTCCGGCGTCCATTTCGGGCCGATGGTGTCGCCCTCCCGCTCGAGCGGCGCCCATTCGCCTGCCGCGAACGCACCGGCGCCCTCCAGCACCGCATCGGTCATCTCCCCCGCCTCCTCGCTGATCTCGCCCAGGCGGACGATGGTCTCGAGCACGAAGCGCTGGTCGGCGGTGGCGGGAGTGAACATGGGGCCTCTCTTGTGGTCTGGTTTCGCGCCGTATAGCTCGCGGGGCGTGAGCCCGACAAATCCGCGCACCTTACCCTACGGCATGGCCGCGATCGCCGAGGCGGCGGCGCTGATTCGCGCCGGCGAATGCGTCGCCATACCCACCGAGACCGTCTATGGGCTTGCCGCCGACGCCACCGATTCGCGTGCCGTGGCGGGCATCTATGCCGCCAAGGGGCGGCCCAGCTTCAACCCGCTGATCGTCCATGTGCCGAGCCTTGCCGCCGCCGAGCGGATCGCGGTCTTCGACGATCGCGCGCGCGATCTCGCCATGCGCTTCTGGCCGGGGCCGCTGACCCTGGTGCTGCCCGTGCGCCCGGATGCCGGCATCGCGTCGCTGGTTACCGCCGGGCTCGACACGATTGCGATCCGGGTGCCGCGCCACCGCGCGATGCAGGCCTTGCTGGCGGCAACCGGCAAGCCGCTGGCCGCGCCTTCGGCCAATGCCAGCGGCGGAATCAGCCCGACCCGGGCCGAGCATGTCGTCCGGAGCCTTGCGGGGCGGATCCCGTTGGTGATCGACGACGGCGCGACCTCGGCAGGGGTGGAGTCGACGATCGTGATGGGCGAGCGCATCCTGCGCCCGGGCCCGCTCGGCGCCGAGGATCTCGGGCTCGCGATCGCCGTGCCGGACGGCAGGATCACCGCGCCGGGCCAGCTCGACAGCCATTATGCCCCCTCCAAGCCGGTGCGGCTGAACGCGGCCGAGGCGAAGGACGGCGAGTATCTGATCGGCTTCGGCGCGATCGGCGGCGCCGAAACCCTGTCCGCCGGCGGCGACCTCACCGAAGCCGCCGCCAACCTGTTCGACGCGCTGCACCGTGCCGATGCGAGCGGCGCGCGGGCCATCGCCGTGGCGCCGATCCCCGAATCCGGCATCGGCGTGGCGATCAACGACCGGTTGCGCCGCGCCGCGCACTAGGTCCGGCATCCGGCCGACGGCTCCGAAGGGAGATGGCGGGGAAGCCGGTTTGCATCCACCAGCCTCAGCCAGCCCCGCGCGTCGGTCTCGATGTCGAGGCCCCGATAGTCGGCCCGCATCGGATGCGGGGTGTCGAGCGCGCCGCGATGCGCCTCGGTGATCGCGATCGCCGCGGCACCGGCCGCGTCGGCGGCGGCGAGGCCGGCGAGGCTGTCTTCCCACACCAGGCAATCGCCGATGGCGACGCCGAGCCGCTTGGCGGCGGCGAGGAAGCAATCGGGGGCGGGCTTGCCGTGCACCACGTCCTCGGCGGTGATCACCACTTCCGGCAGCGCCATGCCAGCTGCCGCCAGCCGGCGCAGCGCCAGCGCGCGCGGCGCCGAGGTGACCAATGCCCAGCGATCCGCGGGCAGGCGGGACAGGAATGCCGCGGCCCCGGCGATCTCCGCCAGGCCGTCGACATCGTCGATCTCGGCCTGGGTGAGCGCCTCCGTCTCCGCTTCGGCATCCACGCCGGCAGGGGCGAAGCGGCGGATCGTCTCGATCGCGCGGACACCGTGCAGGGCCGCCATCAGCGGATCGGCCGCGATGCCGTGCCGGGCCGCCCAGGCGCGCCACACCCGGTCGACCACGGCCAGGCTGTTCACGAGCGTTCCGTCCATGTCGAACAGGAAGGCGGCGAAGCTGCGATCGGGAAGCGTCATCGCCCTTCCCTCACCACAGCCGCCGCCGTGCCGCAACTGCGATCCGCCACGCTTTGCATTCCGGGCGCCGAAGACTTACAAATCTGCGCAGGTCTGGGGGTTTGGGAGAGAGACCGGAAACAGCAGGAGGGCAATATCATGAGCAATGTGCAACGCGGGCTCGCCGAACTGATCGGCACGTTCTGGCTCGTCTTCGGCGGATGCGGCAGTGCCGTGCTTGCCGCTGCGTTCCCCGATGTCGGTATCGGGCTGGCGGGCGTCAGCCTCGCCTTCGGCCTCACCGTGCTCACCATGGCCTATTCGATCGGCCATATCTCGGGCTGCCACCTCAATCCGGCCGTTACCTTCGGCCTGTGGGCCGGCGGCCGCTTCCCGGCCAGGGACATCCCGCTCTACGTGATCGCGCAAGTGATCGGCGCGGTGATCGGCGCGGGGCTGCTCTGGTATATCGCCAGCGGCGGGCCGGGCTTTGCCGGCGGCCTGGCTTCCAACGGCTTCGGTGCGCATTCGCCCGGCCATTTCTCGTTCGAATCGGCCATGGCGATCGAAGTCGTGCTGACCTTCATGTTCCTGATGGTGATCATGGGATCGACCGACAGCCGCGCCCCGGCCGGCTTCGCGCCGATCGCGATCGGGCTGGCGCTGACGCTGATCCACCTGATCTCGATTCCCGTCACCAACACGTCGGTCAATCCGGCGCGCTCGACCGGGCCGGCACTGCTCGAGGGCGGCATCGCGCTGCAGCAGCTCGTCTGGTTCTGGATCGCGCCGATCGTCGGCGGCCTGCTCGGCGGCTTCGTCTACAAGGCGCTGGGCGCCGATGCGGGCAAGCGCCCGCCGATCGAAGGCGAAGCGTTGCCCGCGGAATGAGGCGAGGGGAGGCGCGGCGTCAGGCCGTCGCGCCTTCCTTGCTCCGCGCGGCGAAGCTCTTGCGGAGCTTGCGCAGCTTGGGTGGGATCACGGCCAGGCAATACGGGTTCCGCTGGCCGTCGCCCTGCCAATATTCCTGGTGATAGTCCTCGGCCGGCCACCATTGGCCGAGCGGCTCGATCGCGGTGACGATCGGCTCTGGCCAGTCGGGGCGGGCCCGGTCGATCGCGTCCAGCGCCTCGCGCTCCTGTTCGGCCGAATGCGGGAAGATCGCCGAGCGATACTGGGTGCCGATATCGTTGCCCTGGCGGTTGAGCTGGGTCGGGTCGTGCGTCGCCAGGAAGATGTCGAGGATCTCGCCATAGCTGATCTGGTCGGTGTCGAAGCCTATCCGGATCGCCTCGGCATGGCCGGTCGTGCCCGAGCAGACTTCCTTGTAGGTCGGGTTCTCCCTGGTTCCCCCGATATAGCCGCTTTCGACCGACTGTACGCCGATCACGTCGTTGAACACGGCCTCGGTGCACCAGAAACAGCCTCCGGCCAGCGTTGCGGTCTCGATGGTCATCGTGAACTCCTTGCTATCGGCGCAAAGATAGGATTGAGCGAGGCCCGAGCAAAGGGACGAGGTCGAAGATGCGCGAAGGCACGGTGCTGGTGACGGGTGGGGCAGGCTATATCGGCAGCCATGCCGTGCTGGCGCTGCTCGATGCCGGCTGGAAGGTCGTGGTGGTCGACAACCTCGTCACCGGCTTCGACTGGGCGGTCGATCCGCGTGCCGCGCTGGTGGTCGCCGACATTGCCGATGACGAGAAGGTGCGTGCCGCGATCCGCGCGCATGGCGTGATCGCGATCATGCATTTCGCCGGTTCCGTGGTGGTGCCGGAGAGCGTGACGGATCCGCTCAAATATTATCGCAACAACACTGCGGCCAGCCGCGCGCTGATCGAGAGCGCGGTGGCGGAGGGGGTGAAGCATTTCATCTTCTCCTCCACCGCCGCGACCTATGGCATTCCCGAGGTCGTGCCGGTGCGCGAGGACAGCCCCAAGCGGCCGATCAACCCCTATGGCATGTCCAAGCTGATGACCGAGATCATGCTGGGCGACGTCGCCGCGGCGCACCCGGTCAACTATGCGGCGCTGCGCTATTTCAACGTCGCGGGCGCCGATCCGCAGGGCCGCTCCGGCCAGTCGACCGCGGGGGCGACGCACCTGATCAAGGTCGCGGTCGAGGCGGCTACGGGCAAGCGCGGCCATGTCTCGGTCTTCGGCACCGATTTCGATACGCCCGACGGCACCGGCGTACGCGACTATATCCATGTCAGCGACCTGGCCGCCGCGCATGTCGATGCGCTCGACCTGCTGATCGCGCGACCGGGCGAGAGCCACATCCTCAACGCCGGCTATGGCCGCGGCTTCTCGGTGCTCCAGGTGCTCGATGCGGTCGACCGGGTCACCAATGTAACGATCGAACGCAGGCTGGAGGGGCGCCGCGCAGGCGATCCCGATGCGCTGATCGCGGACAATGGCGCGATCCTGGCAGCGCTGCCCTGGCGGCCGAAGCACGACGACCTGGAGGGCATCGTCAAGGACGCGCTCGCCTGGGAGCGCAAGCTGGCCGAGCGTCAGGGCTGAGGGCCGCGGCGGTCCAGCAGCGCCAGCTCGATCCGCCACCATAGCATCGCCCAGACGCCGCCGAACGCCCAGCCGGCGGCGACGTCGCTCGGCCAGTGCACGCCCAGATAGACGCGGCTGATTCCCACCGACAGGGTGAGGAGCAGCGCGACGGCGAGCACGAAGGCGCGGATGCGGCGATCGGGCAGTACCGGGAAGAGCAGGGTGGCGAGCGTGAGGTAGACGATCGCGCTCAGCGCGGCATGGCCGCTCGGGAAGCTCTTGGAGGTCTCCTCCATCAGCCGCCCGACCAGGTCGGGCCGCGAACGGCTGACGAGTGCCTTGATCGTCTCCACGGTGAGCGAGCCGAGCGCAGTGGCGCCGACGAGGAGGAGCGCGGTGCGCAGCCGGCCGGCGAGCCAGAGGAAGATCGCGCCGACCAGCACGAGGAAGCTCAGCACCGTAGTGCTGCCCAGCGCGGTCACGTCGCGCACCGCCGAGGGCAGCCAGGCGGGGCCGATCGGATGCCCGTCCGCCCGCATTGCCAGCATGATCGCACGGTCCACTGCCGCGCCGTCGCCCTCGACCAGTTCGTGCCCGAACCAGAGCAGCGCGAGGAGGAACAGCGCGAAGCCCGAAGCGGCAAGGACCGGCCAGGGCAGGCGGCGGGAAGTGGGCGGGGCTTCGGGGTCGGGGTGCATCGGGTCCGCCATAGCCAATCCTCCCCCGGAGAGGGAGGGGGAGGATTGGGCGCCGTCAGATCTGGATGCGCGCGGTCACGCGGATGTCGCGGCCCGGCAGGGGGGCATAGTCCTTCAGCACGCTCGCGGCCCGGCGGGCCTCGACGTCGAAGATGTTGTTCGCGGAGAGCTGCAGACTGGTGTTCGAGCCAGCGCCCCAGGGCTTCCACGAGATCGAGGCGTTGACGAAGGTGAAGCCGTTGGTGGGCGTCTCGAAGGCGGAGATGCGCGTCTGGTCGAACACATGCTCCACTTCGCCGCGAAGCGTGAAGCGGTCCGAGGTCGCCTCGATCCCGCCATTGATGCGCAGCGGCGGAATGCGCGGTGCCGGGCCGGTGCCGACGATCTCGGCATGGACATAATCGGCCAGCGCGGTGGTGTTGATCGTGAAGTCCTTCACCGTCGCGATGCGGAACGAGCCCTCGGCCTCGAAGCCGTAATAGCGGGCATTTGCCTGATTGTACTGGAACACCGGCAGGTCGTCCCGCGTCGCGCCGGTCGGCGTGTCGTAGATATAGCCGGTGAACCAGTTGTAATAGGCCGCGGTCGAGAAGGCGAAGCCGTCGCCCGAGCCCTTGAAGGTCGCCTCGACGCCCCAGCTCTTCTCGGTGCCGAAATTCGGGTTGCCGATCTCGAACGCCTGCGTCCCGGCGTGCGGGCCGTCGGCGAACAGCTCCTCCGGGGTCGGCGCCCGTTCGGCGCGCGAGACATTGATGCCGAAGCGCATGCCCTGGGCCACGGCATAGCTGGCGCCGAGCGAGGCGGAGAAGCTGTTGAAGGTGCGGTTATAGGCGGGGTTGCCGATATCGGCATCGGCCTGGGCATCGACGATGTTATGCTCGAAGCGCGCCGCCGCCTCGGCCTTGAACGGGCCCATGTCGAGCGACTGGAGCGTGAACAGGCCGAATTGCTGCGCCGAATTCTTGGGCAGGAACTTCTCGTCGCCGACCACATGCATGTCGCGCAGGCTGAACTGGCCGCCGATCATGCCTTCCCAGCCGCCGCGCGCGGTCTGGACCAGCTCGAGCCGGCCTTCATAGCCCTGATTGTAGAAGGTGGTGCCGATGGCGCCGTCCTCCGCGATCTCCGAATGCTTGTAGTCGGCCGCGGCCAGGCGCGTGCGGATCTGGCGGAAGATGCCGCCGCCGGTATCGACTTCGCCGCGGATGTCGACGCGGGTCTGCTGCGCATGGAGGCGCACCTGCTCCGCCTCGATCGACGGATCGAGCGAGTAGCGGATCGGCACGCCGTAGAGGCTGAGCATGATCCAGGTGAAAATCCCTTCCACCACCATGCCGAACAGCCGGCCGCCCAGCAGGTGGCGCAGCGAGCGGGCCATCAATGACACGGTGACGTAGAAATCCTCCCGCCGGTCCTCCGGCAGCATCCACGCCAGGCCGCGTTCGTAGAGGCGCGGCTCCATCGCGATGTAGAGGCCGATGATCGCGATCAGCACCGCGCTGGTCAGCCCGCCGAGCAAGCCGCCGAGCGCGCGCGTCACGGTGCCGACGCCGCTGGCGAACTGGCTGGCGAAGCTCTGCAGAGAGTTGATGTCGATATCGAGGCCGTTGGCCTGCGCCCACACGATCCACCGGTGCGCCTGTTCCTCCACCAGGCGCGGCAATTCGGCCGCTTCCCGCGTGATCGTCGTCCCGGCATAAGTGACCGTGGCGACAAGGAAGGCGACGCCGCCGATCACCACGATCGCGATGCGCCAGCCGCGCCCGATCGGCAGCACGCGGCCCAGCAGGCGCGCGCCGCCGTCGATCATCGCGGCGAACACCATTCCGGCGAAGATCACCAGCAGCGAATGCGCCATGTAGACGCACAATACGGCGAGGCCCGCAATGCCGATCCAGACCAGCGCCTTGCGCGCTTCCCAGGCCAGCTTGGGGTCCGAAATCCGGGCCGGGCTGGGCCCTACCGGCTTGTCGTCTTCACTTTCAGCGCTGTCCATTCTGCGCGTCCCCTTCCGGTGCCGTCACGGCGATCGCGGGGCGCAGACTATTCCATGCGCGCCCGCCACGAAAGGCGCCGAACCAGGTGAGCGGATTGAGCGTCATGTTGCCGTCGAGCGAGAAGGTGATGAATTCCGCCCGTCCGCCGACGCTGGACAGCGGCACCGGGCCGCCCAGGCCCTTGTTGAGCACATCTGCGCGGCTGTCGGCCGAATGGTCGCGATTGTCGCCCATCAGGAACACCGAATCCTCCGGCACGGTGATCTCCGCCATGTCGTCCAGCCGCTGCCGCACATGGTCGATCACGGTGTAGGTCGCCCCGTTGGGAAGCGTCTCGCGCCAGGCGGGCAGCTCGCACACCGTCTCGCCCGAAGGCTTGCGGACGCGCGCCGGGCCGTAGGAGGCAGGATCGCAGGGTGCGTTGACGTCCACAGGGATCTGCACCGGCGGCACCACTTCGCGCGGGATCGGCCTGCCGTTGAGGATGATGTGCCCGTTCACCAGCGCGATCCGGTCCCCCGGCAGGGCGACGACGCGCTTGATATAGTCCTCCGCCCGGTCCGGCGGCACGGCGATCACGATGTCGCCATATTGGGGCGTCTTGCCCGCGAGTCGGGCGTCGCTGCGCGGCAAGATGTGGAACGAGGCGGAAACCCAGCTCCAGCCGTACGGATATTTGCTCACCACCAGCCGGTCGCCCA
>Ga0066256_1001036_pt2 | contig 18979 bp, 16 predicted proteins | sample ThiBio_1000_biof_FD_87107 | JGI IMG/M metagenome (GOLD analysis project Ga0066256, IMG submission 87107) | Wastewater bioreactor microbial communities from Cape Town, South Africa - Thiocy_expt_1000_biof (version 2) | ecosystem: Engineered > Bioreactor > Thiocyanate-remediating >... | reverse complement strand
AACACGACGCGCGAGACCGTCTATTTCCGCGAAATGATCGACTCGCAGGATTTTGCCCGCACCGGCTTCAAGCTGCCGCTCTGCCTCGGCAAGACCATCGGCGGCGAGCCGGTGATCGCCGAACTCGCCAAGATGCCCCACCTTCTGGTCGCCGGCACCACCGGTTCGGGCAAGTCGGTGGCGATCAACACGATGATCCTGTCGCTGCTCTACCGTTTCCGTCCGGAAGAGTGCCGCCTGATCATGGTCGACCCGAAGATGCTGGAACTGTCGATCTATGACGGCATCCCGCACCTTCTGACCCCCGTCGTCACCGATCCGAAGAAGGCCGTGATGGCGCTGAAATGGGCGGTGCGCGAAATGGAGGATCGTTATCGCAAGATGTCGCGCCTCGGCGTGCGCAACATCGACGGTTACAATGCCCGTGCCGCTTCCGCCAAGGAGAAGGGCGAGACGGTCATCTGCACCGTGCAGACCGGTTTCGACAAGGGCACTGGCGAAGCGATCCACGAGCAGCAGGAAATGCAGCTCGATCCGATGCCCTATATCGTCGTCATCGTCGACGAGATGGCCGACCTGATGATGGTCGCCGGCAAGGAGATCGAAGGCGCCATCCAGCGTCTCGCCCAGATGGCGCGCGCCGCCGGCATCCACCTGATCATGGCGACGCAGCGGCCCTCGGTGGATGTCATCACCGGCACGATCAAGGCCAACTTCCCGACGCGCATCTCCTTCCAGGTGACCTCGAAGATCGACAGCCGCACCATTCTGGGCGAGCAGGGGGCCGAGCAGCTCCTCGGCCAGGGCGACATGCTGCACATGGCCGGCGGCGGGCGCATCATGCGTGTCCACGGGCCCTTCGTCTCCGACGAGGAAGTCGAGAAGGTGGTCCTGCACCTGAAGGCACAGGGGCGGCCGGAATACCTGGATACGGTCACCGCCGACGAGACCGAAGAAGAGGAGCCGGAAGAGGCGCCCGCCGTCTTCGACAAGACGGACATGGCCTCCGAGGACGGCAACGACCTCTACGACAAGGCGATCAAGATCGTCTTCCGCGACAAGAAATGCTCGACCTCCTACATCCAGCGCCGCCTCGCCATCGGCTACAACCGCGCCGCCTCACTGGTGGAGCGGATGGAAAAGGAAGGTCTGGTCGGCCCCGCCAACCATGTCGGCAAGCGCGAACTGCTCTCGCAAACCGGCAGCGCCCCGGCGGCCGAAGCGGAATAGCGGGGCACCTGCTCATGGAATGACGGTTACCTCGACACCCGTTCACCCTCGCCGTTCTGTCTCAAGACAGTAGAACGGCGAGGGTGAAACTGGTCGTAGCGGCCAGACCAACAAGCGCTGCGAAACGTCCCGCTGTAAGACGTGCAAGCCATGAAGACCGTGGTAAGTCTTCCACCAAGACCTTTAGCTTTCCCGGTGCCGCGTGCTTGACGCCGCGGAATTTCAGAATCTTCGCCATGGCCGCATCCTGCCGGCAATGTATTGACGGAAGTTTCCGAGATTATCTCCATTTTTCCTGATCTTCAGGATTCGAGAGCGCCCGACGCGCCGGAAGCCTGACTGCCTTACCGCCGCCGACCCATCGAGCGCAGAATGCTGATCTGAATGGCTTCGTCCTGGTCGCCAAGCGCCCGGCGTAGATCGGAAAGCGTGCCGCGCAGCCCGTGGATCTGGTCGATCAGGTCCATGACCACGTCGACGCCAGCCTCGTTGACGCCCATACCGTCGATGAGATCGCCGATCAGTTCGGCGCGGGCGACGTCCATGTCGGTGAATTCGGCGCGGCCTTCCGCCTGGCGCGGCACCAGCCAGCCCTGCTCGATCCAGATTTTCACCACAGAAACATCGACGCGAAGGCGGCCGTAAAATTCCTGTTCGTCCATGGCTCAGGCTCCCAGGGTTTCGCGGGGGCTGTGGGCCTCGCCCGCCGTCCAGTCGCGCACGAAATCGGTCAGCGCCGCATCCGGCTTGTCCGGCAGCACGATCTTCAGAGTCACATAGGCGTCGCCATGGCCGCCGAAGCGGTTGGGCGCGCCCTTGCCCTTGAGGCGCAAACCCTTGCCGGTGTTGGAATTCGGCGCCAGCGTCACGCTTAGCGCCCCGCCGGGAACGGGCACGCGGATCTTGCCGCCGAGCACTGCCTCGCGCAGCGAGATCGGCACGTCGAAACGAATGTCATCGCCGTCGCGGGTATAGAGCGGGTGCGGCTTGACCTTGATGTCGATCAGCGCGTCGCCGGCCGGGCCGCCATTGAGGCCGGGCTCGCCCTTGCCCTTCAGGCGCAGGGTCTGACCGTCCTTGCTGCCGGCGGGAATTTTGACCTCCAGCGTCGCGCCGTCGGGGAGCGAAACGGTGCGCGTCGCGCCGTTCAGCGCGTCGAGGAACTCGACCTCCATGTTGAAATGCCGGTCGTGGCCCTGCATCTGCATGCCGCTGCCGCCACCCCGGGCGCGGCGCGAGAAGAAGCTGGAGAACAGATCGTCGCCCTCACCGAAATCGGCAAAGCCGCCGCCATTGTGATAGGCGCTGCCCTGGGCGCCGGCGCCGGCATAATCGCGATAGAAATTGCGCGGCGCCTGCTCGGCGCCGGTGGCGTCGATCTCGCCGCGATCGAAGCGGCCGCGCTTGTCCTCGTCGCCGACGATGCCATAGGCGGCGGAAATATCCTTGAACTTGCGCTCGGCATCCTTGTCTCCGGGATTAAGGTCCGGATGCAGTTTCTTGGCCAGCTTGCGATAGGCGCTCTGGATCTCTTTCTGGGTCGCATCCCGCTTGACGCCCAGCAGCTCGTATGGGTCTCGGCTCATATGGTCTCCGTTTGCGGACGGGACACGCGGGGACGTGCTTCGGATCGAAAGAGAATATCGGCTGCCGGCGTGTTCCGTCTGTTGGTTTTCCGCCTTTATGTAGGAAGTCGTTTGCCGATGTCATCCTCCGGTCACGGTGTTTGTGGCAGGAAATCGACAACCAAAGCGCGCCTCGGCCGTTTTCTGGGGGCGCGAATGCATTTCTCAAAGCGCGGCGGTCGCCGCAGACAGATGGAAACATGCCGATGGCCCAGATCGATCTCGACCGTTTTATCGTCGCCCAGGATGGCGGCGTCTATCGTCGCGCGCTGAAGGAACTGCAGGCGGGCGCCAAGGAAACCCATTGGATGTGGTTCATCTTTCCGCAGATGGACGGGCTTGGCTCCTCGCCGACGGCCAGGCGTTATGCGCTGCGCTCCCGTGCGGAGGCCGAAGCCTATCTGCGCCATGACATCCTCGGCCACCGCCTTCGCGAGGTGACGCAGGCGATGCTGTCGCATCGGCAGGGCAGCGCGCTCGATATTCTTGGCGCGCCTGACGACCTGAAGTTCCGCTCATCGATGACACTGTTTGCGGCAGTGAGTCCGCCGGGCTCGCTGTTCGAAAAGGCGCTGCAGCGTTTCTGCGGCGGCGAGACCGACCCGCGCACGCTGGCGCTGATCGGCCCGGAAAGGGGCTGATCGTCAGGCAGCAGCGCGGCGGCGCGGCGCTTCGCTCTGACGGCTGACCCTGAAGCGCATCACCATGTCGCGCAACGTATTGGCCTCGTCGTTCAACAGGTTGGCGGCGGCGGTGGTTTCCTCGACCATAGCGGCGTTCTGCTGTGTCACCTGGTCCATGTTGTTGACGGCGACGTTGATTTCCTGAAGGCCCGCCGACTGCTCGCGCGAGGAGGCGGAAATGTCCTGGATCAGCTTGTTGATCGACAGAACCTGCTCGGAAATTCGCGTCAGCGCGCTGCCGGTCTCGGCAACGAGGCTGACGCCTTCCTGAACCTGGGTGCTGGAGGCGGAAATCAGCGCCTTGATCTCCTTGGCCGCCTGCGCGGAGCGTTGCGCCAGTTCGCGCACTTCCTGCGCCACGACGGCAAAACCCTTGCCGGCTTCCCCGGCGCGCGCGGCCTCGACGCCGGCATTCAGCGCCAAGAGGTTGGTCTGGAAGGCGATTTCGTCGATGACGCCGATGATCCGGGTGACCTTTTCGGAGGAGTCCTCGATGCCTTCCATGGCGGTGATCGCCTTGCGCACCACCGTGTTGGAACGGTCGGCATCGGTGCAGGCCTCGGTGACCTTGGCGGCGGCATTGCCGGCGTTTCGGGTGCTGGTGTGCATCTGCTCGGCGATCTCGTTCATCGCGGCGGCGGTTTCTTCCAGGCTTGCGGCCTGCTGCTCGGTGCGGCGCGACAGGTTGTCGGAACTGCGGCTGATCTCGCCGATGCCGGCATTCAGCGAATGGACGGTGTGGTTGAGCTGCATGATGGTGCCTTCGAGGCTGTCCATCGTCGCGTTGAAATTGTCGCGCAGCGCCAGATAGGAGGCCGGGAAGGCCTCGGTGATGCGACAGGTGAGGTCCCCCTTGGCCAGATTGGCAAGCCCGTGGCCCAGCGCCTCGACCACCTTGCGCTGCTCTTCGGCGGCAAGGGCGCGTTCGGCCTCGGTCTGGCGGCGTTCGCTTTCGGAAAGCTGGCGCTGCTCGGCGCTGGCGGCCTCCAGCGCCCGGCCATCGGCGAGGCGATGGCGGAAGGCTTCGAGCGCCACCGCGACCTTGCCGATCTCGTCGCCACGCTCACGGCCGGCCACCGGCTGTTCCAGATGGCCGCCGGAAATGCGGTCGACATCGGACAGCAGCGAGGCCATCGGCCGCTGCACGAACGTGCGCACCGCCAGCAGCAGCGAGCCGATCACCGCTGCAAGAATGAAGATGCCGCCGATCACCAGAATTTTCGTCTGCGCGTTGACGGCGGACGAAACCACCGCGGCGGGAACGTCGACCGCGACTGCCCAGCGCGCATTGAGGCCGGGCAAATCGAAGGGATAGACGACGCGGTAGACCGTGCCGCCATCAACGCCGACGACGTTATCAAGGGTGACGGTCTGGCCATTGGCCAGCGCGGACTTCACCTCGTCGGCGCCTTCCGCCGCATACGCAGTCATGACCTGGTCCTTGGCCGGCGCCGCCAGCCATTTTCCCATTCCGGAAAGCAGATAGACGCGGCCTTCGCCGAACGGCCGTTCGGACTTCAGCGCATCCGCAAGCGCATTGAGGCCGATGTCGAGCCCGGCAACGCCCTTGAGCCGGCCGTCCACCACGATCGGCTGGGAAATGCTCATCATCAGTGCATTTTCGGCAGTCTCCTCGCCGTAAGGCTCGGTGCCCGCGCCCTTCAGCGTCGTCGCCGGCAGGCGGTAATAATCTTCGTTGCGATTGATCTCCGGCGGACGGAGCAATTGCAGGCCGTTTGCGCCCCTGATCCAGTAGGGCGTGAAGTCGCCTTTCACGTTCGTGCCTTCGGCGACACTGTCCAACGGGGCCTTGGAGTCGTCGATACCGGCCTCGACACCGATCACCCAGGCGCCGAAGACGAGATCGAATTTTTCGACCATAGCCGGCAACATGGTGGTGATCGCGGCCCGGTCCAGCCGTTTTTCCCGCAATCCGTTCTCGATCGTGCCGGCAAAGCTCGCCGTCGCGCCCGAGAGGTTGTCGATCTTGCCGCTGATCGTACCGGCGGTCGCCTGTGCTTCCGCTTCGGCGCGCTTGAGGGTCAGCGCAACCGTGCTGTCGCGCACTTCGAAGATGACCACGACGAAGGTCAGCGCCAGAAAGCAGGCGATGGCAAGCGCGCTGACGGAGAGCAGCTTGACGGCCAGGGATATCGACGATTTTGGGCGCGCGGCGGACGTGGTGGCCATGGTTCGGTCCTGTTTCGCCGGGGCAGCGGCGACGGTTTCTGACGTGCGGACTGGAAATCCGGCACAACCGAGGCTGCGGCATTTGAATTAATATTTGATAAAATCCCTTGAAAAGCGGGGTCCCAGCGTCGGAACGAGCGGATTTCGGGCGCAAAATCGCGTTCTCGAAGCCTGGATCGCCAAAGCTTGCGCGGTGCCTGCAGTCGTCATCCGTGCAGCGGGAAAACCTGTCGCGGGATCATGCCGCGGGGGGAGGGGCCGCCGGCCTCTCACCGAAGAGATCGAGCAGCCAGTCGCGCAGGATGCCTTCGGCCTCGTCGAGCGTATAGGCCTCGGGGTCGAGCAGCCAGCCGATCCACAAGCCGTCGCCCATATGGACATAGGTGATCGCTGCCTTGCGGGCGTCGATGTCGAGATTGCGCTCAGTGGCGGCGGCGGCGATCATCTTTTCGATCCAGCCGCGATATTTGCGCCAGAGGGTGCGGGTCAGCTCGCCCATCGGCGCGTTCCACGGGGCGACGCCGAGGCAGGCCAGCGTCACCAGCGATTCCTCATGCTCCTCCTTGATGCGGCGGAAATACATGTGGGTGGCGGCCAGCAGCCGCTGCATCGGGTCCGATCCCGCGCCTTCGACGGAGCGGCGCGCATCCTCGTTCGCCTGGGCGACAAGATAGCGATAGGCCTCGATCAGCAGTTCGTCCTTGCCCTTGAAATAATAGCCGATCAGGCCGCGCGACAGGCCGGCGGCCTCGCAGATGGTGTTGATGGTGGCGTCGCTGTAGCCGATGGCCGCGATCGAGCGGATCGTGCCCTGGATCAGATCCTCGCGCCGCTCCATCTTGATGCGCGATTTCTTTTCAGGATTGCGCATGGGTCACCCTCGGTTTCGTCGCATTTGCGGGCCGCAGCCGAACGGCGTCACACCTCGAAGGCGGCGAGCCCCTGACGCATCGCCTCGCGGCATTCCGTAACGATGCGCTCGATGAGTTCGGCGCAGGTGGGAATGTCGTCGATCAGGCCGACCACCTGGCTTGCCCAGACGAGGCCGCCGTCGGTATCGCCATCGATCAGCGCCGCGCGGCCGCGCGCGCCGGCGACCAGCGGGCGGATATCCTCGAATTCGCAGCCGCCCGGGCGGCGCTCGGTGGCGATCACCTCGTCGGAAATCGCGTTCTTCAGCACGCGGCCGGTGTTGCGCAGGGTGCGGAAGATCAGGTTGGTGTCGGTTTCCTTGGCCCCGACCAGCGCCTGCTTGATATTGTCGTGGATCGGCGCTTCCTGCGTGGCACAGAAACGCGTGCCCATGTTGATGCCTTCGGCGCCGAGCATCATGGCCGCCGCCATGGCGCGGCCGCTGCCGATGCCGCCGGAGGCGATCAGCGGCACTTTCACGGCGCGGGCGGCGGCGGCGAACAGCACCAGGCCGCCGACATCGTCCTCGCCGGGATGGCCGGCCGCCTCGAAACCGTCGATCGAGATCGCATCGACGCCGGCGCGTTCGGCCGAGAGCGCATGGCGCACGGCGGTGCATTTATGCACGATCTTCGCGCCATGAGCCTTGGCCTTGGCGATGAATTCCTTGGGGCTGCGCCCCGCCGTCTCGATGATGCGGATGCCCGACTCCAGCGCCGCGTCGAGATATTCCTCGTAAGGCGGCGGCGCGGTGGAGGGCAGGATGGTCAGGTTGACGCCGAACGGCTTGTCGGTCATCCCCCGGCAGCGGCGGATTTCGTCGGCGAGCGCCTGCGGATCGGGCTGGGTCAGCGCCGTCAGGATGCCGAAGCCGCCGGCATTGGAAACCGCCGAGGCAAGCTCCGCGCGGCCCACCCACTGCATGCCCCCCTGGATGATGGGGTAGCGGGTGCCCAAGAGTTCGGTGATCCGGGTGTGCATTGTCTCTCCCTCAACGTCGCAGACCGATAGCCTTTCCGCATGGAAAACGGCTTGCGCCTTCCTGGAAGGGCGCTGGCTCAGGAGTAGGAACAAGCGGGGCTTCTGTCAAGGTTTTTGCTGGACGTCCAACAAAATGGCATCAGCTTGCAACGGCGCTGGCCACGGCGGCCAGCGAAAAGCCGGTGAGCACGAGCGCCGCGCCTTTGTAGGAATGCCGTTGCAGCCGCCCGGGCAGCAGCGAGCCGAGAAACACCCAGCCGATACCGGCGAGAATGGAGAGGCCGGCATAGGCGCCGATCCAGGCGAGCGCGCCGGAAAACGGCTGTTGCGGGATGAAGACGACGCCGACCAGCAGCGCCTTGGGATTGACCAGCGTCGTCGCCAGCACCCGGCCGAAGGCAAGGCGAGGCGGATGCCCGCCGGCGTCCAGCCGCGTGCGCCACAATGTCACGGCGGCATAAACCAGCCAGGCCGCCGCCGCCAGCTTGACGGCGACAAAGGCTTCCGGCCGATCCTGCAATCCTCGCGCCATCAGGAAGAAACCGCTGACGGCGAGCCCATAGCCGAGCGCCTCGGCGAGCGGCAGCAGAAACGCCTTGCGCAGCGGCAACGTCGCGCCGCCGGCGGCCAGCAGCGTGTTGGTCGGCCCGGGGGTCAGGAGAATGGCGGCGCTGGCGGCGATGAAGGCGAACATGAATATCCTCCCGAAAGGCGTATACGGTAAACCGTCTAGCATTCCGCACGACGACAAAAATTGACTTCGATCATATTTCCCACTTGCTGCCGAAGCGGGTGCATCAGCGCGTCATTCCCGCCCGTATTTTAGGCATCTGCATTATTTTGTTGCGCCGTCAGGCGCCATTTCGTAATCCGTCCCATGCCTGTCGGCCGCTTGCGCACGAAAGTGATCGAGCCCGGCGGGAGGAACCGATCGGGCCGTCCCGCTTCCGGCGACGGTCTTTGGATGGCGGTTCGCGATACGCTCATTTCAGGAGAACACCATGAAGAAGCAGATTTTCGCAGGCGCAACGCTTGCCGCCTCGCTCGTCTTCGCGCCGCTCGCCCATGCGGATATCGTCATCGGCCTCGTGGCGCCGCTGACCGGCCCGGTCGCCGCCTATGGCGATCAGGTCAAGAACGGCGCCCAGGCCGCCGTCGACGAGATCAACAAGAACGGCGGCATCAAGGGCGAGAAGATCGTGCTGAAGCTGGCCGACGATGCCGGCGAGCCGAAGCAGGGCGTCTCCGCCGCCAACCAGATCGTCGGCGAAGGCATCCATTTCGTCGTCGGCCCGGTGACCTCCGGCGTCGCCATCCCGGCTTCGGAAGTGTTTGCCGAAAATGGCGTGCTGATGGTCACCCCGACCGCCACCGCCCCGGAACTGACCGCGCGCGGCCTTGCCAACATCCTGCGCACCTGCGGCCGTGACGACCAGCAGGCCGAAGTCGCCGCCGCCTACGTGCTGTCGAAGGCGAAGGACAAGAAGGTCGCCGTCATCCATGACAAGGGCGCCTATGGCAAGGGCCTCGCCGATGCCTTCAAGGCGGCGCTGAACGCCGGCGGCGTCAACGAAGTGCTCTATGACACCGTCAATCCCGGCGACAAGGACTTCTCGGCGCTGATCACCCGCCTGAAGTCGCAAGGCGTCGAAGTCATCTATTTCGGCGGTTATCATCCGGAAGGCGGCCTGCTGGCCCGTCAGCTGAAGGATCTCTCGGTCAACGCCCAGATCATCGGCGGCGAAGGCCTGTCCAACACCGAATTCTGGGCGATCGGCAACGAAGCCGCTGCCGGCACGCTGTTCACCAACGCCTCCGACGCGCTGAAGAGCCCGGACTCCCAGGCCGCCGTCAAGGTCCTGGCCGAAAAGGGCATCCCGCCGGAAGCCTTCACGCTCAACGCCTATGCCGCCGTCGAAGTTCTCAAGGCCGGCATCGAAAAGGCGGGCGCGGAAGATTCGGCCGCCGTCGCCACGGCGCTGAAGTCCGGCGACGCCATCCCGACCGCCATCGGCAAGCTGACCTATGGCGAAAACGGCGACCTGACCTCGCAGAGCTTCTCGCTGTTCAAGTGGGAAAACGGCAAGATCGTCTCCGCCGAATAAGCGGATAGAGCATGTCGCATAAAAGTGCGCCGCGGTTTTGCGGCAACGACATGCGAAAAATCAACGATCAAAGAGCAAAAGCGAATCTGAAAGATCGCGACGCGCTTTAGAGCCAGTCGAAAGAAAACGCCGGAGCCAAAAGCTCCGGCGTTTTCGTTTCCGGACCTGTTACTTGGCCGCCCGCGCCCGCACGGCTTCCGTGGCTTCGGGACGCATGGCCGCGGTCAGCGCCTCGACGGTGTGCAGGTAATGCGCTTCCAGCAGTGCGGCGGCCCTGTCGGCGTCGCGGTCGAGCGTGGCGTCGGCCAGCGCACTGTGTTCGGCCTGCACGTCGCGTCCGGCCGCAAGACCGGCGTCCAGCAGCACCGGAATGCGGTAACGCTCGGTGGCGGCGTAGAGACGCTCGACGAATTCCAGTGTCCAGGGGGAATTGCAAGCCGCAAGCAGCGACAGGTGGAAGGCGTGATGGCGCGCCTCCAGCGCCCAGATATCCGCATCCGGCCCGCTTCGCCCCGCCTGCAGTTTCAAGGCATAGAGCGCCGAGACGATGCCGGCGGCCCAGGCGTCGTCGCCCTCGGCGATGGCGGCGCGTAGCGCCCTGGTCTCGATCAGGATGCGCAACGACACCGTGTCGTGCAGTTCGTCGAGCGACAGCGGCGCCACGCGAAAGCCGCGCAGCGATTCCGCCGTCACCAGCCGTTCCGCCTGCAGCCGGTTCAGCGCCTCGCGCAGCGGTGAGAAGCCCATGCCGTAACGCTCGCTGAGATCGGCGAGCCGAAGCGGCCGGCCGGGCGCCAGCACGCCGCGAATGATGTCATGGCGCAGGTCCACATAGGCTTTTTCCGCAAGTGTCATGAATGATCCCTTTCACGCGATCATTATCGCACGGAGATATCTTTCGGCAAATGCAAAAATTTTCGAAAATCCATATTGCTTTCGAAAGAAGACTGCTCCATTCTGCCGCCACTCAAACGATGGACAGGGAGAGACCCATGGCAATTCAGCGTGAGAACCACCGCGAGGACGTCGCCGGGCGAGCCAATGTCGAGGATACGCCCGAGCTTCTGGCCTATTATGAAGATCTGGATCGCTACAAGGCCGGCGCCCTCTGGACGGTCGCCAACAAGATCGAGCCATGGCAGCCGAAATCGCAATCCGTGCCGGTGGTCTGGCGCTACAAGGAGCTGCGCGAGCATGTGCTGCGCTCCGTCGAGCTGGTGACGCCGGAAAAGGCGGGCCGCCGGGTGATCTATCTCAATAATCCCGGCCGCAGCGACGTTGCCGCCGCCGTCGGCTGGCTCTATGCCGGCCTGCAGGTGATGAACCCCGGCGAAGTGGCGGGGGCGCATCGCCATTCGGCCTCCGCCATCCGCTTCATCATGGAAGGTTCGGGCGCCTATACCGTGGTCGACGGCCACAAGATGACGCTCGGCGCCAACGACTTCGTGCTGACCCCGAACGGCACCTGGCACGAGCACGGCGTCGAGGCGAGCGGCGCCCCCTGCATCTGGCAGGACGGCCTCGACATTCCCTTCGTCAACGCGATGGAGGCGAATTTCTACGAGGTGCATCCGGACATGAGCCAGGCCGTCGGCTACGAAGTCGACGACATGACCAAGACCTGGGGCAACCCCGGCCTGAAGCCGATGGGCCAGAGCTGGAGCAAGGCCTACAGCCCGATGTTCAAATACGAATGGCTGCCGACCTACGAGTCGCTTCTCAAATATGCCAGCTGCACCGACGGCTCGCCCTATGACGGCGTGCTGATGGAATACGTCAATCCGGTGACGCAGGGCCCCGTGATGCAGACCATGGGCGCCAGCATGCAGATGCTGCGCCCCGGCGAGCACACCAAGGCGCATCGCCACACCGGCAGCGGCCTTTATCACGTCGCCAAGGGCAGCGGCTATTCGATCATCGACGGCAAGCGTTACGACTGGGCCGAGCACGATATCTTCTGCGTGCCCTCCTGGGCCTGGCACGAGCATGTCAACGGTTCCGACCGCGACGACGCGTGCCTGTTCTGCCTGTCGGATCTGCCGGTCATGCGGGCGCTCGGCCTGTATCGCGAACAGGCTTTCGGCGAAAACGACGGCCACCAGCCGATCTTGTAAAGGGAAATCTATATGAAACTGGTTACTTATCGGGAGTCGATCGAGGCTCCCGCCCGCCTCGGCGTTATCGTCGACGATCTGGTTGTCGACGTCGCGGCGCTCGGCGAAATCTATGGCGAGGAACTGCCCGATACCATGCTCGGCCTCATCGATGCCGGGCGTCCGGGGCTGGAGGCGCTGGCGGACTGTCTGGAAGAGGCCGAGGGACGCTTCCCCGCGGGCACGGCGATCGCCCTCGCCAATGCCAAGCTCCTGGCGCCGATCCCGCGCCCGCGCAAGAACATCTTCGGCATCGGGCTGAACTATGTCGAGCATGTCGCCGAAAGCGCCAAGTCGCTGGATACGTCGAAGGAACTGCCGAAGCAGCCGGTGATCTTCTCCAAGCCGCCGACCACCGTCATCGGCCCGGGCGAAGCCATCGAGCATAACCGCAAGATCACCCAGCAACTCGACTGGGAAGTGGAACTGGCGGTGATCATCGGCACGACGGCGCGCCGGGTGCGAAAGGAAGACGCGCTGAAGCACGTCTTCGGCTATTCGGTGATGATCGACGTCTCGGCCCGCGACAATCGCCGCGCCGGGCAATGGATCTTCTCCAAGGGCCAGGACACCTACGCGCCCTTCGGCCCCTGCATCGTCACCGCCGACGAGATCCCCGATCCGCAGGGGCTGGATCTGTGGCTGACGGTCAACGGCAAGGAAAAGCAGCGTTCGAATACGCGCCACATGCTGTTCAAGGTCGACGATCTCATCGCCGACATTTCCTCCGGTATCACGCTGGAGCCGGGCGACATCATCGCCAGCGGCACGCCGGAAGGCGTGGGCGCCGGCCGCACGCCGCAGGAATGGATGTGGCCGGGCGATGTCGTCGTCGCCTGCGTCGAGGGCATCGGCACGATCCGCCATCCCGTGGTCGACGCCACGCCCGAATAAGGTCTATGACCTCTTTGTAAATTCGTTCAACGAACCGTTGGCCCCGCGCTTATTGGCGCGGGCGTCGGCGGTTGAGCTACAGGTGCTTGCAATGCGTTTCGATCTGGAAGAGGTCGGCCCCCAGAATGCCTATAAGCTGCTGGCGGCGACCGTCATGCCGCGTCCCATCGCCTGGGTGGTGACGCGGGACAGGGAGGGCGGGCTGAACGCCGCGCCCTACAGCTTTTTTAACGTCATGGGCTCGGCCCCGCCGACCGTGGCGCTCGGCCTGCTCGCCGATCCCGTGCGCGGCTTCAAGGATACGGCGAAAAACATTCTCGACACCGGCGAATTCGTCGTCAATCTCGTGCCGGAGCGGCTGGTGGCGGCGATGAACGTCACCGCCATCGATGCGCCGCGCGGTGTCGACGAACTGGCGCTGGCAGGGCTGGAGACGTTGCCATCGGCGCGCGTGAAGCCGCCGCGCATCGCCGCAAGCCCCGTGTCGTTCGAATGCGTGTCGCTGTCTTCAGTCGTCACAGGGCCGAACCAGACGGTGGTGATCGGCCGGGTGCTGACCGTGCATGTCGCCGACGACTGCGTGCTGAACGCGGAGCGCGCCCATATCGACACGCCGAAACTCGATCTCGTCGCCCGCTCCTACGGCAGCGACTACGTGCGCAGCCACGATACTTTCAGCCTGGCGCGACCCGTCTGGGCGGAGTGGAACGCTCGAAAATCGGAAAAATAATCGAACGAGACATAATTTTCGAAAATCCTGTTGACAGCCGAAATGAAAACGCGCAAACCTTAACTCATCAGTTAAGAAATTGACCAGAGAAAAATCTGGCAAGGGAACGCATCGGTCACGGCATCGCCGGAACGGTATTCTTGAATTGAGTCTTTGTCGGCTGCCGCGAACGCATGTTGGCGGCGAAAGTCTGATCGGATCGCCTGCGCGGTCCGTCGAGGGAGGCGTTTGCAATGCTGCAGGAACGAATCGAGGGAAAATGGCTGGATTGCTTTCGGCGCGTTTTCGCGCTGAACGGCATTTCCAGGGGCACGAAGGTGGCGATCCTCTCGGAAACACAGTCGCGTCCGGTGCTCGTCCAGCTTTCCGATCTGGCGCTGCACGATCTCGGCGCCGACTATTGCATGATCCAGATGCCGACGCCGCGCCAGACCGCGCCGGTGCCGGTCAAGTCCACCGGCACCTCCTGGGCGATCCAGGGCAACCGCGCCGTCATCGAGGCGCTGAAGGGCGTCGAGGTCATCGTCGATTGCACCGTCGAGGGCCTGATCCACGCGCCGGAATGGCCGGAAATCGAAGATGCCGGCATCGCCCGTCTGCTGGTGGTCTGCAACGAGCATCCCGAAATTCTCGAACGCACCGAGCCGACGGCGGACATCGCCGCCAAGGTCGAGCTCGGCATCCAGATGCTGCGCGACGCCAGGGAGATGCGCGTCACCTCGCCGGCCGGCACCGATCTGGTGATCGACATCGACGGCGCGCCCTGCGGCGGCACCCCGGGTTTCGGCACCCGTCCGGGCGCGGTCGCCCATTGGCCGGGCGGGCTCTGCCTTGCCTTTCCCGGCAAGAACAGCGTCAACGGCCGCATCGTCATGGATGTCGGCGACATGAACCTGACCTTCAAGACGGTGCTGACCAGCCGCATCGACTTCACCGTCGAGAACGATTTCGTCACCGCCATCAAGGGCGACGGCATCGATGCCCTGCATTTCCGTGAATATATGGAAGCCTGGGAAGACCGCAACGCCTTCGGCATGAGCCATGTCGGCTGGGGCATGCACCCGCGCGCCAAATGGGTTTCGGCTGTTATGTACGACAAGCGCGACATGCAGGCGGTGGAATTCAGGGCACTTGCCGGCTCCTTCCTGTGGTCCACGGGGGCGAACCAGTATGCCGGCCGCTACACGCTCGGCCATTTCGACCTGCCGATGCGCAACTGCACCATCACATTGGACGGAAGAACCGTCGTCAAGGACGGCGTCCTGCAAGGGGAACTGGCAGTTTAATTTCACTGCCTCTGGAGAACAAGCATGAGCGATATTGCCGATTACTACGACCTCTCGCGCATCCGGCCTGAGGTCCAGGCGGTGCTGCGCCGCGTCAACGAGCTGGGCCGCGAAAAATTCGCCCCCCGCGCCAAGGGCATCGACGACGACGCCTCCTTCCCGGTCGAGAATTACCGGGATCTGGCCGAGGAAGGCTTTTTGGGCCTCTGCATTCCCGAAGAGTTCGGCGGCTGGGGCTTTTCGATGTTCGAATATGCCATGGTCGGGGCCGAGATCGGCAAATATTGCGGCGCCACCGCGCTGACCTTCAACATGCACAATTCCTCCATGGCCTGGTCGCGTTTCATGTTCGAGATGCCGAACCTGACGCCGGAGGAAAAGGCCGAATTCGCCCCCTTGCGCGAACGCCAGTTCCGCCGCGCCATCGCCGAGAAGGCGATCTACTCGCAGCCGATTTCGGAGGGTGGCCAGAACTGGACCTCCAAGCCGAACCAGACCCAGTGCCGCAAGGTCGACGGCGGCTGGGTGATCAACGGCTTCAAGAAATTCGCCTCGCTGGCCGGCTATTGCGATTACTACACCATCGTCTGCACCGAGGTGTTCGAGGGCCAGGAGCCGCGCCATGAGGACACGATGCTGTTCGTGGTCCACAAGGACACGCCCGGCCTGTCGGTCAAGGGCGACTGGGATCCGCTCGGCATGCGCGGCACCAATTCGCGCGACCTGATCCTCAAGGACGTCTTCGTCGCCCATGACGATCTCCTGATGCCGCGCGGCATCTTCGGCAAGACCCTGCCGAACTTCCCGCACATGATGGCGACGCTGTCGCCGACCTATATGGGCGTGGCGCAAGGGGCCTTCGACTTCATGGTCGATTACCTCAAGGGCAAGGTTCCCGGCCAGCCGCCGATCGACCGGCGCATGTACGCCACCAAGCGCGTCGCCGTCGGCAAGATGTACGCTCGTCTCGCCAATATGCGCGCCTTGTGGTGGCAGGCTTTCAGCGAGGCCAAGGGTTTCCCGACCAAGGGCGAGGTGCTGCGCATGTATGCCGCACAATATAACGTCATGGAGGGTGCCGCCGAAATGACCTCGATGGCGATCCGCACCTGCGGCGGCCAGTCGATGCTGAAGACGCTGCCCTTGGAGCGCATGTACCGCGATAGCCGCTGCGGCGCGCTGATGCTGCCCTTCACCTCCGAGATCATGGAGGATTATCTCGCCGTTCTCGCCCTCTACGACATGGACGAGATCGACAACGCCCCCGGCGACGAGGGCGGAGCCCGCAACTCCCTGTGGCGCGGTGAACACGCCACCGGCCGCGCGGTGCGCTGATCCGATGGCGCGCGACCGGGTCGAGGTTCTGGGAGTGAGCACCGCCTCTCCGGAGGCGGTCTGGGCGATCGCCCGCGATTTCTGCGGCGCCTGGCATCCCGCCATCGCTACGATCCGGGCCGAGCGCGATGCGGCCGGCCATCTTGTGCGCGCCTTCACCGTCCATGGGGAGGGCACGCTCTATCGCGAGCGCCGCACCTTCTTCAGCGATAGCGAAAGAACGCTCGCCTATACCCATCTGCAGGGCATCGCCGGTGTCGATGCCTATGATGGCCGTGTGACGGTCACGGCAGGCGAGGGCGGCGGCAGCACGATCCTCTGGACCGCGCAGGCCGAAGCGTCGGACTCCGTCCGGCTGGCGGCGATCTGCGAAGGCACCAAATATATCTTCGAAATGGGCATCGCCGCGCTTTCCGAAGCGGCGATACGCAGCGGGGAGGCCCCTGCCGGGCAGGCCCTTCCCGCGCCCGTCGCCCTGAACTCCATGACGGTCGGCGAGACGCCGCGTCTGGCCCTGACGCTATCGCCGCCCATGGACGGCCCGCTCTGCCTGTTCCTGCACGGCATCGGCGGGGCGCGCTGGAATTGGGAGGCGCAGGTCTCCGTCGTTGGCTCGACGATGCGCGCGGCAGCGCTCGACCTGCGCGGCTACGGCGATAGCCAACTCGGGCCCGAGCAATCCACCGTCGAGGATTACTGCGACGACATTCTATCGGTCATGACTGCGCTCGGTGCCGAAAAGCTGGTGCTGGTGGGCCTATCCTATGGCTCATGGATCGCCACCTCCTTCGCCATGCGCCATCCCGGCCGCCTTGCCGGCCTCGTGCTTTCGGGCGGTTGCACCGGCATGTCGGAAGCCGGCGTTGGGGAACGCGAGGCGTTCCGTACGAGCCGCCAGGTGCCGCTGGATGCAGGCCAGACGCCAGCCGATTTCGCGCCGGCCGTGGTCAAGGTTCTCGCCGGGCCGGAGGCATCCGAAGCAGTCAAGGACCAGCTTTTCAGGTCGATGGCGGCGATCCCATCCGCCACCTATCGCGATGCGCTGACCTGCTTCACCAACCCGCCGGAGCGTTTCGATTTTTCACGGCTCACCATGCCGGTGCTGATGATGACGGGCGAATTCGACCGGCTGGCCTCGCCGAAGGAAATCCGCGGCGTTGCCGGGCTTATCCATGCCGAAGCGTCCGCCGCGGATGTGCGCTACGAAACCATCGCGAATGCCGGGCATGTCTGTAACGTGGAGCAGCCTTCGGTCTATAATCGCATCCTTCTCGAATTCCTGGAGGGATTGCCGCGATGACCGCCCTTTCACGCCGCCAGCAGAACCGGATCGAACGCGAGCGCCGCGTGCTCGACGCCGCCCTGAAAGTCTTTGCCGAGGCCGGTTATTCCGGCACCACCATGGATGCGGTCGCCATCGAATCCGGGCTGTCCAAACCGACGCTCTACCAGTATTTCGAATCCAAGGAGGCGCTGTTTTCGGCCATGCTGCATGGCGAGCGCGACCAGATGCTGGAATTCTTCCAGCATCCCTCCGGCAAGGGCATGGTCGCCGATCTCCACGGCTTCGCCTGGGATTACGCCGATGCCGTGCTGCGCCCCGATCTCCTGTCGCTGGCGCGACTGATCATCGGCGAAGTGCAGCGCTTTCCCGAAATCGGCCGCGCCTACCAGCAATCCGGCCCCGATCGGCTGCTTTCCGGCATCATGGATTACCTCTCCGGCCGGCGCGCCGCCGGCGAGCTGGACTTCGACGATGCCGAACTCGCCGCCCAGGATCTGTGGGGCCTCATCCTTTCGGCGCCGCGCACGCAGGCGCTCTACATGCCCGACGCGCCGCCCTCGCGGGCCGAGATCGCGCGTTACGTGAACAACGGTTTGCGGGTTTTCCTCAAGGCTTATTCGACAAGGCCGAAGGACGATCTCGCCACACTAGAAGCGCTCATAAGCGCCCAACCCCTTAAACGGGCCCTTCAGCAGGTGGAACCATGACAGTTGATGAATATCTGGCCGATCCGGAAAGCCGCTTCGCCACGGTGGCGATGACGGATACCAACGGCCTTTTGCGCGGGCAGATGGTCTCGGCCCGCAGCCTCAAGGGCATCGCCAAAAACGGCATGGGCATGTCGCCGGTGACGCTGGCGCTCGACCCGACCGACGTCGTCCTGACCATTCCCGGCGTCTCCGACGGCAGCTCCGATTTCCACGACGATCCGCTGGTGATCGATCCCGCGACGGCGCGCCGCCTGCCCTGGTCGAAGCCGGGCCACGACATGCTGGTTCTCGCCAATTATTCCGGCGCGACCGCCGAATTCTGCCCGCGCTCGCTGCTGAAACGCGTGCTGTCGCGCGTCAACGAGGCCGGATTCAATCTCTGCTACGGGATGGAGCTGGAATATACCCTGTTCGACGAAACGCCGGAAAGCGCGCGCGAAAAGGGCTATCGCAACCTCAAGACCGCGACCCAGCACGGCAGCCACGATCTCGTGCTCTATCAGGTGCAGCAGACCGAATGGTACGAGGCGGTCGCCGCCATGTGCGAGCCGCTGCGCATCGATCTTGCCAAGATGCATGAGGAGATCGGCGGCGGCTTCCTCGAAGCCTGCATCGCCGCAGGCGAAGGCCTGGAGCCCGCCGACCAGCTCGTCCTGCTCAAGAACTTTTTGCGCGCTCTCGCCCAGCGGCAGGGCAAGTGTGTGACCTTCATGCCGCGCTGGACCGAACATGCCGACAGCCAGTCGATCCATGTGCATGTCTCGCTGAAGGATCTGGAGGGCCGTTCGGTCTTCCACGATCCCTCGCAGAAGAACGGCGTGTCGCAGACCTTCCGCCATTTCATCGGCGGGCTGCAGAAA
>Ga0066256_1002680_pt1 | contig 18998 bp, 14 predicted proteins | sample ThiBio_1000_biof_FD_87107 | JGI IMG/M metagenome (GOLD analysis project Ga0066256, IMG submission 87107) | Wastewater bioreactor microbial communities from Cape Town, South Africa - Thiocy_expt_1000_biof (version 2) | ecosystem: Engineered > Bioreactor > Thiocyanate-remediating >... | reverse complement strand
GGCGGTTACCATGCGGAACGGAATGTGGAAGGGGTCTAATATTCGAGGAGGCCCGGCCGGGCGGTGGGCGGCTTCGGAGGCGGTGGTCTTCTTTGGACGGCCCGGGCCGAGGCGGGACTGGCAATCTCCGCAACGGCGGCGCGATAGGCCAGGCGGAGAGGAAACTAATGAACGTGCAATTCTCCCGACGCCAGGTCCTTAAGGGGACGGGCGCGGGGGTTGCGGGTTCGGCGATCGGAGCCTTTGGCTTCGGGGGAGCTGAAGTAGCGCTCGCGCAGGCCGCGCACGCCTTCAAGCTTTCAAAAGCGACCGAGACCCGTAACACGTGCCCATACTGCTCAGTCAGCTGCGGCATGATTCTTTACAGCCGCGGTGATGTGAAGAAGGGCGAAAAGGCCGAGATCTTCCACATCGAAGGCGATGTCGACAACCCGGTGAACCGCGGCACGCTGTGCCCGAAGGGTGCCGGCGCCCTCGACTTCATCCACTCGAAACAGCGCGTCACCCGGCCGATGCACAGGAAGCCGGGCAGCGACAAGTTCGAGCCGGTCACCTGGGATTTCGCGATGGAGCGCATCGCGAAGCTCATGAAGGAAGACCGCGACGCGAACTTCATCGAGAAGACGCGCGACGGCGTCACGGTGAACCGCTGGCCCACCATGGGCTTCCTCGCCGGCTGTGCCACCTCGAACGAGGCGGGCTGGCTGACCTGGAAGGCCGTTCGTGGCCTCGGCATCGTGGCCGTCGACAACCAGGCACGTATCTGACACGCCCCGACGGTAGCCAGTCTGGCTCCGACATTTGGGCGTGGCGCGATGACGAACTCCTGGACCGACATCAAGAACGCCGATGTCGTGCTCATCATGGGCGGCAACGCGGCCGAAGCGCATCCGTGCGGCTTCAAGTGGGTCACGGAAGCCAAGCACCATAACAAGGCGCGCCTCATCGTCGTCGATCCGCGGTTCACGCGCTCGGCCTCGGTCTCGGACTTCTACTGTCCGATCCGCGCCGGCACCGACACCGCGTATCTGCTCGGCGTGATCAACTACCTCATCACGAACGACAAGATCCATCGCGAGTACGTGGCGAACTACACCGACGTCTCGATGATCGTGAAGGAAGGCTTCTCGTTTGACGAGCAGGAGGGCGTGTTCTCCGGCTTCAATGCGAACAACCGGACGTACAATCGCGACACCTGGGACTACGAGATCGGCGCTGACGGCTTCGTCGTCAGGGATACGACGCTCGAGCACCCGCGCTCCGTCTACCAGCTCCTGAAGAAGCACGCTGCCCGGTACACGCCGGAGATGGTGGAGCGCGTCTGCGGCGCGCCGAAGGACAAGTTCCTCAAGGTCTGCGAGATGATTTCATCGACCGCCAATGGCGAGAAGTCGATGACGATCATGTACGCGCTGGGCTGGACACAGCACAGCTACGGCTCGCAGACCATCCGCACGGCGGGCATGCTTCAGCTCCTGCTCGGCAACATCGGTGTTCCGGGCGGCGGCGTGAACGCACTGCGCGGCCACTCGAACGTGCAGGGTCTGACTGACATCGGTCTGCTCTCGCAGTCGACGCCCGGTTATCTCGGCCAGCCCCGTGACAGCGAGCCGACGCTTGCTGCGCACATGGCGAACCGGAATTTCCGGCCGATGATGCAGAACTCGGTGAGCTTCTGGCAGAACTACAAGAAGTTCTACGTGAGCCTGCTGAAGTCCATGTACGGCGCGTCGGCGACGGCCGAGAACGACTTCGGCTACGAGTGGCTGCCGAAGCTCGACAAGGTCTACGACACGCTGCAGATGTTCGAGCTCGTCCACCAGGGACAGGTGAACGGCTTCGTCTGCCAGGGCTTCAACCCGCTGCTCTCCGTGCCGAACAAGGGCAAGCTGATCGCGGGGCTCTCGAAGCTGAAGTTCCTGGTGTCGATCGACCCGCTCGAGACGGACACGGTGAAGTTCTGGGAGAACCACGGAGAGGCCAACCCGGTCGATCCGTCGAAGATCCAGACCGAAGTGTTCATGCTGCCGGCGACCTGCTTCGCCGAGGACGAGGGTTCGTTCACCAACTCCTCCCGCACCATCAACTGGCGCTGGAAGGCGGCGAACGGCCCGGGCGAAGCACGCAACGACATCGCGATCATGGCGGAGCTCTTCCTCCGCATTCGCGAGCTCTACGAGAAGCAGGGTGGCAAGGCTGCAGATCCGATCCTCAAGGTCGACTGGAGCTATGCCAATCCGAAGCTGCCGACGGCCGATGAGCTCATGCGTGAGATCAACGGCAAGGCGCTTGTCGACATCCCGGATCCGGCGGACGCGACGAAGACCCTCTACAAGGCGGGTCAGCAGCTCGCGACCTTCGGTCATCTGAGAGACGACGGCACGACCACGTCGGGGTGCTGGATCTATACCGGCGCCTACACCGAGCGCGGCAACATGACGGCGCGTCGGGACAACTCCGACCCGTCCGGCAGGTACGTGTACGGCAATTGGGGCTTTGCTTGGCCGGCCAACCGCCGCATTCTCTACAACCGCGCGTCGGCCGATCCTTCCGGCAAGCCGTGGAGCGAGCGGAAGTCCTACATCACGTGGAACGGCAAGGCGTGGGGTGGGGCGGATGTGCCTGACTATCCGCCGCCGCTTGCGCCGGACCGCAACGCCGGCCCCTACATCATGAACGCGGAAGGCGTTGCTCGCCTCTTCGCGCGCAAGATGATGAACGAGGGGCCGTTCCCCGAGCACTACGAGCCGTTCGAGAGTCCGGTTGCAAATGCCTTGCACCCGAAGATGTCCTCGAACCCCGCGGCGCGTGTATTCGGTGGCGACCGTGCGGCTTTCGGTACGTCGAAGGACTTCCCCTACGTGGCGACGACCTATCGGCTTACCGAGCACTTCCACTGGTGGACCAAGACCAACAAGCTCAACGCGATCACCCAGCCTGAATTCTTCGTCGAAATCTCTCCCGAGCTTGCGAAGGAGAAGAACATTTCGAACGGCCAGTGGGTGAAGGTCTCGTCCAACCGTGGCTCGGTCAAAGGCAAGGCGGTCATCACCAAGCGCATTCCGGCGCTCAAGATCGACGGCAAGACGGTGCATACCGTCGGCATGCCGATCCACTACGGGTTCATTGGCGAGACCAAGAAGGCGATCGGCGTGAACTCGCTGACGCCCTACGTCGGCGACGCCAACACCCAGACGCCGGAATACAAGGCGTTCCTTGTCAACATCGAGCCGCTCAGCGGCCCGGCCGTAAGCTGAGGGAGGGCTGACATGTCTCAACTTCAACCGGCATTCGGCCTCGCGAAGCGCTCCGCGACCACCGGTGCACTGCCGCCCGCAAAGGCGGAGACGCCGGTCGCCAAGATGATCGATGTCTCGAAGTGCATCGGTTGCAAGGCGTGCCAGGTCGCCTGCATGGAGTGGAACGATCTGCGCCAGGACATCGAGGAGAACGTGGGCGTTTACGAGAACCCCCACGATCTTACGCCGAACGCCTGGACGCTGATGCGCTTCGCCGAGTGGGAGAACCCTGAGCGCGGTCAGCTCGAGTGGCTCATCCGCAAGGACGGCTGCATGCACTGCCAGGATCCGGGCTGTCTCAAGGCCTGCCCGGCCCCCGGCGCGATCGTGCAGTACTCCAACGGCATCGTCGACTTCATCTCGGCGAACTGCATCGGCTGCGGGTACTGCGTGAAGGGCTGCCCCTTCAACATTCCCCGCATCTCGACGGCCGACAACAAGGCCTACAAGTGCACGCTGTGCTCGGACCGCGTCGCTGTCGGTCAGGGTCCGGCCTGCGCCAAGGCCTGCCCGACGAAGGCCATCACCTTCGGCACCAAGGACGACATGAAGAAGCTCGCTGCCGAGCGCGTCGCGGACCTCAAGGACCGCGGCTACTCCAAGGCTGGCCTCTACGACCCGCCGGGCGTCCAGGGCACGCACGTGATGTACGTGCTGCACCACCTGGACAAGGCTCCGCTCTATGCGGGCCTTCCGCAAAACCCGCGGATCAGCCCGCTCGTCGAGCTGTGGAAGGGGGCCGGCAAGTATGCCGGTCTCGCTCTCCTCGGCGTCACGGCAGCCTTCGGCGTCGTTCACCATCTGCTCGCGGGCGCCAATCGCGTCACGCATGAAGATGAGGAGAACGCCGAGAAGCTTCGGGGAGGCGGGGCATGAGCCAGCATAAGGGGGAGGCACCGCTTCAGGTGCCTCGCTACTCCGGCAGCGCGCGCATCAACCACTGGGTCGTCGCGATCAGCTTCGTGCTGCTGATGATCAGCGGGCTCGCGCTGTTCCACCCGAGCCTCTATTGGCTGACGGGCCTTTTCGGCGGCGGTCCGACGGCGCGCTGGCTCCATCCGTGGCTCGGCGTCGTGCTGGTCATCGGCTTTCTGGGGCTGTTCCTCCGCTTCTTCGTCGCGAACCTGCCCGAGCGGACGGATTGGGTCTGGCTCGCCCGTCTGCGCCATGTTCTGGCGGGGCGGGAGGAGTATCTGCCCGAGGTCGGCAAGTACAACGCGGGCCAGAAGTTCGTCTTCTGGGCGCAGGCCTTCCTGGTGCTCGTCATGTTCGTGACCGGCATCGGCCTCTGGCCGGTGGGGCTTGCCTACTTCGAGCAGCTTCTCGGCTTCAAGGCCACGATCGACCAGCGGCGCCTCGCCGCCGTCATCCATGCCGGGGCGGCCGTCCTCACGATCGCCATCTGGATCATCCATGTGTACGCGGCGATCTGGGTTCGTGGTACTATCAGTGCCATGACGCGCGGTACCGTGACCGGTGGCTGGGCCTGGCGCCACCACCGCAAGTGGCTGCGCAAGGAGATTGGCAAGGAGCCCGGCGGGCCCCAGCCTGCCGAGTAGGCAGAGTAGTGTAGTGACAGAGATTCGAGGCTCGGATGCCGCGTGACGGTTCCAGACGCCCGGCCGGCGATGCCGTGCCGTTGGCCCCCATGGACATCGGCGAAGTCGCAAACCCGCCCTTCGCCGTGCTCCCCGATCCCGGCCGCGTGTTTCTTGTGCGCAGCGAGCGCTTTGCCGCGCTCGCGCCGGGCCATCAGCTCGAGCCCTATCTGCACCTCCTGTCGCAGATCACGCGCGCCCAGCACGACATTCTCGGCGAGTTGCCGGAGCCGGTTCTGCCGTCGCCGGAGCGGCTCGCGCTCGCCCGCGACAACACCATGCCGCCGATCTCGACCGGGCAGATTGCGCTCGACGAGACCGCCGACCGCACATTCGACGCGCTGCTGAAGGCGCTTGCCGCCGCGGATCTTGCCGAGACCTCGCGCACGGCCTTGGAGGTCGTCGAAAAAGCCGGGCCGGACGGTCGCCGCAATATGATGCAGGCCGTGATCCTGGACGAGATTCCCGGCGATGCCATTGCCGAGCACGTGCTTGCCGCTGCCGCCGTGCAGGTCCTCTTCACGCGCCTCGCAGCCCGCCTGGACGTCGAAAGCCTCAAGCGTGTTGCGGATGGCGCCTGCCCCTCGTGCCGCGGCGCGCCCGTCGCGAGCGCCGTCGTCGGCTGGGAGGGCGCTCACGGTACGCGCTTCTGCACCTGCTCGATCTGCGCCACACAGTGGAATGTGGTGCGCATCAAATGCCTTGTGTGCAGTAGCGAGAAGGGGATTGCCTATCACTCCCTCGAGGGCGGCCAGGAGACCGTCATGGGCGAGACGTGCGAGGCCTGCGACTCCTATGTGAAGATGCTCCATCAGCACAAGGACCCGTCCCTGGAGCCGATTGCCGACGACGTGGCCTCGCTGGCGCTGGACCTCACCCTCACAAAGGAGGGGTGGACACGCGCTTCAGTGAACCCATTCCTGATGGGGTATTAGATCGGGGCTGGAGGCGGTCGTGACAAAGGCATCCGTACCAATACCCTCTGTCGACGAGGTGTTGCGGGGCGAAGCCGGCAGGGTCGTCGTCGCCCGTTTCGGCCATGCGGCGACGCTTCGTACCGTGCGCGCGGCCCTCGACGACCTGCGCGCGCTCAGCCGGCACTCGGCCCTGCCTCATGCGAGCCGCGAGGATACGGCCGCCACGATTGCGGCGCGGGCCGCCGAGGGGCTCGAGGCCGAGGACGCGCCGCGCCTGCGCCGCGTGCTCAATCTCACGGGCACAGTCCTCCACACGAACCTCGGGCGCGCTGTCCTCGCCGAGGAGGCGGTCACGGCCGCGGCCGCCGCCATGCGCGCACCGGCCGCACTGGAATTCGATCTCGAGAGCGGCAGCCGCGGCGAGCGCGACGACATCGTGCGCGGGCTCATCTGCGAGCTGACAGGCGCGGAGGACGCGGTCCTCGTCAACAACAATGCCTCTGCCATCCTGCTCGTGCTCAACACGCTGGCGCTCGGCAAGGAGAGCATCGTCTCGCGCGGCGAGCTGATCGAGATCGGCGGCAGCTTCCGCATGCCGGACATCATGGCGCGCGCCGGCACGCGCCTAAGGGAGATCGGCACGACCAACCGCACGCACCTGCGCGACTATACCGACGCGATCGGCCCCGAGACCGCGATGCTGCTCAAGGTGCACACCTCCAATTACCTCGTGCAGGGTTTCACGAAGGAGGTCGGTACGAACGAGCTTGCCGTCCTCGCGCGCGAGAAGCATCTGCCCCTCGTCGATGATCTCGGCTCAGGCACGCTGATCGATCTCGCCAAGTACGGCCTGCGCCGCGAGCGTACCGTGCAGGATGCGCTCAAGGATGGCGCCGACCTCGTGACCTTCTCCGGTGACAAGCTGCTCGGCGGCCCGCAGGCCGGTTTCATCGTCGGCCGCCGCGATCTCGTGCGTGCGTGCGCGAAAAATCCGATCAAGCGCGCCGTGCGCCTCGACAAGATCCGCCTGGCTGCCCTCGAAGCCACGCTCAAGCTCTACCGCGATCCCGATCGCCTGCCCGATCGCCTGCCGACGCTCGGCTATCTGACGCGTCCGCTCGATGATATCCGCGCTCAGGCGGAGCGCGTCGAGGGGCCGCTCGCGCGAACCATGGGCGATCTCTTCGACGTTGCCATCTGCGATTGCACGAGCCAGATCGGCTCGGGCGCGCTTCCTCTCGAGACCATCCCCAGTGCCGGTCTCGCCATGACGCCGCGTGCGAGGAAGCAGTCCGGCCGCCAGCTCGAAGCTCTCGCCGGCGCCTTCCGTCGCCTGCCCGTTCCCGTCATTGGGCACATCGAGAAGGGCGCGCTCGTCTTTGATCTCAGGTGCCTCGATGCCGAGACGCTTTTCGTCGAGCAACTCGAGAAGCTGACGATCGTGCGCAGTGAAGCCGAGGCCGAGCCATGAAGCTCCTGGGCCTCAAATTCGGTCGCGACAAAGCTCCCGCTGCGCCGCCGCCAGCGGATACCCAGCTCCGCGAAGCCGGTGCGTTCTTCGCTGCCGAGGAGTACGAGGCCGCAATTGCCGTCTGGCTGCCGCTCGCCCAGGGAGGCAACGCCGAAGCCCAGCATGGTGTCGCACTCTGCCTCATGTAGGGGCTCGGCACGCCCGCGGATCAGCAGGCCGGCGCCAAGTGGCTCCTCGCTGCCGCTGTTGAGGGTCATGCACAAGCACAGCGCGACCTCGCCGAGGCCTACCTCAAGGGCGAAGGCGTGCCGCAGAGCGACGTCGATGCCGAGCTCTGGTATCGCCGCGCCGCCGAGCAGGGTGATGCGGCCGCCCAGGACATGCTCTCGTGGCTGCTCGCCAATGAGGACGGCCGCAAGCCCGACTACGCCGAATCCTTGACGTGGGCGCGCGCCGCGGCTGATCAGGGCATCGCGGCCTCCATGACGCGCATCGGCCTCTTTCATCACAACGCACTCGGCGTCGCGCGCGATTCCGACGTCGCGATTGCGTGGTGGCGGAAGGCGGCCGCGCTCGGCGATCCCGACGGGCAGGCCATGCTCGGTGCAGCCCATCACATCGGCCAGGGCGTGCCGCAGGATCGCGTCAAGGCCTACGCTTGGCTCATGCGGGCGCGCTGGGGCGGCAGCAAGCTTGCCGAGCGGTTTCTGAGCCCGGTCTATGCGACGCTCTCGCCCGGTGAGATCGAAGCGGGCAAGGACTTGACGAGCCTCGTGCGCGCGCTCACCGGCGTCGAGACCGACCGCCTAAAGGAGGAGCAGCGCCGCGGCATCACCATCGAGCTGGGCTTCGCCTATCTGCCGCGCCCCTCCGGCGACATCATCGGCTTCGTCGATGTGCCGGGTCACGAGCGCCTCGTGCACACCATGCTCGCCGGTGCCACGGGTATCGACTTCGCACTGCTCGTCGTGGCTGCCGATGACGGCGTCATGCCGCAGACGCGCGAGCATCTCGCGATCATCGATCTGCTCGGCATCCGCCGCGGCGCGGTGGCGCTCAGCAAGTGCGATCTTGCGACGCCCGAGCGCCTCGTCGAAGTGAGCGCACAGATTCGCGCGACGCTCGCCGGCACAGGCCTGGAAGAAGCGGAGATCGTGCCCGTCTCGACCGTGACGGACGAGGGCGTGGCCGATCTTCTGGCGCTGCTCGACCGGGAGGCGATTGCAACCGGCCTAAGGTCCGCTGATGGCCGCTTCCGCCTCGCCATCGACCGCAGCTTCTCGCTGCGCGGCGCGGGCACGGTCGTCACGGGAACGGTCCTCTCGGGCCGCGTTGCCGTTGGCGATCGGGTGCTGACCTCGCCCGGCGGCATCGAGGCGCGCGTGCGCTCTGTTCATGCGCAGAATGCGGCCGCCACTCTCGGCCTCGCGGGGCAGCGCTGTGCGCTCGCGCTTGCCGGCCCCAAGGTCGATCCCGAGAGCGTGTCGCGTGGCGAAGTCCTGCTCGAGCCGACGCTGCACAGCCCGACGAACCGCATCGACGTGACGCTCAAGCTGTTGCCCAGCGAGCGCAAGGCGCTCTCGCAGTGGCTGCCCGTGAAGTTCCATCACGGCTCGGCCGAGCGCAACGCCCGCGTGCTCGCGCTCAAGTCCGCCGGCATCGCGCCCGGCGATGGCGACTACGCGCAGATTGTGCTCGACCGGCCGGCGGCCATGGCTGCGGGTGACCGCTTCGTGCTTCGCGACTCCGCCGCCTCGCGCACCATTGGCGGCGGCACTATCCTCGACCTGCGTCCGCCCGAGCGTCACCGTGGCACGCCCGCGCGTCGCGCCGAGCTCGAGATCCTCGCCGGACACGATGCGATGTTCATGCTGCGCCAGCTTCTCGAAAGTGGGCGCGGCTTCGTCGATATTGCTGCCTTCTTCCGCGACCGCGCCGCGGCGGAGCCCCTGGTCGAGGAGGCCATCCGGGCGCTCGATCTCGTGACTTTCGCCGATGGCGATCGCGTCATCGGCCTCACGCAATCGGCGTGGAGGGCTTATGCAACCGAAGCGATCGCGACGCTCGACCGCTTCCATGCCGAGAAGCCCGATCTGCCGGGCCTTGGGCAGGAGCGCCTTCGGCTCGCGCTGAACCCGCGCCTTCCGGGCCCCACGTTTGTCCGCGCGCTCCAGCAGCTCGTGGCCGAAGGCCAGCTCGTCCTCGACCGTTCCTGGGTGCGCCGACCGGGCCACGAGGTTCGCCTCTCGGATGAGGAGGAGAAGCTCTGGTCGCGCATCTTCCCGCTCCTCGGCGGCGAGGCGCGCTTCCGTCCGCCGCGCGTGCGCGACATCGCCAAGGCACAGCGGATCGACGAGGGGTTCATCCGGCGCCTCTTCAAGCTGGCAGCCCGCCGCGGAGACGTAGACGAAATCGCCCAAGACCATTACTTTCTCGGGCAGACCGTGATCGAGATGGCGAACATGGCGCGCGAGCTCGCGGCCGCGGATCCAAATGGCGAGTTCACCGTCATTGCGTTTCGTGACCGCCTCGCCAATGGCCGCAAGGTCGCGATCCACATCCTGGAGTTCTTCGATCGCCAGGGACTGACAATGCGTCGCGGCGACATTCGCCGCATCAACCCGCACAAGCGGGATCTGTTTTCGCGCGGGCCGGTCGGGGCAGACCCGGCGGCGTCGCGCGACGGAAGAGAAACGTCCCCGGTGGGGCGGCCGGACTTCAAATCCGGAGAGGGTCGCGAGACGGCTCTCGGTGGGTTCGACTCCTGCCTCTTCCGCCAAAATTCCTCAAGAAGGCGTTGATGCTCTGCATGAATTTATATTGCTTAGCTCTATGATCCCACCATCCCTCGGCCATTGAACGAAGCGGCGCCAAGCGCCTGCTCCGCTGCTCGCGACGCCGCACGTGGCGGAAGAGACGCGAGGTGCAATGGCATTGCTCGCGGTCCCCAATTCACCAGATAAAGTTCGCGCAGGGTGCAGGCGGCTTGAGTGTCGTGGGCGAGCTCCATCAGTGAAAGGCTTCGCCGGGCCTGATGCCGAGCTTCTTGAAGATAATCGCCGCCGGGCAGAAGCCCGTGAACGATGCTTGGATCAGGTTGAGGCCGACGAATGCGGTCAGCAGATACCAGTAGGGCGAGACATAGTACCCGAGCGCCAGCGACACGAGCACGATGAGACCAGCAAACAACAGCACGGCACGATCGACAGTCATGGCCTTTCTCCTTTCATGAAATACGGGTTTGAGGGTTCTCTTCCTTGGGCCCGCCTCCGCGTGCGGCACGCCACACAAGGGGTACCAAAATGAACGCCACGACCGGAAAGATGAGCCAGTTGATCGTTGCCCATCCGGAGGCGTGCAGCAGGCTGCCGGAGAAGAAGGATGCGGCAGCGACCACGCCGAACACGAGAAAATCGTTGGTACCTTGAACTTTGCTGCGCTCGGCAGGCGTATGGCAATCCGCGACCATGGTGGTCGCGCCGATAAAGCCGAAGTTCCATCCGATTCCGAGAAGGACGAGCGACGTCCAGAAGTGAAAAAGGTCGAGGCCAGTGAGTGCGATCACAGCCGAGAATGCGATGAGCAGCAGCCCGACAGCGGTCACGCGCTCCTTCCCGAACTTCGTGATCAGATGACCGGTGACGAAGCTCGGCGCGAACATGGCGAGCACGTGCCACTGAATGCCGAGGGCCGCGTGGTCGACGGAGTGACCGTGCCCAACCATGGCCATGGGCGCGGCCGTCATCACGAACGTCATCAGCCCGTAGGAAACAACGCCGGCGATCACAGCGAGTACAAAGCGAGGATTGCGCAGGATCTCTCCCAGCGGCCGCCCGCTACCGGCGGTCGAAATGCTCAGCGTATCTGGCTTCGGTACTCGCAACAGCATCAGCACGGGCATGGCGAGCAAGGCGAGCGCCGCCTGGCTGAGAAAGCTTCCGGCGAACGGCGTCGCAGGTAGAGCGTCACGCGTCCAGATCACGAGCTGTGGGCCGATGACCGCCGCAACGAGACCGCCGACCATCACCCAGGAGATGGCCCTGGCCTTCATCGCGCCGGAGACGGTGTCGGCGGCAGCGAAGCGATAGCTCTGGACATACGCGGCATAAAAGCCGGCGGTAAAGGTGCCGAGGCAGAAGAGGACGAACGACGCGGCGGCGATGCCTGACGCAGCGATGAGGCCCGCTGAGAGCCCGAACATTGTCCCGATCAGATACCCGCTACGCCGGCCGAGGCGACGCATGATGAAGGCGGCGGGCAGCGTGCCGAGGGCGAGGCCGAGATTGAACAGGCTCACCGGCAGCGTCACCAGGGCCGGGTCGGACGAGAGCGACTGACCGACCAGCCCGCCGAGAGAAACGATGATGGGTGGGCTCGCTGCGCCAAGCGCCTGCGCCATGGCCAGGACAGCAATGTTCCGCCAGAGATCGGTGGTGGCGCGCGTCATGGGCGTGCCGCCGCGTTAGCCGCGGATCCCAGTGGCGCACCGTTGCGGGGCGGCGTGCCGGCGCGGGCAGGCTTGCGCCCGGGCCGCCGCCATTGCTCGTTGATCACGTGCATCCATGGCGCTTCGCGGCGCCAAGCCTCTATAACATTCGTTATATTGAATATTCGCAATAACGAATGTACGATGTCAAGAGAAAGGATGTGCAGTGCTCCGGACACGGGGGCCGCTTTGGTGAGCGGGGCAACATGCCGGCCGGAATATTGGCACGGCGCAGGTGGTCGCTCGCCTCGCTGGTTTTCATGCTGTCCGCCTGCCGCCCCCAATCCGCAATAACGTCGACCTTCGGGGCATCGCTTGACATAGCTCTGTTAATTCATATATTCGCATTTATGAAAATACAAATCGAACGCATGCAGGACGCTGCTGATCGGGCCTGTGAGCTATTGAAGGCGATGGCGAACCGCCATCGCCTGCTCATCCTCTGTCAGCTTGTCCAAGGAGAGCGGTCTGTCGGTGAGCTTGCCGAGTTCCTCGGCATCCGCGATTCCGCGGTCTCGCAGCACCTGACGCTTCTGCGCAAAGACGGCCTCGTGAGCGCGCGTCGTGATGGTCAGACGATCTGGTACTCGATCGCCAGCGCCGAGGCACGCGCCCTGCTTTCCACGCTCTACGACGTATTCTGCGAGCCGGCGCCGAGACGTGGTGCAGCACCCAAAGGCAAGATCACGCCACGCTCACGCCGTCGTCTCGAACGCGATCGCTGAGCCGGACGCTGCAGCGCCTGCAAAGGCAGATAAAGTTCAGAACGGGTTATCCTCCATGTGGTTCAGGCTGCTTGTCGCCCTGGCGACTTCCATTGCGCCGCTGCAGGCTCTTGATGCTGCAGACAGCTATTCCGTGTCGCTGAGCAACATCTCCGATGACAAAGCCGTGTTCGCGACCGTCGAAGCCCCAAAGCCCGTCCAAGCGAGGGTGCGCACGGGAGGAACGGTTGCCCAGCTCACGGTCAGGGAAGGCGATCGCGTCGAGACCGGGCAGGTGATCGCCACAGTGGGCGATGAAAAGCTCGCCCTGCAGATGAAGTCCCTCGACGCCCAGATCGCCGGACTCCAGGCGCAGCTAGCACAGGCCAAGACGGATCTTACGCGCGCCGAAAGCCTGGCAGAGCGAGGTACCGTTCCAAGAGCGCGCCTCGACGAAGCGCGCACGGCCGTCGACGTTGCCGCGAATGCACTGCAAGCGCGCATCGCCGAGCGCTCGGTGGTCGAACGGCAGCTCGCGGAAGGCGAAGTCCTGGCGCCGACGGCAGGTCGCGTGCTGAGTGCGCCCTATACGGCTGGCGCCGTTGTTCTTCCCGGCGAGGTCATTGCCACAATTGCCGAGCAGAATTTCGTGCTCCGTTTGCGCGTGCCCGAGCGCCACGCTCAGTTTCTCAAGGTCGGCGATCGTGTCCGCGTCGACGGCGAGGAGATCGGACTTTCAGGTACGCGCTTCGGCACAATCAGGTTGATCTATCCGCGGATCGAGGACGGCCGGGTCGTCGCCGATGCGGTCATAGAGGGACTAGGCGACTATTTTGTCGCCCGGCGCATCCGCGTGTGGATCTCCGGCGGCACGCGGCAGGCCTTCATCGTGCCGGCCCCACTCGTCTCGACGCGGTTCGGTGTCGATTACGTCAGGGTCGCGCGCGATGGTGGGAAGTCCCTGGACGTACCTGTCCAGCGCGGGCGCCCGCATCCCACGCCCGAAATGCCAGACGGCCTCGAGATCCTGTCCGGCATCAAGGCCGGCGACCGGCTGGTGCGGCCGTGAACCTCGGTCTCTCCGGGCGCCTGACGCGCGCGACCATCCGTTCCCCGCTGACGCCTCTATTCCTGTTGGCAGCCATCGCCATGGGGCTGATCGCACTCCTCGTGATCCCGCGCGAGGAGGAGCCGCAGATCAGCGTCCCCATGGTCGACATCCGCGTCAATGCCGATGGCCTCAAGGCACCCGATGCCGTGGAGCTGGTCACCAAGCCGCTCGAGACCATCGTCAAGGCCATCGACGGGGTCGAGCACGTCTACAGCCAGAGCGAGGACGATCGCGTCATGGTGACGGCGCGCTTCCTCGTCGGCACCAAGGCGGAAGACGCGATCCTGCGCGTGCACGAAAAGATTCGCGCCAATATGGATCGTATCCCCGTTGGGATTCCCGAGCCGCTGATCGTCGGCCGCGGCATCAACGACGTGGCCATCCTCACGCTCACCCTGTCGCCAAAACCCGAAGCGGCCGCCCGCTGGACCGACAAGGACCTTTATGAACTAGCCGACAAGTTGCGTGCCGAGCTGACGAAGGTCGAGAATGTCGGCCTCACATACATCTCCGGCGGCAGTCCACAGCAGATCCGCGTCGAGCCGTCGCCGGAGAGGCTCGCTCTCTATGGCATCACGCTGCAGCAGCTCGTCGCCAAGGTGCGGGAGGCCAACCGCTCCTTCCTCGCCGGGCAGGTTCGTGATGGCGGCACAACAAGGACCGTCGCGGCAGGACAGACACTCTCGGGCGTGCCCGACATCGGCCTTCTGCTGATCACCGCCCGCGATGGACGGCCGGTCTATGTCAATGATGTCGCCTCAGTGGTGATAGGCCCAAGTCCCCAGGAGCATCGCGTATGGCACGATGCGCGCAGCGACGATGGCTCCTGGCATCGCACGCCTGCCGTTACCGTTGCGGTCGCCAAGCGGGCCGGTGCCAATGCGGTTGTCGTTGCCGAGGAGCTTCTGCATCGACTGGATGTCGTCAAAGGCTCGCTGATCCCCGAAGACATCGGCGTGACGATCACGCGCGATTATGGCGAGACGGCCAACGAGAAGGCCAATGAGCTGCTCTTCCACCTCGGACTGGCGACCATCTCGATCGTTATCCTGATTGCCGTTGCCATCGGTTGGCGCGAGGCCGTCGTCACGCTCGTCGTCATTCCGACGACGATCCTGCTGACGCTGTTTGCGGCCAACCTGATGGGCTATACCATCAACCGCGTCAGCCTGTTCGCGCTCATCTTTTCGATCGGAATCCTGGTCGACGACGCCATCGTGATCGTCGAGAACATCGCCCGCCACTGGACCATGCGCGACGGGCGCTCGCGCCTGCAGGCGGCCATCGAGGCCGTGGCCGAGGTCGGCAACCCAACGATTGTGGCGACGCTGACGGTCGTTGCTGCGCTGCTGCCCATGCTGTTCGTCTCGGGCCTCATGGGGCCGTACATGGCGCCGATTCCAGCCAACGCGTCCGCGGCCATGCTGTTCTCGTTCTTCGTGGCGGTGGTCATTGCTCCGTGGCTGATGCTGCGATTGGCGCCTGCCGATGCTGGCGAGGCGGCAGGGCACGATCCGCATGGCGAAGGACTGCTCGGCGGCCTTTACCGGCGTCTTGCCGAACCGGTGATCCGCAGTCGGCGAACGGCGTGGATCTTTCTGATCGGCGTCGGTGTTGCGACGCTCGCCGCATTGGCGCTGTTCGCGACTAAGTCCGTGACGGTGAAGCTGCTCCCCTTCGACAACAAGTCAGAGCTGGCTGTGGTTCTGGATCTGCCCGAAGGTGCAAGCCTCGAGGATACTGAGCGGGCTCTGTTCACGATGACGGAAGTCGCGCGCGACCTGCCCGAAGTGCGCTCGATCCAATCCTATGCCGGCACACCTGCTCCCTTCAATTTCAACGGGCTGGTGCGGCACTATTATCTGCGCCAATCCGCCGAGCTCGGCGAGCTACAGCTCAATCTTGCGCCGCGCGGCGAGCGCGCTCGCGCCAGCCACGCCATTGCCCTCGATCTCAGAGAGCGCTTGAAGCAGGTCAGCGTTCCCGCCGGCACGAGCGTCAAGGTTGTCGAGGTGCCGCCGGGGCCACCCGTGCTGGCGACGCTGCTCGCCGAAATTTACGGTCACGACTCCGAGACCCGGCGCGCCGTTGCGCGTGAGGTAAAGAAGATCTTCGCCTCCGTGCCCTACATCGTCGACGTGGACGATTCCATCGGCGCACCGCGGCCGCGCCTGCGCGTATCCATAGACCAGGATCGCCTCGAGTTCTTCGGTGTGGCGCAGAGCGACGTCTACGACACCCTGCAGATGCTGCTGGGCGGCATGTCGGTCGGCTACTCCCATCGCGGAGAAGACCGCAATCCCATCGAGATCGCCGTTCGGCTGCCGAAGAGCGCGCTCGCCTGGTCGGAGGCCATGGCGTCGACGCCCGTGCCCGCCAATACCCTACCCGGCAACCGCAGCGTGGTCGAGCTGGGCGAGGTGGTGCGCGTGACCAGGGAGGAAGGCTCTCCGGTCATCTTTCGGCGCGATGGTCGCTTCGCCGACATGGTGATGGCTGAGCTCGCAGGCGCCTACGAGGCACCGATCTACGGCATGCTTGAGGTTGCACGGCTCATCGACGCGCACAACTGGGGCGCCTTGCCGAAGCCGGCGCTTAAGCTCCACGGCCAACCGACCGATGAATCGAAACCCACACTGCTCTGGGATGGCGAATGGGAGATCACCTACGTCACCTTCCGTGACATGGGTGCCGCGTTCGCCGTCGCGATCCTCGGCATCTACGTGCTCGTTGTGGCGCAGTTCGGCAGCTTCCGCCTGCCGCTCGTCATCTTGACCCCAATTCCACTGACGCTGATCGGCATCATGCTCGGGCACTGGCTCTTTGGCGCCCCATTCACGGCAACGTCGATGATCGGCTTCATCGCGCTCGCCGGTATCATCGTGCGCAACTCGATCCTACTCGTCGACTTCATTCGCCATGGGCGACAGCCGGGCAGATCGTTGCGCGAGGTCCTGCTCGAAGCGGGCGCCGTGCGCTTCAAGCCAATCATACTGACGGCGCTTGCCGCCATGATCGGCGCCGCGACCATCCTAGTCGACCCGATCTTCCAGGGTCTCGCGATCTCGCTGCTGTTCGGGCTCGCGTCCTCGACGCTTCTGACCGTCCTGGTCATTCCCGCCATCTACGTCGTGTTGCGGGACAATCGGTGAGTTGAGCCAGACTTGAAAGCCCTCGACCGCTATCTGGTTCAGCATTGAGAGCCTGCCCCGAAAGGTACTGCTGCACAGCGCGCTGGATGGCGCTGCCAATCCTGTGGCTCGCTGGTCCCCATCCAAAAGCAGACATTCGGTCGTATCGCGCGAAAGGCCGCGCTAGTCCGTGGGACCAGCGGCAGCAGTTGAGCCCAGCCATCTCGCGAAGGCGCGAAAGGCCGCGACGGGACTACAGTGCGCGTAGATGATGTGGCCGGTCATATGCCGTGCCGCTGCAGGATTGCTTCGATATCACCGACCGTGCGCATTTCCATCATCTCGTCCAGGGAGAGATCGATGTCGAATGTGGTCTCGATTGCCCGAACCAGCGCAATGTGCTGGAGAGAGTCCCAGCGTGATACGTCATCCTTTGACGTGGCTGTGGTGAGTAGGTCCGTATACTGGAACACGTCCTCGAAGATGGTTGCGAGCAAAGGATAGGAAAGGTCTGACTGCTGCGCGATCATGCTCGCTCATGCCTCCAATATTGCCGCAACGAACTCGGACCGAGGCACCGACTGCGTGCTGAGGTCAAACGCCCAGGAGGATGCACTGTCGTCACCTCCAATGAATGAGAAGCCATTCTCCCGATAGAAGTTGCGGACCATGCTGTTCTTCTTTGTTGAGAGAAATTGCGCCGTTATGCGCACTATCCCGCGTTGGGCGAGAATAAGAAGCAGGCTGCCAAGAAACGCTTTCTCTACTTCGCGGCCAATGACACGGCAGCTCATCAGGAACGTCTCGATCGCAGCGTTCGAGCCTTCGAAGGATACGGTCGCAGTGATTGCGATGCCGTGGTCGCCGAACTTGTCGGCAACGCGGCCGAGCAGCGCCAGGCCGCGCTCGGGATGATCGAGGTAAGTGGCAATATCGGCATCGGTCAGCCGTCGCGTGGTCAGATTGAACTGGTTGGTGCGTTGATGCATCTGCGCAACTCGCACAACCGTTTCAGGGGCGACGTGTGAGACCGTGAGACGCTGCTGAAGTCCGCGAAGATATTCCTCCACGCTGGCCGCCGAGTTCTTGAGAGCACGGTTTTGGCGCTCCGCGGCATACATTTCCGTGCGGCGCTCATCTTCGTCGGTGAGCCGGATCGGCCATGTGCGCGTAAGCTCGCGAAGCCAGATGGGGCGCCGAGCAGGATCGGTCGGAAGTTCTGCAACGGCAACCTCCGGGACCAGCCGGCGCATGGCCTCACGTTCGTGTGGGCTGTCATCAATGAAGATGAAGCTATCGAGACCGAGGTTCAACTCGCTGGCAATCTGGCGAATGTTCTGAGGCTTGGATTGCCAGTTGATTGCCGTAGCTGCGAAATCGGATGGCTTCAGGATCATGCCCGGATGACGTTCGAAGACGGTAATGGCGTCAGGATCGTTCTTGCTGAGTGCGACGAGTAGAAACCCCTGGCGCTTCAGGCGCAGGCACTCCTGCTGAAAGGCCTGGAAAGCATTGCCAGGATAGTCCTCGCCACAGGCAAGGCGCTCGAGGCCATCCTCACCGTAAGTGCCGCCCCAGAGCGTGTTGTCGAAATCGAGCGCAAGAACCTTGGCTGTCCCGCGCGCAAGAAGCGCCCAAGTCTCGGCGAAGGCGGACGCGATCGCGCGGCTCGCATTGGCCGAGTAGGCTATGCGACCGTAGAACCAGAGCTTCGGATCATGATGTCTCGAAGACGGGATGTCTGCAAGGGCACGATCCGCATCGATGACGATGATGTTTCCACTCCTCTCCGATGCCGCGAACAATCTCGCGTTGATCAGATGCACGGCGTGGCGCAGACCGGAATGGTGTCGGCTGTCCAGCAATCCGGCCGTCGGCGCGGAAGGGAGAGGTATCGAGTTGATCAGCAATGGCGACGTCGACTGGGACGCGAATGTGGAAAGTGCGGCGCTGAGATTGTCGGCTTGCTCGACCAATCGGTTATGGAGCGCTGCGGGGTGTAGGCGCCAATCGCGGGCGGCCAGGCTGTCGAAGTCGAGGAGAACAATATGCACGTCGGCTTCGGCATCCGGCTTCAGCAGTGTCGTGAGTGCGCCACCGAACTCGGCTTGAGAAATGCGTGCATTGCGGCCAGCGCTGCCGAATGCGGGGCCTAGGTCGGTCGCCAGCATTTCGGTGGTTGAGAAGCCCGCGAGGCGGATCTGCAACGGCGACAAGGCCGCAAGATGAGAAGCGAGCTTGGCGCGAACGGGAGAAAGAGCCTGCGGCATTGAGGGCCAGA